>Ga0208958_1002049_pt1 | contig 18190 bp, 25 predicted proteins | sample RifOxyB1_FD_184032 | JGI IMG/M metagenome (GOLD analysis project Ga0208958, IMG submission 184032) | Soil microbial communities from Rifle, Colorado - Rifle Oxygen_injection B1 (SPAdes) | ecosystem: Environmental > Terrestrial > Deep subsurface > Rock core/Sediment | place: Rifle, Colorado... | reverse complement strand
GGAAAGAGAAGCTATTTTCCATTTAGTTAATGGAGATGGAAACATTGTAGCAACAATATATCCAGGGGATAAGTACATTGGTTTTCATGATGAATATACACAAACAGCAACACAGATTGAAGAATTAAAGCCAATGGTTAATTTTTTATTGGATGAAGAAAATGGATATCGATGCAATTTAGATTAAATATAAATTAAATATTAATCTATATTATCAATTAATTCATCTGCTCTTCTTGTAACTTCTTTAAGAATTTCATCATCTCTTTTATTAGGAGATTGATTTTTATGCTTAAGAGCTTCACTTGCACCAACAATCAGTGCCATCTTTAATTTATCTAAATCTTTTCCCATTTTCACTTCTGTTTTATAGAAATATCTAACTTATAACTTATTTAAAGTTATTTATACTACTTTGAAAGGTAAATAATAATTTATATATCTTAAAAACAGCCCATATGGATGAAAATTGATGGTGACATGGCTGAGTTAATTGGAATTCATATTGGCGATGGATGTATAAGTTGCAATAATAGATATAAAGAATACTATTTGGGAGGAGATTTAACAGAAGAAAAAGAATATCATGACAATTGGGTTGCTCCTCTTTTTAATAAAAAAGTTATGATCCCTTTGTATGGAAAAACAGTAAATTATAAGGAACATCCAAAAGTAGGAATATATGGCTTTCATATATTTAATGAAAAAATTGTGAATTTTTATAAAAAACTTGGAATTAAATCTGGAAGTAAAATAAACATTGAGATTCCAAAGTATATTTTGAAGGATGAAAACTTATCTAAAAGATTCTTAAGAGGTTTATTTGATACTGATGGCAATATTTACTTTAATAAAAATAGATCTGCTAAAAACCCGATAAATAACAGGCCAATAATTAGTTTGGGAACTGTATCTAAAAATCTTTCTGACCAAGTGTTTGATTTGCTAATTAAATTGGGTTATAATCCTGGAAGGAGAAAACCATATAAGGGAAAAAGAGATAAAAATTTTGTTCATAGAATAACAATTTATAGAATAAATGATATTAAAAAATTTATTGATGAAATTGGCTTTAAAAATTCTAAACATCAAACAAAATGGCTTGTTTTTAAAAAATTAAGTTATTGTATCCCACATACTACTTTAAATCAGAGATATGAAATATTAAGAGAAGTTTTATAAGCCATCAAAAACATTTATTTTTATAAGCGGGGGTTTCAGAGTGGTCAAATGAGCGGGACTTAAGATCCCGTGGCTTAGTGCCTTCGTAGGTTCGAATCCTACCTCTCGCATAAAAACACCAAGGTTCTTCTTATCAACTTTCCTTAACATTTTTATTTCAAACATTTTATAAATAATCCTTGTTTGTATTTTATGTAAAAAGATGGCTGTAGATATTGCAAATAGAGTCTCTAATGGATTAAGCACTGCTTTAAATTCATTTAAAGATGTTGTACCAAGTGAGTTTCACCCTTATTTTACAATAGCTTTTTTTATAGTTATTATAACCCTTTATGTATTATTTATCTGGAGATTTCATAAATTTATTGCCAAGAGAGACATACTTGAGATTAATTTACGTAAGTACAATACTGCTGAACACCCTGCACTTAAGAAAACCATTGCTCTTGCCTTTTTTCTAGTCGAGTATATTATTCTTCTTCCAATCTTTGTATTTTTCTGGTTTTTTGTAATGGCTTTAATATTTCTTCTTATAGCAAAAGATTATCAAATAAATCAAATAATACTTATCTCTGCCTGTATTGTTGGCGTTATAAGAATAGTTTCCTATTATAATCAGCAACTTTCTGAAGATATATCTAAGTTATTTCCATTTACTATACTAATAATAAGTTTAACATCAACTGATTTCTTTAACATACAGAGCACTATTGACAAAATAACTTCTATACCTCAGTTTTTTACAAGCATTATAATCTACATTTTGTTTATAGTAATTGTAGAGTTTATCATGAGAATAATATACATATTTACAAACTTAAGCAGAATAGAAAGGTGATAGTGCTACTTTTTAGTTTAGTTATTTCATAACTTTTGTTTTACTAAAAAATACAGCATTTTCAGTTTAGTAATTTTAGCGTCGTAAAACGGGTTCATTCACTTCAAGTGATAACAAAAACATATTTCCTCGACGATAAAAATGCTTTTAAAGTGATATTATATTGTTTTGTTATCTAAAATGGTGTTTCAAAGTATTAAAGGGGTAAAAGAGGGCCTGAAAAAAGGGGTCTTGTATTTTTCAGGTAATTATAGTTATGCAGAATTAAGTAAAATTAATGTACATAACACAACTCATATTATATTGTCTGAAAGGAGGTTAATTTAAATCACAATGAAAAAACTATTAGGTGTAGTTTTAATGGCTACTATGCTATTATCTATTATGCCTATGGTTCTTGCAACTAGTGTAGGTACTGGTGTTGGCGTTGACGTTCAGACAGAGGACTTTGAGCCTATGGTTTGGATGTGCGACTCTAGAATAGTTTTCGATGATCAGACTGAACCAGGGAGATATACTCCTGGACCTGAAGTAATCACACCTTCTTCATATACAATATATGGAAAGCCTCTTGACGAAAGAATAAACAACTATGCGTTTGAGGGTGAACAGATTGTATGGGACGTTCTTGTTTTTGATAAGAATGGAATTGAAAAAATTGAAGATGTGTTTGCTACAATCGGAGACTCACAGGGAGCTGGAAACGACATTGAGGTAAATTGTATCCTTGATGAAGTTGTAAACGACCAAACTGAAATACCAGAAGAATGTAATGCTAGAATACTTGAGGAAGAATTAGATTCTTTCACAGATAATGTAGCAGCTTTCTACACATGTATCTTAACTGTTGAAACACCACTTTCAATGTACGGAGAATACTGGATAACTGTTGAGGCAACAGACCTTGATGGATTATCTGGAACAATGGATGAGAACGAATATTGGTTCTTAAATCCAGTTGTTGCTCTTAGCGTTGATGGAGATCTTACATTTGAAGATGTAAGACCTGGAACACAATCTTACTCAGATACAATCTTAGTTGGTAATGACGCTGACGATGGTTCAGGAGTTATGCTTGATATGTTTATATCAGGTACTGACTTTTATGATTCATCATCAAGTGGAGCAAAGTGTCCTACTTCAAATCAATTAGAATTGAAGAACTTCAGATACTTCGCAACTAACGGCGCTTACTCAACATCAGGAGATGATGAAGTAGGAAACAGAGGTCCTGGTCCAGTAGACGACAGAGATAGAGATGCTGAAGGTTATGTAAACATCGGATATGGTATTGGATTCCACGATCCATACAGTTTCTATGATGGATATGAAATACTTCAGGATCAGCAAGTCGGACCATACTACACTGCTAATTTATTAGCACCAGGTGCAGAAATGGCAGTAACATTCAGACTTGCATTGCCAGAACCATGTAATGGTGACTTCGATACTGGAAGTATATACTTCTGGGGAGAAGCAGTCTAAAAAGGAAATTCAATTTTTTTTATTTTTTTATTTACCTTTTTAGTTTTTATATTAATTAGAACCAACGCGAAGAAAATTCGCTTTGTATTAGAAATAGATATCAGTAAAATAACTGAAACAAAGTAATACCAAAAAACAACTCAAAAAACAACAATAATACTTAAATATGAAATAAGGTAAATCTTTTAACAATATGAAAAAAGAGAATAATCAAAAAAGAGAAAAAAGAGTAACAAAACCTCTATTTGTTATAGGGTTAATGCTAATTGTATCAGGTGTATTATTTATTAGTATGATTAGTTTTGCCAGTGCTGAATTCTGGCAGTGTTTTGCTGATGGAGAAAGAATTGATTTTTGTGGGAATATCCCAGATAGAACTTCTCCAAGCAATAATTACAAATTATGTATGGACGCTTACAATAGCAATCTTGGATGCTGGGCTCCTGGAAACTGGAATGTATGTAATACTTTAGCTCCAACATGTGGAATTAACGGTGGAAATTCTACACAGTTAGATATTACTCCTCCTGTAATCACTTTACTAAATCCTCAGAATAATGCTTTATACAATTCAAGAAATGTTCCTTTTGCATTTACATTAGATGAAAGAAGTGATGTTTATTATTTAGATTTGATAAATGGAAGAGGGAGATGGTCAAGAATATGTTCAAACTGCATGTCATACAACAGAGCAAGAAGTTTCAAGGATGGAATGAACAATATAAGAATAAAAGCTATTGATAATGCTGACAATGAAGGATTTGTTGAAGTAACTTTCTTTGTTGATTCACAAAAACCAAGAATATATTCAACAATGCCTAGAAGCAGATTTGCAAGCGGATTATTTAATGTTCAATATACTGAGTTAAATCTTAAAAAAGTAAACTTAACATATGGTAATGAATTAAGCGGATTTAATAGCATAAATCTGGCTGGATGTTTATCAGGAACAAAGATGGCCTGCAATACAACAGTTAATCTTAATAATTACAATGGTGAAGAAATAAGCTATATGTTTTCTGTAGAAGATAATGCTGGAAGTGTTGTTAATTCAAGAACAGTAAGCAAGTTAAAAGTTGATACTCAGGTGCCTGTTGTTAATTCAATGAATTATACAATAAATGGAAAATATGTAACATTTGTATTTAATGTAACAGAAGATAATTTAGATGTTATCCAGTATATGGATACAACTGAGAGCAGACCAAGGTTCAGAAGTATGTGCACAAGACTTGTTGATGGAATGTGTACAAAAAAAATAAGTCTGAGAAATGGCCATCATGATTTAATTATAGAAATACTTGACGATGCTGGAAACAGAGCTGAAAGAAGTGCCAGTATTGACATAGTATTATAATTACTATGAAAAAAATGGATGAAAATGGGAATAAAAAAGGAAAATATTTCTGCAGTTTTGATTAGTTTTGTTTTAATAATTTCTTTTATACTATCTCTTTCACTTATTTCTGCTGTTGTTTTTATTAATGAAGCTGAAGTAAACCCTTTTGGAAGTGATAATGGAAATGAGTGGATAGAACTGTATAATAATGGGAATGCAGTGAATATAACTGGGTGGTATATTAATGATATTGAAGGAAATAATTATACAATATCAGGTGTAATAATTGAAGAAGATGGATTTTATGTTTTAGATAGCTTAAGTGGACTGGTGAATAATCAGAGTTTGAGCTTATTTAGAGATAATAATTTATTGCATGATAGTACGGGTAATTTTTTAGATAGTGATAATGATGATTTGACTTTCAGTAGAAATCCTGATGGGAGTGGAGATTTTGTATTTCAAAATTCAACAAAAGGATTTTCAAATCAGCCAGTAACAATATCAGATACTAATTCAAGTTCATGTAATATTAAGGGGAAAAATGTTATTTTAAGTTCAGTTGTAGAAGGATTTTGCGTTGAAGATGTAATTTTCAGTGTTGAGAGTGATAATGGATGGGTTAATTTTAGCGGAAATACTATAAATGGTAAGAATTATTCTGCTTTGATTAATTCAACAGCTATAAATATAAGTCAGAATACAAACTGGCAGTTATTTGTTAGAGACTGCTTTAATCAAACTTTTAGCAGTCAAGTTGAGAATTTTTATTTAAATGAAAATACCCTGTTAATAGTAAATCCTTCAGAACCTGATGGAAATAACGAATGGTATATTACAACACCTGAATTTTCTCTTTTTAATTTTGATGCTCTTCAAATTTTTTACAAATGGGACAATGGGCAAACTATAAATTACACTCTGCCATTTCATCTTGAAAATGTTCCAAATAATGGAAGTATAAGTGCAGGGTCTTTAGAGCTTAACTATTGGAGTGAATTAAGCTGTATTACAGAACAGAAAGTATCAAAAGAACTTATGATTGATTTAAAAGATCCTGAAATAGAAGATGTTCTTCCTGAAAATAATTCTATTTTATTTGACACTACTCCGTTTATATATGCATATGTAGATGAAGTATATCAGGGAAATTCAGGAGTTGATAATTCAAGCGCTGTATTAAAAATAGATGATATTGAAGTTAATGAAATTGTTAAAAAATCAGGAACATTAGATGTAAAAGTAGAGTATACTCCTGGGAATAATCTAAGCTATGGAAATCATACAATAGAACTTTATATTGAAGATAAAGCAGGAAGAAATTCAACATTAGTATGGAGTTTCCAGATTGTTGAACCTTACCTGAACATTACAATTAATTCTCCTGTTTCAACTAATTACAATGAAAGAAGAATTCCAATTAACATAAGTGTAGAAGGAGAAGAAGCATTATTGCAGTATATTAATTATAATGACAGAGTTCCAAGATGGAAAAGACTTTGCACAACATGTTCTGAATATGGAGATAGCAGAAAAAAAGCTATATTCTTTAATGAGGGATGGAATAATATAACTGTTCAGGCTGTTGGAAAACTTTCAGGAGGAATTGTTGAGGAGAATATTGTTTTCTTCATAGATTCTGTTGCCCCAAGAGTTTCATCAACATATCCAAGCAATAATAAATTAACAAATGGTTCGCTGTTTAAAGTAAAATACAGTGAGAACAATCTTGATAATATCTCATTAGTTATAAATGGTAATGAAGTAATAAGAGACGACTGCATGTCTGGAAGAAATCAAGAATGTAATTTTAGTGTTAATTTTTCTGAGTTTAATATTAACGACTCTCAGGCAGCTTATTATTTTGAACTAAGAGATTTACTTCATAGTATAAGAAGCAGACTTGTCAGAGTTTATATTGATGATACTATACCTGTAATAACTGTAAATCTTCCTGAAAATATAACTTACATTGATAGAAGAATTCCAATTAACATAACTGTAAGCGAGTCTGTCAGACTTGAGTACAAGGACATAACTGAAATAAGGCCTGTAACAAGAAGACTATGTAGCAACTGTGGAGAGTATGGAAATGTTAGAGGAAAAACTTCTATATTTAAATCAGGATATCACGAACTTGAGGTAAAGGCAACTGACAGAGCTGGTAATTCTGCTTCAACAATTGTAGCTTTTAATGTTGCTTAAAAATTATTTTATAAATCCTTCAAGTTTATTTCTTATAATTGTCTTGAGAGTTATATCTCCTACATCATAATCATCATCAATATTCAAAGAAGTTATTTTATCAGCTGGAACAGAATACTCTTCTTCTAATCTTTTCCCTATATCATTATCCATTACAAATATCCTATCATATTCATTTAACCTTGAGAGAACAGCTTGCCTATATTGTGTATCTCTGTCTATTCCTATATAATCTGCATTAACTTTAACTTTTCTCTCTAATCCAAGATGCAAAGCAACATTGACTGCAGTGGGACTTCTTTCCATTCCCATATTACATACAAAGAGGAGATTCATAAAAAAGAGATTATCTAGATAGATATAAATCTTAACATTTCAACTATTAAATTTTCATTGGAAAAAAGTAGTAATATAATTTTATAAACCAATTTACACTATAAACAATATACATTACAATATCTGTTTAGTATTTTAAAATGAAAAAGGGGTATTTTATTGTCTGTATAACTATTATCTTAGCTTTAATTATAGTTTTTTCTTTTGTTTATGCTGCTAACAGCACTATAATTATTGAAGCAAACATACTTGCTGATCCTGAAAATGAAGAACCTGAAATTGGAATAGAAGTTCCAGATCATATTTTTCTTGGAGATGTATCTAAAGGAGGTTCAACTTCATATACAAGAATTCAGGTTAATAAGACAGGAAGCTCAAAAGTTAATATCAGACCAGAGTTAGCTGAAGGAGATAGTGATATATTTGAAAACCTATATTTCAGAGAGTTAAGCGGAAGTGCTAAGAAAATAGGTGAGTTTAACATGAATATAAGTGGGAGTAGTAAAAATATGGAAGTTAAGCTTGATTTAAGTGATTTTGAAGGAGAAATAGAAAGTGATTTAATCGGCGAGGAAGTAGAGATTATTATAATTGCTGTTGCAGCTGAGTAAAAGAGCTTTTGTTTATTTTGCTTTTTTCTATTATATATTTATAAAGGGAACCAAGGTTCACCCTTATCAACCCCTCCTTTAAATGGGAGAGAACTTAAACAAAGGGAAATAAAGTTTACCCTTATTAACCCCTCCTTTAAATGGGGGAGAACTTAAGCAAAGGGAAATAAAGTTTACCCTTATTAACCCCTCCTTTAATTATTATATATTGGAGTGTTAAAAAATTTATATACTTAAATATATGTTTATATTCGGTAAATTGAGAAAATAAAATGAGGGTTAATGTAAAATATTTTTTTGGGTTTTTAATCTTAGCTTTTTTAGTTATAATCTCTGTTAGCGGAGTTTACTCTGCAAGCCTTGGACTTTCAAAGGCAGAATTAAGCTTTGTTGCAGAAATTAATCAGGAAGTATGCAAGGAAATCAGTATTTTTTCAGGTGAAAGGATTACAGTTACAGGAGAAGACAGATGGAATATAAGAGATACAAAAAACCTTAATGATTATACATTAGATTCTAATGAACTTGACATTATTATTGATTATCCTTCTGGTATTACATTTAATAAAAAAGAAACATTTGATGTTTGTATTACTGGAAAAGAAAATGGAAGATATTATGGGGTTTTAATTTTTAAAGGAGAAGAGAGTGTTGGTGTTGGAACATGGCTTGAAGTTGTTATAGGAAACGGCATAAATCCAAACCTTGTTAGATTTGAGGAAAACACAAATAAATCAAGTTCTGTTGTTTTAACAGGAAGCAGTGTTGAAGAAACTGGAAATGAAAATAATCTTGGAGTTATATTTATTTTTTCTTCTTTATTGCTTGTTGCTGTATTTATAGCATTAATTTCAATTTACATAATTAAAAGAAAAAGAAATAAAGTAGTATAATAAGATATTTAAACCGAATTTTTATTTTGTTTATATGAATATTAGAGGTAATGTAAGCAAGGGAGTTGTTTTTACTATTATTATAATACTAATAATAGGATTTGTCGGCGGATTTGGATATTTTTATTATAATAAGTATATTTCGAAGGAAATTCAGAACACAAGCAATACTACTGGAAATAGTGCGAGTGTTAATTCAAACCCTGTTATTGTAACAAAGGATAATCTTCCTAAATATCTTGAGGGTCAGAGTTTTATTAATAGTCTTCCCAAAGACGCTGTAATTACACTAAGGCTTTATAATTTTGAGAGCGGAGAAAGAGAGTGGGAAGAGAGTTATGTCATTAAGAAAGGAAGTGTTAAGGAAATTTCTGATTCAGAAATAAATTCCCAGAATGAAGATATTTCCATAATTATCCACTCAAAATACTTAAATGATTTAAAAAATGGATTCTGCAATACAATAAAAAGCTGCAAACACAAACAGAGATCTTGGTGTTGAATTGAAAATTTCAGAATTTGCTCTTGGATGGAAATATAAAAGTGTTCTAAGTCAGAAAAGCTGTTTGGGATTATAAAAATTAAAATAAATTAGTTTTTTTGTTTTTTTAAAAAATGATTTTTCGAGGATAAAAAAATATTTGAAGAAAAGATTTATAAACACCTAAAGTGTATATTTCATTATATATTAACAATCAATTAGGTTGTAATATAGATATAAAGATTTTAAAAATCTTTAATCAAACAAGAAGTTTAAAAAAAGAGTGATGATGAAAGGGTTGAATAAAATTTATTTGGTTTTATGTTTAATAACATTTTCTATATTCATAAGTTTGGTTTCTTTAAGTTTTGTCAGTGCTGCTTCAAATATAACCAGCCCTGTTGACGGGAATAATTATACTAGAACAAATGTTCTATTCAATGTAACTTATACAAATACCTCAGATATAACAAATCCTTTAAATGCATCTTTTTATGCAAGTCCAAATGGCAACGCAACAAGGATTCTTGTGGGAAATACAACTGCTACTGGTTGTGGAATAAATGCATGTTGGGTTATGCTTAACTTTTCACTAGCTAATGTTCCAGATGGAAATTATACTATTAATGCTACAATATTTAATGCAAGCGGATCTTATAGTATAAAAGATAGTGTAAATGCTTCACTAAAGGTTATATTTGATACTACACCTCCTTTGGTTGTTGCTAATGCTACACCTCAGAGTGGATATAATGTTTCATCTAATTATTCTATTAATATATCTATAATAGATACTACATTAAATGCTTTCAGCTGGGTTAGATTTAATGTGACAACATATGCAGGAGTTCAGGTTGCTTTCTTAACACCAAACAATGCTGCAAGTAATTACTGGAATGCTACTCTTGACACTTCAACTATTTCAGATGGAGTGTATAATATAAGTATAGTAGCAAATGATACATTAAACAATCTTAATAATAGTGTAAATATAATTAATTTCACTGTTGACAATTCTGTTCCAACTATAAGCCATACATGTGGTGAGGCAACAGTTGATAGAGATGAAGTTCTTACATGTTCGTGCGGAGGAAGTGATTCTGTAAGTGGTATTGAAACAATTTCTTATACTGTGAATCCTTCAACTTCAAGTACTGGAAGTTTTACAACTCCATGTACTGTAACTAACTATGCTGGATTATCTAAATCTTCTAGTGTAAGTTATAATGTTATTCAGCCAGCTGGAGGAGGTTCTTCTAGTGGTGGTGGAGGAAGTTCAGTTAGTTCAACAAAGAAAGTTGAGAAAAGCATAGCAAGTATAGAAGCTGGAGCTGCTGGAATTGTAAAGAATTTTGATAAAGATTATGGTATTAAAGAAATACAGATAGAAGTAAATAACAAAGCGCAGAATGTTAAAGTTACAGTTACTAAATATGATGGAAAACCTGCAGCTGTTAGTATTTCAAAAACAGGCAAAGTCTACAAGTATTTAGAAATAACTTCAAATAATCAAGATAAGCTTAAGAAAGCTATTGTTAGAGTACAGGTTGAAAAATCATGGGTTAATAGTAATGGTCTTGATAAAGATAAGTTATCTGTTTCAAGATTTGCTAATAACCAGTGGAACGAGTTGAGTACTAAATATATAAGTGATGATACAACAAATTATTATTATGATGTTGAGTTAACTTCATTCAGCTATTTCGCTATTGGACAGAGCAGTGCTTCTATTGCTGAAACAAATACAGCTGATACAAGTGGAAATGATACAACAACTGGAGAAGAAACTAGTGAAACTCAAAAGAGTAATATACTAACTATAATAATCTGGATTGTAATAGTTGTTGTTATAGTTATTGCAATTGTCTTTGTTGTTATGAAGATAAAAAGCGGTAAGAAATATGCTAAGTTTAAGTAATTAGTCATTTAGAAATTCTATTATTCCTTGCCCTGTATACTGGACTTTATCTTTGTTTAATGGAGCAGTTATATTTAATTTAACTCTAAATACTGCATTATCTTTTTTATGGTCATACATTCTTTCAATTAATTCCCTATATTCTGGTAATGCAGATGGCTCAATGTCTAGATTATCAGCTGTATATTTTACCAAAATAGGTGTTTGAGAGCGTGGTAAAGATGAATCTGGAAAACTTTCTGGACAAACAATAAGATTAAATGCGTCATTATTTATAGGGCCTACAGAAACTATTATTGCCTCTATTGATTGAGATATTGCATTTACCATGAGAATACTCTTAGAAATTGGTATTTAAATATTATTATCTGTTGAGCTGTCAAACAAAATAGGTAGTAATTCTTGAAAAACTGATTAAAAAATTTGGTTGGAAAATTGGAGAGGAATTAGAAGCAGAAATAAAAAAGATAAATTAATAATAGAGAAAGACTCGTGTTGCCTTTTCTTAGTTATAACAACTAGAAAGATTTATAAATAAAAAGATATAATAAATTCTAATAGAAAAATGGAAATTAAAAACACTTTAAAATCAATGTTGCTTTCTGGAGCTTTAGCTCTTGGAACAATAGCTTGTGATGCAACATCAGAAATAGTGACTATTAGAGATTTGACAGGTGATGGAATTGAAGACGTAATAATTTATACAGATGGAAATGGAGCAAGAAATTTTAGATATTTGTTTATAGGTCAAGAAGATGGTACTTATATAAGGGCAAAAGAAATAACAGAATCTAGCGGGGTTAGTTATTTTTTAACTGATTCTGGAGATGCTTACTTCTCTGACGGAGAACTTTATAAGTTAGTTAAGGAAGATAAAAAAGATTAATTTTTTCTAATATTTCCTGACGTAGACTTTACAAATTATCATTCATTTTATAGGGAAATAGTGTTTGTTTTTCTTCTTTGTCTGCTGAATGGCCATTCAATACTATAAGAGAGTTTCCATGATAAATGCCTGTACTTAAAGATTCTTCCATTGGAGAGTATGAACATTCTATACTTATTCCCTTTCTATTTCCATTTGTTGTAAGTTCTTTTTCTATTCTTCCACTAAATAAACCTGCTAACTGGTTTGTTGGAAATTCATATTCTATTTATATTATTAATCATTTCTAAAATGTCTTGGGCTTAGAAGCGCTCTTGTTTCCAGATTTTCTATATAAAAATTGATTCCTTCTTCAGAAAAAACTATAGTTTTCCCAGTTGAGTAGTCATATTCAACTGTTACATCATCAATTTCAACTTTAAATGGGGTAATTCCTGAAATATAGTATCTTCCTTCTGCTTTATACTTAACTATTATTTTATCTCCTGTCAATTCTGTTATATTTGTTTCTGTCAGTCTAACATTCAAGGAAAGTCTGTCATTATTAGGAGCTTTTGCAGTTATAGACAAAGAACCTTTTCCAGAGTTTCTAGAATCTGAATGAAATACAGATAATTTTACTTTTGAATTTTGAAATGAATTGTAAATATCCAAACTTTCAAGATTATTAACTCCTGATGATCTTAGAGTAAATGTTCCTGAGGAAAGTGCAAAAACAGATGAAATTAGAGTTATACTTAACAATAAACATGTAATTATGGCTGGAATTTTTTTATTTATCATCTCTTTTTCTCCATTAATTTAATGTATCAAGGAAAAATAAGTTTCCGAAAACCATAACTTTTAAAATAATCTTTGTAATTGATGGTTATATAATATATACATCCTAATATATAAACTCTATTTATTGACAAAGAGTAGTGACTTTTTTATAGTAATAAATCTTAAAAATAGCTTTAGTTAAGACTTTCTTGGCTTGCCTGGAGTTTTTCTTGAGAAAAGGGAAATAAACATATCATCTAATTTCTCCTCGGATTTCTTTATTTTCTTAGAGTTTATGGCTGATCTTCTTAAAATATCCTCTATCATTTCACTTAGAGTCATTAAGCTTTTATCAGCACGCTTTTCAAGAACTTTTAATACACTGCTATCAAGATAAATAGTAACTTTGTTTTTATATTTCAAATGAGTTTTTGGTGATAAACTTGCAAAGGCTTTTTCAATTTCATGAATCGGCCAGTTATTGTCTAAAAGAGGTTTTCTTATCTGATAGTCATCAAATCCTCTTTTTCTTGCTTCTTTTATAAAATTAACAAGTTCTTTATTTACCATCTTTTATTTTTTGTTTTTATTATCTTTTTTTAATTTTATCTTTCTATATATTAGTGATAATATACATGATATTATGTAACCCAGTATTAAAAATATTGCTAAATTTAAAAGTAATAGAGAATAATTAATTCCTCTATAACTAGGTATTTTATCGTTAATTAAATTTCCAAGCCCGTAATTTGTTGAAATTAAAACTTTTGCACAATTATAAGAATCCTCTGAAAAATAAAAACTGCATAAATTATTTTCAGGAACTAATCCGCAATCAACAGGGTATAAAGGATTTACCTTTGCTATATACCTATTCATAGCTATATAGTACATAAAAATATATTTTCTTTCTCCAATTTCCTGTCTTAACTCCTCATCTATTAAAACTCTTTCTTCCTGGGCTTTATTGAATAATTCTTCATTGCCTGTTTCAACTGCCTCTTGATTTTTTAGACTAATATCTGCATATTTACAGGCAAATTTATTATACAGTGAATTCTCCATGCTAGCTGCAATAAATAAAGATAGGAAGATTAAGAGAAAAATAACTGGAATTATCAGCTTTAAAAGAGAAAAAGAGAAAAAGTCCTTCATTTTGCTTTTTTAGATGCAGGAGTTGTTGAAACATATAGTTTCTGAACACTAAAAGATTTGTATATGCCTTCTAAAATGTCTGTTCCTGCATAACCTGCTAATAGTGATAATCTTGGATCAAAATTAAATATAATTCCTACAAAAACTCCGATGATTACTGCAATAAGAACTGTAATTGCATAATATCCCCATAAGATTCTTCTTCTTAATGATAGTGCCTTTAAAAGACCAACAAAACCTCTTGTCAATCCTCCCACACCTCCAAGAATTGCTGCTAACAATAAACCATCCATTTTCAACTCTTTTTATTTTTATAATAAGTAAAAGATGTTTTTAAGGGTTTTCATAGTATAAAATTAGCTGTAATAATTGTCTTTTGAAGTTTAGAAGTTATATTAACCTGCTAATTGTAATATATATAAATATTTAAAAATAATGCATTTTAGTCTGTGACATGAAAGCTCACCACATACAAAACATTATAGAAGAATATCCATCTAAAAAAAGTATAACTGATGATTTATATATTCCAGACTTAGATGTTATTTATTCTGCTCTCAGAGATTGTCCAGGAAGCGGACCAACTTTTTCTAAATTAAACATTGAGTCTGTCAGAAGAGGGTATCATGATTTTCTAATAGGAATTGTAAATGAAGAAAAAGTAAGTGCTGAATTTGATGATGAGGTATATAGAGAGTATAAAGGGTCTATGGATGTAAGCCAGGATTATGTTGATGAAATTGAGCTTACATTGGTAAGATATGGAGAAGCAAAAAGGCAGGCAGATATTCATGCTTCTGAATTGATGGATAAGATAACTTTACAAAGATAATTTATTAAAATGGTCTGGAGCAGTAATATAGTAATTGGGGGAGTGAGTTTTGTTTTGTCAGTTTATTTTAGTGTTAAAGCTGTTTTTGAAAGCTGGCCATTAATGATAATTCTTGGTCTGTTGTTTCTTTCTGTTTTATTTTTATATCTGTTTTACCAGGGTTTTGATTAAATATAAGTTTTTAAACAGTATATATTACTAAAATTTATGACAAATATAAGAAACATTAGAGAGTATAGTATCTTACATAGTGTAGAAAATCCTGAAAAACTTGAGAAATTACATGAACTAGTTGGTGAATTCAAAGGAAATCTATTTATTGACGGCAATTATGACAGCGAATTACTTCTTGAGTTTCTTTTCAATAAAGGTTATTCTTTTCGTGAAGGTAAAAGGCCTGATTCTTTTTATGGAATTATGAATTCTGTATGGCATAGAAAGACAACAATGATTAACTTGGATTTTCTTAATGGAATTATAGAGCTTTTTACTAAACCTCATCTTGCTGTTAATAAATCTCCTTTAATACTAACACCTGAAAATTTAGAAGATGTTAGAATTGAAACTTCTCAAGGATATGATTTTGAAATAGTTGAGTCAATGCAGATAGAGTGGTTTTCTAATCCTATAACTGGAAGTGTATTAAAATATCAGAAAACTCTTAAAACAGCTTTTGATGAGTATAATAATCAAGCTGTTTTAAATAGTATAGACCGTAGCAGATTAATTAGCCCTATAGCATTTTTAGGGACTCAAGATTATGAAAAAATAAAAAAGTTAAGTGATAGAGTTGGACAAGTTTTTGATATTCCAACATATCATAATCTTGATAGTGCTTATTATCTAATGGGAAATAGATATATGAAACAAGCAAGTGATTTATATAAACAACTCAGCGAATCTGATTTTGGAAAGTTGTTTATTTTATCAACTGAAGAAACTGCTGAAGGAATATCTGCTTTCTGCAAAGATGCTGTAAAATAGTTAAATTTAAAAATAAAGTAATACTGGGAACTCGACAAACTAGTAAGTAAAATGAAAGGATTAATTTCAAGATTATTAAGAGAAAAACCTTCAGATGTTAAAGAATCAGAAATTGTTAGTGAAGAAGATGGTATGAGATTTCTTAAACATTATAATGTTACATTAGAAGAATTGAAAATTCAAAAAGATAATGTTGAGGATTTTGATAGAGTTCGTGGATTCAGAAATTTATGTGCAAGAGTTGCTGTCAGTGGTACACCATATATTGAAATATCAGGAGAGTTTGTTTCATATAAGCAACTTGGCCATAAGGTTAAGGGTGGTGAATGGACTCCTGGTGAAGCTAAAACAACAGAATTCAAGACTTACAGGCATCTTCAAAGTCTTTAAGGTATCAGGAATACTTCTTTTTTATTGTTAACAATTCATAGAAATTTTACAAGAAAATTTTAAATTTACAATATATGATTTTGTAATTTTTTTACATAATATTTAAGTTTTACATTATCAATAGTTTTATCCCTGTGCTCTTGCACAGAGTATTACAAAACAATAAAAACACTATTTTCTTATTTATTTTATGCTAAATATTAAGAAAGATCTGTATTTACAAATCATATTAATTATTTTAGGCATTGTTATTGCTGTGCTATTAATATTTCTTGTCTGGCAGATTACAATAAATATGCAAGATTCTAGTGATTATTTAACTGATTCTACAGATAGCTGTACAGGAGATATTTATGATTGTGGGAATTTTTCAAATAAAGAAGATGCTCAAAGAATATATGATTACTGCTTTAATTTAACTAAAAATGATATTCATAATTTAGACAATGATGGTGATGGTGTGGTTTGTGAGTAAAACTTAAATAATTTATTTTATTAGGTATAATATGACAAGTTATTATATAGATACTTGCATATACCTTAATTTATGGCAAAAAGAGGAAAGCAAGTCTGGAATTAAATATTGGCAGATTACCCAGAAATTTCTTGAATACCTTGAAGAAAAGAACCATATTATTTATTACTCGGGTTTTATTTTAAAAGAGCTTAGTTTTATTCTTACTAAAAAAGAATTTAAAAATAAAAAAGAATTATTTGCAAATACACCAAATTTCACAAAAGTATTATTAGATCATGAAGAACTTGAAGAAGCGAGAAAAATAGAAAAAGAAGTAAATTTTGAAGTAAGTTTTTATGATATAATCCATATGATTCTTGCGAGAAAAACAAAGTCAGTGCTCATAACAAGAGATAAGAGATTAAGAAATATAGCTGTAAAATATAAAATTAATGTGAAACTTCCAGAAGAAATTGTTAAAAATTAAAGTTTATTTATTTTATCTAAATTAATATTCTGCTTTGATAATTTATTCCTTATACTCCTTATAAGTTTAACTGAATCGCCTTTTTTAGAAACACTATTAATTTCTTTCTCCCAGACAAATCTCCTTACTGCATCCCTTATTACATCAGACCTATTAGAGTATATTCCTGACTTAACAATTGCATCTATTCTTTTCAATAATTCTTTATTCATTCTAATTTGAAGTGTATCCATTACCATCTTAGTACATTACTCTACCATTACTATAGTAATGGTAGTATATTTAAACTTTTTGATTGAGAAAGATTAGATATTTTTGCTGGATTTTTATTACTTTGAGCTGATGAAAAAGCAAGAGTTTTTAAATATAACATCTAACTCTAATTTCAATGAAACTAGTTAAGAGACTTAAGAATGTTAATTTAGAGCATTATCTTTTAGGATTGATATTAATATTTGCGTTATTTCTGAGAGTTTATGCTCTTGGAACTCCTCCACTCTGGATTGATGAGAGCATTTCTGCTGTTGCAAGCAAAAGCATAATTAACCATGGATTTCCTGTATTTGATTCAGGAGCTAGTTATGGAAGGGCTTATCTTTTTCATTATCTAGAGGCTTTTTTTATACTTATTGGAGGAAACTCGGATTTTAATGCAAGGATTATTTCTGTAATATTTGGAGTGCTGACTGTTTTATTTGCTTATTTTATTGGCAAGGAATACAGCAAGAGTGGAGGAGTGATATCTGCTCTTTTTATGGCTGTATTTTATCTTGAAGTTTTTTATTCAAGACAGGGCAGATTTTACCAGTTATTTCAACTGATGTTCTTTTTATCCTTATTTTTACTCTATAAATCCAAAGATAAAAAAATTTTGATATGGCCTGCACTTATTTCCTTTTTTATAGTAATCAACACTCAGGTTGCTGGGCTTGTTTTAGTTCCTTTTTTT
>Ga0208958_1002048_pt1 | contig 18190 bp, 21 predicted proteins | sample RifOxyB1_FD_184032 | JGI IMG/M metagenome (GOLD analysis project Ga0208958, IMG submission 184032) | Soil microbial communities from Rifle, Colorado - Rifle Oxygen_injection B1 (SPAdes) | ecosystem: Environmental > Terrestrial > Deep subsurface > Rock core/Sediment | place: Rifle, Colorado... | reverse complement strand
CTGAATACATTAGAGATGAATTTGTAGAACAAATTAAAGCGGAGGTTTTGGAGTACAAAAAGTTTAAAAGTTTGGTAGAAAAATTGGTAAAAATAAACATTGATCTTTCGAAGGAAAAGATAAAAATTTTAAAGAGTAATGAAAAAGCGTAAAATCTTTTTTGATATTAAATGGTTAGTTGCTTTTTAAGCGGACAGTTACGAAAGAGATCTATTATATGCAGCGATTACCTTACGCGAAACAGTTCTGATGCTATTTTTCCCTGCCGTCATTTTTTAACTTCTCCGCCAATATAAACTAGCTCATATACTAGTTCGCCATTCTTGTAGATTTTTTCTATGCCATTAAATCTTTTGTAATCACCAAAGTTCATGTCGCGATATTCAAATGATCCATCAGTGTAATAAAATCCTCCCAAAAATCTTTTTTCATCATACATTTTTGTGAGCGCTTTTTTTAGAATAGTGACGGCTTCATCGCCTGAAAATATTTTTGGGTTCAGAAGGTATCCATAGTAGGCCATGCTCCAGACCGGCTCTTGCTTGAACGTGACATGTTCCTGGCCGCAAAAATCGGAGAACCCAACAAAAGAATCACGATAATGAAAATCTCCATCATCAAAAATAATATCAAATGCACCAAGGCGAGATGATGGTACTTTTTTTCCGCCTGCATGGGCCCCAACCCAACCGTTTGCTTTTGCGCTAACAATAAATTGTTCTAGTTCCATATTTGTCATAATATTTTCCCCAACCAGACTCAGTCTTTAGGTAGTTCATAATAAAAACTGCGCTTTGCACATTCTTCATAAGCATCTGTCAATAACTTGCCATCAACAACGACATTATCGAATGGATGTTCAGATATATGAATAACAGGAACCCAGTCCTGCTGTTTTGTTCCTCGTGCAAAAGCTGCGACGAGGGCCGCTCCAACTTTTTGCTTTACTGATCTTTTGAGCCTTGGGCTGTAAACTAGCATATGCAAATATGGCAAAGCGCCAGGTACATCGCACAATTGTCCTCCCATAGCCGCCGAGTCTTGTTCGTATTCAAAAAATCGAAGTCCCAATATTTCGGAAGAATGACCCGTAGAAGAGCAGAACGCCTCTGTCAATTCACTTGCCAGCGCAGATTTAATTTCCCGATTCACTTTCGGTAAAGATATTTCAATGCATGGCATGACTTTCTCCCTTTTTAATAACTTTAAAGTTCACTGATTTTTTTCTCCCAGTAGGTTTGAAAATATTCATAAGAAGATCGATCTGGCCCTGAGGGAAGTGATTTATTTAAAACTTTGGACATGTGATAAAAAAAATGATCATTTGTTTGATATGCAATTTTATATTTGAACTGTAGATAAACATCGCTACTCAACGCTGCTTCTAAACTAATAAACGAGTACCCTCTGGCCCTCAATCCTTTGATGAGAGATTTCATCATTTTCCCGTTTAGTTGATTAGCGTGAAGTAAAATGATCTGCGGAATTTGTTTTGAGAATATTTTATCAGAGGCCTCTTCAGCATATGAAACACAATCGAATATATGCTCAAGGTAAATTTCAGTGAGTTTGTTTGCTTTTTTAAAATCAGTGGTTAAAAAATCTCGATAGTATTGAGCAAATGCCCAATCAGAGGTGTCAACAGATACATGAGCTAGCATTGTTTGTGTTTCAAAAAAATAGTTGTTGGCAGCGATTTCTTGTTTTTTAGTGTCCCCCTGATTTAACATCGGGAATCGGAAGGCAAAAGGCCAAGGCCCGTATTGAGTTTGAAATGGTTTTAAAAATGCTTGGGTCTTATTCAAACTGACAAGAAATTCATCTACTGACTGCGAAGAATATTTTTCATGATCCCAAGTGTGATTAGCTAGAATTAGACCATGACTGGCCCAGTAATGAAGAGACTGTATTTGAACATTCGATTGTGCCGCTAATTTTCCAATTACAAATCCCGTGGCCGGAATTAATTCGGCGTTGAGTGTATCCGTAATTTGACGTAGGAATGGTTGAATGTTTTGATTTTGGCTCTCCCATCCTGGTAGATCATCAACTGTAATGGCAATGACTTTTTCAGCATGCGCATAAGAGGTAAATGCCAACGCAATTGCGCTGATGAGTAAAAACATTTTCATATTCAAATCACATTTCATTTCAACTCCTTTCATTTTCAATTCTTTTATTCAGTAAAGGGGAGAAATGCCCTTGATATAACTTTTGAAGATGCGGATCTTGCCAATCTTTACCAGTAATTTTTTTTCGACATTGCGTTGCCTTACATTGACAATCCCAGGACGAATTATAACTCGCATCACCGTCCCACATGGCGTAATCTGCTGTTATCTCTTCGCCAGCCTGAATTACCCTGCGTGCCGTGATAGTATAGGCATCATTCATCCACGCATTTGGGTCACAAGAATGATTTATCAAAAACGGAGTTTCGTCTTCTTCAGTTATCTCAACGCTAAATACATCCTCATCCCATTGCATAGTGAATCTGCCTTCTTCCAGGGCCTTCATTGCTCCTTCCTTATTGGTATAACTATTACCGCCCCAAACTACTATGACCTCGCCATCCTCGATGTCTGTAGAAGCAAACATACCCTTTCCCTGAATGATACTATTACGAAGTTCAATTTTTGGGTTAACCCATGATTTATGCAATTTGTGGCTCCTTCGCAGCCCTTCTCATTAGAAGGAAACTCTTATCGGCGTAATTGAGTCGATAAGAGTTAATGCGTTCTTGAAGGAAAACAGGAGCCTCATCGTCTGAGATTGTTTTAAAATTGATTGTTCCGTAAAAACGCTTAAGATGACCGTATGGAATGCAAAAGGTGTTTTTGATGTTATTCTTGATTAGGTAATTTTCAAAAGCGTGAAGTAACAGCTCACCTAATTTTTTTCCTCTAAAATCAGGATGAACATTCATACTGCGCAACATTGATACGCCTTCCTCAACACAATATCTCACAGTGCCTATTACATTGTTGTTGGCAGAATCGAGTAAAATAAAAAAAGTATCATCGTTTCTAGCTTGATAATGACTTTTTCCAACTGCCACATAAAATGGATCAACCAAAGCCTTTGCTTCGGCTCCATTCATAATTTCTACACGGGTAAGAACATTATTCATTTGCAATCCGCATGAGGATATTCTCAATTTCTTTTGAGAAATCATCTTCCGTCCAGACTACCATCTCATTTAGATTAGATGATTTTGCAATTTCTTCGACAACTTTAAAGCCTAAACAATAACCACGACGAGTTGGTTTAGTTTGACCGCCCATAGAAAACCAATCGTCATATATTTGTTCTCCACCAGAGTTGAGTGCCACCAAATACTCCTTGGCCCATGTCTTAACAAAAGCATGGTCATTGCAGTGATTTGCCAGCTCATTATCCATTAATAATACTGCGGTAGATTGAGTGGGATTTAAAAGACCACTGACATAAGTTGCAAATCCCTCAAGCCAAAGCGGCGTTGCCATCGTTTTCCAAATAGATCCATCAGGAAGTTTGTCAAAGTGATAAGCATGAAAAAATTCATGAGAGAATAAAACGTCTAAATTATCGCTTCGATAGGAAATAAAATCGACCCCCATCAATAATCCATTTCTCTTGAATTCAGGGAGGAGCATAACCCGTCCATTAAATGAAAAAATGGATGGCATAAAAACAACTGGTATATTGTCAGATAAATCAGGAAACAATTTTTTAAATGCAAATTCTTTTTCTGTAACCAATCGTTCGGCTGCATCAAAGAGTATATTCATTTTAGTTTCAATGTTTGGAAGTTCTTTGAAAAAAATTTCACGCCTCTTTGTTTTTCGAGCAGTCCAATCGCCATCCCCCTTACGATATACGCCTGTGTCGTAGAGAAATTGATTTTTGGATTCAAAGTTATCAAGCAAAATATTTTTTTGCTCATCATCAAGATCTCGCCAGCCACTCATGTCCTGATTAAATTGAGGGCCTAAGTTGATGACATTGGCAGCGTAGGAATTGGTAAATGACAGCGCAATTGCGCTGATGAGTAAAAACTTTTTCATGATGTCTCCCGTGGCATTGATTTCTCAATAAAACTACACAAAGTCAACAAATCCACCGTCTCCAAAGGGTGGACTCTCTCATTCGTGAGAGACCACTTTCTCACAAATGTGGAGCCAAATTGACGCCAAAATCACTCTCCCACGAGTGACTCACAGCGAATTTCTACATTTCCCCAGCAAAAACTGTGAAATAAGTGCACGAAAATCCACAGAAAAGGCCCACATCTTGCTTTTTGATCACCTCTGTCATAAAGAAACCGCGTAGCTTGGCCTACTTTTCGCTCTAGGGGTATTTGTAACTGAAACAATGCTTTGAAAGCGGGGGAAGTAAATGAAAACTTGGGGGAACATTTTTCTAGCAATCATAATTGGATTGTTGATCCAAGCTTCCCTGTACGCTCAAAATGAGGCCAGACCCTATATCAAAGGCCTTTACTCACTCCCTCTTTCGCTCGATCCCATTAAAATGAACGACACCGCCTCGCTGGTGGTTGGCAATTTGATTTATGATGGGCTTTTGAAATTCTCACCATCACTACAAATCGAAGGTGCACTGGCCGAGTCGTGGTCCACCAGTCAAGATGGGCTTACGCTCACTTTCAAACTCAAACCAAAAATTATTTTTCACGATGGCACTCCCATCACCGCCGCCGATGCCAAGGCCTCTTTGCTTCGCGCACTCTCTGCTGAAAGCAAAGTACGAAAATTTTATGATTGCATCTCTGACATTTCTGCTCGTGATGATAAAACTCTGGTAATCACTCTCAGTCATCCGTTCCCACCATTTCTGTCAGTGCTTGCTGGGGCCACCGCCAAGATTTTACCTCAGAGCAAATTAAGTGGTCCTAAATTTTTTGATCATCCCATTGGATCAGGTGCCTTTCGCTTCGTTCAACAAGACAAAAGCGAGATTCATCTGCAAAGATTTGATTCCAACTACGAAGCCAAACCGCAGATTGAAAAAATGATTTTAAAGGCGACCACTGAAGAAAAAGCCATCAAACTAGCACAGACAGGCGCTATGGATGATCTTGCCAGTTGGCCCTTGACCGCCGACAACGCTATTTTTGCCTCTGGAAAGAAGATTTCCGCTCCTGTTGCCGCGACATGGATCATCGGACTTAACACCACCAAAGCGCCATTTGATAACTTGGAAGTGCGACAGCGCTTTAAACTGGCCGTGCCAACAGAAACATTTAGAACTACTTTTAATCCTGATGCACTGTCGGCCACAGGCTATGTCCCTTATGGACTTCCTGGCTCCCAGGTCAAAACTCAGATTACTGTTAAAAATGCGCCACCTCCAAAAGCAAAAATTACAATCGCCATTCCAACAGAGCTTGCGCGTGCAAGTGAAATGAAACTCTTTTTTGAAAATGCCCTTCAAGCCAAAGGGTGGAATGTCGAATTTACGCTAACACCCTGGGATCAGCTCATGGATGGATATGCCAAGCATACTCTTCAAGGATTTTTAGTTTCGATGAACATGGATTATCCCGATGCAGATTTTTTACTTAAAAACTTTGAATCCACTAGTCCTGATAATTTCAGTGGACTAAAAAACAAAAAACTTGATGAGCTATTACAAAACTCACGCGCCAGCCGTGATCGCAAAAAGCGAGAGCAGTTATACGAAGAGGCCTTGCACTTGGTAGAAGAGTCTGCTGTCACTGTGAATCTCTTTTATCCCAGGGCCAACTATTGGGTGTCAAACTGCGTGAGTGGTTTTATTCCAAACATTTTATCCGATGTCTACATTGATTACACAAAAGTCAACTTTAACTCAGACTGCGCCATGAAGAGCGCAGTTACAGCTAAACGCATGGAGAAGCGAAAATGAAATACACATCACTATTTAATCACGTTCACAATTCCCTGAATCCTTACCGCTGGGCCTTGGCGATGGTGGCCGCGCTCATGATTGCAATTTTATTTGCCGGGATCTCTTTGAGCAGTCGGCTGCGTGCAGATCAGCAGATGGCGCAGGCCATCTCACCTTATCTTTCGACTTTGATTGAGTCATCTGATCGGCCAGAGCTGCTTCGGATTGTAAGCTCAATTGCAAAAGCAAAAGAATCAAAGGTGATTATCACCCAGGATAATAAAATCCTGGCCACCAGTGAAAGCGTTACCGATCTTGACACTCCGTTTGCGCAGCCTTTGGTGAAGGCCCAGTTTTTTGATTTGAAATTTACAAACAGTGCTCTTCTAACAAAAGAAGAGATTGCCAGCACTGGTGCCACTCTCTACATTATGACGCCTCTTGCGCCATCCCTCTTTGGAGCACTCGGAATCTATTTTGGAACTTTTTTTCTGACTTTTTTAGTTTCCTTGTTTTCTGCTCGTCAAATGAAAAAGGCCATCAAAAAGGCGCTCCGTCCTCTTAATCAACTGCATTCTGAAATTGAAGGACTCACCATCGAAGAGCTTGAACCGTCATCGGAGCCAATTTCTATTTATGAACTTGAAGAAATCCGAAACACCGTTCGAAAAACAAAAATTGATTTGGCCAACATCAAAGACCGACTGGCCGAGGAAAAAGCAAAAAAATTAAGTGCAGAATCCTATAAGCGCCTGATCCATGATCTCCACAATCCAGTGGCGGCACTCAAGCAGATGGCCAATATCTCAACCAGCACCACTCATGATGAGGAGACTCGCCAGGAGGCCTCCGAAAGCATTCCTCGTATCGCTGATCAGATTTTGGCGCAAGTGACTGCTGCTAAAAAAAATCTTGAAGAGGAACCCGCTTCCTTGCGCGAAACCAATTTGCTTACTTGCGTGCAAGAGGGCATCAAGCAAGTTTCGGCCCTCAGCAATAGCAAAAAAATTATTAGCTCCTGCCCAGATAGCGAGCTTTTAATTCCTCATGATCCAACACTACTCAAAAGGGCCATTGTTAATCTTTTAGAAAACGGCATTGAAGCTGCTAAATCTACTGTGCGTGTCTCTGTGCAAAAAGTAAATCAGAGTGCCTTTATCAAGATTTGTGATGATGGGCCTGGAATGGATGAACATCAAATTCCGATTTTCTTTCAAGGGCGCGGACAATCTGGCAAGGCCAAACGGCAGGCCTTTGGACTTTCATCAACGAATCACATCGTGCGCACCCATGGAGGGAAATTGATTTACCGAAAAAGTGATCTCGGAGGCTCAAGCTTCGAGATTCGATTGGGGGGACCATGATACAAAAACCATCTCTACTAATTTGTGATGATGACTCTGAAATTCTCCAAACTCTACATCTCAGTCTAAAATCTTCTTACGACATCCAAACCTCCAACTCGGTAGAAAAAGCAAAACTACTTGCCATCAAACATGAATTTGATGCGGCCATCATTGATCTGAATTTTGAAGGGCAAGAATATGATGGAATTCATCTTCTTGATTTTCTCACTAAAAACTCACCTGGAACTTTTTTGATTGTTCTAAGTGGAGATACTTCCACCAGGCGCGTGATTGAGGCCTCCAGAAGAAGACTCTTTGAATTTATTGTTAAAGAGAAAAACTTTTTTACTCTACTTCTTTCTGCACTCAAGAAGGCCACGCAAATCAAAGTGGCCAATCGCGAGCAAGCGCAAGCGAAATATCTCACCCAATCAACAGTGGTTAAAGATATGCTTCGCAAAGTGGACACCATTTTGCGAAGTAATTCAGAGGCCCCCATTTTGATTTTAGGTGAGACTGGAACCGGAAAAGAATTTTTGGCCCAGCACATTGCCATGAATCTTAAAATCAAGGCCGTCACCGCCAACATGGGGTGCATTCCGAAGGATATGGCCGAGTCCATTTTGTTTGGACATGAAAAAGGTGCTTTCACCGGAGCTGTTGCCAACAAGATCGGGTTGATTGAAGCGGCCCACGGTGGACTTTTCTTTTTGGATGAAGTTGGCGAGAGCCCCTCGGCGGTGCAAACAAAACTCTTGCGTGTGCTACAAGAAAAAGAAGTGCAACCACTGGGATCACTCAGATCGCGCAAAGTGGATGTGCGCTTTATCGCTGCCACCAACCGCAACCTTGACCAAATGGTAAGTGACGGCGACTTTCGCCTTGATCTGCTTCAGCGTTTAAATACGTTTGTTCTAAAACTCCCAGCACTGCGCGAGCGGCCCGAAGATATTATTTACTACGCCAACCTGTTTATTCAGGAGCTTTCACATAATGGCGCACGCTTTTACCTCACACCCGATGGAGAGCAAGCACTGCTCTCGCACAGGTGGCCCGGTAACATTCGGGAACTGCGCAATGTGATTGAGCGCATTGTCGTCCTTTCACCCAAAATGAGCATTGACCAAAACGTAGTGGTCGAGGCACTACAAACAGGACAGCTACCAAGTGAAGTTGAAATTAAGACAGTAGAAATTGTTGAAACCAACGCTCGCCGGGAAGAGGTTATCAAGGCCCTCACCGAATATAATGGCAACAAGCGAAAGGCCGCAGTCAGCCTTGGAGTAAGTGAGGCCACGCTGTATCGTTGGCTAAAAGAATTTGATCTTTCAAAAGTTTTAGGTGCAGATGCCTTTAAGGCAAAAACAGGAGCGCTCGTATGATTAAGCTGACAAACATTTCATCCAAAAGCAAAAACGCACCCACGCTTTTTTTAATTGCAGGTGGGCCTGGACTTAGCTCGATTACGTTGCGATCAATGGATGTGCTGGCACGAAGTTTTAATCTTGCCTATGTGGATATGCCAGGCACCAACGGCAACCCATACACCAAAGATCACAGTCATCAAGAGTTGTCAGAAGCACTGCAATTGGCAGTCAAACAAGTTGCTGGCAAAAAGTTTGTCTTGGGGCATTCCTACGGTGGATTTTTGGCCGCTGATTGTTTGCTGGCTGGCGTATGTGATGGGATTGTCTGTGTGGCCACTCCTTTTTCAGATGAATCTCTAAATGATGCTTCTAAAAATTACGAAACACACATGACTGATGCACTTGTGGCCGCAGGCAATGAGTGGGGCAAAAAGAAAGATGATCGCGCTCTTGCTCGCTGGCTCTCTGAGTACGGCAAACTTTATTTTTGTAACCCCGATGGAAAGAACTTAATTTTAAATGACAAAGTATCGGCCAAATATTTTATCGCCAACCGTGGAGACATCGGCCCGACTGGTTCTGTTGATAAAGTGGCTCTGCTTCGTAACCTCAGCGCATATAAATGCGTTAGGCTTTTTATCGCAGGAGCTGAAGATAAACTGCTTCCAGAAAAACTTTTAAAAGAGGATTCCAACCGTGGTGGATTTGATTTTGCAAGCGTCAAAGATGCAAGTCATTTTGTCACCTTCGATCAACCTGAAATTGTCGCCAGGCTGATTGAAGATAAACTGTTGCGATAATAACAAGAGGGGGAACTATGAAACATATTCTTCAAACTTTGGTGCTTGCTTTGGCCATCGCCGCAATTGCTCAGACAATTGCGCTAGCAAAGACAGACGCACCCAGCACAAAAGGATGCAACAACCGCCATGCTCGCGCCTGTGGTGAAATCCACGAGCCAGGAATTTAGCTGAATGAAACTTGTTGGCCCAATTAACCACTACAGGGCCGATCTGTCAGGATGGATTGGGTCTGTAGTGATGTTTATTTTTGCCCTGTTTGCCACCTACCGCTGGCACACGACTGGTTTAATCTTTTTTGCTCTACTGGTCGTGAGAGACTTGGCCGCGAGTTGGTTTTTGCTTTCGAGAAATCCAAGCGCATCGGTACAAAGTTCAGTGAGACCCTGGAGGTTGACCGATCTGCTTGCCTACATCTCCAGCGCACTACCGTTGCTTTATCTTCCTGCGGAGTCAGCATCATCTTTTGCTGCACTCGCCAGCACGCTACTGGCCATTGCTGGCTTTACCATCTCCACTCTGGCCCTGCTTGATCTTGGGACTTCATTTGGTGTGGCACCTGCTAACCGAGGCATTGTTCGCTCTGGCCTTTATCGCTACCTACGTCACCCTATGTATGCAGGGTACGTGATTGCAGAGGTTGGTTTTGTTCTCCTGAATCCAGTAAATGCGGTGATTCTTGCGGCCTCATTTTTTTTCTATATTCTGAGAGCAAAACTAGAGAATCGCATCTTTGACTAAGCTCAATAGCGCAGTCCGATTAAACATTATCTTCTTGTATTAGCTTGTCAAAAGCAGTCTTTGATGCTCTAATTTTAACCTAATTAAGGTTAAAACGCATAGGAGATACTTCGTGAACGAAACAGAACGATGGCTTTCAGTCGAAGAGATTGCTGCACATTTAGGTGTTTCTAAAGAGACCGTCTATCGTTGGCTAGAAAGAGAGAAGATCCCTGCTCATCGAGTTGGGCGTCTTTGGAAATTCAAGGCCAGTGAAGTCGATAAGTGGATTTGCGTAGGCGGAGCAGCCTCCTTAGATGGGCAACAGGAGCAACAACATGGCTAAAAAGACAACTTCAACATCGTCCATTTCTGATAGTTACTTAGAAGCACTTAGGGCAATCAACGAATGGACAACGGTATCTGAGTGGGCCATTAAAGTTGGAGAAATGTTCCCAGAGCTTTTAGAGAAAGCTAATGCCGAAGCTAAAAAACATAAACGTCCATCGACAGGAATCCGTGAAGTTGCAGCTCGAATAAGTTCGGCAGTGGCCATGGGGCGCTTTTCTGCAAAAATTGAAGTTGATGAATCTGAGCGACCTAAAAGGGTCAAAATTCTTTCTGAAGTTGATGCTGCAAATTATGAAGAGAGAGAAATTGAAGCTGATCTCGAACCATTAACCCGTGCACAACGAATTAAATCTGATGAAGAATCGTTGGGAACAAAAGAGAGATATCGGGTTGCAGAATTGGACGCCATCATAAGACAATTAAAGGAGTTCTTTAATCTTGACTTTGAACTTGAACACGCAAAGGCAATTTTAAATCCAAATGATCCTGGTAAGCATCATCCAGATAATCTTCAAATTCTTCTAAAGTCGCACAATCGACTGAAAAGCAACGAAAACTGGGAGCGATTCTCTCTTCAAGAGCAAATTGAATATGTTCAGGCAGTAGTAAAAGTTCAAAAACTCGTATCAACAAAAATGAAAATTGATCTTCATGAGGAAGTCATTGGATCAATTATCGAAAGACTGAAGCTAGTCTACTAAGGGAAACTTCATGGAAAAGCAAAAAGAGAAAAATGTAACCATCGCTATCGGCCTTGAAAAGCAGCTTTGGCTTATGGCCGACAAACTCCGCACCCACATGGACGGTACTATCTATAAGCACGTTGTCTTGGGGCTAATCTTTTTAAAATATGTTTCAGAATCTTTCGTGGATTGCTTTAATAAACTCAAGAACGAAGGAGATGGCTTCGAAGATGAGAAAGATGCTTACTTAGAAAAAATACGCAATCTTCTTTTCCCTAAACTGATCTCTGGGGAAATTTATTTAAAGGGTGCAAATGTCTAGTTTAACAGCGATAGAAAAAAATAAGCTCGAAAAGCTGTTCAGTATGAATTCTGGGTACGTTCTTCATTTTACAAATCGTACTTTTGAAAATTTCTTTTCTGATTTTGAGATAGAGATATATAACGAAAAATATAAACAGGGAGGTGACTCTAAAGCTAATCTTTTAAGAAGCTTTTGGAAGATTGAATCCGACCATTTGGTTGGCCAGGTTATTACTGCCTTGATCGAATCTGCAACCTCCTCTAATGAGGAAAAAGACCTGATTCAATCATGCAAGGAAATATCTCAAAGGCTTTTGTCTGGCAAAGTCAATCTCACAAATATTAAAACAACAGTTACCTCGTTCAATCTGAAGTATATTGAGAATCAGATTCGGCGAATCGAAAACTCAATAGACTCTGATCCAGATCTTGCAATTGGCACCTCAAAAGAGTTAGTTGAATCTTGTTGTAAGACGATACTGGCAGAGCGAGCCGTTCATTTTGATGATAAAAGTGACGACCTCCCGAAGTTAGTAAAGCTGACCCTTAAAGAATTAAATCTAATACCTGATTCAATTCAGGACTCTGTAAAAGGAGCTGATATTATTAAAAGGATTCTTTCTAATCTTTCTTCCGTTCTACAGGGAATCGGAGAGTTAAGAAATAAATATGGAACAGGTCATGGCAAACAAGGGAGTGCAAAAGGACTAAATCCTCGCCATGCACGACTGGTTGCTGGAGCGACGGCAACAATTGTTCATTTCATTTTTGAGACACACCAAGTGAGGATTAATTGATGGAAGCTATAGTTGGTATAGTCGGAGTAATTATTGGCGCAGGTATTACATGGGCGCAAACTTTGTGGATGCATAAACAAGAGCAGAATAAAAATGCTAAATACCTGGCTATTAGAGTCGTAAATACTCTACGGGAATATGTTTACAAGTGTTGGCTTGTATCTGTAGATGATGGTCTTAATCAAGGACAGAGAGATTCTAATGATTGCTTAGCTCCTCAAGCAAAAGACCCCGGACCTATTATTTACCCAGAAGATATAGATTGGAAGAGTATAGATGCAAATTTGGCATATCAACTGCTCTCATTGCCAAACAAAGCGGAGTCGGCTGATCGAGCTATTTTAGCTGCCGTTGAATTTTGCTCAGGCCCCCCTGATTATGAAGAGGTCTTTGATGAACGACACATTAGATATTCATTGATTGGACTAGGAGTCCTTTCGTTAGAGAAAACACTATGTAAATTATTTGAAATTCCACAAGAGCAATCATTGGATGACTGGGACCCAGCTAATGGTTTTCAAGAAGCGATTAAGCAAGTTGAGAATCGTCAGCTAAAACGAGCCGAGTCTCAGAAAAAACTTATGGATGAACTTGATAATTCAAAAGGAAAAAAATGACATCAATTACTGAATACACCCTAGAACAAGAAAAAAAAATTGTTTGAAGTGCCATTTTATTAGTCGTGCAGGTCTTGAATTGCCGATAACAAATTGGAGTTTTTTTACAGAGAACGGAGAGATTGATGAAACAAAATAAATCGAAATATGGTGTTGCAGATATCATTCACACAGCGGAATTTTACGATGCCTTGAATACGTTCACAACAGACATTCCCTTTTATCTAAAAGAGGCCAAGAAAGCTCGTGGGCCTGTATTGGAACTGTGTTGCGGGACAGGGCGAATCACCTTGCCACTAGCTCAAGCAGGTATTGATATTACTGGAATTGATATTTCGTCTTCAATGTTAAATTGCGCCAAAGAAAAGGCATCTGCTTTAGGGGTGAAAAATGCAACTTTTCATCTCGGCGATATGAGGAAATTAAAACTGAGGCAGAAATATAAACTTATTTTTATACCCTTTAACTCACTTCAAAATACTTACTCTATTAGTGACATTGAGAAAGTTTTTTTAGCGGTTCGATCACACCTTACTCCTGATGGCAGATTTGTTTTTGTAGTCTTTAATCCAAGTTTAGAATTTATCGTGAAAAGTAAAAAACTACAAAAAGGGAAATATAAATTTCGATTAAAAGATGGAAAGAAAGTAGCGATTGACGAAATTTGCACTTATGATGTCGCTGGACAAGTAAATCGAGTTACTTGGTACTACCGAATTAATAATCAAAAACCTATTCCAGAAAAGCTTGATATGCGCTGTTTTTTTCCACAAGAGTTGGATGCACTTTTAAAATATAATGGATTCAAAATATTAAAGAAGTACGGAACTTACGATAGAAAACAATTTACAGGCGACTCTGCTAGGCAGTTGTATATTTGCAAGAGAACAGCAGAATGACTGTTTGTGTCGACGATATAACCACGGAGCTTGCAAAGCAACTCTGTTGAGATTAGGCAGAATGGTTTATTTGAAGAGTTAAAGGATTGATAAATGGAAAGAGATATACCAATCTATGACCCTACCTCAGTTGAAATTCCAGAAGCAGTAACACTCGCTGCTCAAGAAGGGTGTCTTTCATTTTTTATTGGTAACGGGTTATCAAGATTGTTTAAAATTCCTTCTTGGGATGATCTCGTAAATCGTATGCTGGAAGAGTTAGCCAAAAATGGCGTCATAAATCACAGCGATGCTTCTCTTCTGAAAGAACAGCCTTTGAAGGTCAAATTTTCGATTGCAGATCATTACTTTAAGAGAAACAGTCATGAAAAAAACTCTAACCCTAAAGAAGGTTTAAGTTACAAAAAAATGCTATCAATACCAAACGGTAGCGAAAAGAAAAGCATATTTAGACTACTTGCTAAATGTGGAGTCAAATTCATCACTACGAATTACGATACTTTGCTTGATGAGGCTCTTGTAGAAAGATTTAGAACAAAAAGTGATTTCAATACTCCTGAAGAGATAGATAATCTTGAACCCCAAATTGTTGACTCCATCGAAGTAATTAATAAAGAAAAAGAATTTTTAATTTTTAGCCACCCAAGTGAACTTAGAAGTATTGCACAAATAGAGCAAAATGTACTTTTACATTTGCATGGCTCCATTGCATCTCCGGAATCAGAGAGAAAAATCATAGCTTCTACCGCAGACTATCTAGGCTTATATACAGATGAAAAATTGATGGATAAAGTCCGAGATCTCTTGAAGGAACAGACTATAGTTTTTCTTGGATATGGTCTTGATGAACTAGAGATTTTAGAGCTTGTTCTACGATCCGCTGCCATTGTTGATAATCAGGCGGACTCCCAACAGCAATTTTTCCTTTTGCTTCCGGTGCTTTCCCATCAAGCACCTATTTTAAAGCATCTTTCAATCTATTGGGAGGAACAGCTAGGTATAAAAATTCTAGCTTATAATATTGATAAAAAAGGATATGACTCAATTGAAGAAGTTATTGAGACTTGGTCTGCTGTTTTGTCAAAGAGATCTAAAGCCCCTCCTCGTGTAAAACACGTTAACTTGATGGATGATCTCATGAGTCGATTTGATGGAGCTGTTGAATGAAAAAAGATATAATAATACATGATATAATAACTCTAATTGAAAAAGGATATCAAGATAAGATCTACTTTTTCACTAAAGCTAAAAACCATAACTACTTTCCAATTCTTAAAGAGCGCGGATATTTCAAGCCAAGCTCAATCGATTTCTCGACAGCATCATCGCATTTGCCTTTTCATCCCTGGCCACAAATTTTTTACCTACAAGAAATATCAAAACAAATTGCGTTAGGTGAAATAAGTTCTAATGAATTTATAAATAGCTTTTATGAATCCATTAGAGAGATTGATAAAATCCCTGATAATTTTCATCTACTCAGGGCTCTCACCGAGATAAATTTTGCAATACCTCTAAGCTACATTGCAGAAGATGATATAACTCGAGTTTTTAACCTAGTTGATCAGGTTTCATATCCCGATAGACTAATTGAGTTTTCGTTATTTGAAGGTTTTGGAAAAATTACGTCGCAAATTGCTAATGATGATCACTCTATCAAAATTCTTAAAAAGTTGTTTTGGTGGATACTTGATTTTTATAAAAAAGATAAGATATCTTATAATGAATATATTCTAAAATATTTTGATAACTATGGATACCAAGATTTTTTATCCAATAGACTAGATCTTCAAAATTTATACGATAAAAATTCGTCGTCTGTGTTAGCGCTAATTAGTATAACAGCAGATCGTTTGAACTCTCTGCTTAGAATCGCTTCTGATCTGGATGATTCAACTGAATATTGGAGGCCAGCCATACCTCCACACCACCAGAACGCTTATCATGACTCTGCTCCGTCCATTTTAGTTGATCTTCTGTTTAAATTTTCTGTTTTTGAACTTAAGAAAAAGCAGGAACTTTGTTATCTCCCTGAGTGGAAAAAATCAAATCTTGAGACGTACAAGAGACTATTTATTGCTCTAGCCACTGATTTTACAGATTTGATACCGCCGGAGGACACAGTCAGAATCATTCTAAAACAAGGCCTTGATGAAGGCTCAAGGTATGAGCGGTATCATTTTCTTAAAGAAAATTTTGATAAGTTGAGTTTAGAATCACAAAAAGACATTTTGCAAGCTATTACTGTCCTTGAAGATCAGTACTCCAAAAATGAAGAGGAAAAGAAAACATTTACTGCATGGAAACAAGTGAGATGGGCACAGGCTCTCAAAGAGTCCTCTTCGCAAGAGGCAAGGCAGTTATATAGTGACTTGTATAACCTTACGGGACAAAAAGAGGATGACCATCCTGATTTTTCAACCTATATGAGTTCTGGATGGGTGGGGCCCATATCACCTTGGAGTATAGAAGATTTTGGAAAAGCAACAGCAACAGATATCTCAAATTTTTTAATAAACTTTAAAAGTCAGGACAAATTTCGAGGACCTGATGAGGATGGGCTTTCCAGAACACTTGAGCAATATGTTCAGCAAGAACCAGAAAAGTGTTCATTGATACTTATGGATCTTCGAAAATTTAATTATCAATTTGTTTCTGCAATTGTTGATGGATATTCAAAAGCCTGGGAAGATAAGAAACCAACTCCAGTTCGAGAGATCTTAAATACGATAGAGGACTACTCGTCATTTGATCAGTTTCGGCATGATATTGCCAACAAGGAATCAAAAGCAAGATGGGTCGTATCATCAATCGCTAGATTTATTGGAGCCGGAACTAAAAACGATGAGAATAGTTTTAATATTGATACAGCAAAGCAATGTTTCACAATTCTTAAAAAACTCGGGGGTTTTACGCCGGAAGACGAGGATTATTCGAGCAACTCTGATGCATTCACAAGGGCAATAAATGAGCCACGAGGAAAAATATTTGAAGCATTTATATTACTGTCATTGCGTAGATGTAGGGCGGCTGGAAAAGACACTGAAAATCTTAATTTTGCTTGGAACGATTTCAAATTGATAGTCGAAGATGTTTTAAAAAATACGGAAAACGATGAAATATCGTTGCGTGCGCTGATCGGTGCATATTATCGACAGTTTCTGTTCATGAATAATAATTGGATATTTGATAACATCGATTTAATTCTTTCCACCGATGGTTCACAAAAGAGATGGCTTGCTTTCTTAGAAGGATTTTCATATGTAACAGTCTTTGTTGAAAAAATGTACAGCGAATTAAATGCAAGAAAGATGTTATTGGCCTTTCTTCGATACGACGACCAGTCCCGTAAAAATCAAAGCCGCTTAGACAAACTCCAAAAAAGGGTTATCGAGCTAGGCATAATTGCTTACTTACATTGTAAAGATGATTCCGTTATTAAATCAATATTGAGCCAGAAGCTGCCTTCCGAATGGAGTCACTTGTTCCATTCAATCTCAATCATTGTAAAGCACGATACATCTAAAGAAATCAAAAGCAAGGCAAAGAACTTGTTAGATAGTATGTTTGCAATTTACGAAAAGAACATAAATGCGTTTAACTCCGATCATTTTTCGAACGTGAGCTGCGTCCTGAATATTTTTACTGGTCCTGATGATGCTATTGTCTTGAAAGTTTTTGAAGTCTCTTCAAAATATGCAAAAGGGGGGTGGGAGTTTAAAAATTTGGTTGATTTTATGGAAGAACATGTTCTTACTTATCCGAAAAAGATTGGCTTATTATATGTGAAGCTTCTCGAATCGACTAGTTTTTTTCCAGCGTGGCCCGAGGAGAAAATTAGAAATATTTGCAAAACATTAAATGAAAGTAGAGAATCGTTGAATCTTTCTACGATTTGCAGAATCTATGGAGAGAGATCAATAAATTGTGAGCCAATCAGAGATATTTGCTCTGGCATAAAACCAAATCACCCTTGCGACACCAAACGCAAATGAGGCGACTTAGTTGGATAACGAATAGGACGATGGGTTTGGATATATTTCTTAAGGAGGTTTTTATGAACAAGGTAAATGGAGAAATTTCAAGTTTAGATGGATTTATCAATACCAAAATGTTTTTTGAAAAACACGACACTAGAAAACTTTCAAATGACAATCTTCGACAATTACTATTAAGAATTTCAACTCTCAACACTCACGTAGAACTTTCCGCCTTTATTTCTATTGTAAAGTCTGAGTTAGAATCACGGGATGCACACCGCAATTTCTTAATAACAACTACAATTGCAATTATTGCATTAATCACTTCAATTCGGTATGTTTCAGGTATTAGTGCAGTTTTTTGATAAGTTGAAAAACTTTTCTCAGCAGTATTCATATAGCTAATCATTTTTTCTTCTACCGTCAACTTCTTTTTGTATGTTACTTTTAAATTGTCAT
>Ga0208958_1002047_pt1 | contig 18212 bp, 14 predicted proteins | sample RifOxyB1_FD_184032 | JGI IMG/M metagenome (GOLD analysis project Ga0208958, IMG submission 184032) | Soil microbial communities from Rifle, Colorado - Rifle Oxygen_injection B1 (SPAdes) | ecosystem: Environmental > Terrestrial > Deep subsurface > Rock core/Sediment | place: Rifle, Colorado... | reverse complement strand
GCACCCTTGTGATGCGGGGTTCAGCTTGTAAATACCTTCATTTTCTTCTTTCAAATTTTCTTTTATATGAGCCAACCACGCCGGATGAGTAAAATCGCCGGTCGCGCAAATATCAATCCCTTTTGTTTCGCAGGTCTTGGCTATTTTAGGCAATTCTAAATCCCGCGAACAGGCGCGGGAATATTTGGAATGAATATGAAGATCAATTATCTGGCGCATAAATAAGTTCATAGTTCGGAGCCAAAAGCCAATAGTTTATAACCACCAAAACTATTGGCTATGAACTATTGGCTATGAACTCGTTTATAATTAAAGGTTTATTCTAAAATTCTTGCCGTAATCGGTTAAACCGTTCTTCTTATAAAATTCATGGACGCCGGTTCTTTCATAACGACTCTGTGAAATCAATTTGTAGCAATTATTTTTTTTGGCTTCTTCCAACGCCTCGTTTAAAATCTTTTTTCCGATTCCTTGACCGCGGTATTCTTCCTCCACAAACAAATCTTCCAGCAACCCATATGGCCGGTCATGCAAATCATTTTTTATAATATACAAATACGCATGGCCCATTATTTTACCATCGACCTCACATTCTATTTTTATTGATGTGTTGTTATTTTCTTCTTGTTTTTTAAAATTCATAATTATTAAAGAGATTATTTAGGCAGTAGAACATATAGATTATTTAGATTTTCTCCTCCCCCTATCAGGGGGAGGAGGGAGGGGGTCTTTAGATAAAACTCATAATAACACTACACACTCTATCCGCCAGCTGGCGGACTATATAATCTAACTAATCTATATAATCTTATTTTAAACCAGCTCTCTTAAAAATATTTTTCCTAAAACTTCCGGATCAAGACCGCCAGTCTCGCGCTCAAAATTCTCTCCGACAACGGTTGTCTTTCTGACCAGCTCGGGATTATAATCAAGAACGCCCCAGCGTTTTTTCGCGTAATATTCTTTTTGTTTGCCAGTCAATTCATGCGCGTTAAAAATCATTTTATCAATTTTCTTGGGCAAATATTCTTCCAAAGTCCATAAGCAATCACACATACGCGTTGGCCCGGTCTCGCCGTCCAACTCATATTTATTGCCCGCGACAAAAACCAACTTTGCTTTGGAATTGACAAATACCTCGCTAAAACCTTCCGGCAACACAGTGGCGATTACCGAACAATACAAACTGCCGGCGCTAAAAATAACATAATCGGCTTCTTCAATCGCTTTGGCCGCTTCCGGATATATTTTCGCCGGAGCGGTCAAACTTAATTTCTTAATCTTAATTGACCGGTCATATTTCGGACGGTCAATGGCCGCTTCAGTAAAAATTTTCTCACCATTTTCAAGTTCAGCCGCCAAGTCGGCCCTATCGGTTGTGGATGGAAAAACTTTTCCCACCGCTCCAACCGCCTGTTCCAACGCGCGCACGCCCAAAATAAAATCACCTGAATATTCGGCCGACAGCGTCAAAAACAAATTACCCAAATTATGTCCATCCAATTTTCCAACACCTTCAAATCTTATCCTATGAAACAACGGCCTCAAAACATTTTCATAATCATAAAATTCAGACATGGATAAAACCGCCCTTAAAATATCCCCCGGAGGCAAAGCGTCCAGTTCTGTTCTCAACCGACCGGATGACCCGCCCGAATCGGTCATACTGATAATCGCGCTGATATCAAAAACATCCTTATTGTCCTTAAGGGCTCTAATCGTAATTGAACTGCCATTCCCCCCGCCGATTACCACCACACTCTTTTTTTTCATAAATTGAAACAAATTCCTAATTAATTTATACAGAAAAATTTCTTCTTTACAACAAATACAACCAGTCATTCAAAATAACAAAATGTTTTTATGTTTTAATGTTTTTATGTTTTAATGCTACTATTCCACCGTCACCGACTTGGCCAAATTTCTCGGACGGTCAACATCCCGATTAAGGCTTACAGCCACATAATACGCCAACAACTGCAACGGCACGGTATTTAATATCGGTTCAACCAATTCCATTGTCTCAGGCACATAAATCACATCATCCGCCAATTCTTTGACCTTTTCGTCGCCCTCGGTCGTGATTGCCAACACTCTCGCCCCGCGCGCTTTTACTTCTTCCAAATTGCTCCACATTTTGTCATATAATTGATTCTTGGTTATTATGGCAATCACCGGAAAACCGGCTGACAACAGCGCAATCGGCCCGTGTTTTAGTTCTCCGCCCGGATATGATTCACTGTGTATATATGAAATTTCTTTAAGTTTAAGCGCGCCTTCACGAGCGACCGGATAATTTACGCCCCGCCCCAAGAAGAAACAATTTTTATAATCTTTATATTTAAGAGCAATTTCTTTTATCTTGTCTTTTTGTTCCAACACTTTACCCATTTTTTCCGGTATTTCCAACAAAGCTTTACAAATCCTCTGACCGGTCGCGATTGAAAGACGTCTTGACCGCCCAAACTGCAACGCATACAAAAGCAAAATCGCCGCCATATTGGTATAAGCCTTAGTTGAAGCCACCGCCAGCTCCGGTCCCGCATGGATATATGTGCCCCCGTCCGTCTCGCGCGCGATTGTTGAACCAACAACATTAACTATTCCCCGAATAAAGGCCCCTTTCCGCTTGGCCTCGCGCAAAGCCGCCAAAGTATCCGCCGTCTCGCCTGATTGCGAAATACCAAAGACAAGCGTATTCTCATTTATAATCGGATCGCGATAACGAAACTCGCTGGCGACATCCACCTCCGTCGGTATTCCGGCCAACCTTTCAAACGCGTATTTGCCGATCATCGCCGCGTAAGAAGCGGTTCCGCACGCAATCAAAATTATTCTATCAACTTTATTCATCTGTTCCGGAGTCATATTCAAACCGCCCAGATGCGCGGTTCCGTCTTCCAAATCAATACGTCCGCGAATCGCGTCTTCGTAAACAGTCGGCTGGTCATGAATTTCTTTCAGCATAAAATGATCATAACCTTGCTTTTCCGCTTTGGCGTCATCCCAATCAATCTGTTCCACACATTTTACGATTTGTTCATTTTTCAAATTATATGTTTGAATTCCACTTCGACAAACTTCCGCTATTTCGCCATCATTTAAAAATACCACCTGATTCGTGTGCGCGAGCAACGGCGTCGCGTCAGATGCCAAATAGTATTCTCCGTCCCCTATTCCGATTACAAGCGGACTGCCCATGCGCGCGGCAATCAAACAATCCGCGTTATCTTTATGCATCACTACAATCCCGTAAGTACCTCTGACTTTTTGTAAAGCTTTTTCCACCGCCGTCCGCAAATCGCCCTCGTAAAATCGAGCTATCAAATTAACCAAAACTTCCGAATCAGTTTCCGACTTATAACTGACATCCCCCAAAAATCCTTTCAACTCCCGATAATTTTCCACTATTCCATTATGCACCATGGCAATTGAACCATCAGCGGAAAAATGCGGATGAGCGTTTTCTATAGTTACTCCGCCATGAGTCGCCCAGCGAGTATGCGCGATTCCGATATGACCTTTCATTTCTCTTTGTTTCAGTTTTTCCGCCAAAGAATCAATCTTGCCAACTGATTTCACGCTGTCAAAAATATTATTGTCAGTCACAACCAAACCGGCGCTGTCGTATCCGCGGTATTCTAAACGCCTCAACCCCTGCAAAAGCAACGGCGCCGCCTGTTTATTCCCAATGTAGCCGATTATTCCGCACATAAACTTAGATTAGTTAGAATAGTTAGTCCGCCAGCTGGCGGATAGATTATATAGTTTTTAATTTCTTCACTTTTTAAAAATTTTTTATTATTTGCCATTTGACATTTTATTAGAAATTAGGTTCACCTAGTTAAATTTGTTTCACAACTATTTAACAGGGTGAATTATAAAAGCTTGTTTGAAAATTAAACTTAGTGTAAGTTAATCTATTATCTAACAAAAGCCAACAGCATATTCTCATTTATTTCTTCCAGTGATTTTAATTTTAAATCAGCAAGTTCAAATCTTTTATCCTCTCTTTCTTCCTCCGCCGGCACGGCAATACAATACATTCCCGCCGCTTTGGCGGCGCGCATGCCGTTTACAGAATCCTCAACCGCCAGACAATTTTTCGGGTCAGCATTCAATGCCCGGCAAGCCGTCAAATATACAGCCGGGTCAGGCTTACCCTTTTCTTCTGTCTCGGCGGAATGAATTGAGTCAAAAGCATCCCCTAAATTAAACTTTTCAATGACAGCTTCTATTATACTCATATGGGAGGAAGAGGCAAGGGACACTTTACAACCAACCCCACGGCAAACCGCAATTGCCTCTTGCGCGCCGGGCAACAATACCGCTCTTGACTCAATCAAGGAAATTATCAAATCAACAAATTCCTTAAACAATTCCGGCCGGGACGGGTTTTCCCAAGGATATTTCTTATACCAATAATCAATCACCTCATCAGCTCTAAATCCTCTTGTTTCCAAAATCAAATCATTGGTCAAATCTATGCCGACTTTTTTGGCGACTTCTATTTCCGCTTCCGACCACAATGGTTCACTGTCCACCAACAAACCATCCATATCAAATATTACCGCCTCTAATTTTTTCATAAATTATAAGTCAACTCCTTAATTACGAGTTACGGATTACGAGTTACCCGTTACTTTTCTCTCATTCGCCTCTTCCAATTCTTCCGGAGTGTTCACGCCAAACCACTCACTAGGATTGGCCATTTTAATAAATTGATGCGGTAAATTATTATCGCGCGCGATCGCCACGGAAGTTGGCAAACCATATTCGCCAAGCTTGCGGAGTTTTGGCATAGTCTTATACATCTTTTCAAACCAAACCCTGTCAAAACAAAAAGTTCCTGTGCTGATTTCTTTTATTTTCTTTTGTTCCTCTGTAACATATTCTTTCTCTATGACTTCCACTCTGCCGTCATCGTGTCTGACCACCCGTCCCAAATTGCCGGGATTTTCCACCTCGGCCGTTAACAGCGACAAAACCACACCCGCCTCAATATGTTTATTTATAAAATCAAATAAAGTTTCGGCTGTGTAAAAAGCGCTGTCGTCCCCGCCCAAAACCAAAACTTGTTCAATCTCCGCCAACAAAGCCTGCATACCAACATTGGCGGCATGCGCCGTCCCTTCTTGTTCGGTTTGATGGGCGTAAGTGACTTTATCGCCAAAATATTCTTCCACTTTTTCTTTTCTAAAACCGACAACCGCCGCCACATCTTCTTTTTTAAAACCCATAGCCAAAAGCGTATCAATCGTATAACTGACAATCGGCCGTCCGCCGATTTCCAACATAACTTTCGGGCAGTCGACGCAACCCAATCTGGTGCCCTTGCCGGCAGCCAATATAACCGCGCCAATTTTTTTTTCATTTATTATCATACATCTAAAATTTGTCATCCCGAACGGTCGGGAGACCCAACTTTATGTCGGGACGACCGAGTGAGGGATCTCGTAATACTTAATTATTTTTACATGTTTTCAATAATAATTACTAAAAATCCTTACTATAAAAACTTTTTAATATCATCAACCAAATTTAAATCCCCGGAAACTTTAAGAATATTTTTATTTTTTTCCAATTTTTTAAAATCCCGCCCGCTGTAGCGCTTATCATTTTTTTCTCTCCTGACAAACACGCGCAACTCCGGAAACTCCCCCATTATCTCTAGCGTCTCGTCCGGCTTATCATTAAAAAATAAAACTTCCCGGCAATCGTCCGCGCCCAATTCCTTCAATATTTCCCTTATCTCTTTTATTTTCCCGGCCCGGGCGTCTTCCTCTTCCGTATACTTAATATTGCCAAAATCCTTCCCCAGCAAGTTTTTCAGACCCGACCTCTCAATCTTAATATCTTGCCACTCTTTCACCCCTAATGTCAAGACAAACACTGGTATCTTTTCTTGGCTTAAATAAGCCAAAATATCACTCACCCCGTTTATCAACAGACTCTTATCCGGCTGGTTGAAATCACTGACAAAACTCGCCCACTTCTCCTCGCTGAAATCTTTCGCAATTTTTTTGGTTTCTTTTTTTAGACTCTCCAAACTAAAAATATTTTTTTCATTTTCTTTTCGGCTATTTTTATATACTTCCAAGGCCTGTTTTTTATTCAAACCAAAACCGCTGACAATAAAATCAATAATGTCTTTTTTAATTCTTTCCGTATCTATCAAAGTCGCGTCCAAATCAAAGATTGCCGCTTTTATTGCCATATTTTTGAAGCTTTCATCCGGCAAAAATTACGCGATCGTTATTTCATCACAAGCGTAAACATCTTGCACAGTCTGAATAATTTTAACTCCTTCTTCCATTGATTTCTTAAAAGCTTTGCGCCCCAAAATCAAACCACTACCTCCCGCCCTCTTGTTCACAACCGCCGTATACACCGCGTCTTTCAAATCATTTTTTCCGCTGGCCCCGCCCGAGCTTATCATTCCGACGCGCCCCATAAAACAATTGGCGACTTGATAACGGCACAAATCAATCGGATGATCCGTGGAGAGTTTGCTGTACATCAGTTCATCATACTTGCCAAAATTATGGCCGTCTTTATTCAATACCAAATATCCGCCATTCAAGGACGGTAATTTTTGTTTAACAATATCCGCTTCAATCGTGGCGCCCAGATAATTCGCTTGACCGGTCAAATCAGCCGATTCATTATAATCTTTACCGCCGACCTTAAAAGCGCTGTTGCGCACATAACACCATAATATAGTGAACATCCCCAAACGATGCGCTTCGGCAAATGCTTCGCTAACTTCGGAAATTTGCCGTTTTGATTCTTTAGAGCCGAAATAAATGGTCGCGCCAATAGCGACAGCGCCCATATCATAAGCCTGCTGAACATCAGCAAACATCGCCTCGTCGTAATCATTCGGATAACGCAACAAATCATTGTGGTTTATTTTCACGATAAAAGGAATCTTATCCGCGTATTTCTTGCTGACAATTCCCAGCGTTCCCAAAGTTGAGGCCACCGCGTTGCATTTCGCTTCCAACGCCAATTTCACTATATTTTCCGGATCAAAATAATCCGGATTTTGGGAGAAACTCTCGCCGGCGGAATGTTCTATCCCTTGGTCAACCGGCAAAATAGAATAATAACCCGTGCCTTTCAACCGGCCCGCGTCGCGCATTTTTTTTAAATTATGAATGACTTTTCTTTTCCTGTCTGACAAAGAAAAAACCTTCTCAATAAACTTCGGACCGGGTATATGCAAATCCTCTTTTGGAATCGTCTTGCACTTATGTCCCAGCAGACCGGCCGCGTCTTTGCCTAGAATTTTTTGTATTTCGGAATAGGTTAACATAATATTATTAAAACACTCGCCCTGAACCCAATGCGGTTCGGGGATAAAGTATTTTTATTATAGCAAACAAAAACCCTGTCGGCAAATCACGACAGGGTCTTAATATCTTTGTTTTATTCTTCCATTTGGCTGATAGCTTGATCCCACAATTCTTCAGCTTCATGCTCAAAATCCAATTCTTCAGAATGATCCGCATACCACTGTTCAAACGCGATTTTCAGCTCGCTGACATCAGCGGCGTTCTCAAACGCGTCTTCAAGCAAGGCATACTTCTCCTGATGCGACATAGCCATTTCTTCTTCCAATTCTTCAAATAAAGCCTTAACAAATTCCAATACTGAATTTTTTACCTCTTCGTGGTTTTTTTCGTCCATATTTTATAAGGATAATCCCCGCCAAGCTGATGGCGGAGGGTTGATAATCTTTGTCTGTTTTACACACAAAAATATACCATATCTGAAAATCTTTGCAACGGTGTGGTGTGGATAAAAAATTATATTGTTATATTGTTAAATTGTAACATTGTTGTATTATCATGGTAACTAACACAGGAGACAATGCAACAATATAGCAATTTAACAATGTAATAGTGTGCTAATAATCAAAATCTTTCAAATATTTAAATTATTCTGCTATAATAACATTATATGGAAACACTATCTCTAATATCATGGAACGTAAACGGCATGCGCGCGGCCGAACGCAAGGGTTTTTTGGATTGGCTGAAAAAAAGCCCCTACGATATCGTCTGCGTTCAAGAAACCAAAGTTTCCGACCCCTGCGTCTTAAACGCCGAAATGCTTAATCCTGACGGCTTTTCTTCTTATTGGGCATGCTCCACGGAAAAAAAAGGCTACAGCGGAGTGGCGATTTTTTCCAGACTCGCTCCCGAAAATATTAAAACTGATTTCGGCAAAAATATTCTTTCCCAAGAGGGACGCGTGCTTCAACTTGATTTTAAAAAATTCACTCTTTTAAATATCTATTTTCCCAACGGCGGAGCGAGCGACGAACGACTAAAATACAAATTGGAATTTTACAAAGAATTTTTGGAGTACATAAAACGGCTGGAAAAAAACGGCAAAAAAATAATTTTCTGCGGAGATGTCAACACCGCGCACAATGAAATTGATTTGGCTCGTCCAAAAGAAAATATAGACAATTCCGGTTTTATGCCGATTGAACGGGAGTGGCTGGACAAGTTTGCCGAGGCCGGCTTCATTGACACTTTCCGATTTTTCCATCCGGACAAAAAAAATTATTATACTTGGTGGGATATGAAAACCAGGGCGCGGGAGAGAAATGTCGGCTGGAGGCTTGATTATTTTTACGCGTCAAAATCTTTGAAAAAAAATCTAAAAACCGCCGCGATTATGCCCAGTATTATGGGCTCGGACCATTGCCCGATTGGATTGAAAATAACCGTATAAAAATGAAAAGGCAGGTTCGTGTGAACCTGCCTACCCCCCAACTATTCATGTCTAATCTCGATTATGAGAAGAAAGTTCCGGGTATTTTCCCAAAAGGGTATACCTCAACTCTCTCTGAGCATTCAATAAGTCTTGATGAGGCTTGCACAACGTGCTGTTCATATAAATCAGCCCTCTGACTTGTTCGCGCTCGTCTACTCCTTGGTAACCCAAGGCGCCGTACCACTCATTCAGCACTATTCCGGCGGCTTCAATGTAAGCTTGGAACCTCACTATGAGGCTCTCAATCTTTTCTTTGACTTCTATATGACCTCGATTTCTTACGGCTTTCAAAGCCGTTTGAAGAAAGATAATGTCGTTTTTGAGCAACCATTGCCAACTGGCGGCATGGTCGGCGCTGTCAAAGACAACACCTGGTGAAATAACTCCTGTTCTGTTTCTTTGATATTCGAGGACTTTTACCATCCTATCTTCTTTGTCCCCAATTATCTGTCTGGCTAATTCTCGCAGGTCTTGACCTCGCCTTTCACCCCATACCGGGGAGTAATCTTTTTCACTGGAAGTGACTTCTGAATCTGTCGTTGACCGCGTCATCTTGAAAGCCTCCGTAGACTTCTTAAGTTGGTGGTCTGCTTTTGCAGAAAAAAACTTTTAATTTATTCTTAAAAATTTTTTTCTGCAAAGCAAATTTTAAAAAAGAGCGCTAATCAATAATGGGACATTATATAACAAAAATTAAAAAAAGTCAAGACTCGTCAAAAAGTGCATAACTTTATCAATTAAAAAGGCCGTCCCGCTGTACAGCGGGACGGCCGTGAAGCGCCCAAACGGACGCTACTTGTTGTTTCCTCCCTTCTTGCTCTGGTTGTTCTTGTTGGCCTTCTTGACCTTCTTGCCGGACGGCTTCTCCTTCCGACCGGTTCCGCGCCCATCGATGGGCATCTTGGCCTTGACCTTATCGGCCTCGGCCTTCTGGATTTCGGCCTGGATGGCCTGCTCTTCCCGCTCCTTCTGCAGGAGCGCGAGAAGCTCATCCACCGACTTGCCGGTGGCGGTGGCGAAGCGGATGACCGCCTCATCCTCCGGCTTGGCGCCGGCGCGCAGCTTGCGCATGGCGAAGGCGATCATCGCCTCCTCGGGCGTGAAGCCCAGACCATTGACCTTCGCGGCCATCTTGGCCACGATGATCTCGGCCAGCTTCTCGGAGCCTCCGCCGAGCTTGGCGGACACTGCGTCCACCAGCTCCTTGTGCTTGGCCGCCTTGGCCTTCTCGGCCTCCGTCTTGGCGACGTCTACCGTCTCGGCCTCGGCCTTGAACTTCTTCTCGGTCTCAGCCACGCGGAGGTGGAGCTCCTTGGCATCGCGGATCTTGTCCGCGATGTTTCCTGCACCGAACGGGATCAGGAACCGAGCGTACTTGGCGAACTCGTAGCAGATGAGTTCGCCTTCGCCGTTGACGAGATCCTTGATTCCGTTTTCCATCTTCTGCAGTTCCTCTGTGTACTTGGGGATCTGCAGGCGGGGCGATTCCTTGGTCTGTCCATGGACAGACGCCAGGACGGACGCGATGGAAGAGAGATGCCCCTTCAGGTCATCCCTCCAGTCATCGAAGACCTCGTTGTCCTCTTCGGAGAGGACGCCGGGGTTGATCTTGGTCTTGGCGACCAGGACCATGAACAAGAGATAGCACATCATCTTGTCCATGAAGACCAACTTGGGGGGCAAACGCCCTTCCCCTTGGGTCTTGCGGATCTGATCCGCGAGAGCCTCGATGGTCATCCTCTTGGGGACTGCCGGCGCCTTGGGCGCCAACTTGACCTTCTTGAGTTCCCTGATCCTCTCCTCGGCCTCGAGCCTCTTGGCGAGGCTCGCGATGAGCGCCTTCTTCTTGGCCGCGGTCTTCTCGGCCTCGGTCTTCTGCTCCTCCGCGAGCTTGGCGGCCTTCTCGGCTTCCAGCTTCTCCCACTTGGGAAAGATGAACTTCTTGACGAAGTTCTCGTCCTCCACGAGATCCTCGGGGGTCAGGCCGTCCTTCTCGGCGACCATCCCCTTGGCGATCTCCAGGAGCTCGTCTCGGGTCGGGTGAACGACCGAAAGCTCGGGAGCCTCCGGCTCCAGGGTGGCCTCGTATTTGTCGAGGACAGTGGTGATGGTCTCGGTGGTGTCGGTGATGGAATCATTGTTCGACATTGCAGTATCCTTTTTTACCCATTTCTGGGATTTGGTTGTCCGCGGAAATTGCGGTTCAAAAGGCGCCAGCATGACGCCCTTGTTCACCGCAACTTCATAATATAAGGGAGTAAAAAGAGCAAAGTCCGACAAAAATCAGACCTAATACTATAGCATATTTTTACCTTTTTGTCAACCCCGTCACCATTCTGGCATTGATTTGGGATAAGATAAAAATAAAGCCGTGAGGTCCCGACCGTGGTCGAGGATCCTCGATTGAACGCAATCGGGACGACTTCGTCTTCGTATTTTGGAAAATTTAAAAACTTTTTCAGAAAGGTGACGGGGTCAAGCCCCCCAAACAAAAAAATAGCTAATTTAAGCTATTTTTTTTAACTAAAAAGAGGCATTGTTTTGGCGGCGACCTACTCTTGCCTTTCGACTACCATTGGCGATAGCGGGCTTAACTGCTGTGTTCGGGATGGGAACAGGTGTAACACCGCTTCAACAGCCACCAAAACAATGCCTCTTTTTTAAATTTTAATTCACTAAACTCAATCAATTAACACACCAACATAATCCATAACCTATTGGCTACAAACTATTGGCTATTTTCTACTTTATCAAAACAACTTTGTGTTTCCGTAGTACGCTCGATCGATTAGTACACCTCGGCTCAATTCCTTACGGAACTTACACCTAGTGCCTATCAACGTTCTAGTCTCGAACAGATCTTAAATGAATATTTATCTTAGGAACAGCTTCGCGCTTAGATGCTTTCAGCGCTTATCTGCGCCAAACGTAGCTACCCAACGATGCCCTTGGCAGGACAATTGGTACACTAGAGGTTTGTCCATTCCGGTCCTCTCGTACTAGGAATGAGCTCCTTCAATATTCGTCGACCACAACAGATAGGAGACCGACAATTCTGTTACTTTGCAGACCATATCCGTATCCTGATTTGCTCTATGGTGTCCCGACCTGGTCGGGATCTGTACCTCGCGGCACAGTTCGGACTATATCTTTCCCGTTTTCTTATCCGCCTCTGGCGGAGAATTCGGGGTCTTACGTATAGTCTCTGAGGATTCCGCAATTTTTATCAAATCGGTTTGTTTTGTTTTTCTTCTTTTACCTTTGGCATTCATTTGATATGCCAACGATATTATTTCTTTGATTCCCGATTTCGTTTGGTGTTTTCCTTCATTCATCATTTTGACGATTGAAGAAAAATATTCAAAATCTTTCGCTTTGCTTGTTTGGAGTTTATACCGTTCAAAAAACGGAATAATCTTCTCAAGCAAATCTTGTCGATTTCGAACCACAAACACATAGGTATTATCAGTTTTTCTCTGGCGATGATTCTCTTTTATATTTCCACACTTGAAATACTTTTGTATTCTTTCCAACACTTGAATTGAACAAGCGTTTTGAGAAATGTGAAATTCAGGAATCACTTTAAGTTTTGTCTTCATATTCTCATCTTTATATAGAGCAATATGAAAACTTCCTTCGCCATCAACAAAACCGGTTATATACCATTGATTTAATCGCGGTCTTTCCTGCTGATTGTCTGCACTCAACACATTTTTACTTTGCATAATATCACTATTATACCATAGTAGTGTGAGATACCCAAGTCCTCTAACTCTCCCATGGACTTGTTCAGAGTTTCCAGCAATTAGTAAGATTTATAGACAGCACAGTCTTTGCTTTGACTTATGTCAAAGCACTTTACGAAAAGAATTTGTTCATCTATGAACATCGTTTTTTATTTTTACTGTCTCACGACGTTCTGAACCCAGCTCGCGTACCGCTTTAATTGGCGAACAGCCAAACCCTTGGGACCTTCTCCAGCCCCAGGATGCGATGAGCCGACATCGAGGTGCCAAACCGCGCCGTCGCTGTGGACGCTTGGGCGCGATCAGCCTGTTATCCCCGGAGTAGCTTTTATCCGTTGAGCTTCCGCCGTCCTATGTCGTACGGTCGGATCACTAACTTCTGCTTTCGCAACTGCTCGGGTGGTAGCCCTTGCAGTAAAGCTGGCTTTTGCGTTTGCACGTCCATCCCGATTTCCATCCGGGATAAGCCAACCTTTGTAAACGCCTCCGTTATAATTTGGGAGGCAACCGCCCCAGTTAAACTACCCATCAGACACTGTCTCCTCCAGCCGATTCAGACCAGAAGATTAGGTACATCGCATTATAAGGGTGGTATCTCACTGGCGCCCGAAGGCTCCCACCTATGCTGAACAAATAAAACAATATACCAATGTCAAACTATAGTAAAGCTTCACGGGGTCTTTTCGTCTAGTTGTGGTTATGTCGCATCTTCACGACACTTGCATTTTCGCCGAGTACATGGTTAAGACAGTCTTCACACCGTTATGCCATTCGTGCGGGTCGGAACTCACCCGACAAGGAATTTCGCTTGTTATGTTACTAATAATAATTTATTAGCGTTCTAGACGGTAAACTAGAACCTGTATGTCGCCATACAGACCGGACCATTTCTTCACCCTGATTTCTATCAGGGGGATGGCGTATGGTCTCTGAGGATTCTTATTAAGCTTTCTCTTGGTTTTTTACGATTCATTGTTGATGCGATTTTAGCTATTTTTATCATTCCATCTGTTGTCAGATGTTCTTTATTTTCTACTAATAGCACACACTCAACAAATTTCTCGAAATCTTCTCGTTTTGCGGTTTTCATTTTATATTTCTTGAAAAAAGGAATTATTACTTTTAGTAAATCTTCCCTTTTTCTAACCACAAATCTATAAAGATTTTCCTTATGATTATCGTGTCTGCGATTTGGATAAATATTTCCTACACCAAAGTATTCTTTAAGAATTTTTAAAGAGTCTAAACTCTTTTCACCTTGTGTAACCGCAAACTCAATAAACGGTTGATAGCCGGTTTTGTATCCCTTTCTTATTATGGACTTCTCTTTTCTGTCAGACTGTTTTATCAATCCGACTGAAAAGCATCCTTCTCCGTCAACAAATCCCACTATCCACCCAAGCTTAGTAAGTCTTTCCTGCTGGTTTTCTGCACTAGTCATATTATCACTATGATTATTTAGACAAGGAATATTCTTACCTTGTCAATTTATTTTACCATAGTAATGCTAGATACACCAGATTTTCCAGCATATAGCCAACTTTTTTTTAGGACACCTCTTTCATTACTGAAAGATTAGGCAACGAACTACATATAATCGTCCCAGTCCTTTCCGAGATGATTTTCATCCCCTCGGAAACCTTAGGACGATTATAGTTATCGCCGGCGTTCATCAGCGCTTCAGATCAAAGCTTCTCCTGTCGCTCGAGAGCGACGGGATAACCTCTCCCCTTAACGTTCTGACACTGGCCAGGCATCGCCCCCTATACTTCAGCTTTCGCTTTTGCAGGGAGCTGTGTTTTTGGTAAACAGTCGCATGAAGTCTTTTGCTGTGGCCCCTATAAATAGGGGCAGGCCTTATCCCGAAGTTACGGCCGCTTGTTTGCCGAGTTCCTAAACCATGTTTCTCTCGTGCGCCTTGGTCTTCTCGACCTACCCACCTGTGTCGGTTTTGGTACGAATTAATATAGCCTAGCGTTATTATACTTTTCTCGGCACCTCTTTAACATGAATTGACCTTGGCCGAAGCCGCAGTCTTTATCTTGCGAAACGTGTAGCCATACAACGCTCATACATCTGAGATGCGCATATAATAACAAACCATACTAAGTGCAGGAATATTAACCTGCTCTTCCATCGGTTACCCTACCTTGCGATAGGCTGGCCTTAGGATCGACTAACCCAGGGACGATTCTCGTGGCCCTGGAAACCTTAGGTTTTCGGCGTGCCGGACTTTCACCGGCATTTGTGCTACTTGTGCCTGCATTCTCACTTCCCAACACTCCACCATCCCTCGCGGGTACGGCTTCACTGCTGTTAGGAATGCTCCTCTACCGCTGCGACAGAAAACTCCATATTTTAATCTTATCACTTAGCTTATTTATTTTAGTTAAAAAAATCTTTTAGATTTTTTTAACGAAAAAGTATTATGCTTCAAAAATTAAAATACGTAATTTTCTGTCGCAACCCGCAACTTCGGTATATCACTTAGCCCCGGTACATTTTCCGCGCACAAACTCTTGACCAGTGAGCTATTACGCTATCTTTAAAGGATGGCTGCTTCTAAGCCAACCTCCTGGTTGTATAAGAATTTGCACCACGTTCTACACTTAGTGATAATTTAGGGACCTTAGTTTGCGATCTGGGCTGTTTCCCTTTTGACCTATGGAGCTTAGCCCCCATGGTCTGACTTGCATGTTTTTAATCGTTGGTATTCGGAGTTTGATTGAAAATGGTACGGCGAACCGCCCAACTCTCATCCAGTGCTCTACCCCCAACGGGAACACATACAGCTAGCCCTAAAGCTATTTCGAGGAGAACCAGCTATTACCGAGTTCGATTGGAATTTCTCCGCTATCCACAGCTCATCACCGCATGTTGCACGGTGCGTGTGTTCGGACCTCCAGTTATCTTTCGATAACCTTCATCCTGGCCATGGATTGCTCACCCGGTTTCGGGTTTATTTCACGCGACTTAACGCCCTATTCAGACTTGGTTTCCCTATGGCTATTACCCAAAAGGTCTTAACCTTGCCACGTAAAATAACTCGCAGGCTCATTCTTCAATAGGAATACCGTCACCTTTCCATATATCGCAAGCGACATATGGCGGCTCCGGCTCATTGTAAGCATACGGTTTCAGAATCTATTTCATCGCCCTCTCCGGGCTGCTTTTCACCTTTCCCTCATGGTACTTGTTCACTATCGATTACTATTGATATTTAGTCTTAGACCATAGTCGGCCTTGGTTCCGACGGAATTTCTCGTGTTCCGCCGTACTTAAGAATACAACAATATATATAGAAATAAATTTCGTTTACGGGACTATCACCGTCTTTGGTTTTCCTTTCCAGGAATATTCAACTATAAATAACTATATATATTCGGCATAACAGGTATCCGATGTCGCATCTTGCAACACCTATACAGCAACGGCCTGTCCTTTAAGTATTATTCCCAAAAATATCCGAAGATATCAGTGTAAAATAATACAACACTGTATAGGTTTAGACTCTTCCCCTTTCGCTCGCCACTACTAAGGGAATCACATTACAGATCTTCATTTCACGGACCACACCGAAGTGTGATCAATGAATGAAAATCAGTAAAAATTCGTTTTCTTTTCCTCTGGCTACTGAGATGTTTCACTTCACCAGGTCTTCTTCTCTATGACGTTAATCATAGAAATAATTTCGATTTTCATCGAAACTGGGTTCCCCCATTCGGAAATCTCCGGGTCAAAGGTTGCTTATCACCTCACCGAAGCTTATCGCAGATTGCTACGTCCTTCTTCGTTCAATAGTATCAAGGCATTCACCGTACGCTCTTATATTGCGCACTACGAAAACACAAAATTGTTTTGCATTTTTGTTTGATTTTTTTTGCTTACTTTGTTTGTTAATTGGTTTAGTAAATTGTAATGAACATTCATCACGATACATGATACACGCATCATAATACATGTTGCGCGTATTTTGAATTATGATTGTTCCATTGTTTTTTCCAATATATTAACTGAGTATCTCACTGCGGTGTATCCCGACCCCGATATGTGATCGGGGTGGTCTCACTGCGGTGTATCCCGACCCCGATATGTGATCGGGGTGGTCTCACTGCGGTGTATCCCGACCCCGATATGTGATCGGGGTGGTCTCACTGCGGTTGAGACCAAAAAACCGCCATAAGCGGTCACAACAATAAAGTTATTTGTAACTGCTTGACTAGTTGGGATTTTTAATTATTTGAAACATTGTATTGTTTTAAATTGTTTTTAATCCCAGAGGTCCAAGCAGTGCGCGGACATGGCCCCAATAAATCGGGGTAAAGTTTAATCTTGAATATAATTGATGATAATAGACGGTAACCACCAATTATTTCTTCAAGATTGATGTGTGGACATTTTACACCATATATATATGTATGTCAAGAGGGGTTATTCACTATGTGTGGATAAACTTTATAGTAATCCGTTCCGATGTGAAATCGGGATAAGGCACCCTTACAACTGGTAATTGGTAACTCGTAAATTGTTATATTTTAATACCCCGCCCTAGTCAAGAATTAAGGTTAATTAAAATAACAGCATTAGCACTGTTATTCAATAAATTACGAGTTACGGATTACGAGTTACGAATTACTCTTATTTATACTTCAAAGCATCAAGCGGGTTAAGCTTCGCCGCCCTTCTGGCCGGGAAAACACCGGTGATAAATCCGATAAAAGCGGAAGAACCGAGAATCACAAGTAAAAACCACAATGGGCTCTCAAACAAATCAATCGCCTGCCCCCCGAAATTCTTCGCTAAAAGATTCATTATAAAGTTCGCGATTTCACCGCCGATAAAGCCCAAAATTATCCCGCCGACACCGCCCAAAAATCCCATCAGCATTGATTCAAACAAAAACAATTTTTTAATATCTTTTTTGGACACGCCGATTGACCGCATAATGCCGATCTCGTTGGTTCTTTCCAACAACATAACCGTCATCGTGTTAAACATACCAATCGCGGAGACAATCAAAGCCACCATACCGAACAAGCCCAAAATAATTTGAATTACTTTAAAAATCTTCGTCGCCTGTTCAATCGTATCGCGCAAAGCGGATACAAAAAATCCCATTTCCATTATTTTATTTCTGACATCAAGCATATATGCGCTATCGGAAACTTTGACTTTAGTTTCTAAATAAGAATCCGTTCCCCCGTCGCTGACATTGGACAACGGCACGAATATAACGCTTTCCAAATCGTCTCTGACCACGCCGACGATTTTATATGGCGCGATATCTTCAAAAATTGTAACTTCTTCAATTCCATCCTCATTTATCCGCGGGACAAAATATGTCAGATTAACTTCCTGTCCGACGCTATCTTTCGGCTCCATGTTTATAAGCTGAAGAGCGGCGGTGGAAATCACGATTTCTTTTTCTCCGGAAAAAAATTCCCCAAAAATCGTCTCTATCCCGCTCAATCGGAAAAATGACGGATTAACCGCGTACATTATTCCGTCGCCGGTTAAATTCTTAGCGGAAATTTGCGCCGAAGCGGTTATCACCGGACTGATTTCTATCACATGTTCTATCTGCGAAATCTTCTGCAAACTTTCATTATCCAATCTAATCAAATCCGAAGTCCCCGGGTTCACATCCAGCGCCAATAAAGAATCCGCGGTGGTAAT
>Ga0208958_1002046_pt1 | contig 18222 bp, 11 predicted proteins | sample RifOxyB1_FD_184032 | JGI IMG/M metagenome (GOLD analysis project Ga0208958, IMG submission 184032) | Soil microbial communities from Rifle, Colorado - Rifle Oxygen_injection B1 (SPAdes) | ecosystem: Environmental > Terrestrial > Deep subsurface > Rock core/Sediment | place: Rifle, Colorado... | reverse complement strand
ACTTCTGAGAATTCGGGGTATCGACGCCGAACGGGTTGCTTGCCGGCCGCAGCGGCTTGCCGGCCCAATCCTTGTTTTCGGCCCACTGCACTAAGGGGTCAGTGATCGTCGGGGACAGGAACTGCAACAGGCTCTCGCTGCCGCCGATGGGGTTGAAGGAACTCACCGCCGCCGCCGCTACACGCATCGCCGACTTGCCTGGCTGGAAGTCCCGTTGGGTCATCGCCTCGCCAACACCCTGACCCATCACATGCAGGACGTTGTAGCCCCACGGTAGAGGAATCTTGATGTAGTCACCGCCACCGGACGGCAGCATGATAATCAGGTTCCGCTCCTTCACGAAGTCGGGGATCTTGTCGTATTTCGATTCGCCGTCGTCGTCATCCCCGCCCAGCGACCGATTCACCATGTCCAACACAGCGGCGAAGATTACCGTGGCGCCGGCCATCATCTGCACCTTGCGGCTCTTGACGACAGCCTGGAGCAGTCGGACGGAACCTTGAATGCTGGCGTTGTAGAACAGGTAAAGTGCGTTAAGTACCTGTCCCATATCGCCTTTCCGGTTAAAGTTAACACTAGACTCCTTCGCCAGCTTTGCTGCCTGCGCCTCCGTCATCCCGGCGCGGCGGGCGTGAACGAAAATAGACAGGCGGATACCGTTCTCAACGGCGGTGTTCTCATTCTCGATGAACTCGATGACCGCACGCATTCCCGCCTTGACCTTAAGCCCGGTCGTGTCCCTGCCAACCTCGCGGATCTTCTGAATCAATGCCTGCTCACGGCCTTCAATATCACTGTACGCCTGGAGCCAGCCGGTTTGTGCGCCGGCCTTACGGAACTCGTCAAAGGACTTGGCCCATTCGTTGTGCTTGCCGTCCTGCTTCTGGAACGAACGGATGCCGCGCCAGGCTTTACCCACATCCTTGATGATCTTCCACTTGAGACCATCAGCCTCGGTTGCAGACAGGTTGTAGCCGACCGTTTGTATATCTCGGGCGAAGTTGGAAATCACGAATTCAGGATTGGCGCCGGTATTGACGATGGCCAGCCAGCGGGTCAGTTTCGACAAGGCATTGATGATAGGCCCGCTCTCCGTCGCGCCCAGATTATTCAGGGCGTGCGCGATCCGCATGGCAACCGGGTTGCGATCATTGAACGTAATCCGATGATCTACCCCATCCACGCGCACCGTCAGGACATTATCGGCCATGACAAAGCCCTTATCCTCCCGGTACGTCACTAGACCCTCGGCATCGAACGTCGGCTTGTACTCAACCTTGTCCACCTCGTACAGTTCGGGATTCTGGTTGTTGCGGGCGAACTCCAGGAAGGCTTTGCCCACCTTGACCTTCTCGGCCTTGATAGCGGTCGCCTCGTACTGTGCGACCACGTTGGCCAGGACATGCACCACATCCTTATTGGAGCCGGCACGGCGCTTCTCCTTGCCTCCGGTGTTGAACCCCTTACCCTTGGGCGGCAGCCGTCCGTCGTGGCCTTCGCGTTTCAGCGGGACGTAATGCTCATAGGCGCCTTCCCAGGCATCGACGGTTTCCTGAGTCTCCAGGCCGGATTCCACCAGCATATCCCGGCGGGCCTTGGTGATGGTGTCCACGCGGGCGCCGATGTCGCGCATAGCAGGGGTATCCAGGCGGCCCAATATCTCGGCGGCCTCCTCGTTGCTCATGCCAGACAGGGCGGTATTGTCCTCTCGGTCTGGATTGATCCGCTCCAACTGCGCGTTGGCTTCCTCGGCATGACGGGCGCGCAAGTACAGGTCCACGTCCTCAAGGCCGATCTTGGCCGTGCTGATCGCCTCAATCAGCGGGTCAACGTGCTCGCGCTGGAAATCCTCAATCGCCGCCCCTGCCATGCCGTGATAGCGCAACTCGGCTAGATAGGCGTCCTCGGCCTCGGGCAATTCCTGGATGCCGCGCTCGGTAGCGACGGCCTTCTGTACCTTGTTCAGGTAATGGAACTTGTCTTGGGCCTTGAAGCGCAGTTCATCGAATAGCGTGGCTTCGACATCAGACGGGCTGACGGGTGTGGCCTTGCGGCTGTACAGCGGCACCCCCGTAACGCTAGCAATATCCTTCCCGTCCGCAAACGCATTCAACACGTCTTTCAGGTAGGCTTGCAGTGCGCGAACGTCGGTGATGTGATCTTTCGACTTAAGCCCGCTCATCTTCAGGGCTATCTTTGATAGCCACATGCGGACAGTATTCAGGAGTTGCTTGAACTTCGACGGGTTGGAGTCGGCGAGTTGTTGCAGGAATACAGGATCGGCCAGCGAGTCGCCCATGAAATCCGCCAACAATTCCTCTGTCGCGGCGTCGCTGTTGTACAGATCTTCACCCGGCTGTACGAGTTCATTCAGACGGGAGTGATAGCCTTCAAGGTCGCGCAAATACGGCTTTGCCTGATCCTTGTACCACGCATACAGGTCGGGGCGGCGGCGTCTCAGGTCATGTAGCAGCTCATGGCCCGCTATATTGATGAAGCCTATTTCACCTTGGGCATTGACGTAGAGCGAGTCTTTGGCTTCTTTGATGCGGAATCCGTTGAAGATGTTGAATCTTTCTGCGGTTGGCGCAACGAATCGAACGTCTCGCCCGAAGGCAGCTTGAATTTCTTCCCCGACTCGACGAACAGCGTCAGGCACGGTAACGGCTTCATACGCATCGCTCCATTCTTCGCCAAGCCCGTAATCGACCAGGGCATTATTCAGTGTAGCAGCGGTGGATTGATCTGCAAGGGGGGCGGATTCGATGGCGTTTATAGGTGATAATCCACCATTTCCAGGGCGCGAAAACCCGGCCTTACCCACGAAGTTGACAAGATCCAGCCTGTTCCTTATTCTTGTTTTCAGTCCTCGCAGTTGGTTGCTATGCCCAAGGGGCTTTACCTTGGCCCATGTGCGCCACTGCAAGGATTTTTCTTTATCTTCGTAGCGCAGCCGCTTATCGAACCAGCGCGCAACATCCGATTCCAATGATCTTCCGTAAATGCTGGCAACGCGATTTATATCTAGCGTCCCGGCTTTTTGGTTTCGATGGATGGCGACAACTATCGGCGAACCTTGCTCGTCTTCCATGCTTGTTAAAACCACAAGCGAACCCTTCGGCGCGGTCGGCGAGTCGGAATCGAACACGGCGGCTGGATCTGCGATTTCTCTAATGATCTGGCGCAACTGATCCATCGTTACATGATGTTTCCCCTCTGTCGCCTTATGAATAACGTCCTCGGACATGCGCAGCGGCAGACGGTCAAGCCTAAGCATTCGCAATACGGGCGGGGTGAATCCAAGCGGGATCATTTCACCGCGATTGATTTCGCCGTCTTCGTAACGATCAAGCGCGGCGTTTAGGTCGCGCTCCCAATCAAGATCGAACACCTCTTGATCGTCGGCCTTCCGGCTATACATCGCTACGCCGGTATCGGTTTCCTTGGTCTGGATGGTTCCGAACAGATCATCGAACGCCTTTTCTACGGGCGCGACTTCTTCGGGCAACAAGTACGGATAGCGGTCTGGATCGCGGCTGAATTCTTGAATCGTCACAACATTGGCAAGATAGTCGTTGCTGTATCCTTTCTGCATCATCTTTGAGATTGTGTAATTCTCAAAAGAGCGCGCAGCGCGTTCTATGATGCGTGACCAGTAACCATCGGCCGCGCTTTTGTCGATACGCCTTGCCCGCATAGCCATTGGCGATTCATCGAGCGCCTTTACCAGATCGGCAAACCGTTCCTCAACTTCCGGCCTTACGCCTTCCGGGTGATTGGGGTCTACTTTCCAGTTTTCAGGATTAAGGTAGGTCGCCTTTGGATTATCCTTGTGCATCTGCTCAAGACGCGCCTTGCTGATCGGCGTGCTTGTCTGCGTCTTATGCACATACATCGGCTCAGGACGGTAGGTGATGTAATTGTTTCGCCTATAGTCGTTCTGATCGCCCGTAAATTTCGTGGCCTGCCCATCATTACGGGAGCGCGCAAAATAATTGTCGAGCGAATGAAACCACTCATGCGCCAGCGATCCGGCGCCGCGTGTCTTGGTGAGGTTGATAACCAGATTCCCAGGCTCAAAGTGCGCAGACGCCCAGCCAGATCCACGCGAACCAAAGCCAAGCCCTAGAGTCCCATTCAGAGACAAGGCTTTCGGCGGGATACCAACAATGTCAGCCAAGTCCATCAGCGCGTCATAGCCCTGATTGAGCATACCCTGACGCTCTTTGGCGTTCTTCCCCTGCGCCACCCAATTACCGAACTCGACACCACGGAATCCAAAGGCATCCATGAACATTTTTTCAGTAGCATCGCGGCCATTGCGGTAATCAGCACCGGTACGGGGACGATTATCAGAGCGGCGAACGTCGGTCTTCTTCACATTGTCGCGGTTCTTTACGTCTTCCCAAGCGGCTACCAGACCATCATAGTTCTTTGATTTATACTCACGCGCCGCCTCTACCGTATCGAACGTCTTTAGCTTCCGATATTCCTTGTCACCCTTCTTGTTGATGAAGTATTTGCCATTGGCACCACGGATCTCAAAGGCCACCCGTTTTTCTTGCGGCTCGGCACCTAGCTCGGAATTAACGCCATCTACAACTTCATCTACGGAGGTGACGCCATTAAAGGTTTTAGTTTTGCCGTCGATCTGGACATGGACAATCGGGCTTTTTACTTGCTTGCCGTCGTCGTCATATCGGTAGGCATTCGGGTACGCCTGAACCTTCCCGATACGGTCCCAATGCTGGCGGTCAATCTGCTCAAGTAGCGCCACCTTATCGGCGAACGGAACCAGCGCAGAAACGGCGCGCATCCTTTCCATGATCTGTTGCGGCGTCTGTTTGCCAGAATCAAGGAAGCCAACCATGTCATTCATCAGACCACGGAAATTCTTAACCTTCTCCACCCACCGCGCAACCTTGTACTTAACCCTTGGCTTGGTAGGTATCTCGGCTCTTGCGGCAGTAGCGAACGCGGCTGAAAACGCATCCTCAATATCGTCAATATCGGACTTGGGCCAAATTTCACTCAACGGAAGGCGCGCAATATCGTCATCAGACAATTCCTTGCGCATTGCCGCTTCACGATCTTTGCGGGCACCGCCTAACTTCTCACCGAAGTCTTCGATCTTCTCGGCCGGCTTCGCTTCAGCCCCCGGATATGCCTTCCGAATATCATCCGCCGTATATTCTCCGCTGCGGAACTTCGCCATGATGTCGAGGCGGTCTTTGCCGGTGACGTTGGCAGCGTCGAGGATAGCTGTGATAGCCGGCTCTTTGGCTTCCGGCGTCGGCTGGTCTTCGGTGGCGGGCTGCGCTGCTTCAGCAGGTTCTGGCGCAGGCTCTACCTTCGGTTGCTCGGATTCCTCGGTGTCCAGCTTTACGTCGGGCGTAACGGCGGGCTTCCTTGCCTCAAAAGAATTCCCATGAGGGGTGTGCAAAACCTTTACTGTTTTACTTGATGTATCCCTCGCCGAACCACTACCGCCCCAATGCGATTTCAATACAACTTGCACCATGTCCTTATCAATAGAATCCAGCAAATCAGCGGCCTCTTCTTTGCTGGTTTTAATTTCGCCTTGACCGCCATCAACTACCTTGTAAATGCTGCCATCAGCTTTCATTTGAAAGTTCGCGCCCATTCCTGGAACTTGTAGCGTTGGGTACAGAATTTTGCCGTTATGGACTATTCCCTCTGCTGATTCCTTAATAGCCGACTCAAGCTCTTCCGCTGACTCCGCCATGCGCGCAATAGATGTAACGGCGGGCGCCTCATCTTCGACAGCCACCGGCTCACTCGGCGGCTTTGCGACTTCAGCGGCCTCGTTTTGGTTATTCGCAGGCGGCTCTAACTCCCCGGTGATGGCGCTGGCATCCCATCCTCCGGCGACATACCGATGCAGTTTCTCCGCTGCCGCTGGCGACATGATGTAACCGTTTTCCCGGTTGCTGTACTTCCCGCCGAGAGCGGTTGCGAGTCTGCTGGCGCGAGTCTTGTACCCATCGACGCCAGGCGCAACAACAAGCGCCTTGCCTATCGCATATCGCGCTCCTGTAATCCTGAAAGGTGCCTTGGGATCTGAACCGACGACCTCCTGGAATCTAAGCCGCTCTTTACCTCTCGGGAGCGTGATTTCGGCAGCCTTCCTCCGCAACACGAAACCCTTGACGCCATCTTTCAGTTCAGACGCCTTAACGATCTCGTGCGTGTCGCCGATTCCGCGACGGTTTAATTCGCGGCGAGCCACGAGTTCATTGGCAAATGTCGCGCCGTCTTTGGCCGTAACGATGTCAGACAGAGGATTATCGGCGTCCTCGCGGTTCAATGCCGCCTGCTTCTCGCCAGTCGGATCAAGGTTTTCGCGGTGGACTCGCTTACCCTTCCGGGCACCATTGGCCGTGAATTCAGGAATCAGCGTATCAGTTCCGTCTAGGTCGGATTGGCGCACATAGACGGTATCGCCGTACAAGGTGCGCGACTTAACCAACGCCGGTTTCTCGGTGGCTTCGCGCTCCCGCTCGGATTTACTCTTTAGGATGTCGGGTTTCGCTGCATCCTGCACATTTACGGGCGCTTCTGTGCGCTGTGCAACATCGGCGGGAATAGGGCGGGATTTCGGCGGGATTTCTGCGGGTTTGCTCTGCTCTACCGGCCGACCCTGCCGCGCCTCGATCTCTGCATTGACCGCCGCCCATTCCTGAGTCAGTTCCGGCAGCTTGCCCGATACCTTGATGCTGCCGCGTAGATAAGACCGGCGCGTATCAAGCTCGGTGTCCGACATATCGGCGGGGGATTTGTTGGCGGTGGGCTTCTGATTGTCAACGGGTTGTGGCTGGATTGTCGCGGGCTGCGGTGCCGGGGCATTCGGGGCAACTGTAAGGGCATTCGACACTTTAGCGGGCGCAATCGGCGCGGCGTTGCTGTCCTCTACCACCATTCCATCGGCATCGAGCCACTCATTCGCAATAAGCTGACCGGCGTCGTCGGTGTTCGGCATGACAAGTGAGCCGTCTGGCAGCTCATGGGTCGGGGTGAATGACTGGGATACGGGGGTGTATCCCGGTTGACTCGCTTCCGGCGCAACCTGAGCGGCGGGCGCCTGCGCGTCTGCTACTGCACTAATCGGCTGATTTAGTCCATTCTCGGACTTGGCGAGCGCGAAGCCACCAGTTACCGGAATAGGGGAATAGCCGGTCAGCTTGCGGGATTTAATGGCCAATGCGGCTGCGGCCTTGCTGGCGTAGGGCTTGCCGCTCGGCTGCACGACAGGCGCATCAGCAGCCACCGCCTCAACGTCCTGCGGCATAACCGGCGACTCAGATACCGGGAACGGCTGCGCGGCTGTGACGGCTTCTACGGGCGCCAGGTCGGCAACGGGCTGGACCGGCATAGGACCTGGGCGCGTCGGGTAAGTTTGTGCGCGTAATGCCGGGTTGACCCAAGTACCCGCGCCCTGGTTTGGAATGGCCGCGTCTATCTGCGCTTGGCGCTCGGCATCTTGGGCGGCGACTTGACCGGCATAAGGATCAAGCGGCTGGCCAGTAATAACCGCCAGCTTCTCGGCGACCAGATCCGCCATTGAACGCTCGGCGGGTTGCGGCGCTGGGGGTGTGGGCTGGGCCGGGGGGGCGACTATCTCGGCGGCAGGACCAGTCGGCGCGGCTTGTTCCTGTCCGAGGGCAGATTCCCCGTTATTACGCGCCGCATAGGTGGACAGCGCAATATCGGCCATACCGCCCGGACCCATTTCAAGCGCAACTTCCTGGCCTACGTCCTCGGCGTTCACTTGCCCGGTAGACAGTAACTGGCCTTGGATCTCGCCACCCGCCGCCGCGCCAACCTGAGCACCCAAGGCGACTGCGCCGCGCTTGGCAGTGCTGGCCGCACCCTTCGCGCCCTTTAGAAGCTTGACGCCCAGAAGATTGGCGGCTGCATCCCACGATGCGATAGACAAACCTTTCTTGCTGGCGCGACTCAGCATGTCAGCGCGTACAGCAGGGTCTTGCAGGACGGCGGCGACTTGCGCGGGGTCTGACGGATCACCGCCACGCTCGGCAATGAATTGACGGATTTGCGCGCCAGTCTCCACCAAGTAGGAGCCAACGCCAGCGCCAGCCAAGAAGCCGGCACCGCCGCCGACAGCGGCGCCCACAGGACCAGCTACAGCGCCGCCACCAATCGCGCCGGCCTTCCCAAGCGCCGCGCCTGGACCCCATGTTGCGGCGAGGTTCGCGGCCTGCTCCGCATTGGCATAAGCAAACCCTTTGGGATTCTTTATAGCCTCAAAGAGCGCGGTTCCAAGGAAATCGACCGCCTGAACGGCGGCATTACCATACTCGTCCTTATCCCATGCTTCGCCAACGTCCTTAGCTTCTTTGCCAACAACAGCCGTGTATTCGTCTAACTCTATCGGGCGGCCATATTGCTTCGATCCTTTAGCGATAGTGCCGACAAGTGAAGCCTTGTTTTCAGCATTCAGGCTATCCCACTTGCCAGTTGCCAACAGCGCGGCAAAATTCGACTTGGCTTGATCGTAGGACTTAACCGCCAAGTCACCGACATTCGACATGAAGCTAGCTGGCTTTTGGGGTTCACCACCCGTCAGCGACGGCATACCCACAGCCGCAATCGCGCTCTTGATCTCGTCGTCAGAGTATTCGACATAGGCGGGATTCAGGCCACGGACAGCCGTTAGAATCTCGCTATCCGCATAATCCCTGTACTGCGGATTACTGCCGCGCCACTGAGCGAACGATGCAGTCATGTCTAAACCTCTACTTGAAGGATGCTAGGATGGCTTCGGCGCGTAAACGCTGATCCTGATTAGTTGCTTCCAGAAATCTGGCGGGCAAGGTTAATGAGTTCAGGATCGCCGCCATGTACCTGCGAATACTTTAGATACTCATCAGCTTCGTCCTTGGTGATAGAATTCATGGCTGAGCTAATCAGGCCAGATGCCTGCTTGTTGTTCTTTATCGCCCCATACTGCTTTCGCGCCAGATTGAGTTTGCCGGCCTTGCTCTCAAAACTACCCCGCAGAGAATCACGCCGGGCGATAGCGTCGCGTGTTTTCTGGCTACCGCTGAGTTCACTAACCTCGACTGGCGCCGGTTCGGCGAGCGCGTTGCTGGGCGCGGGTTCGGCGGCGGGTTCGGGCGCGGCCAGACTGTTGGCCGGTTGCTGCTGCGCCCCTGCTGCCCGCTGCGCATCCATATGCGCCTTCAACGGATCTTCGCCACCCTCAGGTGCCGGTTCATTCAATCCATTCACCTTTACCCGGTCATATCCGCCTTCCGCGTTCCGTACTACGGATATTTCCATTCCAGTTTCAGGGTCCATATATGTTTCGATCTTCGGCGGTTTTGCGGCACCGCCAGATCCTTGCGCCCTACCCTTCGGCACGAAACCCCTGTCTCCCGGAATGGGCTTGAACTGACCGCCTTGTACGCCAAACGGCTGTCCGGTGCTATCAACCTTTACATTGGTGTACTCATCGCCCTTGCGATATGCCTCAAACACATCCTTGGAGGCCATGACCTTCATCAGCGCCTGCTGCCGCTGTTCCCACGGAATGCCCAGCCCGTTCGACGCCCATAATTTTTCATCGTTCATCGAGGCGACCATAATGCGCCCCACCTTGTCCGATTCTGCTTCCAGGATCTTGCGGTTGCTCTCGTTCAGCGCGGCGATATTGGTTTTCATGGTCTGATGAAAGGCCGGGTCAAGGCCAGCAATCTCCGCATCGGCTGATTTGTCGCCGGCCTGCAATCTGCCATACGCGCCGCGCAATTGATTCGCCCGGTTCATTTCATCGCCGGCCATATACAGCTTGGCCTCGTTCAACTGATTCACGGTGCGATCTGCGCGGCGTCTATCGACCTGCTCCAGAATGCTAGGGTCGGCGCCGTATTCAGCCAGCATGTTGCCCATGTCCGCCATCAGGTGTTACTCCGAATGAATTTATCCAGCTTGGTTACATCTGCATTTGGATTCGCGGCCAATATCTCGGCCCGCGTTCGGGTTGCGGTGCGAAGTCGATTCTCAGGGGTTAGCTTGGATTCGATTTGCTTCAAAAACTGCTCGTCTTCCGGCGTGACTCGCTGGGATACGGTTCTGCCTCGGCCTGTATCAGAAGCCTCATTCGCCGCCCGTTGCCGGCTCTCATTACCAGCTTTTGCGGTCTGAATCTTCGCATAGCGTTCCGCTTGTGCAGGCGGAATACCATAGGACAGCATCTCGATATTGCTACCCAGGGCGTAGGTGTCGGTTTTAGCCTTTGTGTCAAAGGGATTGAACTTCGATTGCTTGCTGTACAGGAGCGGCGAGTTCAGCCCCAATACCCCATCCTTGAGCATCGTTCCAACCACCCAGCCGTTCGCTTCTCCCGGCCACAGTTGGCCGTTGACCAGCCTACCCAGTGTCGCCTGCGCGGTCCTGCCGGTCGGGTCAGCCTGCATGTCTCTCTGTAGCTGATCCGAGAACTTGCCCAGCTTCGCGCCTTCCGCTGCACCACCCTTGAAGTTCTTGAACTTGTTCAATGCGAGGATAATGGCGACAGGAGCGGCCACGTATGCCCCGAAAGCCGCCCCCCCGGTCAATGCGCCGCTCTGACCGGCAGCTGCCGCCGCGCCTGTCGTGGTGCCTGCCGTGGTGGCTACAGGAGCCGCGCCAGCACCCAAGGCGTCCATCGCCGCCACGGTGCCCTGCATCTGGAATCCGCCCGCGAAGGGAGCGGCTACCGGAGCGCCCACCACACCGGCAGCCGTACCCGCACCACCGAGCGCATTCATCGCCGCGACGCTGCCTGCCGTGACGCCGCCGCTTAAGGCTGGCGCACCGGCCGTCAGCACGTTGGAACCAGACGGCATCCGCGCCGACTCTCTCGGACCGGCCGCCCGCGCCCATTCGTTTCCACTTCCAGGCAGTGAATCCGTGACCGCGGCAATGGGATTACCGTTCCCGGCATTGGTCAGTTCATTGAGGCCGCTGATCGCATCGCGCCCGTTGCGCAAGGTGTCAGCGGCTGTTCCAAAAGAGTTCTCGGCACCCCCGGTCATGCCTAAGAAATCCGTCACCATCCGGCTATTGGCTCGACCGCTGCCGATCTCAGCGCCGCCCGCCGCCTCGCCCAACGCCTGATTAACGCCGGTCACGCCATAAGAGTAATTGCGGCCCAAATTGGTCAACGTGTTATTGGCATTGGTGCCGGTCTGGATCATTGGCAGATACCGTTCCAGCGCCTTGTCGAATTCGCTGGATGCAAAGCCTTGGCCGTATTCCTCAAGGGCAGTCAATCGATTGCCAGAGCCAAGCTGTCGGTTCTTAGCGAGTGCGCGTGTAGTTGCTTCCTCGCCTTGCGCCCTGCGCCACTGATAGCCTGGATCTTTCGCCAGACTGGCGGGATTGGCCATCAGCGCGTTATAGCCTGAGACACCTTTCTTGCCAAAGTCCATGTACGGCTTGATCGCCGTTTTGCCTTCCTTGTAAACGCCGGTCAGTGCATTCAGTGATTTGTCGGCATAGCCCTTGTACGCATCGAAGGAATCGCCGATGGCGTCTTGCGTCTGGTTGTTGTTGTACCAGGCACCACCGGCACGCAAGAAAGGTTGGGCGGCATTCAGGACATTCGATCCTTTATCCAGCCAGTCCAATACAGTATCAAGATATGCCATATACAACCCCTTGCAGAATCGCTGCGAATATCATAAAAGCACGAATATAATTTTTCATTTAAATTGAACGTACAGTTTCATGAACGCTGCTTCCATCTCTAAATTAGTCGTGCTGTCCTGCCAGGACATAACATAGAACTGAGGGATAACTGATTTAGCTATCCATCCAGTGCTAATGCCCACGACATTTGCGAAGGCGCTTGTAGGTGCCCTACGGTCTCCATACTCAAAGATCGTAGAACCGTTAGAGCTTGAATCTGTCGCTAACGCGATTGATCTATGATCCCCAGTTGCATTAGCGACGAAGGCCGTCCTGGCGTTGACCTTGAAATATGCCGCCCAAGTAGGAGGCGTTACAAGTCCTGTCGTCGTGTTAAGCGCTGTTCCGTGGTTGTAGCCATTTGTCGTGATGTCATAAACGACCGGGTCCCATGATCCCGTGCTTCCAGAGTTGTGAGCTTGATTTGTGGTGCGATAAGCTCTCACGCCATACACTGGCTGATATTTATTTATAATCATCCAGTCATCGGTAACGCTTCCGCATTTAAGAGCAATGCAATCGTTAGCACTTAAAATTATATCGGAGTCAACACCGTCTACCGTGTCTCCCGTATTGAACGCGACTGTCAGGACACCCGTCCCCCCGTGCTTGATCGTGACCTGGAAGTCTCCGGTTTCCTCGGAAGCAAGCAGCGTGGACGCGTCCGGGAAAGTGATTGATTCACCCCCGGACCCTATGTATTCAAGCGTATCCCGGTTGTTCCCGGTAACGACCGAATGATTACCCGGAACCGCCGTCACTTGGCGCTTCATGTTGGCATCGGCTTCGGTCGGCGTTAGTTCCCCGCCGCCTGCTGCTGTTCTGATTGTGGGCATTTATGCCTCCGCTAAGAATGAAATACCGTCAAGGTATAAAGATGTTCCGGTGGGCGTAACAACACCCGCCGCTGAGATCGTGACTGTCCCGCCCGATACCGCAAAGCCAATGGTCGCGTTAGGCCGATAACCTGCTGGCAGCGTAAAAGCTGCATTGCCCGTTGATCCGCTATCAATGCGCCCGTGTAACCGGACGACGCCAAAGATGTTCTGCTTATAAGCCGCGTCATAGTGAGGCGATCCGGTGTTGGCCCATGAGTTAGCGAAGGTCGCTACGCCCTGCCATTGTTCGATCTGAGAGATTCTGGCAAACCACTTGCGCCACTGGTCGTTGAACTCCCTTATCCGTGTTGGAGGATCTTCCAGGCGCTTCATCCGTCTGCCTCAGTGCCTTCCATTTCCAGCCCTTCCAGAGCGACGCGCTCAGAGGGTGTGCCGACCAGCTTGTGATTGCGGCGAATGAATGACCCGCATCGCGTGGCGCGGCGCTCGATATAACCCATGTCCAAGGTGCGCGGCGTGGCTTGGTAAGAGCGATTTGATTGATCCGACCAGTACAGGGAAAGCGGTTGCGATGCTTCGGTTTGCGTCCCGGCCAATCTGTAAGAGTCGGCCGACTTGCTGTTATTGTTGCCGCCGTCGAACGCGCCCGTGATAACCGTGATCTCAATATCGTCGCCGGCCTGCCCTGAACTCGACACCCAGCCAGGTTCCACCCACCCAGACGCTACCCAGCTAGTCGCTAAAGTACGGTCTTGAGGGATAAAATCATCCTCAATGGTCATAATGTCGCCATTGGTCAAGATGCCGCTGACGTAATCCGTGCGCGTGGACAGCGTAAAGTCGATGAACGGCGCGCAGTCTATGCCCGCGTGCATAAGTTCCCACGTTGTCCAGGTCTTCGTCGTGGCGTTATAAACCAGCGTCGTCAGCGGCGTAATCAGGCCGCTGTTCAGGTGGTACAGCGTTATCGCGTAGAATATTCTTCCGCCAACCGACACCGCCGCACCGATGGCGCTTTTCGCTTCTTTGATGATCGAGGTGGTCAGGAACGAATCAATATCCGTGGTGGAAATCTTTTGCGGCGTCATCCCAGAAATCATGTACGCGCCCAGACCGCTGCGCTGGGTAATCCCGATGAAGAACGTCGAACCGGATTCACTGGCTAACGTATGCTCGTCGGCGCAACCGATGGGGAAGGATATGTCGGTTCGGACACTTAAAGGCGACCCCGTTGGATTCCCCGCATAGTAGAAAAGCTCAATCGTGCGATTACCAAAGGCCAGCACCGTTTCGTCGTGTTCCCAGATCGCCACGCCACCATCGGTCTTTAACTCGGCCTCGGTGAAGTTAAGTCCATCCCAAGTAACCGGCGTTTCAATGCCTGACCCGGCTATCTCGCCATCCGTGTCCATGACGAACAGCGTCTTATTGATGACTGCCCCGCCCTTGGCAAGCGTCTTGCCCGATATGTTGGCCGGAAAGTCCGGATCTTCTATCTTGACTAGCGTTGTCGTGGCCGCGCTGCTGATGTACCAACCAACATTATTATCGGGATCAAGAATGACCAGATACGCACCGACCTCAAAGAAGTACACACGGCCCGTTCCGTCGCGGAAGGAACGTCTTGCTGTGATCGTGCCGGTGGCCGGTGATACGGTCCCGGCATCAACGGCGAAGGTAAATGTGTCTGCCGTTGGCACCGAGAGGATGGTCTGAGTTCCGTTATAGCCGGCCTGCGCCGCCCCAGCTATAACGGCCTCATCGTCAATATCGAAGCCATGCCCAACATTCGTTGCTGTTGCTGTCCCGCCAGCTTGCGTGATCGTTACGCTTTTCGCCGACTCACGTACCGTCGTTGAATGATTGCCTTTATAGACCTCTGAACCATTCACCCAATAGCGCGCATCGACCGCCGCCCAATCGAAAGTCCCTCGCCCCTTGCCCGTCGTTACCCCGTCCGCACTGGCATCGATAGCCAGGTTAATACCAGGGCGTTGTGTGACGAACCAGCGGCCATCCGGGTACTTGTCGAATATCCCGTTGATAACCTGGGATGAAGCAACAATGATTTCACCGCCGATGAATCTCTCGATCTTCAGCGAAGTCGTTAAGGGTATGCGCATCAGTCGGTATTGATGTTGTAGCGTGATCCGGCGCGCAAGGCATTATCGACCTCAAGCGTCGGGATGCGGTTGATAAAGTTACGCTTGGATATCTTGCCCAGAGAATCTTGAGCGCCTTTTACCACCGTCTGCGGGATCTTATTCCCCAACCCGTACATGCCGGCAATGTCGATTGCCAGATTAAAGCGCAAGGCTCGCTCATACCCTTCAGGTAGCGATATATCGGTAGCCGTCGTGGCGAAGGCAGAGAGCGGCTTGATCGAAGCGATTTCCAGAATATCGTCAACGCTTGGCCGTGATTCAAAATAGATCGTGCTGAGCGGATAGGCCGGCTCGAAATAATAACGTCCGGGTATCGCCTCTGCCGTCTTGTCTGCCAAGGCATCATATTGCCTGCGGGTCATGGTGCCCATAGGATAATCATGGCCACCCCGTCGAATCAGCGCCGTCATAATCTCAACCGGCCGCGCCGTATCCAGGGTTGCCCCGCTGCCGATGGTATAGGACGAGGCTGAAGCGGCCAGCGTCAACGTATCTACCGTGTGATACGGAATCACAATCCCGTCAGCCGACCACGAATCCAGCATCGCGTTGAGCGTCGCCAAGCAGTCCGCATAGTCGTCGTCGGACGGGGTTTCGCCCGCACCACGGCGTGACAGATCGCTCAGCGATAGCTTGATAAGATCGGCGGCCGTCGTCACTTATCGGTCCTTCGGCTGGCAGGGGGATGCAACCGGATCAGTCCAGCCGGGATAGCGGCTTTTCTTCTCCGCGCCGCGCTCGTCGGTAATACGGACCTCGCCGGTTTCCTTATGCTCCATCGTCACCGTCTTGCCGTGCGGTGAGCGGCGGCGTGTCTTTGAAGTGATGATGTAACTCATGCTGCCGCCTCCGTATCCAAAGCCACCGCCTGCTCGCGGATCGTCTCGACCGACTGCCGCCGATCAATCGGCTGCTTGTACTTGGTCATCAGATATTGCTCAAGTCCCGCTTTAAGCGCCGCGTCACGTTGTTTACCCGCTTCCGGTAATACAGACGCGGCTGCGAAGGCGTCCATGAACGCATCGACCGTATCGAAGTCGTCCGGGATGGGCGCGGTAGCGACAGCCTTCGGCGCGGCAACAGGCGCCTCCACCTTGCCGCCTGCCGCCTTGATGGCCGCTATGGCTTCATCGAACTTCCCAGGCGTATCTACCCAGCCTACAGGTAGCTCGCCCGGATCTTCGCGGAAGATAACGCCTTGCGGCGCTTCAGACGGGTGATAGGCCCAACAGGGAATAACGCTAAGTTTCATGGCAGCCTCACACGTTCGGCGTGATGTGAAGGACGGCGGCCAGGAACTCTACGTCGGTCGATGCGGCGGTGGTCGCGTTCAGGCGCAGGAAGTACGCCTTGCCTTCTTCAACGATAACTCGGCTGCTGGTGGCAAAGGTCTTGGTGCTGTTGGCCTTGGTGATGGCGGTATCGGAAGCGACGGAAATCTGCGCCATGTCCGTTCCAGAAATAGCGGTATGCGTCGAGGCGGCGGCGACGGCGATGCTCTGATACAGGTCGCAGTCCAGCGTGGCGGTATTGCCGGCAGATTCGATCTGACCGACCAAGTTGTAGCCGTCGATACGGTCGCCGACATTCAGGCCGTTCAGCGGAATGACCAACATGCCGCTAGTCTGCGAGGCAGCGCAGGTCGCCATAAACGAATCGGCGCCGGCGTTGACGGTCCAGCCGGCCGCACTGCCCACTTTCGCAGTCTGATAGATGCGCTTCTGTACGCCGGGAAAACGGCTGTTCATTGCTTCAGTGCTCATGGTATTACCCTCTCGTTAATCGGCGGATGCCGGTGATTGATTGCTTTCGTGGTGACTCCCGCCAGGCTGGGCCAGAAGGAAATGATGGTAGTTCCCCGGATAGGCTTTCTCAGTTGAGTGATGCGTTAGATCAAGATCAGGCACCACCCAAATATCGCCGCCCGCGTCAATCCAGTTACGGGAAAAGGCGTAATCCTCCCCCCAAAGTTGTCCGTTGTGCGCGCCATGATTGAATAAGTCCACGGACGGCATACACGCCTCGCCATACATAAGGTGTGGGTACGACTTCATAAAGACGTTGACCGTATTGCGAGTGATCTTCAAAAACCCGGCCGGGACTCTTGAGGCTAAGATACAACCATCAGCGCGGACTATCGGCCGATGCTGATCCCCGTCAATCAATACGCCCATGTAATGAACGTCGTCGCTCTTGAACCGATACAGGCCGGCAACTACATCGCCTTCTGTCTGTATCAGGGTTACAAGGTCTTGCGGATCCCACTCAACGTCATGGTCGATAAAAACAATAATGTCTGCCTTAGCATCAATCGCCTTGCGTAGCATTGTCGCCCTAGCGGCGCTGATGTACGGACAGCCGATTTCTGAAACCATGTAATGCTCAATACCCGCCGCATTGAGCAGCGGGACCGATGCCGCCAAGCTATCCAGCGTTGCTTGATAGGGCTTGGTGAGCGTCGGGATGCAAATGACAACCTTCTTAGCGTCACTCATACCAGTTAATTTTTAACCTCAGCCGGGTTATCAGTAATAAAAATTGTGGCAGGCGCTTACTGAGGGCGCTTTTCGGCTTCGATAACCTAGCCACAATTAGACCGTCACAACTAAGCCGCCCAAATACCCAGCGCGACAAGCGTGTTCACTACCTCAGTCAGCACGGCGGACTGAGCAGCACCAAATGCAGACGAGCTAGCCGCCGCACTGGTGCTGTGTGATGTGGCGGTCGCCCGTTGAACAACGGGGGTTGCGCCGTAGAAGCCGAGTTTGTCAGAGGCCGACTGGCCCAAACGCTGACCATCGGTACGAAGGTCGGAAAGTTCGCGTACACCCATGTTAATTACTCCCAAAAAGAAGGGCGCCGAAGCGCCCGAAAGGTTACTGTTGAAGGTGGATTCGGTTAAATAAGCTGTTAATTCAACAACTTATCACCCCCAGAATCTGCCCCCTAGCTCGGCGTACAGTGCAGAAACTCCGTAAAAAACGTCGAGACGGATGATTTCCTCATCATTATCAATATCATAGTCCTTGAGGGCACGAATCGACATACCGTCATGCTGCACGCGAGATTTCCACGTTACAGAATCCGGCAATTCCAGCGGACACATGACCAGGCCCAGGGCGTTTTTGTGATACGCCAGGTTCTGCGCATACGCCGTGGAAGCCGAACCCATGAACGTCACGGCCGCGCCATCGAGCGGCAAGGCGGTGATGGTCTGATGTGCGCCGGACGTAATCAGTGCCGGCGATACAATCACATCGACTTCGTTGCCCGAGGCTGTCGCAAGTGCGGTCACAACGAACTGCTGTAACTCGCCAGTGCTTTCCTTGCTCACCGGGTTGACCGCATACACGGCGGCAACAGTGAACACGTCGCCCTCAGTCACGGTGTCGGTCGCGTTGGTCAGTCCGTCGATGTGGATCGTGCCGGTGGTTGCCGTTGCGGCAGACTCAGCCGAATTACCATCAACCAGAATGGTTCCGACGCGGGTTCCGGTGGTATGA
>Ga0208958_1002044_pt1 | contig 18225 bp, 17 predicted proteins | sample RifOxyB1_FD_184032 | JGI IMG/M metagenome (GOLD analysis project Ga0208958, IMG submission 184032) | Soil microbial communities from Rifle, Colorado - Rifle Oxygen_injection B1 (SPAdes) | ecosystem: Environmental > Terrestrial > Deep subsurface > Rock core/Sediment | place: Rifle, Colorado... | reverse complement strand
CTTGGATTTGTTATTTTTTGTTATTTGATTTTCTTTGTACCTTGGGCGGTTTCGCCAAGAATTATGTTTTTATACCATTACCTTCCCTCTATTCCCTTTTTGGCAATAGCTACAGCATATGTGTTGCGCCGGACCCCTAAGCTAATATTTGCTTATTTATTTATTACTCTTATTGCATTTATTTATTTTTATCCCCATTGGGCGGGTCTGCGAATTCCGTTATGGCTCGACAAAAGCTACTACTGGGTGTCTAGCTGGAGGTAGGACTAGGCCGGGCCAAGATAAAAACCGCCTTTAGCAAAAAAATAAATTAATCCCACCAAAAATATAACTAATACAAAAAAATAAAGGACTGACCAACGGCCGGACTGTGGGAAAAAACGGTCAAACGGATAGTAGGAAAAAAAATCCGACTTCATGTTTTTGAGAGAAGAAACGGTAAAAGTAAAAGCTAGTAAAGATATTGCCGCAACTGCAAACGTCACGATAATTTGATAGAAATTGGTGCGGACAAAATTCAGAGCGGGTGCCAGTAAAGAAAATATTACCGCCATAATATTGGACTAAAGCGCCAAAAGGAGCGAGCCGATTATTACGAAAAGTCCAATACCTACTCCAAAAATTGTCGGCCAATCCGTTCCGGAAACGGGTAGAGCAGGAGCGGTTGGGGTTGCTGCAGGTGCAGGGGTTACCGTCTTTCCGGGTGTTGGGGTCGGTGTTGCAGAAGCTCCCGGACTACCTGTTGGAGTGCTGGTTGGAATGCTGGTTGATGTTGCAGTAGCCGTAGGTGTTGCAGTAGCCGTAGGTGTTGGACTGGATGTTTGTGCCGATAGCGTAAAGCCTATCAAGCAGGATCCCGGACAAGGCGGATCACAGTCGGGTGGAACTCGCTGAACACTTGTACCGTCAGGGCATTGTTTCATTGAATCGATGCACGATGTCTCTGCTTTAGGCTGACTTGACGGAACATTTGGAGCTACCGGTTGTTGTCTAAGTTGATAAAGCCTTAAGGCAGTGAATATTGCAACCCCCGCCAGGATAACGGTTACAAGTATTATTAGGATTGTTCCGAGCTTGCCGATAGATTTTTTCATATTTTAATCAACACTAATACCGCCAAACCATCCATATATAGAGTCATGTATTTCACCTTTAACTGTGAAACTCGTTGTGCCGCTTGGAATCGTATATGCTTGGCAGAGGTCTGCCGAACCGGGCCTTTTGACTATCTCCTCGCCAGTCTGCATAACTCCATTTATGGTAAATCTTGCGTCATCAAAAATTCCGGTTGATCTGTAACCTGAGACGCAGAAATTGATGGTTGTTCCAGCCGTGAGAGAAGAGCGCCCACTTTCAGGAATCAATGCCCAGCTGGTGCTGTATGTTGTAACCGCTACACAGTAAGGAGCAGGGGGTGGGGGTGTGGGAGTGGGAGTGGAAGTGGGCGCAACTATCTCACAAATGCAGTCGCCATCATCCCTACATAGTGTGTTTCTGCACACAGATTGAGGAGCACTATCCCCGCTTAAATAGCATACCATTCCGACAGGGCAGTCACTATCCAATAAACAGACCGAATTGCAGGATAGAGGCGGGGGTGTGGGAGTGGGAGCGGAAATGGCAGAGACGGCAAACATTAGGAAGAAGTCGTTAAAGTCGTAATCTCCTGGCCACTCCATCCAGTCTGCCCAACATTGCCGCCCCACCATGGAAGGATCACCGAAAGATTGTGCCCAAGATATGGCTGAGGCAACACTAGGCTTATCCATAGGCACACACTGCCCATCGCTGGGCGGTCCATTTAAACCGGTTCCACAAGTAGTATCGGTATTTACCTGCATCCAACCTATGGCTGAATATGGAGGCCCGGGAATCGGTGCACAAGCTGGATCACCTTGATTGGGTTCCTGCATGTCTGTAATAGTAATAGTTTCACCTGCGTTAATGGGGATATTTGTCACAATCCTTGTCTTATCCGAGGTATCCATGGTAACCGTGTGGCTTCCATCGTGCGAAGTTATATACACGGTTCGGGTACCACTCGAACCTAACCCGACATAATAAATAATTAAATTCCCAGCCGTAGTAAACGGGCCTACTTGTGTGGGTGGACTGTTAAATGACGGGACAGGGTCGGGTGCTTCACCACACCCTCCTGCACAAGGGACACTAACAGCTGCTTTTTGTTTAAAAAGTTGTTTTTGTTGGGTTAAAATTATTCCTGCCGCAATTCCCCCGACAAGAACGACCAGTCCCAATATAGTTGCAATTATTTTTCCTCCTCCAAATTTTTTCTTGGTTTTGGGAGTGACGGAAGAAATATCCGGTGGAGCGCTTGAGCCGGTGTTTACAATAACCTGTTGGATTGGTGATTGATCAGCAGGCGCAGCAGCGGCATTTGTTTCCGGCAAATTTTGAAACTCGGGCGAAAGCGGAGGAAGATCTGATTGGGGGAAAATTATCGGTGGAACCGGTGGGGTGGTGGCTTGTTCTGCCGGCTGACTCACGGGCGGACCCGCCGGATTTGGGTTTTGGTTAGGGTCGTTTTGGTTGGGCATTTAATTTTCAGACATCTTCCACACAAAAAAGCTGAAAGCGATCACAACTAATCCCATGATAGATAGTAGAAGAGTGGGAGTCAAGTCTCCGCTTACGGGTAGGGATTCGGGTGTTGCCGAAGGGATTACCCGGGGTGTTCCCGAGGGTGTGGCGGTGGGTTTAATAGTGGGAGTTGGGGTCGGACTTGATGGCGGAGTTGGACTGGGTGTAGCCGATGGCGAAGCCACAAAAGCAGGGACTTCTCCTGCCTGTACAACAAAATTTCTGGTTAAAGTTCTTGTGATCCCGGACGCATCAAGCCAGGAAATAGTGATGGAGTGGGGACCTTCCGAAAGTGGGACTGAAGGGCTATAGCTCCAGGAACCGTTTTGGGGAATTTTTATCACCTGGGAAGTAATCTGTTCCGAATGAACGGTAATCGTTATTGTCTCTCCGCCGGGTCCTTTTCCAAAAAATTGGGGTTCGTTACTGGTTACAACCTCACCTTCGCTAATGCTTTCTAAAATAACGCTTGTGGGTTTAGGGGATCCCGACGGAGCTGTTACATTAAATTTTGATTCTTCCGAAGCACCTGCCGGTAAATTTAGATCTACGCTGGGGTTTTTCCCGTCAGCATTTGGCGGCAAGCTTCGGTAATCCTGGACTTGACCAAGAACGAGCGGCGGGATGGGATTAGCCGACTGTGGAAAAATTTGAGCGGAGGAAGTTTCTCCACCCTCGGCTTGCACAGAGACTGATAATAGCGTTTTTGCTTGATCAATTTGGGCGATTTGTTTCAGATCGGAAGTACGCGTGCTACCCAACTGCAGAACAAAATTCCCGGCATCGGAGGTCAGGGTTGAGAGGAGATAACCGTTGACATCTACATATACCAATGCTCTTTTTGATGGCTGTCCGGTAGCTGTAATTACGGATCCGGAAATCGGGTTTGAATTCTGAACCACCGCGATTGCGTCACCTGTCGTGATTTGCCAGGGGATTCCGTCATTGTCGAAATCGGCTCCTTCAGAGTTGATTTTGTAATAATAGGTAGTATTTGGCTTTAGACCAGTAAGAGTGATGCTATGAGTGAAAAATTTTTGGTTGGCATCGCTTTCATTTTCAACCTTACCCAAGCCGCCCTGTGTTTCACCCCAATTGATAAAAGCAGATGTGGCATCTTCGGTAACCCAGGAAATTGTAGCTGAGGTGTCGGACAAATTACCCGTCCTGATATCTTTTGGCATAACAGCACCGCTTGCGCCGATTCTAAAAACCTGGGTCATTCTGAGGAGGTAAACACCGGCGAATGTTCCTATAAGAAGAATTATAATACCTATTATCGTTGGGATTTTATTCTTCTTAATCATTTTTTAGAAATTCATTTTTTGTGAATACTTATGGGATTTAAGGCATTGGACTGGGAACCGGGGTAGGAGTAGCCTCCAGCGTGGGCGTGGGCTGGGGTGACTGTGCCGGTTGAGCGGAAGCGGTTGGAATTGGTGCCGTCGCTACAATTTCAGGGATTTGTGAGCTATCGAAAAATATTCCGGATTCGATTTTTTTGATTGTAGTTTGATCCAGCGTCGGATCGATAGGATCAGAAATTTCCTTAGGGACACTTTCGGAGGGCTTGGCGGTAAAGGCCCGATAGGTACTCAATGAAACCCAGAGAATACCGGTTATAAGGGTCAGAATCAGTACAGTAATTAAATTTGGTAATTTATTTTTTTTCATTTAATTAAATTAATCACCCAAAAACGGCGTTCTTCCAGAAATAACGGTCACAATAGTTATACTACCTTCCCTCGCGGAAGAGCTGATTCCCAGTGTATCAATTTTCGTTGCAACTCTCAGGTTTTCGAAATCTTTTATAAATGCGATTAAATTAGGATAAGGACCCCTTATACTCACAGAAAACGGCATTTCTTTAGCACTCCCGGGCAGCGGCTTAAAGTCTGAAGTACTTCTGCTTGCGGACGTGCCCACCAAAGTAATTTGGTTTATGGAAAAACCGAGGATCTCGACGGAATTCTTCGCAGCAAGTCCCAACACCTGGCCGGCTAAAATATTAGGTTTGGCAAGAGAGGGAACGGCGATATTGATATTTTGGATGGAAGCCCTATTTTGTTGGAGAAGGCTACTTGCTTTTTGGAGATCACTTACTTTTTGTGTCAATCCGGAAAGAGTAGCCTGTTTCTCCTTAATTTGTTGCAAGAGACTGACGATTGTAATTACGGTTGGCTTTAGTGCAAACAGCAAGAAAATAATGATGGTTGAAAGCGAAAGAATTATTTCCAAAAAAGCCCTAAGCTCTGCCTTTTTTTTGTAAAGAGCGGTAATGTTCAAAAAGAACTCTCTATATCTGGTGTATGATCCTCTCCAACCTAGTGCCATATTTAATATGAAATACTAATCGTAAATTCTATCTGAGCGAGATCGCCTTCCGATGAATTGACTTGACTCAGACTGACAGTTTTGAAAGATTTGTCCCCTTTCAGATTGGCAACAAATTGCGCGATTCCAAGTTCGGTTACGGAGACGCCTTTGACTTGGGCGGAATTATCTAAAACGGAAACTGTTTTTAAATTCACCCCGGCAGGGAGCTTTGACGCAATTGCTTCAATCTTTTGTGAAGACGGAGTACCCCCTCCGATTTGCTTGACAATGGCAAGTTTTGACTGAACGCTTCTGAACTCTTTTTCTACAGAAGCCTGGGCAGTAATCTGGGCGCTTTTGATTTTAATAGAATTGCTTAGGTCCGAGTTTTGCGCGTCTAACCAGAAACGTGACAAAAAAGCGCCCATGACAATCATTTCGGTAACAATAACTATCACCCTGAAAGCACCCATCGCCCATTTGAGGGTTCTGCCAAGCATCGAAACATCAAATTCTTCCTGGGGGAGTAAGTTTATAACTTTATTTTTGGGCATAGCAACAATAACCGTCAACTCAATATAGCACATATAAAAGCATGAAAGAAGCTACTTTTTCTTTGAAGTTTTACTTTGGGGTTTCACAGATTTTGGCAACAATTTGGAAAGCCGGGATTTAATCCTTCCGGCCTTTTTTTTGTGAATCACCTTTTTCTTTGCTGCACGATCCGCCAAGGATACCGCTTTAAGAATTTTTTCTGCAGATCTTGCCTTTCGTGCGATTCTGACGGCCACCTCAAGTTTGCCGAGAATTATTTTATTTATGGACTCTTTTTTTTTGGAACCCCGTAGGGCTCTTTTGGCGGTTGTCGTTACAGGCATATGGTGAGTATAATCGAAACAAAGCTGAAATGGAAGATCTAATAGCCAAGGGCAAACGAATAATAAACTCTCAACAAAACTCGGTTCTATCCGCGGCGAGCCTCATTATGGTTATGATCGTTGCCTCTATGGTATTGGGACTTATAAGGCAGAGGGTGCTTGCAAGCTATTTTACGCCCGATTCCCTTTCGCTTTTCTTTGCCGCCTTCAGACTTCCCGATGCGATATTCCAGGTTTTGGTTTTTGGTACTTTCTCATCCGCATTCATTCCAGTTTTTACTAAGACTCTAAAAGAAGGCGAGGCAAAAGCCTGGCTGCTTGCAGGGAAAATCGTTTCGATCGGTCTGGCGATTCTCCTTTTTGCCGTAGCCATTGTCGGATTCGGAGCCGTAAAAATTTATTCCGTTATTGCCCCGGGGTACGGCGTCGCCGGGACGGCTGAAATAGCATTCCTGGCCCGGATTCTTTTTGCTGCACAAGGATTCTTTGTCATAAGTTATGTTTTAACCGGTGTTTTGGAATCCCTGAGAAGGTTTTTAATACCCGCCCTTGCACCGATTTTTTACAATCTTGGAATAATTCTCGGTACAGTTATACTGACGCCTTATCTAGGATTGACCGCTCCCGCCGTCGGAGTTGTGATCGGTGCTTTTGCCCACTTTATTATCCAGTATCCGTTATCGAGAAAGCTTGGCTTCAGATTTACTTTAGACCTGAGAGCAGACGAGGGTGTTAAAAAAATCGGGCAACTTGCCCTCCCGAGGATGATCGACTTGGCCTTTGATCAAATCGGCAAAAGTGCCGAACTTTTTCTTTCATCAATTATTTCTCAGGCCTCCTACACTTACTATACCTTTGCGAACTCTCTTCAACTTCTACCCGTGACACTTTTTGGGACATCCTTGGCAAAAGCAGTTCTACCCATGCTTTCTCATGTTGACGGAAATTGGAAAGAATACAGAAAAATTCTTTTGGCTGCAATTTACCAGGCAATATTTTTTACTTTGCCGCTTTCGGCGGCATTGATTGCATTGAGAATCCCTGTTGTGCGTCTCATTTACGGAACAAAAATTTTTGATTGGGAGGCAACGATACAAACCGGGACAATCCTTTCGGTTTTTGCTATCGCGATTGTTTCCCAAACCCTGATGTCTGTTCTTGCCAGGGCATTTTTTGCTCTGCATGACACAAAAACTCCGGTAGTAATTTCTTTCATAGGGCTTGCGATTCTGGTTGCAGGGGATTTTATTCTGGTAAAAGGATTTCATTTTGAGGTTTGGGCACTGGCTGCATCATTCGCAGCAAGCACGATTGTTGAAGCAATAATTTTGTTGATTCTTATTGATAAAAAAGTCGGAGGGATAATTAGTTCCAAATTGGTACTTCATGTTTTTAAAATTCTCGGTGCAACGACAATTTCGGGAGGGGCCATGTTTTTTATGCTCAAGATTTTTGACAAATCGGTCTGGGTGAAAAGACTGTCGTTTTTAAGCGGACTGGAGGTAACCAAAACATTCCCTTTTGAAAGATTTATGCTTGATACCCGTTACACAGGGAATGTAATAATTTTAACGGTAATGACATTTTTAGTAGGTGCCCTCATTTACACTCTTCTATCCCTTCTTTTCAAAATTGATGAGGCCAGATATTTCATAAGTGTTGTCAGGCGGATTATGATAAAAAGAACGCTTCCCCCCCTACCGCCGAAAGAAGAGGAACCTATCACTCCAACCACGGATACCCAGGTTCAATAATGTGTCGGCTTTCAGCCTGTCATAAAGAGGGCTTGACATCTTTTAGCACTCGAGGTATGATACTGCTAACCTATGACTGACGGACTTACATCAAGACAAACTCAAATCCTTAAGACCATCATTAATGAATATATTTCCACGGCCGAACCAGTTGGTTCTGAGGCGCTGGATAAGAAATATAATCTTGGGGTTTCTCCTGCGACGATAAGAAATGAGATGGTTACCCTAACCAAAGCCGGATATCTAAAACAACCCCACGCCTCGGCAGGTAGAATTCCGACGCCTGTAGCAATGAAATTTTATATAAACCAGCTAATGGAGGAAAAACAAATGAGTCTTGTCGATGAGGTCCGTGCCAAGGAAGAAGTTTGGGGGGTGCGGGACAACATTGACGAACTCATGGATGAGGCAACACACGCATTGGCGGCAAGGACAAAATCCCTGGCGGTTGCGGCGCTTAAAGACAAAAAAGATAAATTCTGGCAGGCAGGACATTCATATATTTTTAATAACCCTGAATTTGCCGAGATGGCAGCCTGTCAAAGCCTTTTTTCTATTTTTGACGAGTTTGATAAAATGGACAGATTGTTTTTTGGTATGGGTGAGCCAACTTCCCCGCTGGAAGTCTTATTCGGTGAGGAGATTGGTTGGCCGGAACTCATCCCGGTCGGGATTATCGCAACGCATTTCAATATAAAAGGTAAACCATGCGCTCTCGGAGTGATTGGTCCCGCAAGATCAAATTACGAAACGGTAATCCCAATTTTAAGATATTATGGGAATTTAATTGAGGAAGTCGCAAATGGATAATAAAAAGACCAAAAAAAATGCATCGTCTGATGCGCAAAAGTTAAAAATCAAAAATGTGGACAAAGTCTATGAGGAGTTAGAGATGGTAAAAGCGATGCTGGCGAGAGCGTTGGCCGACTATGACAATTTGAGTAAAAGGATGGAAAGAGAAAGGGCTGATTTGGATAAAATAGCATCTGTCGGAATTATTATTAGACTCCTGCCGGTTTTAGACAACTTGGAAAGCGCACAGGAACATTTACAGGACCAGGGACTAGCAATAAGCTTGGACGAATTTAAGAAAATTTTAAGTGAAGAGGGTTTAAATGAGATTAAGCCAAAAAAAGGAGATGTTTTTGACCCGGAGGCTATGGAGGCTATTGAAGTTGTAAAAGGTGAGAGCGATAATAAGATATCAGAAGTAGTGCTGGTCGGTTGGAAATTTGAAGACGGTACGGTTGTTAGACACGCCAAAGTAAAAGTGTCTGGAAAATAAAATGGGAAAAATAATTGGAATTGATTTAGGAACAACAAACTCTTGTGTTGCAGTGATGGAGGGCGGTCGCCCCAAAGTCGTTCCGGCTGTTGATACCGGCAGAAATACTACTCCGTCGGTTGTTGAACCTGTCAAAAATCTCATTGGGGATGTTGCCAAGAGGCAGATGATTCTTAATGCCAAAAATACCGTCTATTCGGTAAAACGTTTGATGGGCCGGAGATTTGAAGACAAAGAAGTAAAAAGAACAGTCGAGATGGTTCCATACAAAATTATAGAAGGTAAGAGCGGGGTTGCTGACATTGAAATTGAAAGTAAAACTTATACTCCTCAGGAAATTTCGGCTAAGATTTTGATGAAGCTGAAGAAAGACGCAGAAGCCTACCTTGGAGAAAAAGTTGAACAGGCGGTTATCACGGTCCCCGCATATTTTGATGATGCCCAGCGTCAAGCTACAAAACAGGCGGGAGAAATCGCCGGACTTAAAGTTGAAAGAATTATAAACGAACCGACTGCTGCGGCTCTTGCTTATGGAATGGATAAAAAGAAGGATGAAAAAGTAGCTGTTTATGACCTTGGAGGCGGAACTTTTGACATTTCGATTATCGAGGTTGGTCTTGACGAAGGAACGGGAGTAATAGAAGTTAAAGCTACAAACGGTGATACCCATCTTGGAGGAGACGATTTTGATGCAGTAATAGTTGACTATATTGTTTCTGAATTTAAGAAAGAAAATTCGGTGGATCTTAAAGCTGATGCACAGGCATATCAGAGAGTAAGGGACGCTGCTGAAAAAGCCAAGATTGAGCTTTCGGCTGCCGAGGAAGTGGAAATTAATCAGCCTTATATTACCCAGCGTGACGGCCAACCACTTCACTTAACAATGAAATTAACCCGCGCCAAACTTGAAAGTTTGGTGGAAGACCTTATACAAAAAACGATTAAGCCGGTTGAGGCCTGCCTCAAAGATGCCAAACTTGATGCCCACGATGTTGATGAAGTAATTATGGTTGGAGGAATGACACGTATGCCCAGAGTAATTCAGGTTGTTAAAGATTTCTTTGGTAAAACCCCAAATCAATCGGTTAATCCCGACGAGGTTGTTGCCGTTGGAGCTGCAATCCAAGGCGGAGTTTTAGGAGGCGAAGTCAAAGACATACTTCTTCTTGATGTTACCCCCTTAACCTTGGCCATCGAAACCATGGGAAATATTGCCACCCCCATGATTCCGCGGAATACTACGGTTCCTACGAGTAAGACCGAAGTTTTTTCTACAGCCAGCGATAATCAAACCCAAGTCCAGATAGTTGTAACCCAAGGCGAACGGCCTATGAGCGCAGACAATAAAACTCTTGGAACTTTTGTTTTGGACGGAATTCCTCCTGCGCCCCGGGGTGTTCCCCAAGTTGAAGTCACTTTCGATATGGATGCGTCCGGAATTCTAACTGTTACTGCCAAGGATAAAGCCACTGGAAAAACTCAAAATATTAAAATTACGGGTGCGGTCGGACTTTCAGATGACGAGGTCAAACGTATGCAGGAAGAGGCGGAGAAGCATAAAGAAGAGGATGAAAAGAAAGCAGACATGGTCAAAACTAAAAATAACGCAGATGCGATGGTGGCAACGGCCGAAAAAGCCATTAAGGATGCCGGCGATAAAGCCCCGGCCGATGTCAAAGAAAAAGTTGAGGAAAAAATTAAGAAAGTAAAGGAAGTAGCAGGTAAAGAAGATGCCGGTAAGGAAGATATCGAAGCTGCAACAAAGGACCTATCTGATACTTTGAGTCAAATCGGTCAGGCGATGTATCAGAAAACTGAACCGTCTGATAAAAAAGACGGGAAAGCCGAAGGCCCTAAGACTGCCGAAGGGGAAAAGGGAAAGAAAGAAGAAAAAGTAGAAGAAGGGGAAGTTGTAGAATAGCTTCATGTCCACAAAGATTGGCTACCACGATGCACGAATTTTTTGACACCCCTTCAAATTGGAGAACCCGCAAGGAGATGAGAGAGAGAATGCAATATGCGGATAGCCAAATAGCTTCCGGACTTAAAAACCTCATGAACCAGGCCCGAAGTTTATTTTGGTCAATGGCGGTTGATATTGCAGACGATGAAAGCGGGGAGGACATAGATAGAATTTTTAATGAATGTGTAAAAAGGGTACCGGGGGCTCAGGAAGCATTTGAAATTTGGGATAAATTATTCGATAGCGCCGAGATAAACTAAATGGCCACAAAAACCGATTATTACGATATTCTGGGAATTTCAAAATCTGCCAGTGCGGATGAGATTAAAAAGGCTTACAGGAAGCAAGCACTGGAGTGGCACCCGGACAGGCACAAAGATGATAAAGAGGCTGCTGAAAAGCGGTTTAAGGAAATAAACGAAGCCTATCAGGTTCTTTCCAATCCGCAGAAAAAAGCGGCTTTTGATCAGTATGGCCATGCCGCGTTTACCCCCGGAGGCGGGAATCCTTTTGCCGGGGGATTTTCCGGGGGGCGATCCGGACCATTTACTTATACCTATACTACAGGCGGGGACGGACAAAATCCTTTTGGGAACTTTGACTTCGGCGACCCATTTGATATTTTTGAAAGCTTTTTTGGCGGGGGCAATCCCTTTGGACGCGCCCAGCGTCAGCAAATTCCCCGCTATTCGATAACACTGGACTTTATGGAAGCGGTAAAGGGAGTAAGTAAGGAAGTTGATATTGGAGGCAAGAAAAGAAAAATCAAAATTCCGGCAGGCATTTATGAAGGGGCAAGAATTAATTTCGGCGACTTTACCCTATCGGTAAATATTAAACCGGATAAACTTTTTGAACGCCAGGATGACGATGTCTATGTGAGCGTGGCGATTCCATTTTCCCTGGCAGTTCTTGGAGGTGAAATTGAGGTTCCGACGATTGAAAATAAAATAAAAATCAGAATCCGGCCCGGAACCCAAAGCGGAACCATGATGCGCCTCCGTGAGCACGGCGTTCCCCATCTCCACGGACGGGGCAAGGGTGATGAATACGTCCGTATAAACGTTTTAATCCCTGAAAAATTAAGTAGGGAACAGAAACAGATTATTGAAGAGATGAAAGACTCCGGTTTATAAATTCGGTTTCTTGACAGCGATAATTTGTGGTAGTAAAAGATAGTATCAATGAAAGAGTTTGATTTTGATTCACCGCGTCAAGCCAATCTTGTTCCTATAAATGATGGTGAACGTTATTATAAACTTCTGAGACTCAGTGATGCCTTGGATATTTCCTGGGACGCTGATACTTGTGCCGAGTGGGAACGTGATAAGTGGTCGCCTTGCCTGCCGGCTTTTGGACAATATGCTGTTACGGCCCTTGTTGTTCAGGATTTTTTTGGAGGGAAACTGGTAAAAGACCCCGACAACGATCATTATTGGAATATTTTTGAGGATGGCACGGAGTGTGATCTGACAAGAGAACAATTTGCCGAGGGGATTACCCTGTTGGCAAAAGAAGATAGAACCCGCGAATACATGCTTTCAAATGAACGCTCTATTAAAGCGAAAACTCCGGATAGATACAACACCCTGCGGGAGAGAGTGCGTCGGATATTGGGAGAATAGTCTTAATGTAGCATGACATTTGCGACAACCTCATACGGTGTTTTAAGATCAATTCCGAGATGTGGTCTTTCGTAGTTATATTCGTGTAGCCAAGTTGCAAACCGCATCCGTAGTTCATCGTAATGTTCTGGGGCTTTCTCGAGCCAGAAGAAAAACTCTTCTTCGTCGGTTCTAAAAGATCTTTCTATGAGCGCATTCTCGTTAGGAGTGTTTTTATGGATCATATGATGTTTTAGCTTCATATCCTCACACATCATATGAAATCTGCCCTGGAATTCTAGCCCATTATCAGTCTGAACAAATACCGGTTTAAAGGGAAGTTTGGGAAGAATCTCAAGAATAGCGGCCATACTTCCATCCTGATCCAGATGGTTTAATATCACGGCTTCTTTATATCTGGAAAAGATATCTATCACCGCATATTCAAAGCAGGTGTAGGGCAGCCCTGAAAGCTCGGGGGTCACATATTTAACATCAAATTGCAAATATCCTATGGTTTTAGTATTACCTAAGTGCATATGTAGGGTATTTTGAAACCTCGGTCTTCTATGATATCCATATTTTCTCACAAGACCGTGTTTAAGGAGTAACCGATGAACAGTTGAGGCATGAACAGGAAGAGACAATTTCTTGACAATCTTTACGGCAGTCGCATTTCTGATTCTCCTGAGTTTGACCACTTCCTCGATCTGATTCTGATTAAGTGCAGAATGAATTGTTTTTGGTTTGGTGCTTTTTCGATATACCCTTGAACTTAAGGGCGAGGTGCCATATGTTCTTGATCTTTTAGTTCTTTTAATCCACCTATATACAGTGGACCGATGGATACCTAATTTGGCTGAAGTTGCCTTCGCATTATGCCCATTTGCCTTAAATATCTTGATTATTTCAGATGGTTTTACTCTCATGACACAGTCTATATTATCTGTGTCGCATATGTGGTGCTAAATTACGGAACTTGCATTGTAAATCGTTAAATGTTAATTGTTATGTACTATTAATATGCATGCTTATCTGCTTGTGGGACAGGAAAACGCCAATTTTGAAGAGTCAATTTCCAATTTGGCAAAAAAACTTCATGCAAAGACAATGGAATTCCCGTTATCCAAAATTGACGATACCAGAAGTTTAAATGATTTAATCCGCTTAAGCTTCAGTGAACCGACTCTCATTGTTTGTTCCGATATTCACGAAGCGGGGGATGCGGCGCTTAACGCATTCCTTAAAAATTTAGAGGAACCTCAGGAAAATATTTACTTCGTTCTTACCGCTCCGTCGGTACGCAAGGTTTTGCCGACAATCGTTTCAAGGTGCGGGATTATCAGAGTGCCGGGTACAAAACACCAAGTAATTAACGGGGATGCGGAAGAATTTATTAAAATGACTACGGGGGAAAAACTCGCGTACGTAGACAAAATTAAAGACAGGGAAAAAGCCGTAGAATTTACCGGAGATTTGATCAATTTGTTGCACGGGGTTCTTCATTTGCAAAAGACCGGTTTACCGGGAACCGCAAAAAATCTGGAAGTTATAGGCAAAACCCTGAGACGCCTTAAGGCAAACGGAAATGTGTCTCTTGACCTGACCTCTATGGTTGTCAGCCTTGTTTAGATCCCATTGCCGAAGTACAATATATACGTTAGGATAATCTTCGTATGCCAAAAACTGATGCGTATACAGCAGAACAAATTCAGGTCCTTGAAGGACTTGAACCGGTCAGAAAAAGACCCGGGATGTATATCGGTTCAACCGATAGCAGGGGACTTCATGAATGTCTTAGGGAAATTGTAGACAACTCCGTCGATGAAAGTTTTGCCGGTGTGGCCGATACGATTTGGGTAAACCTAAATAAGGACGGGTCGGCAACAATCAGAGATAACGGGCGCGGAATTCCCGTTGAGAAGCACAGAAGCGGAGTCTCGGCACTGGAACTTACCATGACCAAACTCCATGCCGGAGGAAAATTCGGGGGAGGAGCATATAAAATCTCGGGAGGACTGCACGGAGTCGGGGCTTCGGTTACAAACGCCCTTTCCTCATATTTCAGGGTTGTGGTTCTTAGGGACGGCAAAGCCTACTATCAGGAATATCATCAGGGCAAACCGGTCCAAAAAGTGGGGGAGGCAACGCCGCAACAACTGGACGGGTGGGGAATTAAGGTAAATGGAACAGGAACCATCACTACATTTATCCCAGACAAAGCAATTTTCGGGGATATTACTCTTGAAAATAGTAAAATCAAAAACCTGCTCCGCGACCGGGCCTATCTTGTTGCCGGACTTACTTTTCATTTCGTCGATGACAACGACGGGGACGAGGCAACATTCTATTTTGAAGGCGGAATTAAATCCCTGGTTGCTCACAGTAACCGCGGCAAGGATGTTTTAACAGACGTTGTTTATATTTCTAAAGATAACGGAACAATTTCCTGCGAGGCCGCGCTTCAATATTCGGATTCATTCAACGAAAATGTAAAGGGGTTTGTAAACGGAATTTATACAACTGACGGCGGAACCCATGTCACCGGATTTAGGATCGCCCTGACCCGCGCAATTACAGACTATTATAAACGTACGCAAAACGGGAACGGAAAAGAAGAAGCTGTTTTTACAGGGGATGATATGAAGGAAGGCTTAACTGCAATAATTTACATAAAAATGCCTTCGGAGGCTCTCCAATTTGAATCCCAGACAAAAGCAAAACTAAATAACCCCGAGATTCAGGGTTTTGTAGCAGCTGCCGTAAAGGAAGGGCTTGATACCTATTTCGAAGAGCACCCCACCGATGCAAGAAAAATTGTAGAAAAAGTAATGCTTGCTGCCCGCGCCCGTTTGGCCGCCCGCGCAGCCAAAGATGCGGTTCTTCGGAAAGGCGCTCTTGAAGGAGCGGCACTTCCCGGGAAACTTGCCGATTGTCAAAGCACAGATCCTGCTATATCCGAACTATATATAGTAGAGGGCGACTCCGCAGGAGGATGTTGGGTTGGAAATACGAAAATAGCCCTCACAGACAGGCGAAATCTATCATTTAAGGAACTTTTGAAAGAAGAAAAAGAAGGGAAGAAAAACTTCTGTTACACAATGCAAGATAACGGGCATATTGGAATTGCTCCAATAGTAAATGTAAGGCTAACTGAACGGAATGCCCGGGTTATCAAAATTGTTTTAGATAACAACGAAGAGCTTATCTGTACACCCGATCATCCTTTTAGACTAGTAGATGGAACTTATATTCCGGCCATTAAACTTACTCCCGAACATAGTATTACCCCATTTTATAGAAAAACAGTAATGAAAACGAAAAATAAACTGGAAGAAAAATTAGAGGACTTCAATCACAAGATAATATCTCTAGAAATATTAGATAAAAGAGCGGACGTGTATGACGCAGAAGTTCCAGAAACTCATAATTTTGCCCTCACAGCGGGGATTTTTGTCCACAACAGTGCCAAACAGGGAAGGGATAGGCGTCATCAGGCAATTCTACCTCTCGGAGGTAAAATATTAAATACCGAACGGGCACAGCTAGACAAAATTGTTAAGTTCGAGGAAATAAAAGACCTTATTATCGCTCTCGGCGCAGGTATTGGGGATTCCCTTAATTATGACAAAATCAGATACCACCGGATAATAATCATGACGGATGCCGACGTTGACGGGGCCCATATTAAAACCCTGCTTCTGACATTTTTCTACCGTCATATGCCGGAGATAATCACCAGGGGCTTTTTATACATTGCCCTCCCTCCTCTTTTCCGGGTGCAGATAGGCAAAGAGGTTACCTATGCCTATGATGAAGCCGAAAGGGACCAAATTGTCACGGACGGGAAAGGGGTCAAGTCTACCATTCAACGTTATAAAGGCTTAGGGGAAATGAATCCGACCCAGCTTTGGGAAACAACCATGGATCCTGCCAAGCGGACTCTAAAAAGAGTCACCGTTGACGATGCCGAGGCGGCTGGCAATATGTTTGAAATGCTTATGGGAGAAGAGGTTCCGCCTAGAAAGAAATATATTCAAACACATGCCAAGCTTGCGAACTTAGATATCTAAAGGGGCAAGCGAGATCCCGAGTGTAATCGAAGAGATGGGCCGGTAAATTAGCTATTTAAGTTGTACGGAGTTAACCTGTATTTAGAAAGCCCTCAGACTACCAGATATTGCCAGATATTGCCAAATATTGCCAGATACTACCAAATTATCTTTTTAAATTCCGCCTGTAGACATCGCAACTGCCGCCAAAATCAGAACAGAGAGGGCAAGCACCAGTAAAAGCAAATTCAACCTGCCGTTATCTGCTTTTTTATGATGGACAACTCTTTTAGCGGTTCTTTTTGTTCTTTTTACACTTTTTCTTTTAGCCATTTTTATTCACCCCCGATTCTCACATATCAGTATCACGTCATTCCCGACACCGTGTCAAGGGGGATATCTAACCATTGAAATATTAAAACTGTTGTTTTAAAATACTCGCATGGATATCCAGTTAATCGCGCTTTTTGTTGCGCCGATTACTTCAATCATCGCTTTGGCCTATGGTCTTTTCTTGACAAAAAGTGTTCTTAAAAATTCCGAAGGTTCCGATAAACTTCAACAAATAGGCCGTGCCGTCAGGGACGGGGCCATGAGCTATCTTAAAAAACAATTTAGCGTGGTTTTCCCCGTTATGGTTATCTTAGCTATCATCATTGCCTTAACCTTGGGACTTGGAATTGCAATAACATTTTTGATGGGAGCAATTTTTAGCGCAATAATCGGCTACTTCGGAATGTGGATCGCGGTCCGTGCCAATGTACGTACAGCCAATAATGCCATAAAAGGTTTATCTCCTGCTTTGAAAACCGCTTTCGGAGCGGGAACTGTCAACGGAATGTTGGTTGTAGGTTTGGGACTTCTTGGCGTATCTGTCATCTATATGTGGGCATACTTTTCATTTATTAATTTAGGGGCAGACGCAGTAGCCAGGGAGGCAACCAATGTTTTGGTCGGCTACGGATTCGGCGCCGCTCTTTTGGCATTATTTATGAGAGTCGGAGGGGGAATCTTTACCAAAGCGGCGGACGTGGGAGCGGACCTGGTCGGTAAAATTGAAAAAGGAATTCCGGAAGATGACCCCCGAAATCCCGCAACCATTGCCGATAATGTGGGGGATAATGTGGGGGACTGCGCGGGAATGGCGGCCGACGTTTTTGAATCCTATGCGCTGACAATAGTTGCCGCCATGATTCTCGGCGGTGCCATTTTCGGCCTTGCGGGCGTTGTTTTTCCTCTTCTGGCCAGAAGCGGAGCTATTTTGACTTCAATTTTGGGAACTTTCTTTGTTAAAGCCAAAAATGAAAAAGAAAATGCCTTAAATCCTTTAATCCGCGGGTTTATCGTATCGGCGGTTGCGGCTGTCGTAATTTTTATGGCACTTTCGATATTCCTTCTTAAAGAACCCCGTGCAGGCTACGCGGCCGTAACCGGAATCATCTCCATGCTTGCACTTTTGTATCTGACCAAATATTACACGGGGCCGGGAGAAAAGCCGGTCGTGGCTATTGCAAAAGCTTCCCAGACGGGAGCCGGAACAAATCTTATTGCGGGCCTATCCATCGGAATGGAATCAACTTTCTTCTCGGTTCTTATAATTGCCGCAACCATCTTTGCCGGTTATATATTTTTAGGATTTTACGGAATTGCTTTGGCCGGTATGGGAATGCTGGCAACAACCGGAATAATAATGTCGCTTGATACTTTTGGTCCGATATCGGATAACGCCCAGGGAATGGTTGAAATGGCACACTTGGGCGGAAAGGCTCTCA
>Ga0208958_1002036_pt1 | contig 18272 bp, 15 predicted proteins | sample RifOxyB1_FD_184032 | JGI IMG/M metagenome (GOLD analysis project Ga0208958, IMG submission 184032) | Soil microbial communities from Rifle, Colorado - Rifle Oxygen_injection B1 (SPAdes) | ecosystem: Environmental > Terrestrial > Deep subsurface > Rock core/Sediment | place: Rifle, Colorado... | reverse complement strand
CGGCCGTCGGCGTCGGAGGCGCGGGGCGCGAACAACGGCTCCACGCCGGTCGCCGCCGCGTACAGCGGCCGCACCGCGAGGCCGTCGGGGTCCAGATGCACCAGGCTCTCGAGCGGCCGGTCCTTCAGCGCCGTCTCGGCGAGCGCGCGCCACTCGGCGGGCGAGGGGGTCGGAAAGGTCTGCGACATGGCTGCTCCCATGCCTCCTCCCGGCGGCGGGGTCCAGAGGCCGCCCCGTCCGCGCCTCCCGGGAACCCCGGGCCGACGGCCAAGGTTCTCCCCGCAAAGGAGGCTATCATGGGCATGACCGATCAGGTGATCCGCGAGGTTCCAGGCGGCGAGGACGCGAGCGACGCCCGCCTGCGTCGCATCCGCGAACTGCTGGCCACTGCGCGACATCGCGACAGCGACGAGGTGCTGGACGACATCGCGCGCGTGCTGGGCGATCGCGTCAGACCGGCCGGGATCTACCAGAAGCCGCTGGGCTGAGCCTCACGTCGCCGCAACGCCGGAGGACGGAGCGCCGCCGGGACGGATCGCGATGGAGGGAATGGTGGACGCGACAGGGATTGAACCTGTGACCCCTACGATGTCAACGTAGTGCTCTCCCGCTGAGCTACGCGTCCGCCTTGGCGGCTCTCGATGGGTTCGAGAGCGGGAAGGGCGGTCGTATAGCGGCACGACCGGCCCGCATCAAGCGGCTTTGGCCGCTTCGGCGCGTTTTCTAAAAAACCGCTGATAAATCAGATATCAGGCCGCCACCATCCGCTCCACTTCGCTGACCAAGTCGCGCAGATGCACCGGCTTGGACAGGACCTTGGCCTGAGGGGACGCCTGGGCGGCGGTCAGGGCGACGGCGGCGAAGCCGGTGATGAACATGATGCGCAGGCCCGGCTGGCGGGCGGCGGCGACGCGGGCTACCTCGATTCCGTCGGCGCCGGGCATGACGATGTCGGTCAGCAGCAGATCATAGGGGCCGTGCTCCAGGGCGTCGATGGCGTCGTCACCGTTTTCGCAGTCGATCACCTGATGGCCGGCCCGTTCCAGGGCCCGGGTGAGGAAACCGCGAAGCGAACTGTCGTCTTCGGCCAGGAGGATGCGCGCCATTCGAGAGGGACCCGTTTCAAACAGGCGAACAGCCTAGGCCGCCAAGCGTAAACCGGCGATGAAATTCCGCGCTCGCCCGCCTTCCTTCCACAGCGAAACGGCTTATGCGAGGACAGATGAAGACGGACGGGCCCAGTTTCGCGATCAGCCTGCCGCCCGAAGGGGCGCCGCAGACGGCTCTGGTCTTCGCCTCCCCCCATTCCGGCCAGACCTACCCTCAGGACATGGGCGCGATCGCCGATCTGCCGCCCCTGAGCCTGAGGAGCGCGGAGGACGCTCTGGTGGGGACCCTGGTCCAGTCCGGCCCGAGACAGGGAGCGCCCCTGATCGAGGCGCGGATCGGCCGGGCCTATCTGGACCTGAACCGCGATCCGACCGAGCTGGACCCTGGCCTGATCGCAGACGTCGAGGGCCCGGTCGGGGTCAAGACCCGGGCGGGATACGGACTGATTCCCCGGCTGACCGGGGACGGCCTGCCCCTTTACGATCGTCAGCTGTCTCGGGCCGAGGCCGAGGCGCGGATCGCGGCGGCCCACCAACCCTATCACGCGGCGTTGGCGGACCTGATGAACCGCACCCACGCGCGCTGCGGAAGGGCTGTGCTGATCGACTGGCATTCGATGCCGGCGCGGGCGGCGGGGGTGGAGGTGGTGCTGGGCGATCGGCATGGGACGTCTTGTCGGTCGCGGCTGACCCGGCGGCTGCGCGACCTGTTCGAAGGGCTAGGCTGGCGGGTGGCGCTGAACCGACCCTATGCGGGAGGCTGGTCCACCCAGGTCTGGGGGCGGCCGGACGACGGCTACGAGGCGATCCAGATCGAGCTGAGCCGCAGTCTTTATCTGGACGAGGCGCGGCAGATCCCCAATCCGGCCCATGGCGCGACGGCCAAGGCGCTGAACCGCGTCATCGCCGCCCTCTGCGCCGAGCCCTGGCACGACGAGGCCGCGTAACTGATCAACGACAAGTCAGAAAAAAAGCCGCGCCAGAAGGCGCGGCATATAAAGTCTATAGGGAGGAAACGCCCAGGAAGGGCAAGACGCCCGAAGGCGTCGAAGGTCAATCTAGGTTGCGATGCACAATCGGTCAAGCGCCGAGAGCGGTTTTCAGGTCACGGCTTGTTACGCAATTGCGGCGCCGCCCGCCCCAATTCGCCCGTTTAGAGAATGTCAGGCGGCAACCCTTGGGCGCGCGTGCAACATTCACTCCCCCAAGAGCCGACGGGCGTTTCGAATGGCCCGGGCGGCCGGCGACGCTTCCTGGCGATAGATCAGAAGTCCGAAGGACGAGGCCACGCCGAGGGCCAGCCACAGGGGTCCGAAGAGCCAGGCCGCTGCGGCCAGGGCGAAATAATAGCCCCGCACCCCCTGGCTGAAGGCGCTGAGCGCCGGGTTCAACAGTTCGGCCGCCGCATCTCCGAAGGCCTTGCGATCCGTCTTGTGGTGCAGTTCGGGGGCGGAGCCGATCAGGGCGAGGGTGTAGTTCATCTGCCGCAGAGCCCAGATGAAATCGAGGAAGCCGCGGGTCAGGCAGATCAGAACCAGGGCCAGCTTGGCCTCCAGGATGCGTATCGGCACATTGTCGGCCCCCACCGCCGCGAAGCCCTCCAGCTTGCTCTCGCCGCCGAACAATATGCCGCCCACGGCCGCGATCAGCAGCAGATTGGTCGAGGCGAAGAAGGAGGCGGAGTTGATCGAATGGCCCATCAGCTGGCTGTCGACCAGGCGGATGTCGCGATGGGTCATCGAGGCCATCCACACCTTGCGGACATGGGCCATGTCGTCGTTCAGCGAGCCCCCGTGGCGGCTGACGAACTTCAGGATCGGCGCATAGCCGAGCCAGCAGATGAAGAAGAGCGCGAGCGCGGCCCAATCAACCCAGGTCATGCTCCGTATTGATCCCACTCCGGCAGACCGCGCAAGGGGACGACGCACGTCGCGCTTGCCCCGGCCGCTCGCGCGTCCTATCACCCATCGCCCAATATTCGCAGTCGCAGCAAAGACCCGCCATGAACCTCGACGCCATTCCGGTCGGCCCAAACGCCCCCTGGGACATCAACGTCATCATCGAGATCCCTCAGGGCGGTCTGCCGGTGAAGTATGAGATGGACAAGGAGTCGGGCGCCCTGTTCGTCGACCGCTTCCTGCACACGGCCATGTACTATCCGGGCAACTACGGCTTCGTGCCGCACACCCTGTCGGACGACGGCGATCCCTGCGACGTGATCGTGCTGAACCCGACGCCGGTCGTGCCGGGCTGCGTCATCCGCTCGCGGCCCATCGGCGTGCTGAAGATGGTGGACGAAGCCGGCGGGGACGAGAAGATCCTGGCCGTGCCGGTCGACAAGCTGAACCCCTATTACACCGAGATCGCCAGCTATCGTCAGCTGCCGGCCATCCTGATCGAGCAGATCGAGCACTTCTTCACCCGCTACAAGGATCTGGAGAAGGGCAAGTCGGTCACGGTGAAGGGCTGGGGGGACGCCGGCGAGGCCGCCGAACTGATCGCCGTCGGCATGAAGGCCCACCAGGACAAGCTGGCCGCCAAGAAGGCCTGATCCGACGCATATAGCCGAACCATCAAGGCGTCCTCCGGTCCGGGGGACGCCTTTTTGCTGCGAGACGATTTGCCAGGGGCCCCGCCCCTCCCGCTCCGCTCTTCGGCGCCCTATCTGCACCGCATGACCGACCTCTCCCCCCGTGAAATCGTCTCCGAACTGGATCGCTATATCGTCGGCCAGGACGACGCCAAGCGCGCTGTGGCCGTGGCCCTGCGCAACCGCTGGCGTCGCAAGCGGGTCCCGGAAGACCTGCGCGACGAGGTGACGCCCAAGAACATTCTGATGATCGGCCCGACCGGCGTCGGCAAGACCGAGATCGCCCGGCGGCTGGCGCGACTGGCCGGTTCGCCCTTCCTCAAGGTCGAGGCGACCAAGTTCACCGAGGTCGGCTATGTCGGCCGCGACGTCGATCAGATCATGCGCGACCTGGTCGAGAGCGCCCTGGTCATGGTGCGCGAGCGGCGGCGCGGCGAAGTACGGGCGCGGGCCGAGGGCGCGGCCGAGGACCGTATTCTGGACGCCCTGGTCGGGCCCGGGGCGGGACCGGCGACCCGCGACAGCTTCAGGAAGAAGCTGCGGGCCGGCGAGCTGGACGACAAGGAGATCGAGATCGCCCTGGCGGACACCGCCTCCCCGATCCAGGGGCTGGACATCCCCGGCGGCGGGGCTGTGGGCCTGCTGAACCTGTCGGAGATGCTGGGCAAGATGGGCGGGGGTCGCACCAAGACGGTCAAGCTGGCGGTCCGCGACGCCGTCGCCCCGCTGATCGCCGAGGAAGGCGACAAGCTGCTGGACCAGGACAGCCTGACGAAGGAGGCTCTGATCCTGGCCGAGAACGAGGGCATCGTTTTCCTGGACGAGATCGACAAGGTCGCCGCCCGCCAGGGGGCCTCCGGCGCCGATGTCTCGCGCGAGGGGGTGCAGCGCGATCTGCTGCCCCTGATCGAGGGGACCACCGTCTCGACCAAGTACGGGCCGGTGAAGACGGACCATGTGCTGTTCATCGCCTCGGGCGCCTTCCATGTGGCCAAGCCCAGCGATCTGCTGCCGGAGTTGCAGGGTCGGCTGCCGATCCGGGTCGAGCTGAAGGCCCTGACGCGCGACGACTTCAAGCGGATCCTGACCGAGCCCGAGGCCAATCTGATCCGCCAGAACCAGGCCCTGCTGGCGACCGAGGATGTCACCCTGACCTTCACCGACGACGCGGTCGAGGCTCTCGCCGACGCGGCGGTGGCGGCCAACTCCGCCGTCGAGAACATCGGGGCGCGGCGGCTGCAGACGGTGCTGGAGCGGGTGCTGGAGGAGACCAGTTTCAAGGCCTCGGACCTGTCGGGCCAGACCGTGGCCTTCGACGGGGCGGCGGTTCGCGACAAGCTGAGCCTCTTGACCAAGGACGTCGACCTGAGCCGGTTCATCCTTTAGCGGCCTTGTCCCGCTCGCGTCGGTTCCTGCGGCGCATCAGCCGGTCGGCCATGGCCTCGGCGTGGCGTTGGGTGAAGGCCAGAGCGGCGGGATTGCCTCGCCGCGCCCCGACGCTGTCGGCCACCCTGGCGCCCCGTTCGCCCATCGGCAGGGGCTTGCCGGTCGTGGTGTCGACCGCGGTCTGATGCTCGATCTCGGCGTTCAGCTCGGCCCCCATCAGGATCACCTGGACCGAAAGCCAGGTCCAGAGCAGGAAGCCCATCATGGCCGCCAGGGGACCGTAGGAATCGGTGCGGACGAAGTTGGTCAGGTACCAGCTGAAGACGAAGGAGACGGTCAGGCTGAGCACCGCGGCGAAGATCGCCCCCGGCGTCAGCCAGCGCCAGCGGGCCTTCTGCCGGCAGGGGCCGAAGCGGTAGATCAGGGTCAGGGCCGCGACATAGCCGATCAGCAGCAGGGGCCAGCGCAGCAGGGCGAACAGGCCCCATTCCTCCTGAAGGCCGAACAGCCGGATCACCACCGGCGCCCCCACCACCAGGGCCGAAGTCAGCAGCAGGGCCAGGATGGCCCCGACGGTGAAGCCCATGCACAGCAGGTTGTAGCGGACGATGTTGCGGCGCTCGACCTCGTGATAGGCGATGTTCAGCCCGTAGAAGAGCACCTTGACCGCCCCGTTGGCGGTCCACAGCGACAGGGCCAGGGTCCAGATCAGGGTGAAGGTCAGCTGGCCGTTCGAGTTGGCCGCGAGCCGCTCCATCTCCCCGCCCAGGAACTGGGCGATGCTGGCGGGCATCAGGCCGTACAGGAACTGCAGCCGGCTCCAGGCGTCGGCCGGATCGGCGAACAGGCCGTATAGGGTCACGAAGGTCCCGAGCAGGGGGAAGAGGGACAGGAGGGTGAAGAAGGTCACCCCGCCCGCGACGAAGCCCACCCGGTCGCCGAAATAGGATCCGCCGGTCCGCCACAGGATATCGGTCCACCCCTTGCGCGGGATATGCTCGGGCCGCCCGGCCAGTCGCCCCCTGCCCGGCTCGCGCGCCTCATAGTCCTCGGGCTGGGGCGGCTTGGGCGGCAGGGGTTCGGGGCGTGCAGGGCGCAGTTCGACCCCGACCTTGTGGCCCTGGGTGTAGAGGATGTGGGCGGCCCCGGCCCCGGCGGCCAGACCGCCGGCGGCGGCCGCCACGAACCGCCACAGGCCGCCGCCGGATCCTTGCCTGCCGCGTCCCGGCCGGGTCTTAGACTTCATTCTCGCCATCCGTCGCGAACGGTCCAGCTATGGGGCCCGTTCCCCCTCGCGCTTGAAATCCTGTCCATTAGAGGCCAAGTCGCCGTCCCATGACCCTCGAGCCCCTCTCCCCCAAGCCGTCCGACGGCGCCGCCACCCTGCTGACCGTCTGGAAGGCCGCCCAGGCCCGCCTGAAGGAGGGCCGCATCGACAGCCCGGCCATCGACGCCCGCCTGCTGCTGGAGGCCGCCGCCGGCGCCAGCCGCACCGACATCCTGACCGACCCCTATCGGGTCGTCACCGCCGAACAGCAGGCCGCCTATGAGGCCATGATCGACCGCCGCCTGCGCCGCGAGCCGGTCTCGCGGATCGTCGGCAAGAAGGGCTTCTGGAAGATCATGCTGAACGTCACCCCCGACGTCCTCAGCCCCCGCCCGGACACCGAAACCATTCTGGACGTCGCCCTTCTGGCCTTCGCCAAGCATGAGAGCTTCAGCGTCGCCGACCTGGGCACCGGCTCGGGCGCCATCCTGCTGGCCCTGCTGGCCGAGCGGCCGGCGGCCAAGGGGGTCGGCACCGACATCTCGACCGAGGCCCTGGCCGTGGCCCGCGAGAACGCCGCCAACCTGGACCTGAACGACCGGGCGACCTTCCTGCGCACCGAATGGGCCGCCGGCTTCGCCGACGCCAGCTTCGACCTGGTGGCGTCCAACCCCCCCTATATTCCGACCGACCATATCCCGGGCCTGGACCCCGAGGTCCGCGACCACGACCCGCACCTGGCCCTGGACGGCGGCCCCGACGGGCTTCAGGCCTATCGCGACCTGGCCCCCGAGGTGAAGCGGATCCTCAAGCCCGGCGGCGTCTTCGCCGTCGAGATCGGCTGGGACCAGGGGCCCCAGGTCAAGGCCCTGTTCGAGGCCCAGGGCTTTGCCGACGTCAAGGTGATCAAGGACCTGGGCGACCGCCACCGCGTCGTCACCAACGGGCCGGACCCGAGGACCAATCCGATCCCGCAGGCGTGAAGGCGGGGCGCCTGGCACGAAAACAGGGTGACAAGGCGCCAAAAGCGCCAAATCCGATCTGCATTCCGTCTGAACATGCGCCATGCCGTCCCCTGGTCCTGAACCTTCGCGGGCGACAGGATGGCACGGTTTTCGGGGGTGGTTGGGAGAAGGCGATTCGGCGGGGGCAAGGCCTTGATAAGGCGGGCATTCGCGTCTCGAATTGCGCGCGTTAGACCGCCGAGGCGGACCTTCCCCCGCTTGCGGGGGAAGCAGCAGGCCGTGGCGCAGCGACACGCCTGACGTTGGGGGAAGTCTTCTTTCCAAGCGACACTCCCCCCTCCGTCGCTGGATCGCTTCGCGATCGACGCGACACCTCCCCCGCAAGCGGGAGAGGGTCTTTCGCCTGCAGCCTTCCGCATCGTGCGGTGGAGAAATTTCGCCTACGGCGCCGCTACGGACGCCCCTAATGCACCCGCGCCTTCCCGATCTCCAACCCGCCTTCCCCCGCTGTGACGGCGATCACCCCGCCGTCCTCGATCTCGCCGGCCAGCAGCTTACGCGCGATCGGGTCCACCAGCTCCTTCTGGATCACCCGTTTTAGCGGCCGGGCCCCATAGGCCGGGTCGTAGCCGCGGTCGGCGAGCCAGGCGAGGGCCGCGTCGTCCAGGTCCAGCGCCATGCGGCGGTCGGCCAGCAGTTTCTCGAAGCGTGACAGCTGGATCCGCACGATGCCGCCCATCTGGTCGCGGCCCAGGCGGTGGAACAGGATGATCTCGTCGATCCGGTTCAGGAACTCGGGCCGGAAGTGGGCGCGGACGGCGTCCATGACGAAGGGGCGGACGGCCTCCACATCCTCGCCCTCGACCTGATCGGCCAGATACTGGCTGCCCAGGTTGGAGGTCATGATGATCAGGGTGTTGCGGAAGTCGATGGTGCGGCCTTGCCCGTCGGTCAGGCGGCCGTCGTCCAGCACCTGGAGCAACACGTTGAAGACGTCGGGGTGGGCCTTTTCCACCTCGTCGAACAGGACGACCTGATAGGGGCGGCGACGCACGGCCTCGGTCAGGGCGCCGCCCTCGTCATAGCCGACATAGCCGGGAGGGGCGCCGATCAGGCGGCTGACGCTGTGCTTCTCCATATATTCCGACATGTCCAGCCGGGTGATGGCGGCCTCGTCGTCGAACAGGAAGTCGGCCAGCGCCTTGGTCAGTTCGGTCTTGCCCACGCCGGTCGGGCCCAGGAACAGGAAACTGCCCAGGGGACGGTTGGGGTCGTTCAGGCCGGCGCGGGCGCGGCGCACCGCGTCGGAGACGGCGGCCAAGGCCTCGTCCTGGCCCACCACGCGGGCGGACAGGGCCTCCTCCATCTTCAGCAGTTTTTCGCGTTCGCCCTCCAGCATCTTGTCGACGGGGACGCCGGTCCAGCGACTGACGACGGCGGCGATCTGTTCGGCGTCGACCACCTCGGGCGTCAGCGGACCCTTTTTGTCGGCCTCGTTCGCCTCGGCCTCGGCCAGCTGTTTCTCGATCTGGGGGATCTGGCCGTAGGCGATTTCGGACGCGCGGCCCAAATCGCCGGCGCGCTGGGCGTTGGTCAGCTCCAGACGCAGGCGGTCCAGGGTTTCGCGCAGCTGGGCGCCCTGACCGACCTTCTCCTTCTCGGCCTTCCACTGGGCGGTCAGGTCGTCGGACTGGCCTTCCAGATCGGCGATCTCGTCCTCCAGCTTCTCCAGCCGGTGCTGGGAGGCCTGGTCGGTCTCCTTCTTCAAGGCCTCGCGCTCGATCTTCAGCTGGACCAGGCGGCGGTCGATCTCGTCCAGGGCCTCGGGCTTGGAGTCCACGGCCATGCGCACGCGGCTGGCGGCCTCGTCGATCAGGTCGATGGCCTTGTCCGGCAGGAAGCGGTCGGTGATGTAGCGGTTCGACAGGGTGGCGGCGGCCACGATGGCGCTGTCGGAAATGCGGACCCCGTGGTGGACCTCGTACTTCTCCTTCAGCCCACGGAGGATCGAGACCGTGTCCTCGACCGTCGGTTCGGAGACGAAGACGGGCTGGAAGCGGCGGGCCAGGGCGGCGTCCTTTTCGACGTGCTTCCTGTATTCATCCAGGGTGGTGGCGCCGACGCAGTGGAGTTCGCCGCGCGCCAGGGCCGGCTTCAGCAGGTTGGAGGCGTCCATGGCGCCGTCGCCCTTTCCGGCGCCGACCAGGGTGTGCATCTCGTCGATGAAGAGGACGATCCCGCCCTCGGCCGCCGAGACCTCGGACAGGACGGATTTCAGCCGTTCCTCGAACTCGCCGCGGTATTTGGCGCCGGCGATCAGGGAGCCCATGTCCAGCGCCATGACGGTCTTGTCGCGCAAGGATTCGGGCACGTCGCCGTTGACGATGCGCAGGGCCAGGCCCTCGACGATGGCGGTCTTGCCGACGCCGGGCTCGCCGATCAGGACGGGATTGTTCTTGGTCCGCCTGGCCAGGACCTGGATGGTGCGGCGGATCTCCTCGTCGCGGCCGATGACCGGATCGATCTTGCCGTCGCGGGCGGCCAGGGTCAGGTCGCGGGCGTAGCGTTTCAGGGCGTCGTAGCCGTCCTCCGCAGCGGCGCTGTCGGCGGTCTTGCCCTTGCGCACCTCGGCGATGGCGGCGTCCAGCTTGTCGGCGGTGACGCCCGAGGCCTTCAGCACCTCGGCGGCGGTTCCGCCCTCCTTGGCCAGGGCCGCCAGCAGGCGTTCGGTGGTGACGAAGGCGTCGCCGGCGGACTTGGAGGCCTCCTCGGCGGCGGCGAAGACGCGGGCGGTGTCGCCGTCCAGATAGAGCTGGCCCGAGCCGCCGGTGACCTGGGCGCGCTTCTTCAGCGCGGTTTCGACATCGGCCTCGGCGCGGCGGGCGTCGCCGCCGGCGGCGGTGATCAGGTTTCTGGCCAGACCGTCGCGCTCCTCCAGCAGGACCTTGAGCAGGTGCTCGGGCGCGAATTGTTGATGGCGACGGGCCAGGGCCAGCGACTGGGCCGACTGGACCGCCTGTTTGGCGCGGTCGGAATAGAGATCGAGATTCATGCGTGTCCCCTCGTGAGGCGGAAATGGTCCGACACGCCCTCTGGAGCAAGCGACGCGTCGGTTCGCTGATGGAAGTGGGTGTGTTGATCCAGCCACACAAGAGCCCGAGCCCGGACGGGCGCGCCTTGACCGCGATCAATTGGGGCGGCGCCGCGACCGGAAGGCTTCGAAAACGAAATATTTTAAAGATTGCAACAGATTAGCGGGTTTCGAGCGTTTAAAGACCATCGACCAACGAAGGAAAGGACTCGATCATGCGCAAGTCTGTCATCGCTATCGCCGCGGGCCTGATGGCCCTGAGCGCCGTCTCGACCCATGCCGCCGCCCTGGATCAGAACCGCCCCTCGCAGGCGCGGCCGGACCAGCGCCCGAACCCGGATCGCGGCGACGGTCAGCGGAACAATGGGCGCGGCGAACACCGCGATTCCTACGGCGCCTGGCAATCGAGCTGGGGTTCGCGCCCGCCGGCGCCGCCCGCCCACTTCAAGCGTCAGTCGAACTGGTACGCCCATGTCCGCGCCTGCCAGCAGCGGTATCGCTCCTACAATCCGCGCACCGACCGCTACACGGTCCGCGCCGGCCGCACCGCGATCTGCACCCTGTAGCCGGAGCGACGCGCCGCCCGCCCCTCCCGGCGGGGCGGGCGGCGCAGAACAGGGCTCCGCTCAGCCGCCGGTGGGGCCGGTCGAGAAGTCGAACTGCTCCGGCTGGCGGCGCGGGCCGCCGAAGTTCCAGGTCAGGCCGATGTAGAAGGCCCGCAGCTTGATGTCCTGATCCGCCTGTTCGCGGAACTGGGGCGTCTCGAAGATGGTCGTGGTGTTGAAGGTGTTGAACAGGTCCCGGGCGGTGAAGTTGAAGGACAGCTGCTCGCTGAGCTTGCGGCGGTAGCCCAGATTGACCATGCCGCCGGCCTCGCGCCGGCCCTGGGCCAGGAGGCTGTCGCCCTGCCAGAAGCTGGACAGCTGGACGAAGTCCTTGGCCGTCGGCTGCCAGTTCAGGCTGATGCGGCCGCTGGCCAGGGTGTCCTCGCGGTCGTCGCCCCCGGCGACGGCGCCGGCGTCGATCTGCTGACGGAAGACATTGACCCCGGCGCTGTAGCGCAGGGTCGACAGCAGGCGGCCGTTGGCCGTGGCCTCGACCCCCAGGTCCTGGCGCGAGCCGAGGTTCTCGGGCCGGGTGAGGAAGACTCCACCGCCGATGTCGGTCGTCACGTCGGTGAAGGCCTTGTCCGTGTTCCGCAGATAGGCCGTGGCCTGGTAGAAGCTCTGGCCCTTGCGCAACTGCCACATGGCCTCGAACGAATCCGTCTCCTGCGGCTCCAGGTCCGGATTGCCCGACCGGACGTTCAACGGATCCTGATAGGTGACCAGGGGGTTCAGCTGGGCGGGCTGGGGCCGCTGGATGCGGCGCGAATAGCTGGCGCGCAGGGTCTGGGTTTCCGACAGCTGATACTGCAGGTGGGCGGTCGGATAGGCGCGGAAATAATCCTGGGAGGCCGAGGCGCCGCCGGTCAGATCCTTGATCTCGACCTCGGCCTGCTCCAGCCGCAGACCCAGTTGGGCCGAGAGCTTCTCTCCCAGGGGCCGTTCGTAGGTGGTGTAGAGGGCGTGGACCGTCTGCTCGGCCTCGAACCGGTTGTTCAGACCCGGCGCGGGCGTGAGGGCGGAGGCGGACGGGCCGCGCAGGAACTCGGCCTCCTGCTCGGGCTGCTGGATGTTCAGCTCATAGCCCAGCCGCAGCTTGCCCCCGTCGGACATCGGCCGGGTGTAGGCGCTGGTGAAGCCCCAGGTGACCTGATCAACGAGGTTGCGAGTCCGCTCGTACAGGTCGGCCCCGGCTGGTGTCAGGAAGATGGAGCGCGCCTGGCCGTCGCTTTCATTGCCGTTGGAATCGTAGCGCAGTTCGTTCGACCACTCGTGGCCGTCGCCGGTGAAGCGGCGCAGCACCCGCGCCGTGGCGCCCCAGTTGGTGAAGTCGAAGTCCGACGCGCCGTCGCGGCGATAGGCGCTGGTCACGGCGCCGGCCGCATTGCGCGTCTCGTACAGGCTGGAGGTGGATCCCGTCCCGTCGAAAGCCACGCCGCGCAGTTCGCCGGTCACCTGGGTCTTGTCATTCAACCTGTATTCGGCGGTGAAGCGGCCGATGAGCCCGTTCTGTTCGGACTCGATCGGCTGGTCGACGGTGGTGGTCGCGATCAGCGCGCCCGTCGCCGGGTCGAACTGCTGGCGCACCCGGTTGAAGCTGAGCTCGGTGGGGTCCGAGCGATAGTTGGCGTCGCCCGACAGGGTCAGGCGATCCTTTTGCCAGGAGCCGCTGAGGCCGGTGTTCCAGCGGCCGTTGTCGCCGATGTTCGCCCGCAGCGAGCCGGTGGACTGGGTTCCGGGCTTGGGCGCCGTCGGCTTGGTGATCAGATTGATGACCCCGCCCGAGCCTTCGGGGCTGTAGGCTGCGGAGGGATTGGTCATCACCTCGATCCGCGCATACTGGCTGGCCGGAAGCTGGATCAGGGCCTGACCGCGGCCGGGGCCGGTCAGGATGCCGGACGGACGGCCGTCGACCAGGATGGTGACGTTGGAATCGCCGCGCAGCGACACATTGCCTTCCGGGTCGACGTCGACCGAGGGCACGTTGCGCAGGGCGTCAGCCAGACTGCCGGTCGTGGCCTGCAGATCATTGGCCAGGCTGTAGCTGACGGAATCGATCGAGGTGCGGACGTCGCTGGCGCGCGCCGTCACGGTGACGTCGCCGACCGTCGCGGGTTCGCTCGAGGCGGGCGGGGTCTGGCCGGGCGGGGTCTGGCCGGCCGGTTGCTGGGCCGGCGCCTGCGGGGCCGGCGTCTGTTGAGCGGGCGCTGGCGTCTGGGCCGGCTGCGGCGCCGGAGACGAGGTTTGGGCCAGGGCGGCGGCGGGCGACACGGCCCAGGCGGCGCCGAGCAGCAGAACGAGTTTGGACGACGTCATGACCGATGATCCCCAAGATGCGGCGGACGGCTGCCGACGCCTATCGCCCTGATCGGTATCGATACGACTTTGAAATGCAAAGTTACAACTTGGACAGGTCCATTACACCTTCGTCATGCGGGAATAGGCCCGAACCGGGTGACGCGGGCGAAGCGGGGCGTTAGCGTGACCACGCATCACGCGTTGGAGCCCGAGCCTTGCCCTTGAACCTCACCCGTCGTCACGCCCTGGCGGGCGCCCTGCCCCTGAGCCTGGGGACCGGCCCGGCCCTGGCCTGGAGCCCGGCGGCCAATGACGACGCCGCCCTGGCGGAGGCGATCGACGCCTATGTGAAGAAGGCGATGGCGGCCTGGCCCGACCAGCCGGCCCTGGGGATCGCCGTGGTCAAGGACGGGGCGCCCGTGCTCACGCGCGGCTATGGGGTCAAGGCTCAGGGCAAGCCGGCCGTCGCCGACGAACACACCCTGTTCGCCATCGCCTCCAACTCCAAGAACGTCACCGCCGCCGCCTTCGCCATTCTGGTCGACGAGGGCAAGGTGAAGTGGGACGCGCCGATCAAGACCTATCTACCCGACTTCCGTCTGGTCGATCCCTATATCACCGACCACATCACCGTGCGCGACACCCTGAGCCACCGGGCCGGGTTCGGCCTGGGGGCCGGCGACCTCCTATTCTGGCCCAACAGCGACCGGACGCGCGCCGAGGTGATCGCCCAGGCCGCCTTCGTGCCCATCGAGGACGGGTTCCGCGCCGCCTACCACTATTGCAATCTGATGTTCGTGGTCGCCGGGGCGGTGATCGAGGCGGTATCGGGCCTGTCCTGGGAAGATTTCGTCCAGACGCGGATCCTGGACCGGGTCGGCATGAGCGAGACCGTGCCCTTGGCGCGGCTGGCCGATCCGGACAAGTCCGCCCTGCCCCACGGCCGGGTCGGACCGCCCCTGCGTTATCAGGGCGCCATGACCCAGATCGCGAAATCCATCGTCGAGGTCTGGAACTGGGATTCGGCGGCGGCGGCGGGCGGCATCTGCACCACTCCGAACGACTGGGCCAAATGGATCGCTGTGCGGCTGAACGACGGCCTGCTGCCGGACGGGTCGCGCCTGTTTTCGGAAGCGGCGGCGCGCGAGATGTTTCGACCGAACATCATCGTCGGCAGTTCGCCGGGACCGACGGCGGAGCTGCCGAACCGCTCCATCGCCTCGACCTACGCCATGGGCTTCCAGGTTCAGGACTATCGCGGCGAGCGGCTGATCAGCCACGGCGGCGGCTCGCCCGGCGGGATTTCGGCGACCGTGCTGATTCCCGGCCGCAAGACCGGTTTCAGCATCTTCTCCAACGCGGAGGAGAGCTTCCTGCTGCGGGCGCTGCGCTCGGGAATCGCCGACCTGTGCATGGGCAAGGTCGACAAGGACTGGATCGCCGATTCCAAGCGGCTGGAGACCGAGGGGAACGCCAAGTCCGTCGCCGCAGCGGCCGAGATCGACGCCAAACAGGCCGCCGGCGCACCGCCGGCCATGCCGCTGGACGCCTATGCCGGAACCTGGCGCGATCCCTGGTACGGCGACATCGTGATCGCCCCCAGGACCGAGGGCCGGGGCCGAAATCGCAAGACCGGCCTTTGGCTGAGCTTCACCCACACCCCCGCCCTTCAGGGCTGGCTGGAGCCTTATGACGGCGAGACCTTCCGCACCCGGTTCCCGGACAAGCGGGAGGAGGACGCTTTCGTCACTTTCGAAATCCAGACGGCCAAGCCCGCGACCGCGACGATGAAGGGGGTCTCGCCTGATATCGACTTCTCATACGACTATCAGGACCTGAGGCTGACGCGGGTCTGACGACGCCTTGTTCCGGTTTGCGATCGCGGCCTGTGACCCAGGGTCGCAAAGTCGGAACGGCGCTGGGGCCGGGGCGCTGTCCTTTCATCAACCGAAGGACAGACCGTCATGGACAAGACGATGAACCCCCGCGCCCTGGACCGGGACGAGGCGGAGATGGTGGAACAGAGCCGGACCTTGGCGGACCGGCCGGAGGCGGAGCTGCGCGATCTGATCGGACGCTTGCGGGCTCGCCGCGACAAGGCCCAACGCCAGATTCGCAGCCGAGCCCGCGCCGCCCAGGGCCGGGGCGCGACCGCCGGCGCAGACACGGGCGCGCGTGACAAGAAGGCCCTGTTGACCGAGGCGATCGACCGGGTGGCCGACGAGCTTGCTGCGCGTCGAGAAAACCCCGGCGCGGTCAAGGCCCGAAAGGCCGCTCAGAACCTGCGCGACGCCGTGGTCCGCAAGGGTGAGCAGCCGAACTGGACCGGGCCGGAGGACCGCACGGCCGATACCGGACCCGTCGAGACGCCGAACACGAAGATCGCGCCTTCGGGCGCTTTGCATGCGGAAGGCATGCGGGCCGCGATTTCCCGATCCACGGGCGCCCGCTGAGATCGGCCTCAGGGCTCGATTTCCAGCAGCTCCAGCTTGGCCTCCTGGCGGGGCCACGGGATGACGAGACGCCAACGGTTCTGACCGACCCGCTCCAGCACGCCAACCTGGTCGCGGTCGGCCTGTTCGCCATAGGCTGGAAAGCGGGTCTCGGCCTCGCTCAAGGCCTGGGCGCCGACATAGATCATGCGGCGATCCGTGTCCGGATAGAGCAGGCCGCGCGTGCGCTGCGAGCCGGTCGTCTTGGTCAGGATCAGGTCGCCGCCGGGGGTCAGGGCGACGGTGCAGGCGAACCAGGGATAATCGACATAGGCCAAGCCGCCGCCCGGAGTTCCGCCGTCTGCATCGGAGGCTCGCCCCAGTTTGAGGGTCCGGCAGCGATAGTCGCCGGGCGCCGGCTGCACCCGGCCCGGCTGTGCCGCATTGGGGTCCACCAGAGGCCCCAAGGCCTCAACCTGGCGGGCGAAGCCGCCCTCCTCCGCCTCGGCCCGGGCCATGCGCCAAGCCTGGTCGAGCCGTCCCAGCCGACCGGCGTCCTGGGCCGCGACGAGGCTGCGCCAGTCGTCGCCCCGGCCTTGGAGGGTTTCGCCAGGCGCGGCCTCGGGAGAGGCCTGGGCGGGCACGCCCGCCGCCGGTTCGCTGACGGCCGGAGACATCTCGGCCGGCGCGTTCGGCCGGTTGTCGCCGCACGCGCCAAGGACTACGGCCGTCGCCGTCAAGGCCAGACAGAGCGGGGCGGGTCTCATGATCGGCGTCTCCAAAGGTTCGGAGACACGAACGGCCAAGCCGCCCGACGGTTCAGTTCCTGGCCGCCGGGACCAGTTCGATCAGGTCGACATTGGATTCGTACTGGGGCCAGGGCTGGACCAGCCGCCAGCGGGCCTCGCCGACCCGTTCCAGCACCGCGACCAGATCCCGTTCGGGATTGCGGCCGTAGGAGTTGGCGGCCGGTTCCTGAGCCAAGGCCATGGAGCCCAGCATCAGCATGTGCCGGTCGTTTTCGGGGAAGAGCAGGCCCGAAGGGCGTTGCGAGCCGGTCAGCTTGGTGAACTTGAGCCCGCGCGGCGTCTGTTCGATCCGGCAGGCGAACCAGCCGTAGATGACATAGCCCAGACCGTCCTCGCCGCCCTGGGAGCCCAGTTTCACCGTCCGGCAGCGATAGTCGCCGGTCGGGGGCGCCACGTCGGAAAGGGCCGCGCCAGGGTCGATCAGGGCGCCCAGACTGTTCAGATCGCCCGAACCCCGCTGGCGACGGGCCTGCTGAAGGGCCAGGTCCCAGGCCGCGTCGCGGCGTTGGTAGCGGTCTCGGTCCGAGGCGGTGATCACCCCGCGCCAGTCCATCAACACGCCGGCGGAGCCGCCGGAAGGCGGAGGCGGCGGGGGCGGCGGAGGCGCCGAGGCGCAGGCGGCCACGAGGGCCAGGGCGGCCAGAGCCCAGCCGTGTTTTATGGACCGGGACGCCTTCCCCGACGCAAGTCGGCGGGAACGGGCGAGGAACGGACGGATCTGGCGCATCAGGGCTTCCCTGTGAAAAGGCGACCCGGAGGTCGACCTCGCGGCGAAGTCGCTCTGTTAGGCCCTTCCGGAGCGGCCGCCGTCAAGACCGCCGGCGCCGGAGATGCGTTTCGCGGCGATCAGCCTTCGCCGTCGGCGACGGCCTCGGCCTTGCGGCGGGGCGCGCGACGCCGGGGCGCCGGTTCGCCGTCCTCGGAGGCTTCGGTCGGAGCCGCCGGGGTGGACGAACGGGTCAGGAAGCCCGGCAGGGCGGTCGGCGCCTCGTCGTCCGCCGCAGCGGCGGGGCGGCGCGGACGGCGGGCGGGGCGGTCGTCCGAAGCCGGGGTCTCGACAGGGGCCGGAGCCGGCGCAGAGGCCTCGACCGGGTCGGACGAGGGTTCGACGCCTGCGTCGGCCGACGGGGCCTCGCCCTGTTGCGCTTCGCCCTGAGTCTCGAAGCGGCGATTGCGCTCCTCGCGACGACGTTCCCAGCGTTCGCGACGGCTCTCGCGGCGACCGCCGCCCTCGCCCTCGGCGCGGGCCTCGCCGTCTTCGCGAGGTTCACGAGGTTCGCGAGGTTCACGGTTCTGGTCGCGGTCGCGGTCGCGGTTGTAGTCGCGGTCGCGGTTCTGATCGCGGTTTTGGGCCTGTTCGGCGCGTTCGGCGGCTTCCTGAGCCTGACGATCGGCAGCCTGCTGGGCGGCGACGAATGCCGCGGCCTGGGCGCCCGATTCGTCCTCGAAATCGATATCGAAGCCCTGGTTCGACTGTTCGCGCGCGGCGATGTCGGAGAAGGACCGCTGGGGCTGAAGGGCCCGCAGGACCCGGTAATAGTGTTCGGCGTGCTGCTGATAGTTTTCGGCCAGCACCCGGTCGCCGCTGGACGCGGCGTCGCGCGCCAGCTGCTGATAGCGCTCATAGACGGTCTGGGCGTTGCCCCGGACCTTGATGTTTTCGGGGCCTTGCGAGTCCCACGAACGATTCGGATTGGCGTTATTGGCGTTATTCGCGCCC
>Ga0208958_1002028_pt1 | contig 18309 bp, 26 predicted proteins | sample RifOxyB1_FD_184032 | JGI IMG/M metagenome (GOLD analysis project Ga0208958, IMG submission 184032) | Soil microbial communities from Rifle, Colorado - Rifle Oxygen_injection B1 (SPAdes) | ecosystem: Environmental > Terrestrial > Deep subsurface > Rock core/Sediment | place: Rifle, Colorado... | reverse complement strand
GACGGCGTGAAGTCGTCATATTCCATTTGGAAGGAAGAGGATGGTAAGGTTTACTACGACACGGATGAGAAGGGAGTATAATGGGAGTTGCTTATATTGGTCGAATCACTGAAATTAACCCCATTAAGGATGCCGATATGATTGAATCGGCCCGCGTCGTGTGTGGTCAGGGAGGAATCTGGTCAGGTACGGTTAAGAAGGGCGACGTATCGGTTGGCGATTTGGTAGAAGTATATCTTCAGGATGCTCTCTTGCCCCAGATTAACAAGTTCTCCTTTATGGAGAAAAGTCAATATATTGTCAAAATGCGCCGCTTAAGGGGGGTTCCCAGCGAGTGCCTGATCATGCCAATGTCCCTGAATATGACCAAATACGGCGTTCCGGGAATGGACATCTCTGAAGTGATGGGCGTCCAGAAGTACAGTAAGCCACTCCCTGCTAACATGGGAGGAGAGACATTGGGATGGTTCCCGTCTTTCATCCCAAAGACAGACGAGCCGAACTTCCAGACCGTTCCTCACATGGTAGAATATCTTGCAGGGAAGCGATTCTATAGCACTGTCAAGCAAGACGGTTCGTCCGCAACGGTCTATAAGTACCAGGGGCATTTCGGATGTTGCTCGCGTAATATGGAACTGAAAGAAACACCCAACAACGCTATCTGGCAGATCGCCCGAAAGTACAATATGGAAGAGAACCTGATTGACGGATTCGCTCTCCAGATGGAAATCGTCGGGCCTGGAGTGCAGGGAAACCCGATAGGACTTAAACAGGTTGAGCCTCGCCTGTTCAACGTCTACGATATCGATATGCACAAGTACGAAAATGGCGAGTTCGTCATGAATTACGCCAAGGAAACTGGAATACCCGCTGTGGATATTGTGGACTGGAATGGATTGTTCGGGAACTGTAGCGAGGAAGAACTTCGCGAATACGCGGAGGGACTATATCCGAACGGGAAGCAGAGAGAGGGCGTTGTCGTTCGTCCAATGGAAGAAGCAACTCTGAACGGGGAAAGAGTCTCGATAAAGATCATAAATCTTCTATACAAGGGATAGAAAGTGACCAGGAATAGACGCAAGCCTACACAGAATGAATATTACGAGATTCAGTCGCAGTACGACAATACACCCGCGCCGGATCAGGGTTACTGCATGGCGACTGGAGAGCATTGGATTTTGAAGGGAATTCTTGACAGGATGGGATTTTACACATCAAGCACTACCGAGGCGTATGATTTAGCCGGAAAAATTCTATCGGAGGACTACGATCGTGACCAATCGGGGTATGATTACGCCTATCATTAGACAGATGTACGCCCTGGAATTACTGGGAGTCCGAAGGGCAAATAGAAAAATGAAGATGCCATACAGAGATCCGTGGATGAGGGGAGTTAAACTCGGCGTAGAAACGGTATTTCGTAGGATGCAGCGCCTCGTTAATATCGGGGAAATAGACCCGTCTCTGATCGATATAACAAAAGTTTACTCAAGCGTTCTTTACGAAAGTTTCTTTCCGGGAAGCATCTCGGACAAAGGATAAACAACATGATGGAATTGAAGTGTCAAAACTGCGGTGGACAATTGAAGTTTGACGAGGATGACGTATGGATGGGTAATGGCGTCATCATGTGGCGGAATCGAGATAAGACCCTTACATGCCAGTCGTGCGGGTCACAGTTTGTTCGCGGAGACGACCTTAAAACAGATAAGGGAAGCGCTGGCAACACCTATCACGCCGAAATTCACGGCGCGGGAACTATTGTTCAGGGTAACGGAAATGTCGTCGCGAGCGGGAGAGGCGTAGTAATTGGCGGTGGCAATGTGGTTGTTGGCGGATCTGTCGTGGGTGGAAATCTCATTATCGACGGACGCCGAGAGGGATAATTAAGATGCCCATCAAGAAACTAACTAGCGCACAAAAGAGCGATTTGCGCGTGGCCTACGAAGAAGCGATGTCTCAGACATCTAATACATATACCGCCGCTCATATGTTTCTGATTGCCAAGTTGAACCAACTGGGATATTCAGTGCAATCCAAAGAGCGGGCTTTCGAGGTCGCAGAATCAATTATCTGGAGCATTTCGTGAGAACGGTTCTTCACCTACAAAACAAGATGTGCGCCCTAGTTATCGGCGGAGACGATCGCGTTGTAACCGCCGTGTCCGATATGGATGTCCTAAAGGGGGATAAGCCATACCAAAAATACGCTCGCGATGCCAGGGGGATGTCCGATTTCGATCAGTGGTATGACGGTTTAATGGCTAGAGTGGATCGGCAGGAGATCGTTCTGGAGGACGCGCTCGATACAAAGAAAGTATCACACGAAACGCAGCACCCGCTAGGGTTCACTGTAGGTGACTACATTAGCCTATTTGGATGGAGCGCCGTTATAACAGATTACATCGAATCCCCCGTAACAGGCATTTACGGATATTGGGTGATGGCCGCAAAGAACATTACAAGACAGCAGCACAACGGGGAACTGTGGAGGACCGCATTTGACCAGATGACACACTCCACAATGGGAGCATTTCTAGCCGATTACGAACTACTGGTTAAGAAACAAAAGTCAGACATCGAAGAAGTAATCAGGCTGTCAGATAGATAGCACTCCGGGAGCGCTCCTTCCCGTTGTGACTCAAGAGGACGAAGACACCTCGCAATCGCAGGGGCAACGGCGCGGTTGCCCCATCCCTTAAGGAGAAAACATGACTATCGAAGTTCTGATTAAAGACGAGTGGGTGGTGATTGTCGCGGAATCCGTAGCATTCCGTGGAAACAAGATGACGATCAACACCAAGAACAGCACGTTAGTTATCGAGAATTACCAAGATAAAGTCCGTGACCCAAGTGTGAAGCGATGAAATACATTCCCGTTGAAATCAAGTGTGAAGAGTGCGAAGAAAAACTCGGAGTGGTGGTGTGCCAGAGCGGGACAGCTCGCTACGAATGCAGTTGCGGAAACGAGGTTGACGTAAAATATAACGACGAATAGCTTGCGTTAGTGTCTTATCGGTTGTATAATTAGAACATCCCCATCCTTCCCTTACAGGTTGAACATGCAAACATTTGAAACCGAATTGATTCGTGCCACAGCATCGAATCCACAACAGGTTGCCCACTATTTGTTCGGAGATCGTCTGGACGTTGGTATGGACTGGTTCCCGTCAGTCATCTCCAAGAAATTCTTTTCCTCTCTGGCGAGTTTGTATTACGACTCAAGGAACATGAGCCTTGCCTCCATCATTGCGGGAGCGTCTAAAGACTTCGGGTCGTTCACGCCAGATGAATTCAAGGAAGTCATGTCTATCTGGAAAACGGCAACACCGTCAGATGGAGTTGATGTTTCTTCGATTGTATCCTCTATGAAAACCAATAGAATCATTAGCAAGTCGGAAGACGCCATTGGCGAATATAGAACTGCCGTCGCTAGGACTCCCAATAAAGTAGTTGATCACTTGGACGGGATGGTCGGTAAACTATTCACTCTGGCGAACGAGGGGGTCGATTACGATCCCAGTCCCACAAGAGCCTTGAGCGAGCCTACAATGGCGATGGTTGGATCGTGGGGCAATCGCGTGCTGGACGAGATGTTTTCATCCAGTGGCAAAAACTCTATCGATGGAGGATTTCCTGAATACGGATTTGTCGTGGCGTCTATGCCGACTGGACAAGGGAAATGCCTAGCATTTTCAACGTATATTTTCACGGAACACGGTATGGTTCAAATTGGAGAGTACCGCAATGTACTGTCTGGATTTTCTCCATTGTCTATTAAGGTAGACAGCGGGAAGTCAGAGGCTCTAACGACTCACTTTTACAACAGCGGAATTAGAGAAACCAGAACAATCAAGACCAGATATGGATTCTCTATCAAGGGGACGCTAAACCATCCGGTTATGACCATGAGTAGAAAGGGAGAATATATCTGGAAAAACATGGAGGATATAGAAACCGGAGATTTTGTCGCTATATCCAGAACTGCCTCCGTATGGGGAAATAATGACATGGCGGAGTCTTATACTCCAAATGTCGGGATCGGAAATATACTACCAAATGTTCCAGATGTTATTGGAGAGGACGACGCTTATATTTTTGGCGCTCTCGTCGGGAATGGCGGGATGACTCAGGATTCCGCCTTCGTGTTGAGCGAAATTGATGAAGAGGTTATACAGAAGTTTTATAAATGGTGCGACAAGATCGGGGTTCATGTTGGGTATGACGGCAGGTTCGGGTACAGGGTATCAAACACCAACCTGAGAAGGTGGCTTGAGATCAACGGAATCCCTAAGTGCAAATCGATCGAGAAAGAGGTTCCGTTTACCATTTTGCGAGGGTCAGAAAGAAACATTCGGGCATTTCTGCGGGGGCTTTTTGACACAGATGGTTCGTCTCTAAAAAACGGAGGTATTGAATGGTGCTCGTCTTCTGACAAGCTTGCTGAACAGGTTCACATTCTGCTAACGAGATTTGGAGTAATAGCGCGAAAGAGAACGAAGAAAACATACGCGCATGATGCCCATATCCTGACAATTCATAGCTATAGCGCGGAAAAGTTCTATAGTAATGTTGGGTTCGGTGTTAAGAGAAAGCAGGATCGATCTATGCTGCTTCCAGATAGGAGAAATTCCAACACGGATGTATTGCCAATTCACGTCGAGTTCCCGTCACATGCGAAAAGCACAATGCAGAACGACTACTGGGTATACTACTCTGGAAAGCATAACCCAAGCTACGCAATGCTCGATAGATGGATTGGTATGTTCCCGGAAATGAAGGATAGGTATGGCTACATATTAGATGATTGGTATTTCTGGGATGCTGTCACCGAGGTGTACGATTCTGGATATGAAGAATGCTACGACTTAACAGTTGACGAACTGCACTCTTTTGTATCCAATGGAATCGTTAGCCATAATTCCACTCTCGGAATCACCATGGCCGCTCACGTTTTGGCATACGGACTTGGAAGTGTGGTCATCATGTCTAACGAGCTGCCAAGATCAATGTACGCCCACCCCATTAAGAAGGCTTTAACCAGCATGTTTGCCGGAGAGGCATCCGAGGAACAGATCGACTTGCTCATGGACGAACGTATGAAAATATACGCCCCGACCACTAGCAAAACGGAACGCGGATATCCCGTCACTCGGTTTGAGCAAATGAATAGATTCGTCAACCTGTGGAAGCCCAGACTGGCGATCATGGACTCCATTAACAACATTACCGCCCCAGTGGAAGATAAGGGAAAGATTGGTGCAGAGCTTCACGAGGCCAAGGCGAATGCGTTAAGGAATGTCTGCTTGTCTGTAGGAACCGTCATGTACTGTCCAGGAAATATGTCAAAGGACAATCAGGCCATTCTTACCGGAAAGAACCCCGGAAAGTTGCAGAACGTGATGCTGTTCCAGTCTATTTCTTACGAGAACGCATCAGACTGGAGCTTCCTGGGATACCGAGACCAGATTTCTCCCTACATCATGAACATCAGAAGGACCAAGAATCGCCACGGAAAGTCCTTGGGGGAAAACTGGAATATGAAATATGTACAGGATGGCGGATATTACGCGGCGTATTTTTAAGTAAACTCTCTTATTAAGAGAGACTATGGTACTATTGGCGCATCCTTCGGGATGTGCTATCATAATAGGCGAGATTAAGTTTTGAAGGAGACGTTCATGTCAGACGCCACAGTGCAGCAAATCGTTGGAATTATTGGAGTCGTTCTGGTTCTTTGGGCCATTAGTGGGTTTCCAGCGTTTTGGAGGAAGCCATACCGAGACGAGGACGATGATGAGTGAATTCAATAAATACATCGTTTGGGTCGATTACGGGACAGAGGGATGGAATCCTGTAGATAGTTTCGATGAATTTGACGATGCGGCAGACCAAATGCTACAGAGTCTATCTAATGGAAACTATAGCGTTGTTATCACGGAATACATCCCGATAAAGGTTGTCCCATCTAAAGTTGAAAAGATTGCGGAAACGGTGTATGGGCAATAAAGGAGATATATGCACAAGTCCATTCAGATTTCATACGACCATGAGAGAGGATGCGGGTTTAGATCGGTTGCCGGATCACTTTATCTTAGGTCAGACGATGCCGGGGTCCCGTGCGCTGCTCTTCCGCTAGAGTTTACGCCCTGCCCAACTTGCGAATCGATGGGGTTAAAGTGCGGGGTGAAATTCTCCCGTGGATTCACATGGATCAATCCAAGTAAGTTATGGAACTGGGGAGAGATCAAGTGCGCCACCACCGGAGAAACGGTATCGCACTGTCGGACGTGTTCTATGGGGGCCATCTCGAATCTTGAACGATGTGGACTCTTGTGGATCGGTGGGGGATTTTATGAAACCCCGGAAACGTTTGACAAGGAAGCGCGTGAACTCGGCATTTCGCGCCGTTTACCGCACGATCAGATTCCCCGTAACTTCACTATCGGGACTGATTTCATCATGCTCGCGCATCAGCAAGCAGTGCTGAAGCCATTCACGTTAGAGTCAATGGCTAACTACGCACCTGGCGTGTTCCGGGTGTTCCGCCCATCGAGGATCGAGGTCATCTGTAGCGGAGAGGAATCGGACGATGTGATTGAGGGATACCTAAAGCGCGGCCTAACCCCCGTTAAAGTGGAGCGCGTAAAATGAGTATCATAGACAAAATGGAACGGTGGTCTAAGGAAATGCTTGAGTCGGGATCTCTGAATAGGGAGGTCGGGGACGACGAGATTCTGGCCTTCAACACCATCTATCCACCAGGGCTTATCGCGTTGTACGTCATGACCATGGGGGTCAGTTCTACAATTGAACAGGCATTTGTCATGGGTATGTTGTGGCAGCGCTTCCTGGATAAAGAAGATAGCGGATTCGACTCTAGTCTATTGAATGATGTAAATCTTGGATAAAGGAAAAGACATGGAAAAGTCAGAAAAAATTGACGAACTGGTTTTGGCGCTGTCAAGGGCACAGGGGGAGTTTCGGGCAGTTCCCTTTAACTCTGTGAATCCGTTCCTTAAGAACCGATATGCAGATTTGGGCGCTGTCATTGAGTCAGTTAAGGAAATTCTATCGAATCACGGGTTGTCCGTGATGCAGCTCGTCACGAGCGATAATGGTAATGTAGGCGTCACGACGATGCTCGCACACGCATCTGGGCAGTGGATTTCGGAAAAAGTGTATCTCCCCATGTCTGAGGAGAAGGGAAAGTCTCTCGCGCAGGTAGCGGGATCGGTCGTCACGTATCTTCGCCGGTACGCTCTTAGCGCCATTCTTGGACTGTATGCCGATGAAGACACAGATGGATCCGAACCAGAACGCAAGCCGCAGCCTAAGCCAGAGCAAAAGAAACCCGTTGCTCAAAAACCAGAACCGCAGAAGACGCCAGAACCGCAAAGTAAACCAACGCCCCAAGAGGATGTTGCGGGTATGATTACCATCTGGGACGGGAAGACACAGAAGCCCAGTAACGAATTGGTTGACCAGGAAAGCGCGTTGAAATTCGTTAGGATCAACGTGAATGGGAAAGGAAAGCCATTTGAGGTAAACGAGTATTTCTTCAACCACGCCAAGGCTCACTTCGACATTGATCGCCTGGATTCTGAGTCCGCCGCAAAGGTTGTCACAAAGTTCAACTGGGCGCAGATGAACGCTTTGGTAAAGCACATCAAGAACCTTGGCGACGAACCGGAGTGGTATCCTGCCAAATACGGCAAGAAGGCGGAGCCGGAACACGAAGATAATGCCGGGGTGAATCTGGACGAGCTATCGAATAAGTGGAAGAACGCACCATCATACGAGTCTCTTGCGCTGGATGAAAAAGAGCGTATCTCTGACATGCTCGCGTTAGTACGAAGTGGGGCTATCGCTAACGACGACTACGAAGGCATGGCGGGAGTGCTTGACGCATGAGCCAAGATATTGTAGAGATTGAAGTTAGCCAAAATAGATATGGGATTGCTCCAGTCAAAAAGGAGCGTCCCTACCTGTCTTCGGACGCCGACCGACGCCGCTGGATGGAATTTAACAAGGTGATGTCGAGTGTCCTTGAGGGAAGAATCGATGAACTCAACGGCAGATACCAGCAAATCGTGTCCATCCTGTACTGCAAAGATCACGAGCTCTATCTGATAGACGCCGACAGGACGCTGGTAACGTCGCGGTCTAAGATCAGCTACTTCTATGACTGGTTGTACGAGCTGGCGACAGTCCATCAGATCCCAGTTGCCAACAAAACAACCTGGGATCATATCGAAATGGTCGTTCAGGGATGCCTTGGTGCTAAGATGTCGTTCGAGGATGCTGTGGCTATTGCCGCACATGGATCCAAAGCCGTGAAAAACCTTGAGGAGCATGGGGCCATCGTCACGAAAAGCGACGAGGCCACCGGGCAATTGGTATTTGAGCGAGGACCAAGGGCGGACGAGGTGATTGGGCCAGAGACATCGGTTAGGGACTATTTGTCCGATGTGGCGAATACCACGAGGTCAAGCCGGGGGGCAACCCTTAGAGTCAAGTCTGATATTGGTGGCGGTAAGTCGGCTGTCATCTCCAATGTATGGAGAGACAAGGAAGAACCGGACCTAAACGGGATGAAGCAATTCTTTCTGGGCGTTGAGGAATTCAATCCAAAGACCGGAGATAAGGTTCCATACGATTTCCGGGTGCTGGCAGAAAGTGATACCCCACCAGAGGTGATCAAGTATGTTCTCAGAACACTGGGAACAGACAGATTCGCCAAGGTGGCATTCTGGTAAGGAGATATGATGCGTAAAACAATGATTCTAATTTATGACCGTGATGGCAAGAGGTACTTCAGCGGGTGGAGCGGAGAGTGCCCCGTGTGGTCAGATGAGATCAGTCGGCAGAACATCTATTCGTCACAGAAGCAAGCGGACGACGATTACGAATTACTCAGGGAACTCGGATTCAACGTAGAGGTTAGGTAATGTATATCATTCGCACGGGCCGTGGAGACTATTTCTTTGGGTGGCATCTTGGGTATCCTACCTTCACGGAAAGCCGAGAGGACGCGATTCGGCTATCTGAAGACACCATCCACGAAACCATACTTGCTCTGACTCATGCGGGATACGCCGTCACTTCACTGGCCTACTAACCTTGATACCGTAGAATCTTCCTCCCCATCGCCATTCGGGGAGGAATTCTTGTTTATTGAGCACTCTCACGTTGTTCTCGTAACGGTCATCAGGAACCGATGGATCAACTAGGATAACCTGATTTCCAAATCGTCCGATACAAGTACCATAGTGTTGTCGATTATCAATTAGGACAATCACGGGGCATTTAGAGGACCACTTCAGAAGCCATTTCCACGCCGACTCTTCCGAGTATCCCTCGTAAACCGTGGCTTTTAGCCCATAATGGCGTATGGCTCTCGCAATCCCCCGCTTAGAGGTTCCGTCTCGAACCGTAGTCCCCGCCACTCTCTTGATCTCATCGACATTGACTTCGACTTTCATGGCGATGAGCGCGTTGGCAACCGAAAATGCGCCACAGACACCATCTCGATCTTGAAGCAGCATGGGAACCTCCGACGAAATTAGCCCGCTAGTTAGACGGGCTTTTTGTGTTTGCGATTCTTGGGGACGCGACGTTGGTGCGTCTTATTGGATTGTCGGTCGCGCCTCAGTTTGTTTTCCTGGTTGCGACGGTAATCCATTTTTATTCTGGGTGAATATCTCTAAAGATCAGATCATAAGTTCTCTGGGCGAGCAACAGGGTAAGTTCTTTGAGGGTCTTCCCGGTTAGTTTCGCAACCGTGTTAAGAGCCAGCTTGATCTGCACTGGAAGCGTGTCAATAATCTTCAGTACAGCCACGCTCATTTTTTCCTGGCCCTCAGCGGTAGCCAATTCCTTCTGAACGGCCAAAAACGCCGAAAGAGCAATACTGTTGAACGTCTTCCTCTCAAGAAAGAAAAACATTACTCCGACTAATGCCAGAAGCACGTAGGGTAATACTTGATTAACGATTTCCATTTATCTCACTCCATTGTAGAAACTCGCCAGCGCAGATAGAGGCAAGCGCCAACGATGACTAGACCGATTCCGATGACAATTCCAGCGAAGATTTCCATGCCTTATTATACGTCTCATGTTCATTATTGTCAACTCTCAAATCTTGAGTACAAATATACTATTCTACCCCAGTAAAAATCGTGATATTATCCCTGTACAAAGGAGTATTATCATGAGAATGTGGATGATTGACGCCAAATTGCTCTGCCGAAATCATTTGTTAGGGGAGCATTCCGAGATTCACAAGCACCGTCCGAGTTTCGTTAAGCGCCATCGAATTGATAGGCGTATTGCCCCTATTGTTCAGATCGAGCCGGAGTCAATGGAAAATCGGCACGAGACTTTAGCCGTAGAAATGATGCGGCGGGGATACAAGCACAATTCCCCCTACGAACAACCAGACTTGAGTTATCTCTCAGACGAACAGCGTTGCGCGAAAGTGGATCTAGCGATAAGCCTAATCGATTTAGCGGAACGATGCCCGGAGTGTCTCAAAAGAATGAGAGAATACAGCGTGTAGTATAGATTTTACATATTACGCGGTATGTCGGTGATTTGATTTCGATCGCCTCAGATTATTCATCCTTCCGCGCTATCGTTACGGTCCGTTTTTTATCTCTATACATTTTGGATTTTTCTAAAAAGAATTCTCGGTTATCCCTGTATCTTTTCTTGGAATACTCTGATATATACTCTCTGTTTTTCTCTCGTTTAACGCGAATGCACTCTCTACACGCTCGATATTTGTATTTCTTTCCATTGTGGATTTTGGTGTGCATTACCGTATTTTCTTCATTGTACTCATGATTGTGCGGACAATGCGTTTTGTCTCTTTGCCATTTACCAGATTCTCCGCGTCTAACATTCTCCTGCTTGGAAACTGGTTCTAGGTGATTTGGATTTACGCACAATCTGTTTCTGCACAGATGATCCATCTCAAGTAGGCGATCCACTACTCCAAAAAAGTGTTCGTACATCGCCCTGTGCGCCGGACGGTTTTTCCCATATTTTCCACCTAGCCTGACAATTCCGTATCCATTTTTACTATGCGCTCCAGTCCATTGCCAGCACCCTTCCGGTAAAATCATTATCTTTTTTAGAAAATTCTTAATTTCTTTATTGTTCACATATACCCCCCAATAAAGAAATTATATCATTGCCGACTCGAAATGTCAAGCAATATTTATTGGTATATCCGATATGGAATTTGACCTAACCCACGTCTCCCGACGATTGTTGAAAGCGGGGTCACTGGCGGATACGCAGAAGAAATCTACCCTAGCTATTTTGTCGGTTTCCATTGATTTAAGGTATCTGGCGTATTGTTGCCCCTTTACGGCGTCCGAGTCGATATTTGCGTTATTTGACACTTCGGTGAGGCTTATCTTTTTAGGGCTAATTAAGTATCTAAAGAGTCCTCTATAATGCCTTCCGCCGCTCTCGCTATTCATGGGATATGCGCCATTCTCGGAATCCCAGTAGCTATGTGCGGCGTATCCGTCTACCATTGAAAAAACGCCCGACGAATTCATGGCGCTCCACCACTGTTGAGTGTTAGGCTGAGGCGACATGGCTGTAGAAAGAATCTTCATCGTGGGATATTTCGACTTAATCTTAGACACGACGGACTTGAGCAACTCGCAAAAATCCTCCGGCGAAGACCACGCAACACCTAGACCCTCAGCGCCGATATTAACCTCGTTAAAGGGTTCTACCCACGTCACGCCCGCATCTCGCGCTTCACGGATTGGTAAGTCCCAGATACCGGTATTTTGATCGTTGATGTAGAATCTGGCGTCCACGCGCCGATCCTTAACATGATCGAGTCGGACGAGAATATTCGCCATACTAAATCCATTGTCTGCAAGTGTGCTGTAGTCACCCATCGCGTTCTGGTACATCTTATACCCGTTGATGAGAGGAGAGGTCTTTGCCGCCTGAATATCGATAGATCGCAATTGTCCGCCATCCGCCCTGCCGTGAACCGACCGAATGGCAACCGTTCCTGTATTTTGCGGAGTAAGTTGCTCGACAATTCCCTGATTCGGAACATTGCCGTTCATGGACACATTTGCCATGGCTACTGCCAATTGAGATGAGGAGATAAACATTCTCTCCCCTCTCTCGTCAGGCCAATAGGGATCGTGGTAGTAGAATCCCGAACTATTGTATCCGACGATGAGTATCCAGTGATTAAATGTGTACAGATTATCCCATTTGACAGGCAGGGATGGGTAGTGAGCCAGAACAATACACGGTCTTCCGGCGTCAATCTCGGCCTTGATTGCTCCTTGAGTCATCGACTCAAGTTGGTACTTCAAGTTCAGTCCGAACTTATTAGAGGCTGTATCCAGATTGTAGAACGATGTGTACTTAAATCCTGCCGGAAGTCCTGTTGCTATAGATACGTCATCAACCGAAACAAATACACCCCGGTATCTAAGCCACTGACAAACGACGGCAGGCCCGCAATCTGATTTAGATCGATCGTCATCTGGCCTAATGGTGTTCTGACCTACCCATGGTACATTCAATATCTTCTCGAATCTTGGATCCCCAGGGACTCTTTCCCACACATCCCCGGCGATATACCATTCGTTATCGGCATTTCTGGTATACACCCGCTTACCGAAATATAGCAGTAGATTTCCTTGTCCTCCGCCGAATTGCGATCCGTTCTTTAGAATAACTCTTCCCATGGGGACGGAATCCCCGAAAGTCCATACCGCCAAAGAGGAGTCAACTATCTTAGCATCTGGTGGAATCGTTGTGCCGTCAGATGATTCGGTTTCCGTGGTTACATCACAAGTAAACTTCGACACCGCCATAGTGTACGCTTCCATTGCGTCTTTCATGTTAGATTCGTTGCCACCCAATTGAAATGAACAGAACCCCAGAGCGCAATCGTCTTGGCATAGTTGCCCGTTATACCACATCTGATCGTCCACGAAGGCTTGTCCACTCAGCCCTGTGTCATACCCATTTCCCGCCCCGCTCTCCGTGATGACGATCGGCATCTTGCAGTCATCTGGTAACAGATCCCAGACTTCCCGGTATCTCAGGACGTTACCCGGAGATGGATCCTGCATAGTTCCTGTCACGCTATACTCATGCAGAGACAAGATTGAGCCGTGAAACCTCCCCTTCCTCATAGACGGGAATAAATACGACCACACCATCATAGAGGGGCTTCCGGTCGGGAAAGAGAAAAGAGCCAGTTTGAACCCGTTTGCTGCGGCTATGTCGATGGCGGTATACATCCACGTATTGAGCCATTGCGCCTTGCGGATGGCGTCTTGAATCTGTGCGTCAGTCGGGTTCGGGGGAAGGTCGATAGAGGGTTCGTTGAGCGCGTCGTAATAATCTGCCGGATTGAGCGCCCAGTTCTGTATTTGAGTTCTCCCCTGGTCGTTCTTGTCTTTAGTTCTGGTCAAATAGTTGGTTGCGCTGACAACCGGGTCGTTCTCGAAGAAATTAGGAGGAAGCCTTGGAAACGCATCCGATTGTCGCCTATAGATGATCTTAGTTTTTGGACTATAGCGATTGATGGTGTCCTTTAGATTCCCATTTAAGGAGTAGATGACAGGGACGGTTCTCCCGCTTTCATTGGCTATTCTTAGAAATTCACCAAGTCCTTTGGTGTTCCCAGGTTGAGTAACGTGTACCGAGGCTTTGTTCATCTACCCTCCCCCGACAGGCTGCGTCTTAAGCAGAGCATTCTCCGTTCTAAGACTCTCGATTTGATCGCGCAGTTGTCTGTTTTCTCTACGCAACTGGTCAATCTCTTCCTGCATTCTCTGGATCGTCTTATCCTTCGTCTCGCCCTGCTCGATCAGAAATACAATCTGGTCTCGCTGATTATTCACGGAGGTGGTCAAGTTCTTGATCTGGAGTTGCAGAGATTCGATCTGCTCGTTATGCGACCTTCTTTGTAGATCATACCTCTCTTGGCTGTCCACTAGGAGAGATCGAAGTGTCCCGTTTTCCCCCTCTAGCGCCTCAACGCGGTCCTTGAGAGGGTCAACAAACGCTTTACCATACGTTTCAACCTGGACTCTAGCGGACTCGCTCAGGGCCTTTGCGGCATCGGCGTCATTCCCTGATGCCTCCGATTTTTCCAGCCTAGACGACAGTATCTTAATAATAATTGAAACAAGACCACCCGATAGACCAGAAATAAGCGCGACCTGCACGGCAACGTCAATTGCTATCATTGCATTTTACCCTGTCCGGCGCGGAAAGTGCAGCATACGACCAAACCGCCACAAGAACAAATGTGACGTATGTCATCGCAGCCGCCGAAGTAGAACCGGACGACCAGAACCCCAAATCTATGAAAATCCACGAAACCATCGCAAACCACGCATATCGCCTTCTGTTTTTCAGGGAAGCCAAATGCATAGAAACGAGCTGTATAGACCCCATCGCCATAAAATAAACCCCCCAAATGAGGTCTGGAGCCAATGCCGCCATCACCGCATATGTGGTCGATGAGGAAAACGTATTACCCGGAAGGCAGTACCAGAATCCTATCAAAATGGCCTGAATAGCGGTAATGGCCTCCAGGGTATTGGGATCGGCACACGCAATCTTAACGAACATTCTTCTTAACTTACTCATAGTGCCATTATAACTTGATAGTTGTCATAAGTCAACCATTGAGTTCCTACACGCCGAATGCCCCGCGTGTGCGCTCGAAGACATATCCGAGGTGTGCATCACTCAGCGCTGTGGCACAGATGGCAATTGGACCAACTTGACCATTCATATAATTTCCAGCACCATTGTACGCACCAACCTCTAGGTCGGCGTTGCTATTAAATATAGCGGCTGGAACTGACGTTGTCGTGGAATACACCGTCCCATTCACGGTAATACTGTATCTGATACTCGGCGTTAGACGGCCAGCGATAAAGTACCACGTCCCAACCGTTGGAGCAATGCTTCCAATACTAACAGATGATGCTCCGGTTCCGGCGCTTGATAGAGCAAACCGCATGTTTCCCAAAAAGCTATCATAGTACAATAAGTACGCCGCTTGTGTTCCGTCCGTCCACTTTCCGGCTATTCCGAAAGTAGATGATGCCGCGTCAAACCTAAACCAGCCCATTACAGTAATAGCGCCAGTGATATCAAGTCCGCTTTCGTCGGCGCGACTAAAGTATTGGTTCGATCCATCGAGATCGACGTATGGAACAAGATCGCCATATACCGCCCTCGATGCAGCATTGTTGTTCGTTAGTGTTCGACCCTGACCGCTTAGGTCTAGTATATTCCCGGATTCGTTTACACTGCTTATCGGCCAAAATCCGCGCAATTCTGGCAATTCCAAAAACGGAGATATCAGATTTATATGAGTCTTTTCTTCTCTTAATGAAAGTGTTCCATCCGAATTTGGGATCGTAATAATTTTGTCTATGCCAGAAAGAACTTTTGTGTTAAATATAGCGGATATACCACTATCCGCATCCCGCATTTTGATAGAGCCACTCGTTGAAGCACCTTGACCACCAGATAGTACGACATTTCCTCCGTTTCCAGATGATATATAGTCTGACCCTCCCCTGAGAACCAAATCGCCCGCAGTGCCAGAAGCGGCCCCTCCCGACACTCTTAATTCTGTCGGAGTGGAAACCCCCACATCCGGTGGAAAAATATCAGTCCTGTTAGACGAGTTGGTATACTTAAGAACCCCTTGCCGAACAATCCCAGAAGAGGTGGCGTAAACGATCCCCCCGTCCGTTGTGAGATTGTGAATCTGAAGTTCCTGGGTATCTGTGATCGTGACGGCCTTGGTGACAGTTGTCGTGGCGCTTCCGGTTGTGTAGAAGTCCCACTTCGATCCCTGCTCTACGTCCGTCCAATTACCTACCGCAACGGCCTCAAATCTGGATCGACTCGCGCTTCCAATAGCAGTTGCGCCCCACCCGCGACCGGACATTCTAACCAGAACGTTTCCATCCAATACTCCGGTTGGAGACGCGATAGTCCCATTGATCTTAATCCCCGTAATTCCAGGACTGCCCGCGCCATACGCAACAGGCACGAAACCTGACCCGTCATTGTTGATGTTGACGTTATATATTCCAGGAAATGCGAAAATCGACTCGTATGCACCAAACGTGTTGGTTCCACGCATCAGTCTCTTGTAGACTGTATCCCAGTAAAGGTATTGGTTTTCCTCTGTAAGAACACCAGATCCACTTCCAAACGGAATCGACCCAGGAACAAACGAACCACTCGATCCACCCGCGCCTCCTATTCCCCAATCAAGGAACGGGCGCATGTCTCTAAAGATGTAGTGGCTATTCTCCCCTCTATCGTAGTTGTGACACACACTGCCGCTTGATCTAACAACGACCGCCCAGAGAGGCATAGACCCACTGGTTACGGAAGGAGGTGTCGGAATGGTCGGCGCAGAACCAGATGTCCCGCTCAACCACTGAAGAACTCCAGACGTGGATATAGTAAGTAGGTCCAACCTGCTACCACTAGAAGGAAGTGTAATCGGGGGTGTGTTTCCACCCAGATAGATAAGCGGATCGGTTGCTGTCGTGTGATACCAACTTCCAGACGACACAATCCATGTACTCTCAGCGGGAACATGCTCTTCTAGTCCGAATTGACGAGTCGGAAGTTCCCAGTATCGAATGCGCTTTAGGTTGTCCAGAAGCGACCCAATGCTGCCGGATGAAATTAGGAATGGCCCCTCGGTCGTATCGCCAGCCACACTCTTCTGGCCCACCTGACCAATCGTCCCCCCCGGAGCGCCAGTAGATCCGCCTTCGCTGCCCGACGATCCCCCCAATATAACTGGATTGGTTCGCCATTCGTAGCGTATTTGCTGGAATAGATTCGCTATCTCCCGATTAAAGTCATGCTCTCTTACGCTCATTCGACTAGCTCCAGATCCGTGATGTACGGAATGTTTGCGGTCAATGTTCCGGGAGACTGAGGTATTCCTGAGTCCGAATCGGAAAACGCATAGGGTGACGATTGCTCGCTCTTAACGATTCTCGATTCTGTGCCAACGTGCAGATTAGCGACAAGTATCCCAACATTCCCGCTTAAATCCGCAACAGCGTCATTAGGGTTAAAACCAGAAGGAAGTGAGCCAGTAGTTGACCACCCAGTAGACGATTCTGGAGTTGCCTGATAATAACCAGATTTGGCTGCCGTTGTACTCACATTGAAAATAACCGTCTTAGAATCTGTGCCAGAAGAGTCTTGACAGATGGCGCGAGTCGTTCCGCCGTCCCCTATATCAGACCACGTACTACCAGCATCGGAACTTCTCTTGAGGCTTCCAGACAATCGATAAACGTACACGCTCTCTCCCTCAAAGACGCGAGGATACCCCATCCCATTGAATTTAGACAGGGTAAGCGAAGATCCGCTAGATAGGGTCATGAAAATAAATCTTTGTACGCTCATGATACTGGCTCAAATTGGTACACGATAAATCCACAGTTAATGTAATCCCTTGTCGTTCCTTCCCCATCGGGATTCTGCGCTATATACTCGCTACACGTTCTTGGCTCGCCGTTCCAGATGCCCCAGTTATTATTGACATCAATTCTCGAAGCTGAAAACATGCGAAACGCCACTACGAACGGAGACCCAAATGGAGATATATCTATCTCTCGTATTTGCAGCGTGGCTACGTGATACGTTGCGGCGAAAGGCCACGGAGGAGATGCGGGCGCGGTTAGTTCTGGCGTAAACGGCGGAATCCCGCCCACTGCCCATGGTCCTAAATCGATCATGGATAAATCCGAGTTGCCGAATATCTTATACTGAAATACCATATACGCCATATCGGAATCATTCCATGTCCAATAGAAATCAATGAACAATTTCCTGAACTCGAACACGCCGTCTCCAGTCAACCGCATGTCCGTCACGTAATAGTCGAGAACTCCCCTACCTCCAAAATCTCCTCCGCAAATACTTATTGAAGATGAGTAGAGGATCCCCATTCTCTCCATCGATCCCTTTAGAACAAGCGCCCCAGGTAGATATGAATATAGGCTACCAGATGATGCAACAATATACGGAACCCCCGCTTCAGACGACACATCATACCCGTAAATATGATACCCGCTGCCCGTGCTATCCCCCGGAATTAGCCCGGTATCGGTATCGTACAATTGTGTGGATTCCCACGTATTAGCCCCACTCCCAGTAGACTCATATACCCAAGAGCGACATTGTTGAACATCTGATCCGCTGCTATTGACGTTGGTCGTCAAGACACAGAACTCTCCCG
>Ga0208958_1002025_pt1 | contig 18349 bp, 21 predicted proteins | sample RifOxyB1_FD_184032 | JGI IMG/M metagenome (GOLD analysis project Ga0208958, IMG submission 184032) | Soil microbial communities from Rifle, Colorado - Rifle Oxygen_injection B1 (SPAdes) | ecosystem: Environmental > Terrestrial > Deep subsurface > Rock core/Sediment | place: Rifle, Colorado... | reverse complement strand
GTTCGTCCTCCAGGCTGATGGTGTGAGTGTAGCTTTGGAGTCTTTTCTGAATTGACACGGAGTCCTATAGTGGTATAATTGGGTTATTGCACATGTATATAGGAGGAGAACGGCGATGAGCCGCGTCCGAGTGGAAAATATCCTAGGGTTGATTGTGTTGAAATTGTGCTGATCGTCGTGTGCGTCTTTGTCGCGCTGCTATTGGCGGTATTCGGTGCATATTTCCTGACCCTGGGTGGTGGGTTCGAGAAATCTGATTATCAACCCAGGGCCTATATTGAGGCAGACCAGGTTTTTACCGTGATGGGTCCGGAAGTGGTGTTGATCGACGCTACCTCTGAAAATGAGGGTTTGACCCTGACAAACGTGGACAGCGGTGAAGTCGTACCGGCCACGGGAACCTATGTGATCCAGACTGAGATTAAACCTGGTCGCTGGCAGTTGAACCATGACAGTCGGGTCAAGTTTGACGGGTTGGGTGAGCTGGTCAAGGTGGTCGGAGAGGATCAAGATGATGTCAAGGCAACTTTTTGGTTTGTAGCCATCATCCTCTTCTTGAGTCTATACATCTCGATCAACATTGCCGCCGTTCGAGCATATACGTAGATTTATATAGCGAGCCTATTATTGGGCTCGTTTTTTTTATTGATTGACGACTACCTCGTCGACGTAGAGGGTGGTGCCGGAGTACTGGCCGGTGACGGTGACCTTTTTACCAGTTAGAGTACTGACGACGGCGGCGCCGTCGTGGAGATCGACCATTTTATTGGGAGTGCGAAGGAGAATGACACCACCTTGGGAAACAATTTCACCAGACAGAGTGGTGTTTGGCTGCTCGGTGTCCGCGGCGGGTGTGGGGCCGGTGGTACAGGCGCTTAAGGCGAGAATTGAGGCTAACAATAGGGGAATGATGGTTTTGACTGGATTCATGGCTTTAGCTTAACAAAGCCTTAAGGTAAAATACACATGAGTGCCACCCTAGCTCAGTTGGTAGAGCACCTGTTTTGTAAACAGGTTGTCCAGGGTTCGATTCCCTGGGGTGGCTCCATTTCGATCACGCCAACATCTCGTTGACTTTGTCGACGATATCTTTCAATTTCCAGTCAGATTTGATCAGGTAGTCGTTGACTCCCTGGACTAGGGATTCAGCGACTTTGCCGGCATCGGTAAGGTTAGTGAGGAGGATGACCTTGGCGTCCTTACCCCAGGGGTCCAGACGCAGGCGGTAGAGCATGGTCATGCCATCCATGACCGGCATGATGACATCGAGGAGGATGATGTCTGGGTGCTGTGCTAATGCGGCTGCCAGTCCCTCTTGGCCATTGGTGGCCACGGAGACATCGAAGTCTGCGGAGGTGAATTTTTCAACCAAGGCACTAACAAGAGTAGGTTCGTCTTCGACGATGAGAAGTTTTTTCTTCATGAGATTATGAGAGAACTAAATATTAAGTTAATTGTTTGTTGCCAGTTTTACTTTTCATACCGGTAATCGGAAAACGGACGAAGAAGCTGGTGCCAGCAGTTGTATTTGGTTTGTGCCAGATTTTCCCTCCGGCATTGGAAGCAATGACATAGGCGATGTATAAGCCCAGCCCCGAACCATCGGGGTCGACTGCCTTGGCATTATCAGCTCGGTAGAGTTTGTCAAAAATCTTGTCTTGCTGTTCGTGGGGGATGCCGATACCGGTGTCGGAGACGGTGATGAGGATGGAGTCAGTATCTTTTGTCAGCCCGAGACGGATTTTCCCGGAGGAGGGAGTGTATTTGATCGCGTTACTGAGAAGATTTTGGATAATGATGGAAAAAAGCTTCGGATCTAGGAGCATCGAATGGACGTCTGGGCTATATTTCTGGGTCAGGGAAAGATGTTTGGTTTTTATTTGATGTCTAAAATCTTTGATGCAGGTTTGAATTAGGTCTTTTACAACTGTTTGTTTTGGGTCGATGGAGAAGGTACCTAATTCCAAACGAGAGACATTGAGCAGTGAATTGACTAGCTCACACATTCGTTTGCTGGCGTGGTGGGTTTCTTTGGCATATTGTTCCTGTTTGGGGTTCAACTGACCGGCGTCACCGGAAAGCAGCATTTCACTGTACCAGTTGATGGTAGACAAAGGTGTGCGCAACTGGTGTGAGGCGAGAGAGACGAACTCTGTCTTGGCCTTGTCGACTTGGTATTCTTTGGTCACATCGTGAAAGACACAAACACAGCCGATGATTTTGCCGTTGGGTTCCTTGATGGGGGAAGCTGAATCGGAAACAGGAATTTTCTTCCCATCAGACCTGACGAGTAGGGTGTGGTTGGTCATACGGGTGATCTTATTTTTGGCTATGGCCTCAGCGATGAAATCATCACTCGGAGTACCGTCGCTTTCCTGGATAAATTTGACCACCTGATGATAATGTTTGCCGATGGCCTCCTTTGCTGTAATACCGGTAACGGACTCAGCCATCTTGTTAAACAAAATGAGATGTCCATCGCTGTTGCAGGCAAAAACTGCGTCACCAATGGACTCAAGGATAGCTTCGTCAATGAATTTGTCTGCCAGGATTTTTTCTTCCAGACGTTTACGCTCGGTGATGTCCATGATGGTGCCAATCATCCTTGTTGGCTGACCCTGGGGATTGAATTCCAGGCGGCCTAATCCGTGCACCCAGCGAGTGCTTTTGTCACTACGTCTGATAATCATGTATTCTTTGTCGAAGGGGTGGTGTTGTCCTAAAACATGTGTCTGGAAATACTCGGACATCATCTGCCGGTGGTCGGGGTGGATCAGTTCTATCCACCCAGCGATGGATCGTTTAAAAAATTCGTTTATGCCGAAGATCTCGTCAAGTAGGGCTGAACTGATCCATTTGGCGGTGGTGATATCTAGGTTGTAGCTGCCTAGGCCGGCGATCTTTTCTGCTTCTTGCAGTGCCAGCTGTGCTTGAACCCGACTAGTAATATCACGAATATTACATTGGATCGTAGTTTCGCCGTCAACTTGATAGGCGTTGGCGACAAACTCGACGTCCATCTTTTTCCCGGACTTGGTCACCAGGGGGAGGTCTTCGAAACGCACATAGCGTTTTCTCTGCAGGGTTCTAAAATTTTTCTTTGAGGCGGCGATGTCTTTGAAGACGCCGACCTCCCAGAGATGTCTTTTGAGGAAATCTGCCTTGGAGAAATCGAGCATGTCGAGGAGAAATTTGTTGACATCCAAAATCATGCCCGTGTGAAAGTCGACCAGAAGGATGCCGTCTTGGGCGGTTTCAAACAAGCGGCGATAGCGTAGCTCTGATATTTCTAGTTCCGTCAAGGGATGGTGTGGTGACGTATGGTTGGGCATGGGAAGACGCGGACCGGCGAGAACTCGCCGTCTCTCTATTAGTTTCTCGTATTTTAGGTGATGCTGTCAAGTACAGTCGGGATGGTAATGTGGGAGAATTTTAGGTAAAATATATAGGCGAGGGTCGCATGAGCGTCTATGCCGAGGTGGTGGAGTAGTCAATCACGTCAGTCTGTAAAACTGATGCCGCAAGGCTTCGAAAGTGCAAATCTTTCCCTCGGCACCCGCCAAAAGCTAACGCATTTAGGCGGGCAGGCCGCGTAACAAATAGAAAGATGCCGAAGTAGCTCAGTTGGCAGAGCACGTTCTTGGTAAGAACGGGGTCTTGGGTTCGATTCCCAACTTCGGCTCCCGGGTCAGACTCATTTCGGGTTTGCAGAGAAGTTCTTTTAAGGAGAGGTAGATGAGAGAAAGTTTGTTGGGGGATAAGATTAAGCCGCGCATCTTGGACTATCTGTCGACGTTGTTTGGCTACCAGACCCAGGCAGTTCATATCAGTGAAGATGTGACCTCTCGATCGGAGTGGGACGAGTTGATTTACAGAGGCTTACTGACAATCAGGGTCATCCGGGGAGAGGGGGACGTGACAATAGCTATCTCATCGATGAATGAGGAATCCACGAAAGCGGGTCCGTTTATGTATATGGTGGATTGGATGAGTCTCTCCAGTGCGGTGGCGAAGTTGTTGTAGTTTTTGACCAAAAACCCCCTAGACACAAGTTTGTTTGCGTTTAGGGGGTGATCCTATCAATTGCGGTGAGTTCGATCCAGTTGGATTTCAATATGTTTCATTTTTGGGAGCTGTTTGCGCTTGATGCGCTGAGTTTTTTTGGTGTAGTTGTCGGCGAAGGTGCCGATTGATACAAGTGCTTTCCCAGCCACCCAGGGAACTGCCACAAGCAGAAAAACGATGGTCATCAGCCAGGTCATGGCCAGGTACGTTTTCGGGTCTTCGTCCCAAGTTCTGATCTGCCTTTCGTCAGTCACTTTAAGCAGAACACGACTGAGAAACCGGTTCATGCTTGGTCCGAGGACAACGGTGAACACGGGGTAAACGATGAAGACAACCGTGAAAGCTACGATCCAGGTCATTTATTTATGCCTCCGGTAAGATGTTAAGGTAGCGGCATCTTATCCTGTAACATTTAAAATGTCAAGTTTATGTCGCTAAAATTGAGGCTATTTGGTGGGTTTTTCGGGGACGTTGGTGAAAACGATATCTTTTGTGTTGGCATCGATCTGGACCACGACATCCGCCAGTTTGGCGTCGGTCGGATACTTGATGACCAGCTGCCAGATATTCATTTCTTTGATAGCGGAGTTGGTCGCCCCGGAGCGGACGAATTTGACAGACACTAATGTCGGGGACACGGTGGTGTAATCGGCCAGAACTGTGGTTTTGGCGATATCGAGGGCAGTGCCAGCATCAATCCCTAATGTTCCGTCGTTGTGCTCCTTGATGAGATCGGGGATGTTGTTGTCCGGGGTGACATTGGCCTGGGTGAGAAGCGTGGGGGTTTCTGAGCCGATTTGTTCGATGACGAAGTAGTTTCTGGTATTTGGTGCACGCCTAAACCAGAATTTGTAAGGGGTGGCAGCGTCGAGGATGTTGGCGTTGGTAATCATCAATAATTGGGCGGTCGGGGATTCCTTGGTCGCAAAGGGGAGGATGGTGTTGAGTTTGGTGCTCATGGATGCAGGTGTGACGGTGGTATTTAAGTCCTCTTCAGGTGAAGGGACCGGTGAGCTGGGAGTGGGCGTGGCGGTGAGCTCTCTTTGTTTTAGGGTGTCCTGGATGGCGCTAAGCTTGGAATTGAGACTCTTATTCTGGACATACAGGAAGGCAGCGGCGGCGGTGGAACCGATCACGATCAGAGCGACGCCGATGATGAGTCCAAGTTTGAATGGAATGGCTGAGGGGACGTTTGCCGGTAGGGCAGCTGGACGAGGTGTAGGAGGTGGTGTTGGGGGAGAAGGCAGATTCCGGATCGAGTCCGGAATGACGCTATTGTCATCCCGACCGGAGTGGAGGGATCCCTCGACTGCGCTCGGGATGACAGGTTTTTCAGGTGGGGGCGCCACGGCAGTTGCCGGGCTGCGCGCCTCGGTAACCTCGGCGCTTGGAGTCTGCGGAGACGTTTCGGGCATGACGGGATCTGTGAGGCGAGGTTCACTGGCGACAGGCTCCGGTGTAGGCGTAGGGGGAGAGTCAAAAGTAGGGACAGTAGCCGGATTGGTGTCTTGGTTTGGGTCCATATTGATAGTATACATAATAAATTACTAATTTCTAATTTCTAATTGACCTAATATTATCGGTCTGGTATGATTCGGGCTATGAAGAAGTTGACTATATTTTTAGTGTGGGGATTAATGATGTTGGGATTGGTAAAGGTGGCTAGGGCGAATGAAGGTATCTTCCGGATGCTGCCGCAGAGTGGCTCGGGAATGAATTGTTTTGTGACCTCCATATACATAGACGGGACATACAAAATGATCGGTACCTGCAGGGGATTGACCATGGCGTACTCCGCCGAGCAAACAAAGTATGTGCTCTGGAAGATGGAGGAGGGAGAGACAAAGTGGACGAGGGTGGACGAGGTGACTGACGGCAAGATTACGGCCTCATCGGGCAAGAAATTTACCAGTTTGGCTATCTCAGCCGAAACACCGGTGTATGCGAGAACGCCTGAGGGACCAGTGGTCATGGAAGGGGACATGGAACAGATTCCATTTGCCGGCGGGTCTTCAGCCATAAATATCGACAGTGGTTTGGTGAGGGTCTCGGTGACGGCTACGCCGACAAGGAAGGCGCAGCCATTACTTTCTACCAGCACTGATACGACTCAATCCGGAGTATCAAAAGTGGTAAGTACAATCGGCAGGATTGTCCTATTCTTGTTTATTGCCTTAATCGTGATCGTCATCGTGATGGCGGTAGTGATGCGGAGGAAAGAAAACAAACTGGAGTAGTTTAAGGTAACAGTAGCCTGACTAGCCCTTCGGTAATGGGGGAGATGAGGCTGATGATGGGTGAACTGCCGGTAACGGGGAGGATGAGAAGGAGGAGGATAAAGGTGCCGTATTTGGCGCTGAAATCCTGCCACTCAAATGAAAGGTCGCGGGGTAGTAAGCCAGCGACTATCTTGGCACCATCTAATGGATGGACCGGGACGAGGTTGAAGATAGCCAAACCGACATTGAGGGCGATGACAGGGAAAAAGATGGAGATAAGGTTTGTGCCCGGGAACAACCTGATGATGAGACTGATGATGAAGGCAAGGATCAGGTTGCTGGCAGGTCCGGCCAGGGAGATGATAGCGCCATCGGTGGTGGGGTTTTTCAGGTTGTAGGGATCGTATTGGACTGGCTTACCCCAGCCAAAACGGAACATGAGCATCATGATGGTGCCCAGTGGGTCGAGATGGGCCAGGGGGTTTAGGGTGAGACGTCCCTGGGCTCTGGGGGTAGGATCTCCCAGTCTGTCGGCGGCAAAAGCATGGGCAGCTTCGTGGATGGTAATGGCAATTAACAGGGAGACGGCCCAGACGAGAAAAAATAGGGGACTGCTAAATAGGTATTCAATCATAATCGTTATTGTAGCTGATTTAGACTGGTTTGTGGTACAATATCCCCCATGCAAGTACGACATTACAGCTGTGACATTTGCGGTAAAGGGGTTCAATATGGGAACCAGGTTTCTCATGCAAAAAACAGAACCAAGATCATCAGGTTACCCAACCTGCACCACGCAAAAGTTTTGGTGGGTGATACTGCGATAAAGATGAGACTGTGTACCAAGTGTATTCAGAATGCTCCAAGGCCGCACAAGATTAAGCTGGCTGCGGAAGCCGCGTTGAGAATTGCTGCCAAGAAATAGGGGACTTACCAGGGAGTTGGACGGAGAGAATTTCAAGTTGAGGTTTGTTGTCATTTCGACCAAGCGTAGCGCGTGGAGAAATCTCTTTTGAAAGGGATCCCTCCTGCCTGCCGGCAGGCAGGCGACTAACGCTCGGGATGACAGTAATAGTGCTCGGAATGACAGATGGGTAGAGAGAAGTTTTGAGGATTTTGAGTTCCTGGTTGTTGATGATGGTCCAGGCGCCGGGGTCGGGGTTGAGAGAGCGGATGAGATTGTGAGTTGAGATTGAAGATTTGGGACCTGCCTGCCGGCAGGCAGGCTTACAGATTTCAGAATAGGGGATAAAGGCGGATTGGCGATTTCTGGTATTGGTTTTGGGTGTAAAGGTCGCCTCCTGGTGGTTTTGTGGAGTAGAGCTAGGGTGGGCGAGATAAGCGATGAGTGATTGCTGCAGAAGAAGGATGCCGGTTTTGGTAAGTTTTGCCTGGAGGGAGAGTACGTCGTCTTCGAGATCGATACGGGTTTCTTTTTGGGTGATGATGTTGCCGTGGTCAAGCTGCTGATCCATCTCCATCAGGGTGACACCGGTGACTGGGTCACCATTTCTGATCGGTTCGGAGACACAGAGCGCGCCGCGGTATTTGGGTAAGAGGGAAAAGTGAAGATTGAGAAAGCCGAGGCGGGTGGAGCTGAGGTAGTCCGGAGGAATAATCTTCCCGTAAGCGGCGACCAGGGCGGCGTCGGCCTGGAAGAGCCGGAGATGGGCCAGATTATTGCTGTCTAGAGTTTGGGGCTTAAACACAGGAAGGTGATGGGCGGCGGCTACCTGAGCCACGGGTGAGGGGGTGAGGATGCCTTTTCTGCCGACTGGTTTGTCGGCTCCGGTAACGACGGCAACGACTTGGAGATCCGGGTAATGGGTCTTGTCAAGCAAGCTAGTTAAAATGTCGGCGCTGAATTGTGGCGAACCGTAATAGATAAGTCGATAGTTCATAGCGGTTAGGGGAGCTGGACCGGGTAGAGTTCGTCGTCTTTTTCGATAAAAAGAGTGCCTTGCTGTTTTTGGATGTGGTCAGTGAAAAGGATGCCGTCCAGGTGGTCCCGTTCGTGCTGGGCGTAAGCGGATTGGGCGTCCTGGAAAACCTTGTCTTGTGTCTCCAATGTCCAGTGCCCATCTTTTTGGAGTACCGGAGTCTGAAAGCGGAGGGTGATCTCAAATGGCCGGTCGACAAAGCCCCAGAACTTGGGGATGGACAGGCAGCCCTCCAGCCAACGTTTCTTTGGGTTTTTATGCTTGGCGCTCAGCATGGTGGTGGAGGCTTTGATGATCTCGGGGTTGATGAAAACCTGGGGGTTCTGGTGATCGTCGAGAATGAGGAGAAAAAGGCGGGCGTCCAGGCCGACTTGAGTAGCGGCCAGACCGACACCCTCAGGATCCTGGGAGGAGAGGAGTAGCTGGGTCATCTCTTGGACTTGCTGGTGGAGTTTTTGGTCATATTTGACCACGGGTGTGGCCACCCGGCGGAGGAAGGGATCTGGGGTAGTCAAGATCTGCATGTGTGTATTTTAGCTTATGTAAGTGGGATAAGGGAAATTATAGCCTATAATCTTGACAAATGCAAGGATTGGTGGTAGTATGAGTGAGTTCAATTTAGCCAAATAAGGGGATGATTATGCTCACGTATATGTTTCGTGGTGTGACCTATCCGGTTGAGTTGTGGGCTTTCTATGTGGGACAAGAACTGGTTCAGCTCGGGATTCTGGTGGGTGGTAAGTTTACGCTCACAGTGTATCCGGGTGACTCGATGGGTGACCGGCGCACGGTCCTCGTAATCGGTGAAACTCTTCAACAGGCAGAAGAACGTTGTGAAGAAATGGGACAGAGCCTCGGCGGCCTGAAGCGGCTGACTTTGAAGGAAGCACAGCAACTTGTGCTCGAGCACAAAGTAGTCCGAGTTCCGGCTATGATGATGATGTCAGCTCTGCCGAAGCTCCGTATCTCTGCCGAAGAAAACGTCTCGTCTGTTCTGGACGAAGACGACGCGGTCGATCTGATGGTATCCCTGGTGGAATAGTTGAGCGAGTGTTAGATAAAGACTGCCTAGATTGGGTGGTCTTTTTTTATTTACTTCTTCTCTCTACCTTGATGGTGCATTCGGTGACCAGGGCGGCGATGGCACCAACAGCGGCTAGAGGGGCGGCGAGGACGATGCCGACGACGCCGAGAGTCAGAGGGATGACGACCAGGGTGTTACCGGATTTATCGAGGATGGTGATCTGGCGGACGTTGCCTTCCTGGATCAGAGTTTTGACTTTTTTCAAAAGCTCCTCGCCTTTAACTTCTATAGTTTCGCTGGGTTTTTTGGTTTTGGTTGCCATGAGGTGATTATATCGTATTTGACTTTCCACCTGGGAGGAGCCTCCGCCGTTGGCGGGATCACCGTCCCAGGAGTAAAGTTCCTTCATATTGTTTCTTATATTCGGGGTAGTCTGCAAGCAGAAGTTTGAGTTGGGCCTGGGCGTCTTCGATCTTGCCTTGCTCCTGTAAGAGAGTGATGTAGGAGACCCTGGCCTGGTCATAATTTGGTTTTAGGTCCAGTGCTTTTTGGAAAGCCAGAGACGCCTGGTCTGACTGACCCAGATGGTCGTAGATGAGACCGATGTTGTAAGTGATCTTGGGGTCGGTCGGCGCCAGCTCGTTGGCTTTGATGAGGGTAGCCAGTGCGTCTTGGTAATATTTACTGTCAATAAAGGCAAGATTAATCTCTACTTTGGCTTTGGTTTTTAATAGATTTAGATGATAAGGGTTTTGACGGTATGCTTGGTCCATATTTCTGAGTGAGTTATTGATAAGTGCCTGAAGTTGTCTTTTGGCTGGCTCTAACTGAGCGGGGCTACTGCTAGTGGCGGTCTTGATTTGGTCATCCAGAGCAGCCGCGATCTGGGCTTGGGTTTCGGCTAGTTGGGCGCGGAAGTTGTACTCCTGGGGATAAGCGGCGACGGCTTTTTCCAGGTAAGGTAGGGCGGGGAGGATGTAGCGGTAGGTGGCTAGATTTTTGCCCTGGTTGTAGTTCATGTCTGCTTGCCAACGGATGAAGATGACGGAGACCGCGCCGAGTGCCGCGAAAGCAACAAGACAGAGAAGGATGGTGTTGGTGGTGGAAAAGTTAGGATGCTGGTGCGCTTCCACCTGGAAGGAGTCCCCGCTGCTGGCGGGGCCACCTTTCCAGGAGGAAGCGGCGAGGTAGGCGAGGGCGGGAAAGGTGTAAAAGAAGAGGGCGACGGGGACAACCGAAAAACCGAAGTAGTTGGTGATGAGGATGCTCAAGTAACCCAGGAGTAGTGGCAGCCCGAGTGGTGAACGGATAGATTTGAGGAAGAGGACAAGTGAGCTGAGGATGAATATCAGGTAAGCAGAAGTACCGACGATGCCGGTGGTAGCCAGGTAGTTGATATATTCGTTGTGGGCTTTGTTGTACAGGAAATCCCATTCGGACAGAAGATTGTGGGAGACAGGGCGGACCCAGTAATAAGAGTAACCAAAGGTTTCCAGGCCCGTGCCGACCAGGGGGTGTTTTCTAAAAAGTTCTATGGCGCCTGACCAGACGATTTGACGGATTTGCATGGAATCGCTGCCACCAACCAATTTGGCGGGTGCAGGCGGATTTAGCTGGGCAGCAATATTACTAATGATAGGTTTGGCTCCTACCTGGCCCAGGCTTCGCAGGGCAGGAGTGAAGGGAGAGCCGACAATAAGGGTAATCAGGGAAATCAGGGAGACTAGGGAGATAGTTAGGAATATGGGTGTCTTTGGGGAAGTGGGGTGGCGACGCAGAATAATCAGGGAAATGAGGGAGATAAGGGAGATGACAATGATAATGAAGGTGGCGCCGATGCCGGAGCGGGATTTGGTAAAAAGGATGGAGAAATAGAGTAAGAGAGCGTAGGCAAAGCCGGAGAAACGGTGGAAACGGTTTGTAGCGGTGGCGGCGGAGAATAAACCGAGCGGCAGCAGGGCGACTAAGTAGGCGGAAAGCCAGTTGGGTTGACCCAGGGTGGAAAAGACACGGTTTTGGACGTCTTGGATCCAAAGCGTCTTATCGATCCCAAAGTGCTCGAGGACGGCGTAAACGGCAACCAGTACCGAGGAGGAGAGGATGGAAGTGATGAGGAGGCGAGTCAAACCTGGTTTATGGTAGAGAGGGCTAAATTTGTCCCGGCGGTCGTCTTGGTCGGGAAGTTCTCTGGCGATATCAAAGATAAGATAGTAGATAAGAAAGTAGGCGATGGTGGAAGCCAAGCCTCCGTGAAAGCGGGAGTAAAAACCCCAAATGGAGGTATGGGGATCGATGGAGAAGATGGTGCAAATGATCTGCGAGCTGATTAAGAATAACCAGGGCCACCTCAGGGGGAAGGCAGTGAGGGGTCGGGTGCGGTAGATCAGATGTTTGCTAGTGGCCACTGCCAGAGCGAGACTGACAGCGGCATAAGTAAACATCATTTTGTTGAATTCAAAGACTTCTGAGGTTTTGGGATGAAGTAATAGGGGGACAAAGAAGAAGATACTGGCGAGGAGAAACATGGTGGTGAGATTCAGGTAGCGACGGTAGTCGGTCATGGAGTAAGTATACAAGGGATTCCTCGACTTCGCTCGGAATGACAGATTGTTGTGTCATTTCGACTAAGCGTAGCGCATGGAGAAATCGCTTTTTAATCGACGGGGTGGGGGTATCAAAAGGGATTCCTCGACTTCGCTCGGAATGACATAGCGAGATTTGATGATACTAAGTAATGTATTTAGATACCTTGGGACACATTTATCAGAGCGAGGAGGGGTCTCGTGTTATACTCACCCGTGCATGTGGAATAGAATTTGGGGTTTGTTAGGTCAAGATATCGGGATTGATTTGGGCACCGCAAACACGGTGGTTCATCTGAAGAATAAAGGGATTATTATCCGCCAACCCTCGGTCGTCGCCAGACAGATGAAGTCGAAGGAAATATTGGCCATCGGTGATGAGGCGAAAAAGATGGTGGGGAAAAATCCCGCCAGTATCGAGGTGGTCCGCCCGCTGCGTGATGGAGTGATTGCTGATTATGATGCGGCTGAGGCGATGATGAGTTTTTATATACGGGAAGTGAAGCGGCTGATGAGCCACTGGCAGATGGGACTAGATAAACCGAGGGTCGTGGTGGGGATACCGTCCGGCGTGACCGAGGTGGAGAGACGGGCGGTGCAGGAGGCAGCGTTGTCTGCGGGGGCAAACGAAGCATTTCTGATCGAGGAACCGATGGCCGCGGCGATCGGTGCCGGACTGCCGGTGTCGGATGCAACCGGCCAGATGGTGGTGGACATCGGTGGAGGGACGACGGAGATCGGAGTCATCTCGCTGGGAGGTTTGGTACTAAATAGATCGCTGAGAATCGCCGGAGATGAATTGACAGAGGCGGTCATCAATTTTGCCAGACTAAAATATAACCTGCTCTTGGGCGAGGCATCGGCGGAGGAGGTGAAGATCGCCATCGGATCGGCGTACCCACAAAAGTGTGAGGAGGAGGGCAAGCCCTTGACTGTGGTGATCCGGGGCAGGAGCCTGGAAACAGGGCTGCCAAAAAGTCAGAAAATGACTTCGGTGGAACTGCGGGAAGCATTAGCGCCAGTGGTGAGACAGATACTCAATGAGATTACACTGGTGATGGAGGAGACCCCACCGGAGCTGGTCAGTGACATCCTGGAGCGGGGGATGATTATGGCCGGTGGAGGATCGCTACTTCGAGGTATGGACAAACTAGTGGCGGAAGAAACGGGGATGCCGGTGTGGGTGACAGACAAGCCAATGGAGGCTGTGGTCCGCGGATGCGCTCGGGTGTTGGAGGAGCCCAGCTTGTTGTCCCGAGTGAAGGTGGTAGGCGGATTGCGCTACTAGTAGCTGATGACCAGTACCGGTTCGTGATCCTGATAGTAAGTCGGCAGCTGGATAGTGGCGGATTGGTAGATATCAGATTGATTGGAAACGATGCGGCCGATCTTACCGATAAGTAAATTTGGCGGTAGATGGGGAGAGCCTTTGGTGAAGACGGAATCTTCGGCTTGGAGGGAGTCTTTTTGGAGGACATTGGTAAAGACTAATTGATCGCCGGTGTGGGTGACTTTACCGCTGGAGCCGCGGCTAGTGATGGCATCGATATTAAAGTCCGGGTCGCTAATTAAGCGGACCTTGGCGGCGTTTGGATAGACCTCGGTGACGGTCCCGATAAGCAGGTTGTCTCTGGTGACGGCATAGTCCAGACTGACCCCTTGGCGTGAACCGGCGGAGATGAGGGCGAAGCGGTTGAAACTGGTGATGGTGGTGGCGATAGACTGTGGAGGTAAGGTGGGGCGCAGCTGAAGCTGGCGCCGTAGTAAATCGTTTTCATCCCGGAGAGATTGGACTAGTTGGGCTTGGATTTGGAGAGTGGATATTTGTCTTTCCTGGTCAAGCAGGAGCCGGTATTGGTGGGGGATGGAATTGAGGGTCGATAGCTGGTAGTCGATGGCTTGTTTGAGATGAACCAGTGGTCGGAGGATGACCCCGGTGGTGGAGTTTATGGTAGAAGTGAAAAATTTAGTTTTTTGGATCTGTGACAGGAGAATCAAGGTGAGACTAAGCAGGCAAAGGAGCAAGGTTTGGGCGGGGTTGGTGCGGCTTCCTGACATGTGCTTATTGTATGATTAGTATGCATGAAAATGAAGCTTGGTTTAGTCGCATTGACTGCTATCGCCATCGCTTGTCAGCTGGTGTGGACAAACTGGTGGTGGGTGATGGTACCACTACTGTGGTGGTGTAAGGTAGGTGAATCGGGAGCGGAATTGGCGGCATTCTCCGCCGGTTTGTGGTTGGATTCGATGATGGCAGGTGGAACTCTGGGTGTATCCAGCCTGGGGCTGGTGTTGTTGGTGACGCTGTGGAAGGCGATAAGGAACCAGACGGGTAGTGGTGAGTGGTGGATGGGAATCCTGGGGGTGGCAGCGATGTCCTTGCTATCGATGTATCATGGCAAGTTAAACATCTTAGGGGTGGTAGTGGTGGGCTTAGTAGTAATAATAGTAGCCAGATCTAATTTTAGGGTTTATCGAAGTGGTTTGCGACTGATAAACGAGAAACTATGAATATCGGATGGACACAGGTGGCCAGGGAAATTCATGGTCAGCAGCAGGGGAGCAAACTGTGGTCGATGAGCGGTAGTGGTTGGATGTGGCTGTTGTGCATCATCGTGGCCATATTTTTGTCAAAGATTTTCTTTATGCAGGTAATCACTGGCGGTGTGAGTATGGTTTGGTCTGAAGGTAACCGGCTAGAGGTGCGGAGGATCATCGCCGCCAGGGGGGTGATAGAGGGTAGGGGTGGTGAGATATTGGCGAGAAACTCGGTGGCTGGAGTTGATAATTTTTTTCGCGAATATCCAGAGAACGATTTGTTTGTTCACGCACTGGGGGTGGTGGGGCGGATAAGTGAGGATGAACTACAAAAATGTGGGGATGCTAGTTGTGACGCTAACATGATAATCGGTAAAAATGGTTTGGAAAAGTATTACCAGGAGGTATTGTCGGGTGTCGACGGGGAAGAAATCGTGGAGGTAGACGCAAAGGGAGAGGCGCAGAGGAGTGTGGCTAAGCGAGACGCAGTGGCGGGCAAGACGGTGAGGACAAACCTGGATGTGGGCTTGGGGAGAGAAATCATGAAAATTCTCTCGGAGCGTGAAACTGAGAAGAAAACTAGAATTAAAGCGGCAGTGGTGGTATCCAAGGTAGACACCGGTCAAGTATTGGCTTTGGTCAGTTGGCCTGCTTATAACAACAATGTGTTTAATGGCGGCGACAAAGAGGCGCTGTCTTCGCTCTTGTCTGATGAGGAATACAAACCGATGTTTAACCGGGTGAGCGGAGGAGCGTATCCGCCGGGATCGGTGTTCAAACTGGTGACTCTGATGGCAGGTCTGGAGACAGGGGTGATAGATAGAGACACCAGGGTGATGGACACAGGAGAGATCAAGATCGGGCAGTACCGCTATGGCTCATGGAATTTTGATCAGAATGGCAGGACTGAGGGAGAGATGGATGTGGTCAAAGGTTTGGCGCGAAGCAATGACATCTTTTTTTATAAAGTGGGTGAATGGCTGGGAGAGGAGAGGTTGATTTCCTGGTCGAGAAAGATGGGTTTGGGTGAGAAGACAGAACTTGATATCAGCGGCGAATTAGCCGGGGCAGTACCTGACCCTCTGGAGCGGGAGCGGAGGAGCGGAGAGAGGTGGTTTCTGGGGAATACCTATCATCTATCAATCGGCCAGGGCGATTTGCTGGCGACACCACTCCAGATCAACCGGGTGACGGCGGGAGTAATCTCTGGTAAGAAGTGCCAATTTATGATCGTGGGGCAGGGAGGAGAATGCAGTGATCTGAATACGGGAGTGGAAAACAGGAAGCTGATACTGGAGGGCATGAAAGCGGTATGTCGCAGTGGAGGGACGGCATTTGAGTTTTTTGATTCGACGACTCAGGTAGCTTGCAAGACCGGTACGGCTCAGCAGGGTGGTGAGAAAGCGATGCCCCATGCGTGGATCAGTGTACTGATTCCAAGTCTTGGTAAGGGAGACGAGATTGAGGCATATGAGCAAGGATTGGTGGTGACGGTGCTGGTAGAAGAAGCAGGAGAAGGAAGCTATGAGGCAGCGCCGATCGCCAGAAAGATTCTCGATTATGTGGTTAATTTATAACCTACCAGAGGCTGACCCAGAAGAGGTTTAGGAGAATTGTGTGGGTGGAAAGCAGTAGGATGAGCAGGGAGGTAATCCGGGAGCTCATTTGGGGTAATGTACCCAGACAAATGAAGAGGGCGGGCATCAGGGGTAACCAGATTCTGCCGGCCTCGGAGCGGGAGAATCCGGAGAGGGTCAGAAGGGTTAAGGTAGAGATAAGTAATAGTAGCGGGATTTTGGTTTTTAGACGTTTGAATGTGGCGAAGAGAAAAAACCACAAGGGAAGACCGGAGTAAATCATGAAGTCGAGGAGATTGGGAAGCAACCAAAGGCCATAGGAGCGAGCGGTCTGGGTGTGAAGCACGACATAAAGGGTCGCCCCGAAGTTGTAGTCTAATAAAGAGAAGAAAAGGAAGGGAAGGAAGAAGCCAAGCATAAGTGACCTTAGGTGAATGCGGGTAAGAGGTAGCAGTGAGTAGGTAGAGGGAGAAAATAGCGAAAGACAGAAGAAGAGTAGTAGAGCTGGGAGGGTGGAAAGACTGAAAAACAGACTGAGGTAAAAAGTTGTTCCGGCTAGCAGAAAATGCCGGTTTATCAATAAATATAAAAATAATAGAGATAAAAACGAATAGAGCAAGTCGGGCAAAGGAATGAATAGATTAACGGCTGGGGTGAGCACCCACAGGAGAGAGATCCCATAGGCAGACTTGGTATAAGACTTTAAAGTCTGATACATCAGGATAGATGTAGCGATCTGAGTAATTAAGGTAAAGGCAAGAATTAGAAAGACTGCCTGTGTCTGGTCCGCTGAAAGCCGGATAAGTGTCTGGTAAATGAGGGTGGTTCCAGGTGGGTGACCATGAGCGTGCATGTAAAAGGCTTGGACCAGGTTGGGGTAATGGGACAGGAGTGTAAAGGGATTGGACTGAGATAAAGCAGCAGTGAAGTGGCCATTTAGATCGGGATGAATGATGCGACGGATGAGGACTCCCAGGCCGGCGCGGGATTGGAGGACTAAAATAATCGGGGTGAGGGTGGATAAAAGGATCAGGGAGATAAGTCGGAGTCGAGTTTGATGAAGGGCCAGAAGATAGATGAATATGATGCAGATAGAGATAGCCAGCACCATTGGGGTGATGGCTGTCGGTAGATAGGGCCACTGCCATTCTGGCGGCCAGGGAGCGGGCCCACGAAAGTAAGGAATCGAGTCAAAGATGACACTCAAGTAAAAAGGAAGGCATAATAGAGGTAGTAGTATGAGTGATAAAGAGTTGGCCATATTAGCTAGTCTGAATGAGGTGGAGGGCTTGCGAGGCAAGCTGCTGTCACAACTTTACCAGTACTTTGGCAATTTTGAAAGGATATGGGCCGGAGCTGACCGCCTGGAAAACATCGGAGTCGGACGCGAAGTTGCGGGTAAAGTTAGGGCACATAGACGAGCTAGAGTTGAGGAGAGTATATGTGCGCGATACGCTGAAATGGGTGTATATATGGTGCCATTTGATAGTAAGTATTACCCAATTCAATTGAGGAACTTTAGTGGTATGCCGATGCTGCTGTATGTGAAGGGAGATAGGAAATTATTGGAGGCCTTTTGGGTGGCGGTGGTGGGGAGTAGAAGGGTGTCGGCTATGGGCGGAGAGAAAGTAAACAGAGTAGTAACAAGAATGCAGATGCTGAATCGAGTTCAGCATGACGGAGGAGTAGGGGTGGTTTCTGGGCTAGCGGCTGGGATTGATAGCCTGGCGCAGGCAGAAGCGCTGCGGAGTGGTCTCCAGGTGGCGGCGGTATTGGCGCATGGGCTGGACATGGTATACCCAGAAATGAATAGCAAGTTGTGTGAAGAAATTTTAAGGCGGGGAGGAGTGGTGGTGTCCGAGCACCCATTGGGGGTGAAACCCAAACCGGAGTATTTTTTGGCCAGAAACCGATTAGTGGTGGGGATGAGCCAGGCCGTAATAGTGGTAGAGGGGCGGAAGCGGTCAGGGACTGAGGCCTCGGCGAATTTGGCGGCAGAGATGGGAGTCGAGGTCTGGGCAGTGCCGGGAAGTGAGCTGACAGATGAGTTAATCGCGGAAGGAGCAGCTGAAATCGCCGTCAACCCCCGAGGTTAGAATGATTGTGTAACAAGTGAAAATGCCGATAGTAGGTGTTAATCTGATTCTAACCTCGGGGGTTAGAATGTACGGCTGGTATACTAGGGTTTCTTTATTTGTGGGTTTGTGATTAAGTTAATCGTATGCAACTGGTGATAGTCGAAAGCCCGACCAAGATAAAATCCCTGTCCAAGTACCTGGGGGCGGGATATGATGTGCAGGCGAGTATGGGCCACATCGTGGATCTACCTAAGAGTAAGATGGGAGTGGAGATTAAAAAAATCGGAAATAAGAGCTTTGAGTTTGTACCGGAATACGGTGTGGTT
>Ga0208958_1002020_pt1 | contig 18384 bp, 27 predicted proteins | sample RifOxyB1_FD_184032 | JGI IMG/M metagenome (GOLD analysis project Ga0208958, IMG submission 184032) | Soil microbial communities from Rifle, Colorado - Rifle Oxygen_injection B1 (SPAdes) | ecosystem: Environmental > Terrestrial > Deep subsurface > Rock core/Sediment | place: Rifle, Colorado... | reverse complement strand
GGATGATCTGGAAGCAACCGCCGCCTGCAAAGCAGGAAGCATGGTCTTGCAGTAATAAAGAAATAAATATACAAACAAAAACACGGAAGTAATTCCGTGTTTTTTTTGATACAATAGGTAAATTGTAATCGCCCGGATGGCTCAGTGGTAGAGCGACTTCTTGGTAAGAAGTAGGTCGGGAGTCCAATTCTCCCTCCGGGCTCAATAAAATTGTTTTCCTCCCTTGACATTCCCTTCAATATTTCGTTAACTCATAGTGACTCATAAATATATGATGCACTCACCATATCCAGAAGATAAAGAATCCTTTGGTCAGGAATTGACTCTCAATTTGTATGGCTGCAATCTCACAACCATCTCTTCGCGTGCAAAAATAAAAAAATTTGTCATAGAACTCTGTGATGATGTCATTCATATGAAACGGTATGGGAAAGCGCTCATACCCCACTTTGGGCATGAAAATCCCATCACATCAGGATTCTCGCTCGTGCAACTTATTGAAACAAGTTCCGTCACCGCGCATTTTTCAGAATACAAAAAAGCAGTGTATCTCAATATTTTTTCCTGCGCGTGGTTTGACCCAAAAGAAACAACAACCTTTTGCAAAAAATATTTCGGTGCGAAAACCGTCAAAGCAAAACTGATAAAAAGACCATAAGTCTGGTATCATGGTATAAGCCATGAATATTCTCTCTTTTTTAACATTTTCCATCTTCGCAGCTGAATCTCTCATCTCACCCTTAACCAGTGAGTACCAAACACCTATTCAAGAAGTTACAAAACCAGATATTTCATTTTCAGAACTTGCTATTCCGGAAGTCCTTGGTGAAGAAACAGTTGCTGAAGTAACCCCATCTCCAACCCCATCCCCAACACCGAAACCAGTTCGCCATACACGGAAAAGCACAATGACCATTGCGCTTCTCGGTGATTCCATGATGGATACGCTTGGACCGAATGCACCGCACCTTTCATCAGCTCTTAAAAAGACATATCCTGCAACAACGTTTGTTATTAAAAATTTTGGTGTAGGCGGAACACCGATTGATTCCGGCATTGGACGAATTCCAACGATCGCTTCTATCAACCCAGACGTTATTGTTCTCGAATCGTTTGCTTATAACGTCTCAGGGACAACCAGTCAAGGGGAGGTCGATCGTCACTGGTTAAACCTCGCTCGTGCTGTTGATGCCATAAAAAACAATCTTCCCAATACAAAAATCGTCATCGCTGCAACGATTGCACCAAATAGCATACGCTTCGGCGATGGTGCGCCAGGAATCGCGTTTTCTTCAAAAGACAAACAGGAACGTACAGATATGATAAAAAAATATATTGAAACAGCGATCAAATTTGCCAGAAGTGAACACATTCCATTAGCAGATGCATACCACGCAAGTTTAGATAATTCCGGAAACGGGAAACTTGCGTTAATCAACTCCGGTGATCATATCCACTATTCAGATAGCGGTCGGGCACTCATGGGATCAAAAATTGCACAAGCAATGATTGTAAATAAACTGCTCGAATAGTATAATACCCCTCATATGGCAAAGAAAGAACAACGACTACTTCTTGGAATGGTATGCTCTGCCTGCAAAGCAACCAATTACGTCACCATGAGAAATAAAATTAATACTCCTGAAAAAATCCACCTCATGAAATATTGCAGACACTGCAAAAAACATACGGATCATAAAGAGACATCGAAGTTAGACTAAATCGTGCGTATGCACAAAAATACGTTCCTGCTTGTCTTAATTCTCTCAATCATCGCAGCGCTTCTTGTAGGAGTCAATATTGGAAGAAAATTTCAGGAGAAGCCTGATTCGGCTCCGCCGGATTCTCCTGCAGTCACTCCTATCCAAACTCAACAATCATCCATATTTAAAAACACGACGTGTGGTATCACCCTCTCACTCCCCTCAGGAACGCAAGCAGAAGCAGTGGCTTCAAGAAGCGCGCGATTTGTAAGTGCTGATAAGTCCGTTATTCAATTTGCCTGTGAACGGGAAATTCCCCGATTTCCTGTTCCCACAGAACAAATCGAAAATGTACAGGTAGCAAGTATCTCGGCAAAACTCTATCACACAAAAAGTGCAAAAGACGGAACGCCATTTGACGCACTCATTTTTAGAAACCCAAACACTGCCATGGACATCTATCTAGCAGGCGTAGGCTCCACGTTTTCAGCTATTATCCGCACAATCGAACTAATGAAATAATCCTGATATAATACAAACACATATAGGGATGTGATGAAACGGTATCATGGCGGTCTCCAAAACCGCTCTTTCAGGTTCGAATCCTGACATCCCTGCTTAATAATTATGAAACTCATTCACAGCAAAACCATTCCATTTCAAACAGTCAACCATGTAGGTTCTACCGTGCAAAAAAAGGTGCTTATTGATAAAGGAATTATTCCGTCGCTTGAAAAATTTTCTCTTGCAACATTCAAACCCGGCGAGTCCGCTCCTTCGCATGTCCATACATCCATGTACGAAGTCTATTTTGTTGATCAAGGATTAATCACATTCACGGTTTCGTCAAAAAAAATAGAACTTCAAAAAGGAGATTGTCTTATTATTGAACCAAATGAAGAACACGCGGCAATCAATACAACACAATCACCAACCCATCTTATTTACCTTGGAATAGCTAACGGTTGATGGTTTTGTCGAGGTCTTTCCATATGGCAGGATTAATTTTCTTTGCCGGTTTTCGCCATCGGTACCAATTTTTATTTACTTTTCCCAAACTCGCAAGATCATCAATAATATCAAAGAGATAATGAATGACCATTGAGCCGGTAAATATAAATCCAGAGAATACGTGTAATTTGAAAAATCCAACAGTCAAAATGACAAGCAACAGAACGAAATAGATATTGTGAAACCTGAGTTTTGTATTGTACTTATGCCCTTTTTCTATAAACCGGATGAGTACCCGCCAATCGCCGTGTTTCACATAGCTCTTGACCCACGTAGTGTATTCGTCTTTCTTCCCAAACGTTAAGAAAAATAACAGATGTTCAACATCCGGAAATATTGAACCAAAAAGGGATAACGAAAGAAGCGTTCTCGTATATATTCCCATCTGGTCTTGTATCACCCACATCCACAACGCACCCAAAAGAAGATGGTAGAACATATGACGGGCGTGCCAAAATATGTAGCCAACACCTCGGATTTTTCCAAAGGTTCGTTTCATGATTACAACTTCAATGATTTCAAATACTCCCGAAACTCTCCATTTAAATCTTTGTGGTTTAATGCAAATTCCACAACCGTTTTTAAATACTCCAACTTATTTCCTGTATCATAGTATTTCGCGTTTGCGACTTCACACGCATACACAGGTCGAGACTTCATGAGTTCCCGGATCCCGTCCACAAGCCACACTTCTCCACTTTTCCCAGGTCCTAATTTCTCAAGAATGGGGAAAATATCCGGTGTCAGAATATAGCATCCATGCGCTGCAAGATTTGATGGTGCTTCTTCAATGCTCGGTTTCTCAATCATCGTCTTGATTTGTCCGACCCCAGGTTCCACTTCTGTCACATCCACAATGCCGTATCGGGATACATCTTTTTTATCAACGCGGATTGCTGAAATAACCGGATCTCCATATTTTTCAAACACATCAATGCATTGTCTCGTCCTGGGAGGCGTTGCGTAAATAAATTCATCACCCCAAATAGCAACAAACGGTTCATCACCAATCACATCTTTTGCACACAGTACAGGCGTCCCATTGCCATACGGGCCTTTTTGCCGAATATACACAAAATTTGCAAGTTCCGCTGTTTTTTTCACTTCTTCAATTAAGTGTTCTTTGTGCTGGTCTTTCAATGTTTGGATCAGTTCATTGGGATAATCAAAATGATCTTCTATCGCCCGTTTATGCCAACCCGTGACAATGACAATTTCCGTAATCCCTGATGCGACCAACTCTTCAACAACGTATTGGATCACTGGTTTGTCAACAATCGGAAGCATTTCTTTGGGCATGGCTTTTGTCTGGGGCAAAAACCGTGTCCCAAATCCCGCTGCTGGAATGACTGCTTTTCGAATAGGTTTTTTCTTCTGCATACACGCCTCCTTTTAAACCAACTCTTCAATTGTACTGGTCGTGCAATCGAACTGTCAATTTGTTATCATGAAAAGGTCTATGAAGCGGAAACAACTAACCGTTCTTTTTTGTATTGTATTAGGAATTGCTTCATTGGCACATCCTGTTTACGCAGCAATTCCCACTCCTGTTCCTCCGACAGTTGCAACTGTTCCGATTGGAATAAAGATTCCGAATGGGGTGAACAATGTCATCATCGAGTCCCAGCATGGTCCAGATTATGAACCAACCCCAGGCGATCCGTACAAAATCACGATCCCAGGAGCAGATGTTTCAACAGATAATTTCAATATTCCTAAGAAACTCGAACAAATTGGCGACTGGTTAACAAACGTCCTCCCATTTATGAACGCACAAACAATTACAAATAAAGTCATACCGCACCAAAATAATCTGTACATCTCAGGACAAGCCAGGCGCTGTATTTATCTTCCCGGCGCATCCAAACCCATTGAAAATGTAGGAGATACCTACAAAACAGAGCTCGTTGAATATCTTCCAAAACTCATGACTGCAACAGAACTGTTATCAGCAAACACGGTACGCAACGTTGTTTCACTCAAAGCTGGTTCTTATGATTTCCGCGGTCCTTCCTATGAAGTGGATAAAGCACCGCCTTGCGGCAGTACTGGGGAAGGGACAGATCAGGATCCAAAACAAGTGACACTTGCACAAACATTTTCCATTCCCAGTATTATTGAATTTTTTCAAAACTTGGTCAAAATCAAACGGGAGCTCGTTTCTAAGCAACAAACACCGGAAGCGGACCGCATCCATTGTCTCTTAAACGGCTGTGTGCAAAGCGGTGCGGATTTAGAATATATTGGCGATGGTAAAAAACAAGAAGTAATCAATAAATCCGGCGGCATAGTTGATGCAGGATTTCGGACCAATAGCATGGATACAACCAAAGGAGAAAATCCAAACGGTCAGGAAGAAAACTTTACAAAAACAAATACTTCATATACCAAACAAATGGAAAATTCAGCTAATCTCATCAAGTGTTCGCTTGTTCCAAAGGGAAAACGGGGTACCATCGGACTGACTGAAGAGGATTGTGCTGATTTTGTCAAAAAACCCTGTGACACCAAACTTCCTGATTTATCAAAATACCAACAAGGGTGTACGCTGAAAAATACCCAACTGTTAACCACATCAGGCAATTACCTTACAGAATATCAAAAACTTGCTCTCCCTCAGGGAGATCTCCCACAACTTGCCAAAGACATCATTAACGCGGCAGGGAATATATACAAAGTACCACCAGCGCTCATCCTTGCTACTATGGTCAGTGAAGGATCCTTTCAACACCCAGCGCTTACAAAAGCACAAGCTGAGAATTTCCAAAAATTAGGGATGTCTTGGGTAAAAGAAACTTCTGAAAAGGATGCATGGATGTGGACAGATGAAAATGTAAAAAAATGGAGTGTGTGTAAAGGAAAAGTTCCAATGTGCGAAGCCTACGCTCATCCAGATACAGGTTCAAAAGGACCTGTGGGGTGGATTGATGGGTGGTTTTTTGAAGAATCAGATAAATACTATGCTGGTGTTCAAGCGGTACAAGAACGAACAAAAGAACAAGTTTCTAATTGTAATTTTATGGATGCAATATTTGCTCTCGCAAAATCCATGCAAAAAACAAGCGGCGGAGTTACGTACCCATATACCACCTGTTGGGGGCATCCGCTTCTCATGAAGGGAGGTCCATCAACGAGCTGTACGTGGAATGAAGCGCGGGTGACAACCGCAACACGACAATATGCTGGATACTGTTCAGAACCACCGAAAAACGGAAGCTACTCACCACAAACAAAAAATAATAACCACTTTGATCGTGCATGGACATTTTATAAAACTTTTCAATAAAAAAATCATGCTTTACAATTTCAGTTACTTTTGCTACTATATTCCCTGTAACCCCGGGAGGGGTTTTTAGTTAGGCCAATTTATGGATACACCAAAGGTTCCAACAATCGCTTCTCCTACTAAATTTGTGAAAGAAGTGATTGCGGAGCTAAAAAAAACAACCTGGCCGACACGGCAAGAAACAATAAAATTGACTGTTATTGTCATTGCCCTATCGCTTATAGTAGGCGCTTTCATCGGTGTACTCGACACAATATTTTTACGTATATCAGGACTTTTATTTAGGAGATAATTATGGACGATATTACAAAAAAAACTCCCACTTCGCCAGAGGCTACGCGGGACACAGCACAAGTAACGCTTCGAACAGATGTTCCAGAAAATGCCAAATGGTATGTCGTACATACGTATTCCGGCCATGAAAACAAAGTAGCAACGAACCTCAAACAGCGCATCGAAACCATGAAGCTCTCTGACAAAATTTTCGATATCATAGTGCCTACAAGAAACGTCGTAACAGTCAGGCACGGTAAAAAAGAAGAACAAAAAGAAAAGATCTTCCCAGGATATATTCTTGTGAGAATGATCCTCGATGATATCTCCTGGCTTGCAGTTAGAACCACACAGGGCGTCACCGCATTTGTGGGAACAGGAGACAAACCAACACCCATATCAGCTGTTGAAGTGGGAGCAATCATGAAATTCATGCAGATGGAGGCACCCAAATACAAAACCAGTTTCTCTGTAGGAGAAGCCGTCAAAATCACGGATGGCCCCTTTGCAGACTTCTTAGGATCCATTGATTCACTGGATGAAGAAAAAGGGAAAATCAAAGTCCTCGTTTCCATCTTCGGAAGAGAAACGCCGGTAGAACTAGACTTCTTGCAGGTTGCAAAATTATAATGCTTTTTCTAAAAATAACGATTTGTTATTTTCAAAAAAAGCACAGGTAGGAAATCATGAATTATCGAAGACAGAATCGTCTTCTTCCTGTGCTCAGAACAAAATCTACGGTTCAACTGGGGAAAAATATCTTCCCGTCCGTTGATATAAATCGTTGACTTGTCAACGGCCCTCCAAACGCGAGAAGCTCCCACTCCGCAACATAAGGCGCGACCTCATAGGCCTGTGCTCTGACGATTATTGCGCCTTTATTGCTCTGAAGATTATGGTCTGTCACAAACTCCCAAATATCACTCTGGGTAGACCAAATAACTCTATCTTCAGGATTAAACGACGGTATACCGACAATGTTTGTACGGTAATCGTAGGCCATTTTATTTTCAAAAATGACCACTACATCGCCGTTAACCGGATCGAAGTGGTATATCATGATCCCGAAGCCCAAAACCCCTCCGTAAACACAAGCCCATTCCGGCTCAGGATGTTTAATCCTGCACTCTCGCTGATAGACGTATTCTACAACGCCTGAATCACCGAAAATGGTGTTATACAACCCGAAATCTAACGGGATGTCAATCGGATTGGTAATCGTCTGTTGGACGATGGGCAACGGTACATAGCTTGGCCTCTTCGTTTCTGTGGGAATAACTGGTAACGCGGTAGGTGCTTCAGGAGTACCTACTGGAACGCAACCAGCGGCCAAGATGACAAGTAACATAAGCCCGTATAACATTCTGTTTTTCATTTCTTTCTTCTCCTTTTCCTTTTAGGGTGAGTAAATAAATTTTTGACAACAACACGCCTGAATGAGAACGATATCGATCATTCACATACCGGCATGTTGTTTTGTTTAATAAGGAGAAGTTGTTTTCCTACCTGTTTATTAAAGAGCTGTAGAGAGCAAAAATGAAGCTGCATGTAGCCTCAATTAGCCTCAATACAAGACTTATAGTATACATCTTTTAATACTATCTTGTCAAATGCTATAGGATATTAATTTCCTGCTTTACGGATAAAATTTCTTCTGCTATACTCTTTGCTACTCCGCATAATGCGAAGGAGAAATCTGAAGAAGGTTTCGAAGAATTCATATTCCTCATTCTTTCTTCAATTTTTAATCTATGGCAGCAAAAAAAATCAAAACCCTCATAAAGCTCAACCTCAAAGCAGGAGAGGCAAATGCAGCTCCCCCAGTCGGTCCCGCGCTTGGACAACATGGTATTGCCATCATGGAGTTCGTGAAGGCATACAATGAACGAACCCTGAAGCTCAAAGGCCAGATTATCCCAGCAGTCATCACTGTTTTTGAAGATAGGACATTTACATTCGTCACCAAACTTCCTCCTGTGTCTGCCATGATCAAAAAAATGCTTGGACTTGACAAAGCTGGCGGCAAAGCAGGACGGGAATCCGCTGGAACACTTACCAAAGACCAAGTCAAACAAATTGCAACAGATAAACTTCCGGATATGAATACAACAAGTGTTGAAACAGCAATGAAAACAGTTGCAGGCACTGCCCGCAGCATGGGTATACAAGTAGAAGGATAATACTATGGGAAAAGTACGCAAAGTCGCATTGGGCGATGAAAAATTCGAAAAAGAACAAAAGAAAAAAGCAGAAGCTCGACGTGAAGGGAAAAAAGCGAAAAAACGCGTTGAGGGCGTCGGACTTCATGGTGGAGAAAGGACAGCGGTTGTTGAAGGAACAGAACTTAACGCAGAAGTCAAAGAATTATTGGAAAAAGTTGAGAGCGGTGTTGCGGCAGGAAAAGAAATAAAAAAGAAAAAAAATAAAGGACCAAGAACTCGTGGGAAAAAATATCAGGAAGCAGTAAAACTAATCGATAAAGCCAAACTCTATCCCCTGACAGACGCAGTTAAACTCGTCAAACAAACCAGTATCACTAAATTTGATGCAACTGTAGAATTACATATTGCTCTTAATCCCGCAACCTTAGGCGAAAAAACAGATTACAGAGGCTCTGTGACCCTTCCACATGGAACAGGAAAACAAGTCCGTGTACTTGTTGCTGATGATACAATCATCGCTGAAATAACTGCAGGGAAAATCAATTTTGATATTCTCGTTGCCCACCCCACCATGATGCCGAAACTTGCCAAAGTAGCACGTATCCTCGGACCAAAAGGACTGATGCCAAACCCAAAAACAGGAACCGTCACGACCGATGTAGAAAAACGCGTCAAAGAACTGTCTCACGGGCAAGTTAACTTCAAAACAGAGCCAGACAATCCACTGATCCACATGACAGTCGGCAAGGTTTCTTTTGAAGATAAACAACTGAAAGACAACATTGAGGCAGTAATCAATTCCATTGGTCGAGGAAAGCTCGCCAAAATCACCCTTTCCTCCACCATGGGACCTGGAATAAAACTGGCCGTTGAATAGCTCTCTCTTGACAATCTCTTAGAGAAACACTATAAATACACCCAACGTATGACAACTACCACTACGATTAAAGTAGAAGTCGGACAAATACTCAAAGAAACGTCGTGGATAAAGAATATTGAGAGCCCATTTATCTCCTATACCCGCATCGATGCTATTGTTCAGGGTTCAGGAAATGATGTTAATATTTGTGGTCCGGGTGCAACAACTCAAGAAGGAACAGCCCATTATCTACAAATCTTTGGCGAAATATCCACAGAAGGTAAAGTCACAGTGGAAAAAATAGTCCTTGACGAATGGGGAGGCAAAACAGTGAGAGAAGTACTACCACTTGACCAGCTCCCAGAAGGATATATCTGGTCTGATGAGATTCGTGCAGATTACGCTGGACGAGGTCCCGAAAAGAAGTAAAACAAACTCCCTCTCCTCCATCATGGGACCTGGAATAAAAGTACAGATCTTATAGTTGATAACTCCTTCAAATTATTTCATACTTATTCTAGTTATTATGGGAAAAGATACAAACGCAATCGTAGAACGCCTTGAATCTGTATCTAGACCATCGATTCAATCTCCATCTAATGAATTTCGACCAAAAGCAACAAAGGCTATAAGTGAGCGAATACATAGACAGCGAATACATGAACTGCTAGCCAATAGTAAAACAATCCATGCAACAGTAGAATCAGATGCTTTTGCTCTATTAAAACAACAAGCAAGCGCCACAATAGAACGTCGTAAAAAAAAACTTAAAAGAAGACTCATGGGGCAATAGCAAGATTTAAACTTGTACGTAGATAGCTTTTCTAGTACTATTTCTCTATGCCTGAACAAAATGAAGCAATAATATCATCTCACACTCTTGACGCACTGGGAATACCAAAAATGCTATCGAGAATTGGTGCAGATCACGCTTTTTTAACAGCTTCAGGCATGCTCTTTTCTCAATTAGCAACTCATCTTTCTTCTCATGCCGATATACCTTTAACTTCAGATCAGCGCCTTGCTCTCGCTTGGAACGCGGCAGAACGAGCAACAATAGAACAAGAACAAGTTGGTAAAACACCTAAAAATGCTATTCAGGCGGCACAAATGCGATTAGAAAGACTGTCGCAAGATAGAACAGGAAATGTGGATGTCACTGTTCTTCAACACCACATTGAACAAGCGCTTGTTGACGTCCAAAAACCGGAAAATCAAGAACAAATAAAACAATTAGCGGAAACCACACGACGATATTTAAAAAACCATGAAAGACACTTGCCAAGATAACGTCTTCATGATATAGTAACTCCATCCTAAAGACCGTAGGCCAGCAATAACGCTGATAATCACTACCTACCGAGGGAACACGTATATCCCTCGTTTCTATGGAGGGATTTTTTTGTGAATTCGTAGCTTTTTTGATTCATAGAAAAAAAGCGTACGAGTCACGACACCCGAAGGGTGTAAAAGGAGAAATTATGGCTACACAAAAGAAAATCGAAACAGTACAAGAAATGACAGACAATATAAAAAAAGCAAAATCCATTGTTTTTGTTGACTACGTAGGCCTCAAACACAAACAGCTTGAGGATCTTCGAAAAAAACTCCGTGTGGTAGGCGCTGAATTCATGGTAACCAAAAACAAGCTTCTGGAACGAGCTTTTGGTACGAAAGCAGACTCTGTTAAACCGCTTCTTAAAAACGCTACAGGAACGCTTTTTAACTTTGATGATGAAGTAACAGGTATAAAAGAGCTTTTGGCGTTTTTCAAAAAAGCTGCAGTAGGAAAAGCCAAAGCAGGAATACTCGGAGAAACCCTTCTCACAGAAGCGGATGTCACACGATTATCCAAAATCCCGCCAAAACAACAACTCTTGGGACAATTAGCTGGTCAACTCATGGCACCAATTCAAGGGCTTCATCATGCCCTATCTTGGAACATGAACAAACTTGTTTGGGCATTAACGAGTATAAAAGATCAAAAAAGTAAAAAATAATAGGAATTCTATTTGTCGAAAGGTGGTGACAAGATAATTATGGCAAAACTAACAAAAGATGAAATCTTGTCGGCAGTTAGCGGTATGACCGTACTTGAACTATCCGACCTTGTAAAAGCACTCGAAGAAAAATTTGGTGTGTCAGCAGCGCCTGTTGCAGTAGCAGGAACCGCAGCACCAGCAGCAGATGCAGGAGAACCAAAAGAAGAACAGACAGTATTTAACGTGGTTATTACTGAAGCAGGAGCAACAAAAATATCTGTTATTAAAGCAGTCCGTGAACTTCTCCCAACATTGGGACTTACGGATGCAAAAGCACTCGTAGATGCAGCTCCAAAAGAAGTATTAACAGGAGTGAATAAATCAGCAGCAGAAGAGGCAAAGAAAAAACTCGAAGCAGCTGGAGCAAAAGTGGAATTGAAGTAATTTAAATAGTAAGAGTATATACCAAAAAACCCCGCACACCGCGGGGTTTTTTGTTTAAAACCACAGTCTCGACTACGTAATCGGGACTGAGAAATGCCTGAATCGATCTAAACACCTACGTATGTGTTTGAATCACTCGATTCAGGCGAACAAATTGGAATGATGCAGTTTGTTGGGTATCTGGGGTACCCAACAAAGTTTGTACGCCTATAAAGTTACGGCGTTGCTGTCGGAGGAACAGGTGACGTCGGTGTGACCGTCGGATAATCACTGGTTGGAACTGGGATTATCCCATCCGGAAGGGACGTGATCAGCGGAAATTCCTGGCCGTCGGATGTCACGAGGACATAGGGCACGACGCCATTCCACTTATCAATACTGATGTACCGGATGTAGTAATCTGTCCGTCCGCCAAGTTGCTCCATCACAACACGGATCGCTTCAGCCTGGCCCTGCGCTTGCAAAATCTTCACTTGCTTTTGGCCTTCGGCTTGGGCAATTGCGGCTTCGGCTTCTGCTTGACGCTGTTGGAGCAAGAATTGTGCCTGAAGCGCCTGCTGTTCAGCAATGCTTTTGTTGGTGATGGCCTGTTGCTGCTCTGGCAAAAGATAGACTTCACCGACAGAGATGTCACTCATATTGATGAAGTTACTTGCGAGCGCCGGCTGCAAGAGTTCAGCGACTTTCAGCGAAAACTCGATGCGCTTGACTCCTGCAATATCAATGAACCCGTACTGGCCGCAGGCATCAGCAACCGCTTGCCGGGATATACGCCGAACCAATTCATCGGAAATCTGACGAATATCGCGGTTCGGGTAGTTGAGATACAACTGGCCGATGTCATCAGGAATCACTTTCCAAAGGACCGTGATATCCACGTTGACTTGAATACCAGCCATGTCTTTGCAGTCAACGGAATCATCTCCCGTTACTTGTCCCTCATCTTCACTTCGAACCATAATGAGAGACTGAAGGCTCATGGGATACATAGCCAGCGACTGCAGCGGTTTGATGATAATGAAGCGCCCGGGCATGACAGGAGTAATCACTGGTTCATCAGACACAGTGCCTTCTCCCCAGTCAATGAGAACGCCGACATTACCAGGCGGAACGCGTCGCACGAACGAGAAACCCAACACAGCGACGACCATCGCCACAACAACAACGATCACGAGCACGGTGTAATTTTTGTTATACATGGTGACACTCTCCTTTGAGGTCACTTCAAACCGTGATCCAGCGTGTCATTGCCTTTTTTCGCGGCAGCTTTGAGCTTCCGGTAGATGGCAACGACCCACTTGGTCCATTTCGGAGCAGTCAAAAGAGCGACCAGTCCGACCAACAGGGCAAAGCCCAGAATACAGATTGGTTGTGCGATTGGCATAGTCTTTTCCTGCATCTCTTCCCCAGAAAGAGTGCGCCAGAAGAAGAATATTTTCTTCACCCAACGCACTCCTCCTTAGGGAAGTTTCCAATTGTTAAAGAGCATCGATTAGATCTAACGCCTGTATTTGCAATAAATACCGTTTAGATATAATCGTAGACAGGTATGTATTGTGGGGTACACAACACATAAATTTCTGCGATTCCCATCAAAAAACCGGCCTCTTTCGATTGGCCGGTAATAAATATTCTTTTTCAAGAATCAAGGCGTTGTAATCTTGTGTAGAATACCATATTTTTGTATTTTTGTCAAGATATACGTCGCAAAATAATATTTTTATACAAACTTATCCACAATTATTTTTTCTCCATTGACAATGTCCGACATCACATGATATTGTTTGACTGCAAAAGATACATTTTTTTTCTTGCCCCAAAAAAGGAGACCATATGGCAATGGGTGATGACTGGCCAGATCTACTAACTGTCAAAGAGGTTGCGAAAATCCTCCGCGTGTCAGCGCTGACTATTAAACGCTGGGGAAAACGGGGTAAGCTCCCTGCAATCCGCATCAATTCTCGTGGAGACCGCAGATATAAAAAAGAAGCTGTCATGTGGCTCTTGGGACTTCAACAAAAAGGAGATGCGTAAACAATGTCACTTGAAGTTGATTGCAAACCAGTCCCCTCTGGTTTAATAGCTCATATATCTATGGCATCTCCTGCTGATACAGCATGCTGTGAAAGAGCTGATGCGTTTCAACCAACCACACTACCAAAAACACTTAGTAATGGTGAAAAAGTCGTTATATCAATTACCTACAGTCAAGCTGACGGTCGTTTTCATTCCAGCGCAACCTCTATATTTGAAGGCTTAGCTGAAGGAGAAAAGGGATATGTTGACGGTCACTTAGCAGATACATTAGAAGTTACAGGACAACCGAACCACGCAGGATTTATCGTCACCGGTAAATAAAATCTACACTTTCACTTCTTGCAAGAGTTTTGCAGCTGTTGTTGGATCAATCACATTGACGTTTAAGCCCGTTCCTAACTCAAATCCAGCACGGTGAATGGCTCTTGGGATAATCCGAATAAACCAATTCACTCCGTGGTAAATGTAATAGTTAAATACAAACGGAACATTGGCTTGTTTCAGCGGAACTTCCGGTAATTTCAGTACCGCACTAATTTTTTTTAGTGCTGTTTGAAGAACTTTTGAAAGATCAGGAAGCTCTGTATCCCCAACATCGCCAAACTTTGACCCCACTGTTTTTGGCGCAATCCATACCTCGAGCGGCCACTGGGAAAAATCCGGACAGTACGTCAGATAGTACGTATTTTCTTCAACAATATTTTGAAATGGCTCAATGGACACCGCATCCAGATTAATTTGATGCGGAACGACAACCAGTTGACTATGCGGATGCTTGAGTGATGCACCTGCTGAAAATCCATGGTTATTGAAAATAATCACTTGCCCATCCGCTTCATGCGCGCGATACCTGTCCCTGTACGAAGTCATGACTTTAATCACCTGTTCAAGCGGCAAGACATCAACATCCTTTTCACAATCCGGGGAATGGATGATCACTTCATGCATATCCGTAATAGGAAATTTATTCGGAACAACGCGTACAGACCAGCCGGGTTTATCTTTCTCCCCGCCTCCGATCCGATATACTTCAGGAGGCGTTATTGCTTCGTTCCCCGGACAAAATGGACAAATAGGATAGTTTTCTGGTTTTTCACTCGGAGGTTTAATACTTTGATCGGGTCTGGCACTCCGGGAAGGAGAAATAATCACCCATCGTTTGCTTCCAATGTCAGGGACATATTTGGCCATACCAGGTAGTAGAACTTCAGGCAAAACGCAGGTGTTGAAAGAAATATTCTTTCAATCTGCGCTTGAGAAGTCTCCCTCCTTGACTTGTTTTAAGATATTTTTCCCTGCGTTTTGCATCTTCTTGATCGAGACTCGCTTCATAATAAATAAGTTTCCACGGTTTATAAGGTTTTGTTGATTGATTCAGTCCAAGATTATGTTCTTTTACCCGTTTAACTAAATCACCTGTATATCCAATATACAACTTTTTCTTTATTTTGCTTTCAAGAACATACGTATAAAAGAACATAATCTTCTGAAGTTTCACTACTTGGCATATTTCTAGTGTATCACAAAAAAATGCCTAAATATTCATTGACACAGTATTGTTAACAGAGTATTGTAAAAAGTATGTTAACTAAAGGAGACATTGATTGGATGAAATCAGAACTTGTTCCTGCATTGTCTCAGCAGGTAAAAAAAGATATATCTGCCCGATTAGATCGGATCGTTACTATGCTCGATAAACAATCAGGGAATCTCCAATCCATTGAAAAAGAATTGACGCTTATTCGAGCATCTCTTGATACAAATGACACAAACCAATCGTCATTAGAGAAGCGTGTTAAAGATTTGGAAAAACACGCAAAACTCTTTCCTCTGGCAAGCTAACTATATATGTATCTTTATAAAATGAAGGAGTATCTATGAACGAAAAACTTATGCACGGTGTGTGGATTATCAGTATAATCATTCTTCTTACCCTTATCTGTTTTTTTGTCCCCTGGAAAAAAGTAAACTGGGGCATCATAGCAACCCAACCAGCAAGAACCGTCACTGTGACAGGACAAGCAATCAGTAAACAAAAAAACCAAATTGCAACGTTTTCAGCAGGTGTTTCTGTCACCAAAGACAACAAACAGGATGCAACCAATGAAGTGACAAACAAAATCAATGCCATTGTGGAAGCAGCAAAGGCATTTGGTATTAAAACAGAAGATATCAAGACACAATATATCAGCGTCTATCAAAATCAGGAACAGTACTACGAAGACAATCGCCAAAAAACACGTCCAGGACAGTGGAATGTCAGTAACTCCGCATCGTTTGTCCTCAGGGACGTCACACGGGCAAGTGCCTTAACTGATGTCTTATCGAAAGCAGGAGCAACTAATATCAATGGCCCGCAATTTTCCATGGATGAAACAACAGATATTGAAAACAGTCTCCTGGGAGAAGCAATTGCCAATGCCAGGAAAAAAGCAGAGCTTGTGGCACGTGGAGCAAATATGAAACTTGGCCCCATGATCAACGTAATTGAGGGCTACAGCATGACACAATCCCGACCCGTCTATTTTGAGGGTGGCGGAGGCGGTGGAGGCGGCGGCATGGAAGCAGGAACTGCAGCGGTTGAAAAAACCGTCACCGTCATGTTTGAACTGAAATGAAAGAAAAACTTGTTGTTTTTGCAATTCTCATTCTCTTTCTTGGAAGCGGTATCATACTGGTGCGCAATACGTTTTCTGCACTCCCAAAAACAACTACTGCAATAATAAAAATTCCTGATATACAAGCGCTTTCAAAAACTATTATCGCCTGGATTGATGCAATTTCTGAAAGTGATTCCACGACTCAAACAAGTATCCCAACACCAGTACGTACACCATCACCAACACCAACAATAACAAGACGGGTCATTCCCACAACCGTATCTGTCCTTTCCCAACCCCTCATCCCCTGCTACCGGTACAAAATACCGCATCTGGACGGATCATCGTCAAATCTCTGTTACAGCTACGAAAATTATCAAGAACTGCAACAACTGGGATACACGTATTCAAGTGCAAAAACCTTTTACGATTTTCACCTGAAAGGTGTTGCGGACTATCAAAAACAGTACGAAAAAACAGGCTCTTCCATCTATCTTGATGCAAAAAAAAACCAACAAGATAAAGCAAACGAACAGAAAAACATCATGGACAGCACACTTGCAAAAATGTATACTCTGGAACAGAGAGGATTTAATCGGTAACGGTATGGAATCACTAACATTTTCCTATACACAACTGGTCGTTATGATCGGCTTTCTGGCTATTCTTGCGGAACTCGTTTTAGGCATCCAAACTGGTTTTGATTTTCTTTTGTTAGGATCGATCCTTGTGGTGTCCGGCACTGTCGGAGAAGCATTCAAAAACATCTGGTTGACACTCGGGATGTCTTCTGTTTTAGCATTTTTGTACATAGCATTTGGAAGAAATCTCATCCGCCAAAAAATTATCGTAACCACGCATAAAACCAACATCGATAACGTCGTCGGAAAACATGGCATCGTCATCCGCTCAATAACCCCTGACACTGCGGGACTTGTCCGCATTGACGATGAAGACTGGCGCGCGGCAAGCGACACTGTTTTATATGAAAAAGATAAATGTACTGTTTCGAGTGTTGAAGGAGTCACACTCAACGTACAAAAAGTATAAACATTTTTGAAAGGAGTTCTGTTATGTTTTCTTCATCTATCATTCTACTTATTTTCATCATCTCATTTCTTGCTCTTGCATCGAGTGTGAGAATTATCAAACAGTATGAAAAAGGACTCATCATTCGACTTGGGAAATACCATTCAACAGCTGATTCAGGTGTTGTCTTTCTCATGCCGTTTCTGGATGCTCTCATTAGGGTTGACATGCGGGAACGTCTCATCAGTGTCGATCCACAACAGGTCATCACCAAAGACAATGTTGGAGTAACTGTCGATGCGGTCATTTACTACAAAGTCGTTGATCCGGTCAAAGCGGAGTTTGAAATCGTGGATTTTGACTATGCAGCAACAACCCTTGCACAAACAAATTTAAGAAACTTAATCGGAGACAAAACACTGGATGACACCCTCACGGCACGGGACAATATCAATACCAGTCTTCGGGAAGTGTTGGATGAATCAACAAATTCCTGGGGAGTAAAGGTAACCAAAGTGGAACTGCAAAAAATCGATCCCCCGCAGGATATTACCGATGCCATGAGTAAACAAATGAAAGCAGAGCGGGAAAAGAGAGCACAGATTCTTTCTGCTGAAGGATTTAAGGAAGCACAAATTCTTGAGGCGGAAGGTCAGGCAAAAGCAAAACTCCTTCGGGCTGATGCAGAAGCACAGTCAATCAAAATGGTCGCTGATGCAGCAGAAAAATCATTCACAACCCGCGCACAGACACTCAAACGACTAGAGGTCGCTGAAAAAGTGCTCGGTGACGGCAGTACAAAATTCGTTATGCCCACATCAGGCGAACTCGTGAGTGTTCTGAACCTTGATGGAGCTGAAAAAACAGTAGTTCCGCTTAAAAACAGGTAAACTGGGAAAGAAGTTTCTGAATAAGTTGTTTTTTTTCTTTTGTCACAACGACTTCGATAATCCCCTGTTCGGGCTGTCCATAAAAGACCAAAGAATCAATCGGTGCAT
>Ga0208958_1002012_pt1 | contig 18422 bp, 21 predicted proteins | sample RifOxyB1_FD_184032 | JGI IMG/M metagenome (GOLD analysis project Ga0208958, IMG submission 184032) | Soil microbial communities from Rifle, Colorado - Rifle Oxygen_injection B1 (SPAdes) | ecosystem: Environmental > Terrestrial > Deep subsurface > Rock core/Sediment | place: Rifle, Colorado... | reverse complement strand
CAGGTTCGATCCCTGCATCCCGCACCAGAATCACACTTTTCGGTTTGGAATTAACAAAGGAGTGGGCGGCACGAAGTGCCGCCCACGCTGTTATGCCTGAATTCGCAAGCGAATTCTCAAAATCTGGCGCGCTAGCGCGCACTGATTTGTTGTGGAGGAGGAGGTTCGAAATCCAATGCAATTTTTACAGATTTATATACAAAAAGAATTTTGTGCTAAAATAATCATATGTCACAAAAATTCTTTTTGTATGCTCGCAAGAGTACGGATGTCGAGGATAAACAAGTGTTAAGTATTGAAGCGCAACTCACCGAATTGCGGGAATACGCCGTTCGGGAAAATATTGAAATTTCCGCCGAAATTGTAGAAAAACAATCTGCGAAATATATTGGTCGTCCATTGTTCAATAAAATGTTAGACGAGATTGAAAAATTCGGCGGAAGCATACTATCTTGGAACCCCGATCGTCTCGCCCGCAATTCAGTGGACGGTGGAAAAATTATTTATCTTTTAGACACAGGCAAACTTGCGAGCTTGAAGTTTCCAACTTTTTGGTGCGATAACACTTCGCAGGGAAAATTCATGCTCAATATGGCTTTCGGACAAAGTAAATATTATGTGGATTCTCTTTCCGAAAATACCAAAAGAGGGTTGCGCCAAAAAGTCAGGCGCGGAGAATATCCCGGACTTTCTCCTGTTGGCTACATAAACGATTCCCGAACAAAAACTATTATCGTAGACAAAAAAACCGCGCCAGTAATTCGTAAAGCGTTTGAACTCTACGCACAGGGCAACGAAACACTGGAAAGTATCGGTATGTTTTTGGCGCAAAATAATCTCTTTGCAAAAAACGGAAAGAGAATCCATAAAAATCATGCCTCCTTTATCCTCTCCAATCCATTTTATTACGGACACTTCCGATACAGTGGAGAAATACACGAAGGCAAATACGAGCCAATAGTGGCAAAAAAACTTTTTGATCAAGTGCAAGAAGTGATGAAAAGAAAAAGTCGTCCGCGACACAAAGACCAGCCTGAACCCCAAGCATACTGCGGACTACTTTCTTGCGCGTCATGCAACATGATGATTACTGGCGAATACAGGACAAAAACACAGCAAAATGGAAATGTGCATAACTACACTTATTATCATTGTTCTAAAAAACGACGAGATATGAAATGTCCTGAACCCTGTATTCGCCAGGAACCTTTAGACGCGCAAATTTCATCACTTCTGCAAAAAGTTTCTTTGCCACTGGATTGGGCGGAATATTTAAATATTAGACTTACAAAAGACAAAACTGATTCCGCCCAATCTGTTTCTGCTTTCGTATCGGAGAACGAGAAAAAGATAAAGGACATCACCACAAGGCTCCAGCGACTTCTAGACGGGTATTTAGACCAAGACATAGAGAACGAAACATATCGTGTAGAAAAATCTAAACTTTTATCCAAGAAGAAGTCGCTGGAGGAAGAAATTTCTCGTTCTCAACATCAGCAGAAACATTGGCTCGAACCGATGTCCAAGTGGATAAAGGACGCACAGAATATAGAAAAAATTGCATTGGATAGCAACCTTTTGAATAAAAAGGTTGCTGCCAAAGAAATCTTTGGTTCGAACCTCCTCCTCCACAACAAATCAGTGCGCGCTAGCGCGCCAGATTTTGAGAATTCGCTTGCGAATTCAGGCATAACAGCGTGGGCGGCACTTCGTGCCGCCCACTCCTTTGTTAATTCCAAACCGAAAAGTGTGATTCTGGTGCGGGATGCAGGGATCGAACCTGCGACCTTCGCTGTGTAAAAGCGCCGCTCGTACCAACTGAGCTAATCCCGCAACTTCATTTATTTATACACTAATAAATAAGAAAATTCAAGATGTGGATAAATAGACTTGCGATATGTATACTATATATAATATACTCTACTTATGAAAGTTATAGAAAAAGAAAAGGCTCGAGTTTTACGCAAGAAAGGTTATTCCATTAATCAAATTGTAAGGGAAGCAGGTTTTTCAAAGGCAAGTGTGAGTCTTTGGGTTCGAGATATCGTACTTACAAAAGAACAAAAGAAAAATCTATCTGAAAGAGGAAGAAGTGTAGAATCTATAGAAAAAAGACGAATTAATCGTCTTTTTAATGAAAATAAAAAAAGACAGGTAATAATTGATGAGGCAAAAAAAGATTTTACCAATATTTCTTTAGAACAATTAAAGTTAATAGGAATTATTTTATATTTAGGTGAAGGAGGAAAAACTAGTCGAGGTATGGTTAGGTTGGCAAATAGTGATCCAATGGTAATAAAAATTATGATGAGGTTTTTTAGAGAAATTTGTAAAGTTCCAGACAGTAAATTTCGTGCTAGTATTCATACATTTACACATGCTAATCTAAGTAAAACAGAAAAATATTGGTCTAAAATTTCTGGAATACCATGTAGTCAATTTTTTAAAACATATATAAAACCAAGTTCAGCAAGTTTACAGAAAAGAAACACATTACCATTTGGGACGTTTGATATTTATGTATGCGATACGAAATTATTCTTAACTATTATGGGTTGGATTGAAAGAATTAAGGAACTAACTATTAATAATAAAGTATGATATCTTTTAATATTATGAAAATAAAAGTTTTATATGAAGATAAGGATATTTTAGCGATAGACAAGCCGTCTGGTATTTCAGTGCACGGTGATGGCAGGAGTAAGGAAAAAACAATTGCTGATTGGGTGCTGAAAAATTATCCAAAAATGAAAAATGTTGGAGAAGCAGAGGATGCTCAAAATTTTTATCTCCGAGGGTCCCAACCCGAAGGGGAAGGGCGCAGGAGGAAAAATTTTGAGCATCCTCTGCGACCTGGTATAGTGCATAGATTAGATCGTGATACTTCAGGTGTATTGCTCCTAGCAAAGAATCAAAAAGCTTATGAATTTTTAAAAAGTCAATTTTCCGCCCCCGCTCTGGAATTAAAAACAAAATGCGGGTTGGCGGACAGGCAGAATAGGATACGTAAGACATATGTAGCTATCGTAGATGGTTGGGTTAGATTGGACCGTGGAATTGTAAATAAGCCTATTGGCCGAAGTCCAAAAGATTTTCGTAGATATTTAGCTGGGCGTGGTGTAAAAGGAGAGCTTCGTGAAGCAATAACTCAATACAAAGTATTAAAAAGATTTAATGCTTCGGGGAAATTTACATATCTTGAAATTAGTCCTAAGACTGGGCGGACACATCAGATTCGTGTGCACATGAAATTCTTAAATCATCCTGTAGTTTGTGATTCTCTTTATAATCCAAATGGCTTAAGTTTAAAGGGTATTTCACGTATGGCTCTCCATGCTAAATCTATAGAATTCAAGAATTTAAAGGGTGAAATGGTAAAAGTAGAATCATCTCTGCCAAAAGAATTTCAAAAGATGGTAAAATAAAAATATGGAAGCTCAAACTAAATCCTGTCAAAATTGCAAGAAAGATTTTACGATAGAGCCGGAGGATTTTAGATTTTACGAAAAAATAAATGTACCAGCACCAACTTGGTGCCCAGAGTGCAGAATGATTCGGCGAATGGCTTGTGTTAACCCATGGTTTCTTTTTTGGCGTAATTGTGACAAGTGTGGAGAGCGTACTATGTCAATGTATTCTCCAAAACAAAAAATCACAGTGTACTGTCAACCATGCTGGTGGGGTGATTCTTGGGATGGCACTGAATACGCTATGGAGTATAATCCTAGTCGTCCATTTTTAGAACAAGTTAGAGAACTTTCAAACAAAACTCCTTATACGGCACTTGAAAATACTTATTTACTTAACAAGAATTGTGAATATAGTAATAGCGTAGGTTATTCAAAAAACTGCACTTTAGCTATTTGGGCGGATTATTGCGAAAATGTTTTTCACTCTTTTTTATTAAACGGGGCGAAAGACACTGCAGATTCGCTTAGAATATTTAAATCAGAGCTTATTTATGAATCAGCAGGGCAAAATGATTCTTATCGGGTTTTCTACTCAGAAGAATGCGACGCTTGTACAGATGTATGGTTTTCTCGTAATTGTTATAGCTCTATGAATTGTGTAGGTTGTGTGAATTTACGAGGAGCTTCTTATCAGATTTTTAATGTCCAATATTCTAAAGAAGATTATCTTAAAAAATTAAAAGAATTAAAGCTAGACACACGTTCTGGAATTAAAAAAATTAAAAAAAAGGCAAAAGAATTTTGGCATAAACATCCATATAGATTTTATACAGGGAATACTTTAAATTTAAATGTTACTGGAGAGTATGTATTTAATTCTAAAAATTCCAAGGAAATTTATATTGCAAGTAAAGCAGAAAATAGTAAATTGTGTCAACTTATTACAGTATCTCCTATAAAAGACTGTATGGATTATTCAGGATGGGGGAACAATGCTGAGCTTATCTATGATTCAGTAAACATCGGGGTTGATGCTAGTGATATTAAATTTTCAGTATATTCTTGGAGAGATGTAGCAAATGTGGAATACAGCCTTTGGTGCATATCGGGAAAAAATAATTTTGGTTGTGTAAACTTGAAGCGTAAAAAATACTGTATTTTAAATAAAGAATATCCAAAAGAAGAATATGAAATTTTGCGTGAAAAAATTATTGAAGATATGAAGAAAAATCCTTATGTGGATGAAAATGGTAGGGTTTGGACTTATGGAGAGTTTTTTGGAATAGGTTTTAGTAAATTTCCATATAATAATACTAATGCTTTTAAATTTTTTCCAAAAACAAAAAAAGAAGCTTTGGTTAGTGGATATACTTGGAATGATGAAGAAGAGAATCAAGCTGAGGCCACTCTTTCTGGAGAGAATTTACCAGAAACTATAAAAGAAGTTGATAATTCAATTTTAAAAGAAGTTATTTCTTGTACTACTTGTGATAGAAGATACAAAATAGCTTCGCTTGAGTTAGATCTTTTACGAAAAATGAACATACCATTACCGGATACATGCCTAAAATGTAGAGGAAAGTCTCATTTTGAGAAGCTTCAAATGCCAAAACTATATGATCGTGTATGTGCAAAATGTGGTGATGAAGTACGAACTTCTTTTGATCCTGATCGACCAGAAATAATATATTGTGTTAAATGTTACCAGCAGGAATTTTCCTAACCCCGCCATGGCGGGGCAAGTTGCCCATATAAACTTTTTATGCTAAAGTGTTTTTACTACGGTGTCCCGTTAGAAAATCAGCTTAAAAGACGGAACCACGTAGTTTATTATTTTTAATTTTTTAATGGGATGACAGCAAATAAAGTTAGTAATATTAAATTCAGCCCAGTAGATATGGAAGCTCGCAAAGAGCTTAATTTTAAAGCTGGAGACACGGTAAATGTCTGGTCTAAGATTTTAGAAGAAAAGACTGAGAAAAAGGGCGAAAAGAAAAAGAAAGATGCAAAAAAATCTGAGGCTAATAAATTCAGATTGCAGGCTTTTGAAGGTATCGTTCTAGCCAGAAAGCATGGCACAGAAATGGGTGCCACTTTTACTGTTAGAAAAATAGCTTCTGGTGTCGGAGTAGAGAGAATCTTTCCACTTTATTCTCCAATGGTAGATAAGATTGAAATAACTAAAAAATCCAACGTTCGCAGATCAAAACTTTATTACATTCGTACAAAAGCAGTGAAAGACGTTCGCAGTAAAATGCGTTCAGTAACTAATCAAGAAGAAGCAGAAGAAGTAGAGGTTTCCCCACAAGCATAAACTTTAGTATATAATTTAAATATGCGCGGGTGTTGTAACGGTAGCCAAGCCAGCTTGAGGTGTTGGTGCCCGCAAGGGCGTGGGAGTTCAACTCTCCCCCCGCGCACCAAAACAAAACTAGCATTTATCTAGTTTTTTTGGTATATATAAAGTACACGGTGCCTATGGTGTAACGGTTAACACATGAGCTTGTGGAGCTCTTGATCTGGGTTCGATTCCCAGTAGGCACCCATTTATTTTTTATTTTCTTCCAGGTGAGTTTCTACGTGATCCAGCTTTTTTTCTAGCCTGCTCAATGTGTTTTGTAGAGTTTTAATTTGAGTTTCTTCTGTTTCTATTTCGCTTTCTTCTTTTTCTTCTAATTTCTTTTCACCGACAAGTCCAGTGATAATGAGTTTTTTACCGATAAATTCCGAAACAAAGATGCCAGTCAAAAGCAGAATAGCAAGACCGACAATAAAAGACATAATGCTGGTCATATTTATATCGTCTGCGATATGCCATATTCCACGCCAGAATAATACTACTCCGACACCTCCAATAAGCGCATAAAGTATGGGGTAGCGACTTAATTTTATCCTTATTTTATTTTCTATTTTATTTAAAAATTGCATATTATCTTTTATTATAATAATGTTAAACTGATTATACACCAATAACACAATTGTTTCTATGAGTGAAAATAATATATGGAGTAATAAAAATCTTGTCAAAGTATTGAATGATGGTGGCGTGGTGGTCATGCCTACGGACACTTTGTATGGAATCGTTGGGAAAATAGAGAGTGAGCAAGTGGTAAACAGAATTTACGAATTACGAAAACGTGCACCAAACAAGCCTTGCATCATTTTGATTTCTAATATTAAAGATTTAGAAAAATTTTCAATAATTATTTCAGAAAAACAAAAAGAAGTACTAGAAAAATATTGGTTAAAAAATACAGAACCATTAAGTGTTGTTTTAGATTGTCAAAATGAGGAATTCGAGTATCTGCATCGTGGCACAAATTCACTGGCTTTTCGTTTACCAGCGCAAATAGGTTTACAAAATTTATTAAAAGAAACAGGTCCGCTGATTGCTCCCTCAGCTAATACGGAGGCAATGCCTCCGGCGCTAAACATCACTGAAGCAAAAAAATACTTCGGCCCCGTTAGAGAACGCCCTGCCGAAGGCAGTGCTTCTGTCACCTTGGGGCGACCCTTCTCTAACGGGGTTGATATGTATGTAGATGGTAGGACAATTAATGGTAAGGCTTCAAAGGTGATTAGACTAGAAAAAGATGGTTCAGTGGAGGTTTTAAGGGATTGACATAGACTCTCACTGGGGGTATAATATAGGTAGTTTGTTGTAGTAGTCTTGGCTTATTTCACGATTCCTAACAGAGTCGTGGGTCAAGAAGTTAGCATTAGAGGCATTATGAGGACAGAAAACAGAGATTGGTTTGGGCTGAAGTTTGGCGATTTCATTGCCATTTTCTTAGCAAATGGGTCGGGGTTTTCAAGTCTGCTCAATGAGGAACTCAAGAAGAGCAAGAGCCTCACGGACGCATTCTTCAACAACTAGACCAAGAAGTGAGGGTAACATCAAGCCGTTCCACCCCGGAGGAATAAAGCCGGACCGGAACGGCTTTTCATTTGCTTAATTGACAAAAGATTAGTTTGGGTGCAAAGTAAAAATATATAAGGTTCTTTTAAATAACGTTTCGCCACAGCAGAAAGTAGCTTAAAAGTGATTTAGGCTATTATCTGTTGTAGGCGAAACCAAAATGGTTAGTCTCACAACGATATTCAAGGAGAGCGAACATGTATTTAGTTACTGCAAAAGACATGAAAGGGACAACAGAACAAACACCAGAAACCTTCCTTCGTGCCGGTGGAGGAGTATTCCACATCGGCCATACGGACACGAGAATAACATTGGCCGAAATCTGCACGGGTGGGGTCGTCGATCCAAAGGGACTTCTTCGCCACGTTGGGAAGGGTCTGTCGGTTTCGACCACTGATTCGATGAAGATCGTCTCCTACGATCTGGCCAAGAATGGTTGCCTGCTCGACATCTTTCGGAGTCTTGGCAGGGACCGACCTCGTTTTCGCTTCCAGAGCGAAATCGTGGAGTTTCTTGTTTGCTTTGGACTCTGTCCCAATCCGGCAGATGAAAAGAAACTGATGGCTTACAAGATCTTGGGCGAGGGTTGGACAAACACCTTCGAGTTCGAAGATGTTCCTATCGTCGTGGATGTGGTCTTGGACGGTTTTAGTCATCCTGGTCGTTTCAAGGCCATCGTGAGTGAGTTGTTGGATCCTCGTGAACTGAAGTACGAGAATCCGCATCGTTTCTTTTTCCCACTGCGTGGGTAGCAACGGTAAGTCTCCGTTGCACTAACATCATATTGGAAGTACACCGTCGAGGTGGGGAAACCTGCTCGGCGGGTTTCTTTTTTTAGTTAGACTTTTGCTATACTGAATAAGTACATGAAAATACAGAACAATTACAATTTATCTAAATTAAACACTTTTGGCATTTTAGCCAAAGCGAAGTTTTTTGTAGAAATTAATAATGAAACTGATTTAAAAGAGCTTTTTGATATAGGAGAATTCAAAAATAATGAGAAATTGTTTCTTGGTGGAGGGAGCAATGTTTTATTTACAAAAGATTTTGATGGTTTAGTAATTTTTAATAAATTAAAAGGTATAGAGATTCTTAAAGAAGATTCAAAAAATGTTTTGATAAAATCTATGGGAGGAGAAATGTGGCACGACATTGTAATTTTTTCTGTGGAGCGTAATTTGTGGGGGATTGAGAATCTTGCATTTGTTCCCGGGACGGTCGGTGCTGCGCCAATACAAAACATAGGAGCTTATGGAGTGGAATTAAAAGATACCTTGGAAAATGTTGAGGTCTTTGATATTGAAACAGGAGAAAAGAAGGTTCTCGATAAAGAAGAATGTAAATTTGGTTACAGGGATAGTGTTTTCAAGAATGAATTGAAAGGAAAATATTTTATTACGGCTATTACTCTCAAATTAAGCAAAACACCTGCCCGCCAATTGGCAGGCGGGGAAAATAAAAAGAAGATATATCCTGCCTTAGAAAAATATTTGGTGGAAAATAAAATTGAAATTAAAAATTCTAAAGATATAAGTGATGCGGTGACAGCTATCAGAAAGAGTAAGCTTCCAAATCCGGAAGTTATTCCAAACGCTGGCAGTTTTTTCAAGAATGTTTTTGTGAAAGAAATAGAATTTAAAAAGTTACAAAAAACTTATCCAAATATTCCTTTTTTTAAAGAAAATGGAGAAATAAAAATCCCATCTGGATGGCTCATCGAACAATGTGGTCCTGCAAACGGGACAAGTTGGAAAGGATATAGGCTCGGCAATGTCGGTGTGCATGATAAACAAGCGTTAGTTTTGGTGAATTATGGCGGAGCGACAGGGGAAAAGGTTTTGAATTTAGCCAATAAAATTATAGCCAATGTTAAAGAAAAATTTGGACTTAAACTTACACCAGAAGTCAATTTGATTTGATAGCTTTTTGGGAGTATAATTTATGGATCCCGTTAGAAGTTTACAAAAAATGATTTCACGGGGAATATAATTTTGATTATTATTTAATTTAGGTAAAAGTAAACAAATACACTTTTACTTCTAACGGGATGGAAATACAAGAAGAAATTAAGAATAAATTGTTTAAGGTAGTTGTTGTTTTGTTGATTATTTTATCAGTTTATTTTGTTGTTAAAATATTTTCTGAAATAAAGAAAGGCAGTTTGCTTGGGGAAAGTAGTCAGCCAGCAACTATTTCATTTTCCGGTCATGGAGAGGTCAATGCTGTGCCAGATATTGCCAGTGTGTATTTTACAATTAGCAAAGATGCAAAAACAGCCAAAGATGCTCAGGCCAGTGTCGCAGTTGTCGAGAAGAAAGCTCTGGATTTTCTAAAATCAAAAGATATAGCAGATAAAGACATAAAGACAGCTAATGCATCTGTTTATCCTAAATATGAATACAAGCAAGCCGTATGTCCGCAACCAGTTTCCACCTTTACTTCAGATGGAGTCGTTTCTTCTCCTTCTTATTATTGTCCTTCAGGCAAGCAGGTTCTCGTCGGCTATACTGCAAGTGAAAGCATTACAGTAAAAATAAGAAAAGTAGATGATGCAGGTGCTGTCATGCAAGGTTTGGGAGAAGTGGGTGTTTCTGATTTAAATGGTCCAAATTTTACGATTGATAAAGAAGATGCTTTAAAAGCGGAAGCACGAAAGCTCGCTATCGATGATGCAAAAGCAAAAGCAAAAGTATTAGCGAAAGATTTGAATGTCAGTTTGGTAAAGATTACGAGTTTCTATGAAAATAGTAATGGTTATCCTATGATGTATGCCACTGCTATGGAAAAGGCGATAGATTCTAGAACCCCAGCTCCAGCAGTTATTCCAAAAGGCGAAAATACCATCAGTTCGGATGTGACTATAACCTACGAGATACGATAAAAGATAAATAAACAGAGGTAGTTTACCAAAACAGTTTGTGCTATATTTTTGGTATGGTAGAAAGTTTAAACATACATGATCTAGGGCAAAAGCCTCCAGAAACAAGTCTTGAAGATCCGAATAAATTAAATGAAGAATGGAACACCTTACAAGATCACCTAGAACTGATTCAAAGGCAAATGCCGTATTTGCGGGTTGTGCTAAAAGATTATGGAAGACTAAATATAGGTCTAGATCCTAAAGCCAATGAAGATCATATAGATATTTATCGTAAAAAATTAGTAGAACTTGGAGATGAAGGTCAATACAAAGATACTGAACTTTTAGAGAGCTTGATTAGAAATGGGGAAGAATTTTTACAAAATCTTCCAAAGGAAAGAGAAAGTCTAGTTTTAGAGATAAAGAAAAATTTAACTGAAGCTGGATTATCCCCTGAACTTAATGAGTTAGCTTGCAAAACTCTTATTTCTGATTATGAAAATGAAAGAATTATTCTTTTGAAAAGAATTGCCGAAATTGAGAATTACTTTCTAGAATTTCGAAAAAGAAGAGTTAATGTTTCTGGGATAAAACAAAAAAGTGCTGGACCAGATGTGCAAAAAGGAAAACATCTAGGATATGCATTGGAATTTAAAGAAGAAATAAAACGTTACCCGAAAGTTTTAAGTACGGTTTTATCTCTGATGAAAAGCGATAAACTTAAGAAACCTTCAAATTATACTGAAGTTAGCAGTGCTCATGAAAATGGAGTAAGGATTATATTTCTTGATAGAAAATATCCATCGAGGAGAGGAATAGAAAGACAAGGTATAGGTAAACTTTTCAAAGTAACATTTCCTGATCTATCTTCTTATTTTGCAAAGGTTCACGATCATCAAGAAGCCATGAACTTTTTTGGAGGAGGCTATCAACAGTTTAGTGATTCCGCTTTTGCTCGTAGCGCTCTTAAAGAACTGTCCTTTGTAGAGGTAATAGATTTTCAACTGGGTTATCAAGACGAAAAAAAGGCATTTTTTGTAGCAAAATGGAGAGACGGAATAAGTAGTTCATATAGTTTTGATTCTTACATTATTCTTCTCATGGCTCAAGGAAAAAAAGAAAAGGCAGAAGAGTTAGAAAGAAAGCGAGATCTTTTGATTCAAAAACTTACTGGATTAAGACAGGATTTAGCTAGTTTCTCTGATGACCCGAGAAATAATTGGGGATTTGACATAAAAACAGAAAAATTTGCAGTTTTTGATATGGGAGGTAGAGGACCTTTTGGCTATCCAAAATTTTCTTAAAATATCTTTAGTTAAAAATATTTGTATATATGTTTGACTATTTCAACTAAAAAGAGTAGTATTAAAAGAGCCCTGAGAGGGGCTTTTTTAAGAGGCAAGAAGATTATTAGAAATTTTAAATATTATTTATGTCAAAAATTACCGAGTATTTTAAGGAAACAAGAGGAGAATTAAAGCATGTAATATGGCCTACCAGAAGTCAGACTCTTTATTACACTTTGATTGTCATAGTTTTGTCCGTCGTCGTAGCATATTATTTAGGTGTTTTTGATTTTATTTTTTCCAAAGGTTTGGAAATCATAATCAATAGGTAGTCGAAAGTTATCAAGTTCATAAAGTTATAAAGTCTAACAACTCAATTCATGAAACAAGAAGAACAAGGAGCAAGAAATTGGTATGCTATTCATACTTATGCCGGATATGAAAACGTAGTTTTACGTAATTTAAAACAGCGCATTGATTCTCTCGGTATGAATGACAAGATTTTTAATGTCATTGTTCCGATTGAAAAGAAAATTAAAATAAAAGGAGGCAAGAGGGTAGAAGTAGAAGAAAAGATTTACCCTGGTTATGTTTTGGTGGATATGATTGTTACAGACGATTCTTGGTATGTAGTTCGCAATACTCCTAGAGTTACTGGCTTCGTCGGTGCAGGAGTAAATCCAGTTCCACTTAAAAAAGAAGAAGTAGATTATCTCTTCAAGAAAATGGGTGCTGGCACAGCTAAACACAACATTGACATGACGATTGGAGAAAGTATTTTAATAACAGATGGTCCGTTTAAGGATCTCGAGGGTAAGGTGAGCTCTATAGATCAAGAAAGAGGAAAAGTAAAAGTGCTCGTTTCTATGTTCGGTCGTGAGACTCCAGTCGAGCTAGATTTTCTTCAGGTGAAGAAAATCTAGCTTCGCAAAGCCGACGTTTTAGTCGGCTCCCCGACACAAATTGTCGGGGGTTAAGAGTAGTTTTGCAATTAAATTAAATTTATAGTAGAGTAAAATCCTATGGCAAAGAAAATAACCAAAAAAATAAAACTACAAATTCAGGCTGCAAAGGCTACTCCTGCGCCACCTTTAGGACCCGCGCTCGGACAAGCAGGTATAAACATTGGGGACTTCGTCACCAAATTTAATGCACAGACAGCTAAAATGGCTGGAGATAAAGTTGGTGTTTCTATCACTGTTTATGATGATCGTAGCTATGATTTTATTGTTAAAACTCCTCCTGTTTCTGGGCTTATTTTAAAAGCTGCTGGTGTAGAAAAAGGTTCAGGGAAGAATGTTGCCACAAAAGCTGGAAAGATAACTCGTGCGCAAGCTTTGGAAATAGCTAAAAAGAAAATGAAAGATTTTAACTCTAAAGATGACGAAGGAGCAATCAATATAGTTGCTGGCTCTGCTCGAAGTATGGGGATAGATGTTGTGTAGAAGTTAAAGACTAAAATCTTGAAGAATAAAAGACAGTTTCCATATTTAACAAATCTTATTAAAAAACTTGCGCCCAAAATTGGCGCAAGGGTTATTGTCGAGCCAGAATGGGGAGTTGTGGCGCAAATAATTTATCCAAATGGTGTAGTGAGGTCATTGCGTTATTATTCTATCGATTTAAATCACATTGCTTCTGCTGATGTTGCTAAAGATAAAGATTATGCAAAGTTTTTTATGCAAAAGCTCGGTTATCCTATAGCTGAAGGAAAAACATTTTTTAAAGATTCTTGGGCGAAAGCTATAAAAAGTAAACGCACAATTTTATCCGGAATAAAATATGCAAAAAGTCTGGGATATCCAGTGATTGTAAAACCAAACAGCCAAAGCCAAGGTTCCGGAGTTTCTGTGGCTTTTAATGATAAAGAAATACGTTCTAAACTTTTAGAGGTATTTAAAAGTGACAAGATTGCTATCATTGAGCGATATTTACCAGGGAATGATTATAGAGTTGTAGTTTTGGACGGAGAAGTCATTTCCGCTTATGAGCGTATTCCGCTTTCAGTAATTGGTGATGGAAAAAGTTCTATATTTTTACTTTTGAAACAAAAACAAAAAGATTTTATTTTAAATAAAAGAGATACTAGAATAGATTTTTCTGATAAAAGAATTAAAGACAAATTAAATAAACAGAATTTAAATTTCAAAAGTGTTTTAGAAAAAGGTCATCAAGTTTTCCTTTTAGATAATGCGAATTTATCTACCGGAGGAGATTCTATAGACGTCACAAATACTATACACAAAGAATTTCAAAAAATTGCCGTAAATTTAACTCGTGATATGGGTTTACGAATGGCTGGGGTAGATATTATGGTCACAAAAGGGGATATTACTAAAAATCCCAAAAATTGTAGTTATTTTATCATTGAAATTAATGCCGCACCGGGGCTAGATCATTATGTGACTACTGGCAAAGCTCAAAAGAAAATCGTTGAAGCGATGTATTTGAAAGTTCTAAAAGCGCTTGGGAAAAAAGACTAAACAAAGTTTTTAAAATATCAAAAACTTTGTTTTTTTATATTTTAGAGGTATATTAAAGATATGAAAAAGGCTGTTAAAAAGACCGTGAAATACAAGAGACCTTCTTGGGATGAATATTTTCTGCAGTTGGCAGAAATGATGGGTTCTCGCGGAACATGCGATAGGGGGCGAGCAGGGGCTCTTATTGTTAAGGATAAAAGAATAATTTCAACTGGTTATGTCGGTTCTCCAGCAGGTCTTCCACATTGCGATGAAGTTGGACACGAAATGCATACTGTAAAAGGAGATGATGGGACAGTGTCTCGTCATTGCATCAGAACTGCTCACGCTGAATTAAACGCTATAACTAATGCTGCACGTGTTGGAGTTCCTGTTGAAGGGTCAACTATCTATTGCAAAATGGTTCCTTGTTATACTTGTGCAAAAGCTATTATAAATGCAGGTATTATACGTCTTGTATCTTTAAAAGATTATCATGCAACCAAACAATCAAAAGCTATTTTTAAAAAAGCTGGAGTAAAGTTGGAAATTATTGATAAAAATATAGAAGCTTATAAAGATCAATAAAATGTCAGTAGATTTAAAAAAATAGACAAAAAGGGGAAAATAGTATAGATTAAGAATTATAATTATAAATTAAATTTTAGTACCGGGATGGCAAAGAAAATAACAAAGAAAATAAAATTACAAATTCAGGCCGCAAAGGCTACTCCTGCGCCCCCTCTTGGACCTGCGCTCGGACAAGCTGGTATAAACATTGGTGACTTCGTCACCAAGTTCAATGCTGCAACGGCTAAAATGGCTGGAGATAAAGTCGGTGTTTCTATCACTGTTTATGATGATCGCAGTTATGATTTCGTTGTTAAAACTCCTCCTGTGACTGGACTTATTTTAAAGGCAGCTGGTGTAGAAAAAGGTTCAGGCACGAATGCAAAAACTAAAGTTGGAAAGATAACTCGCGCTCAAGCCCTTGAAATAGCTAAAAAGAAAATGAAAGATTTGAATTCGAAAGACGACGAAGGAGCAATCAACATCATCGCTGGAAGCGCTAGGTCAATGGGTATTGAAGTTAAAGACTAAGTTAAAAATAAAAAATGCAAGCATTAACTGAAAAGGATTATAAGAAAATTCTTGTTTGTTTAACTCTTTATATTAGTTCTCTTTTTGCTGCAAACACACTAGGACTAAAAACTATGCCTTTCATTTTTGGAACACATCTTTCTGTGGCAGTTTTTTCTTTTCCGATAATTTTTATTATGACTGATGTTATCGGTGAGGTTTATGGAAAGAAAATGGCCAACAATTTTGTTATTGCTGGTCTTTTAAGTATACTTGTTTTTCTTTTTTATTCTTTTATATCTGGCTTAGTTCCATGGGCCCAAAATAGTTCATGGGCAACAGAATCTTTTAATACTATCTTTGGAATTTCCGCACGTTTTTCCATAGCTTCTATCGCTGCTTTTATTATAGCTGAATATCAAGACGTTGTTTCATTCTTTTTCTTAAAAAAACAAATTGGTGACAAGAAATTTTGGCTTAGGTCTAACTTATCAAACGTGTGGTCTCAATTTTTCGATAGCGCCGTTTTCATACTGATAGCATTTGTCGGAACCGGCAGATATTCATGGCATGATATGTTGCTAATGATTATCGCATGGTGGATTTATAAAGTAGTGATGGGAATTTTTTATACACCATTGTCATATTTAGGAATTTATTTATTACGAGGGAAACTTGCTCGCCCTGGCGAGAATAATAATGAAAGTTAAATCAATTAGAACTAGAGTATTCCAAGAAAACGAAGATTTGTTTTCTTTTATTTTACAGCACATAAAACAAATAAATGAGGATTCTATTTTGGTTGTGACCTCAAAAATAGTTGCTCTTTCAGAAGGCAGAACTGCTTTATATAAAAATGAAAAGCAAAAAATTGCGTTAATAAAAAAAGAGAGTGATTTAACTATTAAAACTAAAATTGTCTGGCTCGCTTTTAAAGATGGTATGGTGATGGCAAATGCTGGAATTGATGAATCAAATGCTAAAGGCAAACTTATTCTTTTACCAAAAGACAGTTTTAAGAGTGCAGAGATTTTACGTAGGAAATTAATGCACTATTTTCAACTAAAAAATCTGGGAATTTTAATAACAGATTCTAGGCTTCTCCCACTTCGTGCTGGGGCTGTCGGGATGGCTGTTGGTTATGCAGGTTTCGAGGGTGTTAAGAATTATATTGGAAAAAAAGATATTTTTGGCAGAAAATTAAAAATGTCTAAAACTGATGTGGCAGATAGTTTAGCTACTTCTGCAGTATTTTGTATGGGAGAGGGGAATGAGCAACAACCACTTGCTTTAATAATTGATGCACCGGTTCATTTTATAAAAAAAATAAATAAAAAAGAATTAAAAATTAATCTCAAAAAAGACTTGTATCTACCACTTTTTGGGAGTATATTAAAGAAATGAAAAAGGTTGTTAAAAAGTCTGTAAAATACAAAAGACCTTCTTGGGATGAGTATTTTTCAAAATTAACGGATCTTGTTGGCTCAAGAGGCACTTGTGAACGTGGACGTTCTGGTGCTTTGTTGGTTAAAGACAAGCGTATTCTTGCTGCTGGTTACGTCGGTTCTCCAATAGGCATTGCCCACTGTGATGATATTGGTCACGAAATGCACACTCTAATAAATGAAGATGGCACTTTTTCTCGTCATTGCCTTAGAACAGCTCATGCAGAGTTGAATGCTATTGCCAATGCTGCTCGTCACGGAGTTGTAATAGATGGGGCAACTTTATATTGCAAAATGGTGCCTTGTTATACTTGTGCCAAAACTATTATAAACGCAGGGATTAAACGTGTTGTTGCCTTAAAAAATTATCATTCTACTGAACAATCAAAAAAGATTTTTAAGCAAGCTAAAGTGAAATTAGACATCATAAATAAAGAAATTGAACAATATAAAGATCAGTAAAATTTTATGTCAGTAGATTTAAAAAAACTGCAAAAGGAAATAATGAGGAATAAGGTGGAAAAAGGATTCAATACCATCGATGTCGCATCGGAATTTTGCCGAGCATATGAAGAGCTTTCGGAAGCTTTTTCTAAGCACAATAAGAATCAACCTGGTGTGGCGGAAGAATTTGCTGATGTTATGATTTTTATTCTTGGGATGTCGGAAATTCTTGGTTTTGATTTGGAAAAAGAACTGATTAGAAAAATTGAAATAAATAAAAAAAGAAAATACAGAAAAGAAAAAACTCCGGAAGGAAAAGATATTTTCATTAGAATAAAGACTGATGAGGATCCTTAAATCCTAGTATATTCCGTAAATTCTATGTCGTATTTATTTTGTGTGTCTTTTTTATGTATTTCGCTTTTTGTTTTTTTCCATTTATTTTGGTCTATCAGAGGGAAAAATATTTCAGCATCAGGAAAAGATGCGTCAACGTTGGTTATGTATAGTTTGTCTGCTTTGTCTATAAATAATTTATAAATCATTCCTCCACCGATAATAAAATTTTCTTCGTCTTTTTTGGAAGTTTTTTCTAGAAGATTCATAAGTTCATCAACGGAATATACCACCTCGGCCCCTTCTTTTTTAAATGAATTATCTTGAGTTATGATGATATTTCTGCGGTTTGGGAGAAGTTTACCCACTTGTTTGCCATCTTTATCCCTTCCCAAAGATTCAAAAGTTTTCTGCCCCATTATAACTGTGCGACTCTTTGTAGTTTCGCGGAAATGTTTCATATCAGCAGGTAAATTCCAAAGAAGGTCATTCTTTTTTCCAATTTCATTATTTTTACCAATTGCGACAATTATTGAAATCATATTTTATACGGCGATGGGGGCTTTTATGGCCTCATGAGGGTTATAATCTATCAATTCAAAGTCATCTATTGTAAAATCTTCTATTTTGTTTTTGTTTGGATTTATTTTCATTTTTGGTAATGGACGGATGTCATTTCGGCGGGTGAGTTGAAGTTTTGCTTGTTCAATGTGATTTGAATACAAATGAACATCTCCGCCGGTCCAGACGAATTCTCCAACTTTTAGTCCACAAATTTGTGCAATAATCATCGTGAGTAAAGAATAAGAAGCGATGTTGAGTGGAATACCTAGAAATGTATCACAGCTTCTTTGGTATAACTGGCAAGACAATTTTCCATCAGCTACATAAAATTGAAATAAAGTATGACAAGGAGGGAGTCCGGCTTTTGCCATTTCTTCTATATCGGCTGCATTCCAAGCTGATACAATAATACGACGCGAATCTGGAGTTTTTTTAATCAATTCTATTGCGTTTGCAAGTTGATCTATATGTTTTCCATTTGGTGCAGGCCAGTTTCTCCATTGATAACCATAAATAGGCCCCAAGTTGCCATATTCTTTCGCGAAATTTTTATCTGTTTTTATTTTTTCCACAAATTCTTGCATACCACTTTTCCATTCTGGAGAATTTATTT
>Ga0208958_1002009_pt1 | contig 18447 bp, 26 predicted proteins | sample RifOxyB1_FD_184032 | JGI IMG/M metagenome (GOLD analysis project Ga0208958, IMG submission 184032) | Soil microbial communities from Rifle, Colorado - Rifle Oxygen_injection B1 (SPAdes) | ecosystem: Environmental > Terrestrial > Deep subsurface > Rock core/Sediment | place: Rifle, Colorado... | reverse complement strand
CGACCTCGACATCGCGGCCCGGCATCGCGGCTCGCACGCCTGCCCGGTAGTGGGCGAGCTGGAGAGGCCAGCCGAGTTTTTCTCCCTGGCGGCCGATCTGCCGGGCGTCCATCTCCCCAACGCCCTTCATGTCGAGCAGGAGAAGGGGCCCGGTCGGACCGTCGCGCGAGGTGAGGCAGTCGATGCGCCCCTTGCACAAGAGGCCGGTGGCTTCATCGGTCCACACCACGGTCAGCTCCGACCGATGCGGGCGGGCCATGAGGGGGCCGGCGACGGGGTGGGCCTGGACGGCGGCGGCGATGGCGTGCGCCGCGTCCCACCCGGACTGTAGCAGGGCCTCCTGCCCGTGGGGGTGTGAGGCTACGTGCGCGTCGTAGTCCTTGCCGGCGCGCTTCTTGCCCTCGAAGAGGTTGAACTGGCGATCAAAGGCGGCCGGCCCTTCGAGCACGAGGCAGTGATTCGCTCGCAAGTCCCGGCGTGACATCGTGTCGCCGTCGTCGGAGTGCTCGACGTGCCACCGGTAGGCCAGCGGGGAGACCGCCAGACGCTTCAACGACGACGCGTTCACGCCGGGCCGGGCCGCGTAGTCGGCGAAGGACTCGGCGAAAAAGGCGGGGGTCATCGGCATGACTCCGCGATCACCCGGATCGTCCAGACGTAGAGCCCTGCCGGGAGGCCGCACATCAACGCGATGCCGACGATTGCGACGACGGCAGCAACAACAAAGGTCAAACCCGAATCGCCGGGAACGCTGCCGATGCTCATGGCCGCACCTCAATCCGGTAGTGCTGGCGGATCAGGCCGTCCGTCCCTCCGCTGGCGATCCAGATCCCCGCGATCCCCGTGAGGAGCACGAAGACCATGATGATGCGCTCGGCGAAAAGCACGCGCCGGTCGTGGGCCTCGAACTCCGCCTCGATGGCGGCGATGATGGCGTCGGTGATGTTGTCGGGCATCGGGTCCTCCGTGGTCATGACCAGAGTATCGGACGATATCGCGCTGCGCAATACCGCCACTGAAATAAAAGTATTGCCAGCGGTACCGCGCAGTAGTATACGTGGTCAGGAGGTGTTGATGGATCCAGTTCTCATCGGCAGCCGACTTCGCGATGCGCGGAAGGCAGCAGGGCTCACCCAGGAGCAGTTGGAGCGGCTGGCGGGGGTCTCCCAGCCGCACATTTCCGCCATTGAGCGGGGAGAGGCGGAGCTTCCCGCGATGAAGGCGCTTGCCCGGCTCGCGGGGGCATGCAGGATCACAGTGGCCGATCTGGTAGCCGAGGAGGTGTCCGGTGACTGACCGCCTCATGATCCCAGCGTCCACCGGCGATGATGACCTTCTTCCCGGGCTGCTCGACGGGTGGCTTGGGCCGCGCGAAGGGTGCGCCGGGCCCTGGTACCCGGTCGACCCAACGGACCCGTACGGTGCCATGCAGTGCGAATACTGCGGTCCGATCTGCTCGGACGATGCGCCGCGGATCTGGCTCGACGCGCGGCGCCCCGAGGTTCAGGTGCGCGTTGTCGCGGTCCTCGCTGCCGCCGGGCACGATTGCCTGCGGCATCTGCACTGGCCAGGGCTGACCCCGGACATCTCGCCGGAGGATTCCGCGCAGCTCCTGGCGTGCTCGGTGGCGCTGGTCCGGGCCGGGCTGCCGCCGGTGGTGGGGATTCTGCCGGCGCCCGAGCCGGGCGGATCCGGGGCCACTACCGTGTTCCATCGCGGGCCGATTTGGGGCCCGATGTGCGCGTGGCGAACCCTGCCTTGCGCGGACGGATTCGGCTGGTGGTTCCGGGAGCACGCGGGCTTCGACACCGGCCGACACGCCAGCGGACCCGGGACGGGCTACGCCGGCCGTGCCTTCGCCGAGAAGGCGGCCCTCGATGCGGGGTACGCCCTCCGCACCGAGTCCGGCGGTTTGGTCCTGCCGAGGCCGGAGGTGACCCTTCTCGTCGCTCCGGTGCGGCCGTGAGCGCGGAAACGGCCGAGGTGCGGGAACTGTTCGACCGAATCATAGCGTTGGACCCGCCCGATCGTCTGGAGTTCTGCGCGCAGGTGCTCCGCGCAAAACGACCGGATCTGACGCCGTTCGTCCACCTGCTCCTGAGTCGGACCGCCGAGGAGATGGGCGCCGCGTTGGCGCTCGAAAAGCTGCGGAGGAAGCCGTGACCCGCCGCGAATCCGGCGCACTCGCCCGCGCTCAGGGCATCGCCTGGGAGGCGCAGGTGCTGCTCGACCTGGAGGCCGAGCGCCGACGGGGCATGCTCACCGCGTGGTGGCGCCTGACCGAGGAGACTCGGCAGGTACGGCACGGCGAAAAGATCGGGACCGTGCGCGTCGACGGCGGCGGCGGGCTGCCCGATTTTCTGGCGTTCGCGCCCGGGGTGGCCTGGGCGCTCGAAGTGAAGCACACGACGGGCGAGCGATGGGATCTGGCCGGGCTGACTGCCGACCAGGCCCTGCACCTGTCGGAGTGGGCGGATCCGCCTCACCGGCGCTCAGGCGTCGTCCTGGCCCTGCATCCACCGGGGCAAGGCAGGCAGGCGTTCCTGCTCGACTGGCTCGCTCTCGGGCCCGTGTGGGCGCTCTGGCGTCAGGGCGGGGCTGGTCGCGGTGGCGCGTCGCTTACCGCGAGCGACGCGCTCGAACTTGGCGTGCCCTGGGATGGCGGGCGGGCGCTCGTTGGAGCTGCCCGGTGAAGGCGTGCGACGCCAGAGGCTGCCACGAGGCGGCGACTACCCGCCGGCCCCGTCCTGGGGTTCGGTGGCCGGAAACACTGGACGCGTGCGACACGCACGCGGCCCTTCTCGATGCGGAGTTTCCAATGCCGAAAACGTGCCGAGTGCCAGACTGTGACCGCCCCGTGAAGTCTCGCGAACTGTGCGGCAAGCACTACGATCGCGCCCTTCGCGCGGGTACACTCGACGCGGAGGGCGCGCCCGCCAACCCGGCGCAGGCGGCCGGAGCGAGAAAGGCGCGGGCTTCCAGGGCGGCGAAGAGGGCGGCCGCGGTGGAAGAGGTAGCCACGGTGCCCGCCACCGAATGTCCGGACTACGTGATCGGTGTCGATCACGGCAACGGTCCGGACCGATCGACAATGGTGATCGTCGACCGGTCGGAGGCTGCCATGTGGGAGCGGCGCGCCCGAGTGGAGCGCGGGGAGAGCGAGGTTCTGCCGCCCGAATGGGAGGCGGGCGACGGAACCAACTGGAGCCGCGACGCTGCCGATGGGCGCTTCCTTTTCGTCTCAACCATCGGGACGAAGCCCTACCGGTACCGGTGGTCAGTCTCGGTGCCGTGCCCGTGCCCGCACCAGCGGTGTACCGAGATGACGGAGACTGTCAGCGGGGAAGCGGATTGGGCGTTGGACGCAATGGTAGCCTGCGACGCAGCAGTGAAGCCATGAAGCCATGCTGGATTCTGTACGACCCGATTGACGTGCGACACACAGCGTACGACACCGAGGAGGAGGCGCGCAAGGAGTTGCGCGTGCTCGTCGAGCACCTCGTGGACGACTGCGAGAAAGAGGGCAGTTGGCACGACGACGTGGAACGCGTCGCGCTCTTTTGCTGCGAGCCGGTGACGTGGCTTGAGTTGGAGTCGACCGACGGAGATCCCAACGGGCCGCACGAACTTAGGGAGGTGAAACCGTGACCCCCGCTGAGTTGGCCGCTGCGGTTCTCGCCTCGCCCGAGGCCCCGGAATGAGCCGCCGTATCCATATCTGGGCGTACCCGCTCGGACCCGGGCCGGGTTGCCGATGGGTCACCCTGTGCGGGCGGGAGGTCGATGCGGAGTTTGTCGAGAGTTTGCAGGAGCAGGCAACGTGCCGGGTGTGCCTGCGACGGGACCAATCTGTTGGGGGGATGGCGCGACATCAATCAAATCGGAGGTCGACATGAGCGTAAGCAGTGATGGAATTCTTTTCTTCGGCCTGTGTTGGGACATAGAGGAAGGTCTGCGCGGCGTTCTGGCCAAGCAACGCGAAGAGGACGGCGAGGACGAGGACGAAGAGAACGAAGAGGACGACGACGACGACGACGAACTCTTGGACGTGTTGTGTCGCCACCTCGGCGGCCCGGCGCAGCCAGTGTGGGATGACGTAGCGAAAGCGCACACTGGGGATATTCGGGCCTACTGGCGCGAAAGGGACGCTTTCATCGCTGAGCGCGTGCCCGTCACGATCGAGGACGTCACGCACTGCTCCTACGACTACCCGATGTATGCCCTGGCCGTCGAGGTTACGAAGACTCGGGCAAGTCGAGGCGATCCAGTGCGTGTGGGTGACTTCGCGGTGCCGGATGGGTGGGAGGCGTCGTTGCGTGTCGCCTGCGAAGCGTTGGGCATCGACTACGATCGTGCGGTGGGCGAGGGTCGGCTCGGATGGTGGCTCACCAGTGTGTACGGGTGATGCTCACCGACCCCGAGCGCCGGGCCCTCGTCGAGCACGTCCGGCAGGTCGAGTGCGACCACCGGACAGGAGACGCCCTGGCCCTGCTCGACATGTGCCTTGGACTCGCCCGGTGGGATTGGCGCGACGGGTACGCCCTGGCCGATCTCTGGTCAGCGGCGATGGCCGGGTTGACTCTCGACCCCGACGACCACGAGGAGCCTCCCGCTGGCACGTCCGGCCCCGGCGTACTGGAGGCCCTGTGCCGCAACGTGGTCTCCGCCGCTGCCACGGGTCGCGGGCCGGCCCGGTGGACTGATGGCGAGCACCGGCCCGCCGAGGACGTGCGGCGCGACTTGCGACGACGGAGGACGTGTGCGCGGCCGGTGCTCCTCGTTGGGCGCGTCACCGTCACCGTCGAGGGCAAGAGCAAGGCCGTCTCCGTGCCGGTGGCCTGCCCTGTCGGCTACCAGGATGCGCCGGTTTTCGTCTCGTGGTGGAAACCCAACTCCGGCTGGCGCCCGACCCGGATCGTGTGCGTCGGCGAGAAGATGAAGATCGATGCCGTGCCACATGTCGTGCGGTACGACGAGGGGCGCGACCACCGGGAGCGTGTGGCGCGGGTTCGCGCTGAGCAGGCCGAGGTCGCCAGAAAACAGCGGTGGGCAGAGGACGACCGGGCGAAGGACCGCGAAGTCAGGGGGGCCAGGAAGGCGCTCGACAACGCGATCGGCCGGGTCGCCAAGGCCGGGAAAGGCGACCACAACGGGATCGCGAACACGGCCGCCTACGCTCTCGGTGGTGCTGTTGCGCTCGGGCTGCTCGACGAGGGCGAGGTGGTTGACGCGTTGGTGGCGGCCGGGATCGCCTCGGGCCGGTCGCAGAGGGACGCTCGCCACCCCGTGGTAGAGGGGATGGCGAAGGGGAAGGGCAAGCCTTGGGAGGTGAGGAGATGACACACACGCTGCACATTCTCGCCGCCGCTCGCGGCGTTCATCCCGGCGCCGGCTGTACCTGCGTCGTGTGCGGCGATTCGCCCTACGACGTCGGACGACCGGCGGGCGAGATCCTCGGGCCCAGCTTCACCGACTACGATCTGCTCGCGGCGCCCGATGCGCTGGACGCCTGCGCCGGGTGCGCTTCCGTACTCGGCGGCAGGCCAGGCTCCGTCCCGATGCCCCTCCGCATGGGGCATTTCGCCGTGGTCGATGGCGAGTTGTTGCGACCGGACGGCGCCCAACTGCTGGCCCTCCTGGTCGACCCACCCGCCGGACTTCAGGTGATCGCCTGGACCGCCCAACGCAAGCGCCACGCATCGCTCCGGTGCGGGCCCTGTGCCGACGGCCTGCTGATGGTCGGCACGGAGCAGGGCGCCATCGCCTGGGATGTTGCGGAGGGTCGGGTGCTGGTCGACGCGGTGGCTGCCCTCCGTCGACACGCCCGCATCGAGCACGTCCTGAGCGGCCAGTACCCCCCGCACACGATCCTTGCCCTTGGGGCCGCGTGGGGGCCCGCTGAGGCCATCGTGGCCCGGCACCGACTTTCCCTTGCTCTCGACATGGTCTCCGCGTTGGTGCGGCGGCCAGACACCACCACGACAGAGGAGGCCCCTGTGCCCATCTCCGAAATCCACCGCCGAGCGGGTAGCCTGCTACTCGACATCGGCCATGCGAGCGCCGCCCGGGATGCCGACGCCATCAGCTTCTGGTCAACGCTCTTCCCGCGGCGCGTTGCCGCCGCCGCCGACCGTCCTACCCTCATTCGCGCCGTGGGTTGGCTCGCCGAGTCCATCGGCTGCAACCCCTCGCGTCTCACCGAGGTCGTGGTTGAGATCGAGGCCATGACAGAGGCTGAGGCCGCCGACATTCTCACGATCTGGCGGGAACAGACCCAACTTTCCGTCGCCTTCGCCCGGCAGATCAGCCGGAAACGCTACGAGGAGACCCTGTGATGCGCATCGACCTCACCATTCACGCCCTCGCCCCCATCGCCCACAACCAGATGGGCGGTGACACGGGCAACGTCACCACTTTCCGCCGCATGCAGCGCGTTGTGGACGGCCGGCTGATGCGGGTTCCCGTCATCTCTGCTGGCGCGCTCCGGGGCGTCGTTCGCCGCGCCCTCTGGCGCGAGACGTTCGCCGCGTGCGACCTGTCGCGCTCTGTCGTCGGTGGACCCTGGGATCGGCTGTATGCGGCCCTGGCCAACGGAGGGACCATCGAGGCGGCCGAAACGCGCGTGGTGCCTGACGCAATCCGCGCCCGCCGCGCCGCCCTCCCCGTCCTGTCGCTGCTCGGTTCCGCCCTGTACTCGTCGCACATGGCGGGTCGGCTGAAGCTCACGCACGCCTGGCTCGACTGCTCTGAGTTGGGGTCCGGTGGCCTGTCCATGCACGACCTCGTGACCGAGATCACCACGGTCCGCCACCACGACGCCGAGGAGCAGGACCCCGACGTGTCCGGCGTCGGGCCCATGCCTACGACCGCTGAGGTGGTGGTGCAGGGTGCCAGTCTCTGCGCCACGTCCAGCGTCACGGGCGACCTGGAGGCGAGCGCGTGGGCGCACGGCCTCGACCTCGTGGAGTACATCGGCGGCAAGTCCGGCCAGGGGAACGGGCTGGTACGCATCGAGCACACCGGCGATGGATCCGCCTACGTCGCGTGGCTCGCCTCAAACTGCGCCGAAGTGCGGGCGGCGCTCCTCAAGCTCGCCCAGGATCTGGGCGGGAAGCGCGAGAAGAAGGGGAAGAAACCCAAGGCGGCGGAGCCGGCCGAAGTCACGGAGCAGCCGGGCGACGGCTACGAGGGCGGCGGGCAGGAGGAACTGTTCTGATGACCGCCCGTCCGCTGATTGTCGAGGTGGATCTGGCGTCACCGTGGGTCGACCGCGGCGACCCCATCCACTTCGACGCCCTGATCATCGAGGCCGTCTGTCGACGGAACGGATCGCCGGAGGTGACGCGCTTGACGCCGGTGGACCGCATCGGGCGGGTGCAGACGCCCATTCTCGAAGTCGAGGCCATGGGCCTGCGTTGCCCGCTGGCGACCGCGGCGGAGGCTACCGTTCCCGTTGCCCCCGCCCTGGTCCACCTGACCAAGCGCCGGGACGCCGAGGATTGGATGCACCTGTCGGGGCCGGTCAACGTTGCCGCCGGCCCGGACCGAGACCGCCTTGTACGCGCCGAGGCTCGCGTGGCCGCCGGGCTCCGGTGGCACACGTGGGGCCACCGGGCAAGTGTTCTCGACCTGCTGCGCCTCCTGTGGGGCCACGCCGACCGGCCTACCGGGTTCGTGGGATCGATGCGCCGAGCAGGCGCGGGCCAGATCACGGGCTGGCGCGTCGAAGTCGGGAGCCACGATCCCGAGCGGTGCCTGATTCGGGACGGGGTGGCCGCGCGGCACATGCCCTCGGCGTGGGTCACTCGGGCTGCCCGATGGCGACGTGGGGCATGGCAGGCCCCCTACTGGCACCCAGGCCGGCAGGAACAGGTGCCACGGGTCGGCGTCGCGGTCGACCTGCACCCGGAGGTTCATGCCGCACTCACGAGGGTAGAGGCCGATGCCGCTGGTAGATAGCCACCGCCTGACCGACGAGGATCGCGCCGCGTGGCCGGCGTTGATCCGCCGGTACCGCCAACCCGCATGGAAGGTTGACGACCGGGCGCGGTTGGCACAGGCGGCGATCCGGCGGTTCCTCGCCGCCGGGCCGGCGCATGTGGCCGTGAGTTGGGGCAAGGACTCGGTCACGGTGGCGCACCTTACGCGGTCGGTCTCGCCCGATGTTCCAATGGCCTGGCTACGGTTGACCGGCATCGAGAACCCCGATTGCTTCTCGGTCCGGGACGCATTCCTCGACCGGTGGCCGTCCAACTATGTAGAGTTCGACGATGACTCCTGCGCTCCCGACTATCCGAACCTTGCGCCATGGGCTAGGGTCGTTCGCGCCGTGGGGGACACGATCGGGTCTCGCCGAGTCATGGGCATCCGGGCGGCGGAGAGCGGGACGCGTCAGATATCGGCCGCTGTGCATGGCGTCGCCACAAACCTCAGTTGTCGGCCGATTCTCCGGTGGTCGACGCCCGAGGTGTTCGCCTACCTGCTGCGGCATGACTTACCGATCCACCCGGTCTACGCCATGACTCACGGTGGCCGGCTCGACATGGAGCGCCTGCGGGTGGACTTCATCGGCGACGTCACCGGGCGCGATGGCGGCCGGCTCGATTGGGAGAGGCACTACTACTCGGATCGCCTTGATCGCCAGCTACCAATGGAGGGAGTGTGACCGCCCCTCCTGCCGGCCCGATCCCCTGGCAGGGCGCGCCGTTCCCGCCTCGCCGGTGGCAGGCTGAGGCGTTGCCGCTCGCCATCGACTGCGCGCGACGGGGCAAGCGGGGGCTAATCTCGGCGGTGATGGGTGCGGGAAAGGCCAGTGTGATCGCCGAACTGTGTTGGATTGCGTCGCACAAGTCGGACGGGCGCGCGATCGTCGTGCTTGTGCCGAGTATGGCGCTCGTCGAACAACTCGCCGCAACCATCCGGGAACGATGCGGGGCCAGGGCGGTAGGGGTCTTCTACGGGCCCAAGAAGCAAGCCGACAGGCCGATCGTCGTGTGCTGCAACCCGAGCGCGCCGAACCTTGCCCTGGCCTTGGCGAGTCTCGGGAGGAGGGTGTCTCTCCTTGTGATCGACGAAGCCCACCGGTCACAGGCGGAGACGTTGCGTGAGGTGATCCCGCTGTTCGCGGCCAAGGCGCAAGTCGGGTTGACCGCGACACCGTACCGGTCGATTCGTGCGGAGTCTTTGGAGTTGTTCGACGAGGTGGTCTACCGGTACCCGCTCCAAGAGGCGGTTCTTGACGGCGTTCTTGTGCCGATGCGGTACGTGCGGATCGTAGGCGAGGAGCTTCCCCCCGGGTCTGTCGACGACGTCTGCCTGGACATGATGCGCGCCGAGTGTGCCGACTTGGGGCCCGGCATCGTGTCGGCGACATCGATCGCTGACGCTGAGGCATACGCAGGTTGGCTCACAGAACGAGACTGGCCTGCCGCTGCCATCCATTCCCGGCACGACAAGCGCGAGCGGGAACTACGGCTGCTCCGGCTCCAACACGGTGACGTGCGGTGCCTTGTGCATGTGTCGCTCCTTGCCGAGGGGGTTGACCTGCCCTGGCTCCGGTGGTTGTGTCTTCGTCGGCCGGTTGGCGCCAGCGTGCGATTCCTCCAGGAGATTGGCCGGGCGTTCCGGGCGTTTCCAGGCGGGGAACCACCGAAGAGGGACGCCACGATTCTCGACCCGCACCTGCTACTCGGGCGGCACGGGTTGGTCTCCTCCGAGGCCATCGGCAAGGCGCTTGAAGAAGCGGCTGAGGAGATGGAGGGCCGGGAACCCAGGTCGGCGCGAGAACGGACCGAGGCTGAGGTCGTCGCCCTCGATCTGCTGGTCGCCTACCTCGAAGATGTGCATCGGCGACTGACGGACGCCGGGATCGTCGGGCCATCGAAGTACGCGCCCGGCGGCTGGCAACTTGCGGACGTGTCGGAGAAGCAGGTGGAGGCCATCAAGGGCGCATCGAAGCTCACGCGCCACGTCCCGGGCCAATGCCGAGACCCCATCAAGGCCCTGGTGAAAGTGCCGTGGGCGCTCACGAGAGGTCAGGCGGCGATGCTGCTCGACGTCCTGTTTGGTGGCGCTCGATGGGCCCGGCCTCAGATCGACGTTGAGGCCGGCGTATACCCGTCGCAGGTGCAGTGGTCTCCGTGGTTGGTTCGGGTTGACGCGCCCGACCATGAGACCATCCTCGCCGCTGGGAGAGGCGGGCGGAGGCTGGCGCCGGAGGGGACGGCGTGATCCCCGACCTCGACCACGTGCCCACCGAGGCCGAGCTACGGGCCCTCGCCCTGGAGGCCACGGTGCGGCCCCTCGATCAGTGCCCGATCTTTCGGTGGGGCATCGGCGAGGTGCTGGCGAACGCCACCGGGTGGCATTCGACCTGGACGGCGGCGGCGGTTTTCGCCGTGCCCCCGCCGCGCTGGCCGCCGGGTCGCGACTGGGAGGCCCGGCTCGTGATCGGGCAGATGGTTCGGCGGAGGACGTGGTGGTCGTGGGCGGTGCTCGCGAGGTGGCCGGCATGATCGCGCGAAACCCCCAAGACGTCGTTGATCGGCTGCTAACCTCGTCAACGTCTTGGGGGCCTATGGGCGTCGGGAGTGGTCCCCGCACCGGCAATGTCGCACGGACAGTATCGCCGATTCGGCGCCGCCCGTCAAGGGCGATCGGCGTTGACCTCGGCGGCGGGGGGAGGTAGGATGGAATCGCTCTCGTTGTTTGCGAGGCGTGCCATCCCGGGCAACCGGTCGGGCTTGATCCCCCGACCGGTGCCCCGCTGGCGACGGGAGCGGAAGGCACCCCCAACAATGGAGCTACCATGGCGTGTTCTCACGATCACGGCGCACCTGCGCCCTGTTACAATACCTACTGGGTGACGTTCACTGATCGGCCTCCGGCTTCCGTCTGGATTCAGGGCGAGGATGCGGCTCGCGAAGTCGCCGAACAACACGGCGCCGTCGAGAAGATCGAGATCCTGCCGTACCCGGCGAACCCAAGGCTTGACGATCAGGCGGAAGAGATGCCGTCGTTCTGCTGGCGACCATCGGAGTGCGCCGGCAAAACTTCGTGCCCACGCGATTTTTCGTGCGTTGACTAATGAACCGCGACGAGGGGCCATCCCGCGACCGTACTGCGGGAGACGACTTCAGCGGGCGTGACCCGCGCGATGGCGTGGCGTCGCTCCGCGCAGTCGTCGAGGCCATCGAGGCCATGCCGGCCGACGCTTCGAAGGCAGCACGGATCGGCCCGTACCTCGCTCTCCTGCGCGACGTGCCACGGTACCGCGCCGTGGTGGTGTCCTCCGAGATCCGCGCAGCCGAAATCGAGGAGCTGGTGACGCGCCTCGGGCTCGCTGTGACCGCCGACCTTGCCGAAAAACTCCGCGGGCTACTTCGGGCCGGGCGTGCCGAGAACAAGGCGACGGTGAGGACTTCGCTCCGGATCGTCGGCGACGATGACCCGGCCGACTGCCCGGACGTGCGAGAGTGCGTCGACTGGTCGGAGTACCCGGAGGGCGTGGCCGTGCCGGTCGGCTGGTCGGTCACAGCCTCGACCCTGCACCGCACACGCATCGTCGATCGGCGGGTGCAGAAGGAGTACATCGGTCGGCCCATTCTCGTCACAAGGCACGTGGTCGACTCCGACGACGGCTCGCATTCGGTCGAATTGGCCTGGCACGATCGAAGCCGGTGGAAGACCGCTCGGGTGCCGCGTTCGCTCGCTCTCGACGCGCGGGGGATCGTCCGCCTCGCAGACCAGGGCCTGCCCGTGTCGAGCACCTCCGCCAGAGACATGGTCGACTGGTTGACGCGACTCGACCAATCCGACGGGATCCCGGTCGAGCACGGCACTGCCCGGATGGGATGGGTGGGCCGCGGGCGCAGTGCCTTCATGGTCGGCTCGCGGTGCATCTCCGCCACGCCCGGCGACAGCACCCTGTTTGTTCCGACCTCGCCGGGCGCGCGGCAACTCGCCGAAGCCATCGCTCCGGTTGGCACGTGGGACGGATGGATTGAGGCGATGGTCTCCGTCCGCGACCGTCCCGGCCTGTGGCTCGCCGTCTACGCTGCCTGCTCGCCTCCGTTTCTACGCCTGCTCGACGCCCCGAATTTCGGTGTCGACTTCGCCGGGCGATCGGGTACCGGGAAGACCACCGGGCTTGCGGCCGGCGTGTCGGTGTTCGCCACGCCCCGGAACGCCCGCGGGTGGCGCGCGTGGAACGCGTCGATCGCTGGTACCGAGGGAAGCGCGGGGGTGCTCTGCGACCTGCCCCTTGCCCTCAACGAGGGGCAGCTCGTGGCGCCTCACGACAGGCCGCGGGCCGGTGCCCTGCTGTACGGGCTCATTGAGGGCGCGAAGTCAGCCAAGGGGGCGCTTGGGCGACTCGGGCTCGCGGTGGTTGACGACTGGCGGACCGTGCTTCTGTCAACGTCCGAGGAGGGCGTGGTGAATTTTGCCCCGACCGACGGGGTGCGCGCTCGGGTGATCACGATCCGCGACATGATTACAGCGAACGCTGGCCAGAGTGAGAGGTTCTTGCGCGCCATCCGCAAGCACTACGGGCACTTGCTACCGCGCATCGTCGCCCGGCTGGTCGGCATGCCTCACGACCTCGTGGAAGACATGAGGGAGGACTACGGCCGGCGGGTCGACCGGTACGCTGAGACGGCGACATCGCACGTCGGGCGCCGGGCTGCTCAGTACATGGCGACGCTTGACCTCGTGGCCGAGTACATCCACACGCAAATCCTGGTACCGAGGCCGTCTGTCGACGTGCTCGGGTGGACGTGGCTGCGTATCCTTTCCGAGGCGGGTGGAGCTGACCAGGCGCTGAGGGCGCTGGAGACGACCTGGACGTGGATCACATCGTGCGAGGCCATGTTCTCGATCGGTGGCGGTGGGCGGGTTCCTCCCGGTGGGTGGCTCGGATGGGCACTCCAGGGCTCGGAATACATCGGCGTCGTTCCTGAGCGGCTGTATGAGGTGCTTGGAAAGGCTGGATATGGCCACCCGGAGGCCATTCTCACGCAGTGGCGCGATCGCGGGTGGACGAAGTGCGACTCTGGCCGGCTGAAACACCGAGGCCGGACGTCGCCCGGGAGAATGGGCGATCGGGAGTACATGATTGCGATACTTCGATCGTCGCGAGCCGTGTTTGAGCCGGCCGCCGTTTCGTCATTTGTGGACGCGTCAACAGATTCGACGGACCTTGACGGCGGATCGCATCCGTTGTAAACATAGGTCTTAGCGCGGGTTCCGCTCAGTCGGTGTCCCCGGTGTCCTCACGGTGTCCCCACCGTGTCCCCACTCGTTTCATGCCGAGTGGGGACACCGATTGTTTAGGCGGACCCGGCAATAATCGGCGAAAACCCGTCGGTGTCCTCACTCGGGATCCGGCGACACTCCCTATAGGTACACACACGGGGGAGGGTATGGGTGATAGGGATACCTCCGGGGTGTGTGGAGGTATGGGGAGAGGTGGGGGAGTGGGGACAGCGGGGACACCATCTATAATTCTAGAGAAAACCTCAATCATATATATAGGTTGCGGTGTCCCCACTCGTGTCCCCACTCAGTGAAAGAGGTGGGGACACGGTGGCGGAAGAGGTGGATGTCAGGCCGATCGTCGTGGTGAGGCCACGCGTCGGAATGGCCACCGGGACAGGTCGTCACCACGACGCCCGCCGCCCTCTCCTCCGGCCCGAAAGCGCCCATCGCTGGCGATCCGTGCCCCCCGGTGGTACGCTCCGAAACATGCGCATCGACGTCCTCTCGACCCGTGACGACCTCCCCGGCGACCCCATCCAGGTGCACCCTCCGATCGCGAGGCAGGCGTTCGAGTGCCGACAATCCATCCGCCGAAAGGAACGAGAGGAAGCGAAGAATCGCGCAAAGTCGCAACGTCACCTTGAGCGTTTCGGGCTCCGACCCGAGCCGGTCGGAGGCTGACGTGCCGACCGCCCTCGACTTCCCGATCGTCCTCCAGTGGTCAGATCCTGACTGCGCCTGGATCGCCCTCTCGCCGCACTGGCCCGGCCTCTCGGGCGAGTCCGTCAACGCGTCCGACGCCGTCGCCGAGCTGTCCGAGGCTATCGAGATGGCCCTCGCCACCGGCTCCCCGCTCCCCTGCCCCTCGTGGCAACTCCACGCCGGTCCCGTGGGCTACGAGGCGGCGACCCGGCGCGAGGGCGACACCACCTGGCGATGGACCCCGCGCAGGGAAAGCCTGCTCGACGCGCTCTCGGATGCCGCCGCCGGGCGAGACGTACTCGACGAGGTGACCCCGTGAGGTTCTTCGGCCTGCCCCTCGTTCACCCGGCCCGCCTCGTTTTCCAGGCCCTCGTCTGGCGGATGGCCCTGTCGTGGCTGGTCGCTGCCACCCCGCCCCCGCCTGCGCCCGCTCCGGAGCCGAGGAAGGGCCCGTGAGCCGGGGTCGGCGGTCGGCGCGAACGTGAGGCAACCTCGGGCGCCCTTGACGCCACCGGTACCCACGGGTACCGTGGTCGCATGCCGAAACCCCGCTGCCGGATCAACCTTTCCGTATCGCCCGCCGACTACGATCGGCTTCGACGCGCTGCGGGCCCGATGCCGGCGGCACGGTGGGTGATCTGGGCTGCGCTCCGGATGGCTGAGGCGGTCGTCGCCGAGGTCGAGAAGACCACGGGAGGAACGGATGCCGCGTAAAGTAGTGCCGCCCAAAGGGGAGGAAATGGCGGAAAAGCGCGAAACTGGCTATGCGGCCAGTTGGGTTCGAGCCGATAGCCTTCGACCCTGGGATCGAAACCCACGAAGGAACGACGCCGCGGCGCGCGAGGTCGCCGGCTCGCTGATCCGGTTCGGGTTCGCCGCTCCAATCGTGGCCCGGCCCGACGGCGAAGTCATCGCGGGCCACACCCGGTTGAAGGCCGTGGCCCTGCTTCCCGCCCTGTGGCGCAAGGCGACCGCTGCTGAGCAGGAGACGTGGTCCGACGACGCCCGGCAACTCGCGACCGCCGAGCACCCGCTCGTGCCCGTCCGCTCGGTGGACCTGTCCGACGCACAGGCGCATGCGCTGGCGTTGGCCGACAACCAGCTTGGCACGCTCGCCACCTTCGACGACGCCATGCTGGCCGCCATCCTGCGCGACCTGGAGGCGGAGGGCGAACCGCTGGCCGGGCTCGGGTGGACCGATGACGAGTTGGCCGCCATGCTCGCGGAGTCAGGGGAAGGCGAGGACACCTCAGACCCTGGAACCGGACCCGAGCCGATGACTGGCACCTATGCCGTGCTCGTGACCTGCACTGGTGAGTGTCACCAGCGCGAGCTGTTGGAGCGATTCACCGAGGAGGAGTTGGAATGCCGCGCCTGGAACTTGTGAGGGAGACGACGATCCGGAAGACGGGCCGCGTGATCCAGATCGGCTCGCTGTTCGACGTGGCGCCCGGGTCCGGCCACCGCGTCGAATGGAACCTTGACGTGCCCCTCGACGAGAAGCCGTGGACGGTGGGGCTCATCGTCGGCCCGTCCGGCACCGGCAAGACGACGATCGCCCGCGAGTTGTTCGGTGAGCGGGTGGTGGCCGGGTTCGACTGGCCCGCCGACAAGTGCATCATCGACGCCTTCCCCGACGACATGGCCACCGACACCGCGTCCGGGTTCCTGTCCGCGGTGGGATTCGGGTCGGTGCCTCAGTGGCTACGTCCCTTCCACGTGCTGTCAACCGGCCAGCAGTTTCGTGCCACCCTCGCCCGCGCGCTCGCCGAGAATGACGGCCTCGTGTGCGTCGACGAGTTCACTTCGGTGGTCGATCGACAGGTGGCCCAGGTCTGCGCGGCGGCTGTGTCTCGCGCCGTGCGCCGGATGGAGGGCCGCCAGTTCGTCGCGGTGACGTGTCACTACGACGTGGAACCCTGGCTCGATCCCGATTGGGTGTTGGACCTCGGAGACATCGATCACCCTTTTGTCTGGAGGTCGCTTCGGGGGCGACCGCCCCTTGAGGTCACACTCGCTCGCGCGACTCCAGCGGCCTGGGACATCTTCTCGCCGCATCACTATCTGACCGGCAAGCACCCCGCGGGCACCGTGATGTACGTGGCCGCAGTCGACGATCGGCCCGTCGCGTTCGTGTCCGTCGCGAAGGACTTCCTGCGTGCGAGGAGCAACCCGAACGGGTGGCGCCTATGTCGGTCGGTCGTGCTCCCCGAGTGGCAGGGCCTGGGTATCGGCATGGCCCTGCGCGGGTACGTGGCGGGGTGTCTTCGGGCGCGCGGTTCAAGGGTCACGACGGCGACGGCGCACGCCGGGCTGATCAAGGCCATGACGCGCTCTCCGTCCTGGCGCTGCGTGCGCGTGGCTGGCACGATCAGTGCGACAGCGAGCGGCAAGACCCGCAACTACAAGGGTGGTATGACTGACGTGCGCCCAACGGCATCGTTCCGGTACGTGGGCCCGCCTGTGCCAGAAGGCCCGGTAGGGTGGCCGTGATGTTCCGTTGGCGTAAGCGCGCGGGCCGGCCACCGGTCCACATCGACGTGATGCAGGTCCACCATTCCGCGTGGAATGCGTTCTCCGAGCACCACTACCTGACCGCCGACCTCAACCGATCGGCCGCCTGCTACGTGGCCGAGGTGGACGGGACACCGGTTGCCTTCGTGGCGATCCGGTACCAGCCGATGGGCCGCCAGTGCTGGCTGTTCCATCGCCTCGTCACCCTGCCCGAATGGCAGGGCCTGGGCCTGGCGTTGCGCCTCGTGGAGCACGTCGCCCGCGAGTATCAGGTGCGCGAGCCGCACCGGGTCAGAATCACTCCGCGGCACCCGGGGCTCGTGCGCGGATTTGCCCGCTCGCCGCTCTGGCGCTGCGTGCGGGCGATGGGCCCCTCGACGCGGCGGGCCCTCCACCGCATCGGCGCGAGGTCGGCGATAGCGTCGAGATCATCGGCCGCATCGGCGAGGGGCGAGATCACCGCCACATTCGAGTGGGTGGGGCCTTGACGGCGGTTTCGCCGGGCGGTATAACCACGGGACAGGAGATCATCCATGGCCCGTCCAGCCCTACCCGCCGCCGCCCGCCGCTGCCACGAGGAGCGCGTCTACCTCTCTGCCCCCGAGGTCGCGCGTCTCGACCTACGGCGGGGCGACCTGACCCGCTCCGAGTACCTCGCTGCCCCAGTCCGCGAGCCCTACGACCTGCGCGCCATGACGGTACAGCAGCCGTGGGCGTCCCTGCTGGTGCAGGGACGCAAGCCGTGGGAGAACCGCCCGCGAGATCCCGGTGTGCGCCCTGGCGGACAGTGGGTAGCGGTCCACGCCGGGCTGACCCTGCACCCTGCCGCCAACCGGGCCCGCGCGCTGGCGCCAGACCTGGACCTGGAGATGGGGCCCCGGGGAGCGATCATCGGGCTTGTGTGGATGGAACCCGCCATCCCGGCGGAGCAGGTGTCCACCGGCACGGAGTGGGCGTCCGGCCCCCTGTGCATCCCGTGCTCGCGCGCCCTGGCCTTCGAGCGGCCCATTCCAGCCCGGGGTATGCTCGGCTTGTGGCGCGTACCCCGGCCCGTCGTCGACCAGATAGAGGCCCTGGTAGGCACGCTCGGGTAGCCCGCGCCGGGCCCCAACGGAGGCCCCCATGGCGCGTAAGCCCCTGACCACCAACGAGGCGAAAGAGGCCATCCGCCGCGCCTCAACGATGTCGGAGGCAGCGAAGCCTCCGGTCGTGTTCAACGGCAAGAAACAACTCTTCTTTGAGGCGCGCCTTGCCGGCGCTACCGTCAACGAGGCATGCGAGGCCTCCGGCTACGCCAGCAGCCACGCGTACCGGATCAGCAAGCGGCCCGAGTTCGTGGAGGCCCTTCGCGTTGCCCGAGCTGAGCGTGTCGCGACCGCACAGGCCACGGTGGCAGACCTCGTGCCGCTCGCCCTCCGCCGCCTGGGAGACATCCTGCGCGATCCGCTGGCGAAAAACCCGGACGTGGTAGCCGCCGCCCGGGAAGTGTTAGACCGCGGGGGCATGCCCAAGACTGAGCGTGTCGAGCACGTTGAACCGAACACGGAAACCATTCCGATCGATCTGTCGCCGGAGGAACTACGGAAGCAGATCCACCTGCTACAGGATCGGTAGGCCGTGCTGGCCGCGAGGACAGCATCGGCCGCCCCCGTGCGCCGCTACACCCTGGAGCAACTCGAAGCCGAGCGCGCCCGGCAACTCCTGGTCGCCCGCAAGGCCCTCGCAATCAAGACCCTCTCGGGCTGCGTTCAGTATTTCTGGCCGATCGTCGGCAACGGCTCCCTCTCTTGGGGGCCGTACCACGACATCGTCTGTGACGAGATCGATGCCCTGTTCGCCGAATCGGATCGCCGCCGCATCTTGCACGCCGAGATCATGGCGACCTGCACCCGGAAGGAGGCCGAGGTCAAGATCGCGGAACTCCTAGCTCCGCTCCCTCCGCTCCTGCTCGTGGTCGAGGTGCCGCCGAGGTCCT
>Ga0208958_1002004_pt1 | contig 18470 bp, 23 predicted proteins | sample RifOxyB1_FD_184032 | JGI IMG/M metagenome (GOLD analysis project Ga0208958, IMG submission 184032) | Soil microbial communities from Rifle, Colorado - Rifle Oxygen_injection B1 (SPAdes) | ecosystem: Environmental > Terrestrial > Deep subsurface > Rock core/Sediment | place: Rifle, Colorado... | reverse complement strand
ACAAAAACCCGCAGGAACACATATTATTCAAAATAGTATCTCTACGGGTTGGCTACAGCCTAGTGGGTCGCCAATTCCACTACGCTCCGAGAGTTTCCGGATCGATATCTCGGATCAGATGTTTATGACCCAAACCTACAACCTAGATGCATCTGCCACAAGCAATTATACATACTGTAATAAATAAGTCAAATTTAAAAATGACTTTTAATTTCCTCCAACACTTTTTCTGTATTTTCCTCAACTTCCCTATTTAAAAATCTTAAAACTTTATATCCGAGTTCTTTAAAATATTTATCTCTCACAGCATCATATTCTTTGGCTTCTTTTGTGCTATGAACTTCCCCATCAAGTTCAATAATGAGTTTATATTTTTGGCAATAAAAATCGGCTATATAGCCACCGATGCTGTGTTGTCTTTTAAATTTTGCTCCCAATTTGTTATCTCTTAATTCAAACCAGAGTATTTCTTCTGCTTTTGTTTGATTTTTTCTTAACTCTTTTCGTCTATTTTTTAATTCAGTTGTATTGTGAATCCATTTCATAACCTCACCCCTAGCCCCTCTCCTAGAAGCAGGAGAGGGGTCGCAGATATAGACATTATACTAAATTTTGTAATGCAGTTCCCTAGCCCTTCCCCTGCATCTAGGGGAAGGGCAGACTGGATTTATCCAGTCGGGATGAGGTTATAAATTGGCAAACAACACCATCCTTTTTTCCACCACGGCCTGCATAGCTTGGAGAGCCGGCTTGAGATATTTATAAGGGGCGATTTCGTCAGGATTTTCAGACAGAGATTTTTGAAGACCTTGTTTGTAAGCCAAACGCAGTTCGGTATTTACATGAATTATGGAAATACCGGCAACAATAGCCGCTTTAAATTCTTCATCAGTAATACCGGAACCACCGTGTAAAACCAGTGGTACGCCTGCCGCCTCTCGTATTTGTTTTATTTTTTCTATGTCTAATTTGGGATTACCGCCTTTTATCATACCGTGGATGTTGCCCACTGCTGGCGCAAATAAATCTATACCGGTTTCTTTTACAAACTCCCCCGCTTCTTCAGGTTTGGTCATCGTCTCGTCCGAGACTTCTACTCCGGCCGGCAATTCGTCCATAACTTTGGAAGATTTGCCTATAAAACCAAGCTCGGCTTCTATTAAAATACTAGGATTTTTCGAATTTTTATACTCAACGGACTCTTTGGTCATCTTTAAATTTTCTTCAAAAGATTTTTCGGCTCCATCTATAATAACTGCATCAAATCCTGCGTCTACCACCTCTTTTACTCTGTCCACCGAATAAGTGTGGTCGGCATTAATGAATACAGGCAGACCCCATGCTTTTATTGTATCCACGAGCGCTTTAACCTGTTTTATTCCTATGAAATCTCTCTCACCTTCGGAAACTCCTATAATAACCGGTAAATTTAATTTCCTCCCAGCATTTACTACCGCCCAAAAACCGATACTGTCCGAAATATTAAAATGCCCGATAGCTGTGTGCGATTGTTCAGCTTGCTCAATATACTCACGCAAGGTTTTCATATCCACATATTATCACATTTTTATTTTTTAAAAAATTTTGTAGTGTATAATTAGTGCGTATGGATTTCTTTGGCAAACAAAAAAATTTTGATTTTGTTTCTATCGGCGACATTACTACTGACGCTTTTATACGCCTTAAAGACGCTAAAACAAATAGGGATTTGGATGGTAAAAAATCAGAACTTGTCCTTCGATTCGGAGACAAAGTGCCTTACGAATTTATGGAGGAAGTGCGAGCCGTCGGCAACAGTGCTAACGCCGCCGTTTGTGCCAGAAGATTGGGGCTGGATTCGGCTTTGGTCACCAACGTTGGCGATGACCACAACGGTCACGAATGTATAGCCACACTACAAAAAAATAAAGTAGCTACCGATTTTGTCTCTGTTGAGAAAGATAAAGAAACCAACTATCACTATGTTTTGTGGTTTGAAGATGACCGTACTATTTTGGTTAAACACCACGAATATGATTACAAATTACCGGACATAGGCAATCCCAAATGGGTCTACCTCTCTTCCATTGGTGAAGCTTCTGCTGATTATCACAAGCAAATTGGGGAATTTTTGCGCAATAATCCGGAAGTTAAATTTGCTTTTCAGCCTGGTACTTTCCAGATGAAAATGGGTACAGAAGTTTTGAAAGATTTATATGCCAGGTGTGACATATTTTTCTGCAATGTTGAGGAAGCAAAAAATATTTTGGGCAAGCCCGGTGAAACGGACATCAAAAATTTATTAAAAGAGATGCACGATATTGGTCCCAATGTCGCGGTTATAACCGACGGACCAAAAGGTGCTTACGCTTATGACGGGTTTGAAGCATTTTTCATGCCACCTTTCCCCGACCCAAAACATCCTTACGACCGTACCGGTGCGGGTGACGCCTTTTCGGCCACTTTTACTTCGGCTATTGCTTTGGGTAAATCACTTTTTGACGCTTTCCTTTGGTCGCCGGTTAATTCAATGTCAGTGGTTCAACAAGTCGGCGCTCAAAAAGGTCTTCTCACTCAAGAAGAAATTTTAAAATTCCTCTCCGGTGCCCCAACAGATTTCAGACCGCAAAAAATTATGTAAAAATTATTACTTCCTCCCCATCACCCTTTCAACTGCTCTTTCAATGTGTGAGACGTCCATGCCGTAATATTCAATAAGTTCGTCCGGAGTGCCGGACTGGCCGTATTTGTCGTGCACACCGATGAGTTCCATGGGTACAGGGTAGTTTTGAACCAAAACTTCAGCAATGGCCGAGCCTAAGCCCCCGACCACTTGATGCTCTTCGACGCTGACGATGGCGCCAGCTTCTCTGGCCAAATCTTTTATGGCTTCAAAATCCAAAGGTCGGATGCTTGAAATATTTAAAACTTTAACCGAAATACCTTTTTGGGCAAAATTTTGGGCAACCACTATCGCACTGTGAAGCAAAGGTCCTGTTGCAATAATACCCACTTGAGCCGTCATGGGCGGGGCAAAAAACATCTGGGCCTTGCCAATTTCAAAAGGTGTTTCTTCAGTGGTTATTATGGGAGTTTTTTCTCTGGCCAACCTTATATAAACAGGTTTATTTATTTTGGCCGCTTCTATTGTAGCTTTTTTAGCCTCAATGGCGTCACAAGGAGAAAGAACAATCATATTTGGCAAAACCCGCATGAGAGCGATGTCCTCCAAAGCCTGATGGGTAGCGCCATCTGCCCCGACAGATATGCCGGCATGACTGCCCACAATTTTGACCGGCCGGTCATTAAGGGCAATAGTAGTTCGTATCTGTTCCCAATTGCGACCAGGACTAAACACGGCATAAGAAGCGGCAAAAGGAATCTTACCCATAACCGCCATACCACTCGCGACAGTAATCAAATTTTGCTCAGCCACACCCACTTGCACAAACCTCTCTGGATACTTTCTGGCAAACAAATTCATCTGGGTTGATTCATTCAAATCTGCGCAAAGCCCCACCACGTTTTTATTTTGGTCTCCGGCAATTACCAATCCTTCACCAAACCCCCTGCGAGTCGTTTCTTTTTCAGCGTTCTCATCAAAAAGTTTTGTATTAAGTTTTAAGTTTGGATTTAACATATTATTAATTTTCAATTCTCAATTTACAATTTTCATTAAATTTTCAATCTTTCAATTTTCAATTTCTCAATTGCTTTCTCGCCTTCTTCTTTATTCGGCGCTTTGCCGTGCCATTTGAAATTGCGTTCCATGAAAGAAACTCCTTTACCTGGAATTGTGTTGGCAATTATTACTGATGGTTTATCAAAAACAGCCTGCGCTTGCCCTACCGCATTTACAATATCTTCAAAATTATGCCCGTCTATTGTTTGCACATGCCAATTAAAAGATTCCCACTTCTGTTTTAGGGGTTCCAGGGGCATTATGTCTTCGGTGTATCCTTCTATTTGTATGTTGTTTCTATCTATTATAACTGTCAGATTTTGAAGCCTCTCTTTGGCACCGAGCATCGCTCCTTCCCAAGTATTACCTTCTTCCAGTTCCCCATCGCTGAGGAGACAATAAAATTGTTTTTCTGAATATTTTCCTTTATCCATTCTATCGGCCAAGCACATCCCTACCGCTTGGGAAAGTCCCAGACCGAGAGGGCCCGATGTAGTTTCAATAAATGGCAAAAATCTTCTGTCGGGGTGCCCCTGCAATCGTGAGCTAAACTTACGCAAAGTTTTGAGTTCATCCAATTTGAAATATCCAGCGTGAGCCAATGTCGCATAATAGACCGGGCAGATATGGCCGTTTGAAAGTACTAGGCGGTCTCTCTCCTCCCACATCGGATTGGTCGGGTCGTGCTTCAATATATAAAAATAAAGAGCCGTGAAAATGTCAGCCATCCCCAACGCTCCGCCTGGGTGTCCACTCCCCGCTTCCACAAGCATTTCAATAACCGACCGGCGAATCTCATTCGCCTTCCCTTCCATCCATTTTATTTTTTCATCTGTCGGTTTAAGCATTTTAATAAACTATTTGTTTTTCCAAATCGCAATTATTTTTAATCCACTCATTTTCAAACTCTGATAGTTCTCTCCTTTTTCCTTCCAATATGTAATACTGCCTATCTTTAGGAAGACCCATTACAGTTGGCATATCATCTTGAACCCATTCATCGGGGCAAACCTTAAGTAATTGGGTTGAATTTGTTGAAGTGGAAATAAATTTGAAAGTGGAGAGGATTTCTTTTTCGATGTTATTAATTTGAATATCGCCTTTAAACTCTACGATATATATAGTCGTATTTTTTCTGGTTGCAATCGCAAGAAAGGGTTCAGAGCATCCTGGTCCATCACAATAGCCATCGGGAGCCTCGTAAATATAGGCCGTTTGATCGGCTAAAGTAGTTTGTTCTTTTGGGGAAAAATCAAGATAAAAATAATTTTTTAAATCAACACCTAAACCCAGTTCGTCATTTCTTACATTGACCGTAAAAAATGCTGAACTTCCAGTAAATAAAACCTGAAATCCTCTTGAGTAACTGTTGGTTGTATAAGTAAACTCTGACGGATACTTTATTTCAAACCCATATTCTTCATTCCTATATGTTTTCCAATCGGCAAACTTGCTTGTGGTAAGCGAAGTCGAACCATCTGCTTCTTCAGTAGGAAGAGGATTTGAGAAATACCAGATGCCAAAAACTCCGGTGAGGATGAGAAGAATAGTGAGAACAATCAAAAAAGTATGGTTATAATGAGGTTTTTGCGGCGCGGGATTATTTTCCGGAGCTGGCGCGTTATTAATTGGATTAAATTGCGTTTGAAATTGTGGGGGCATAATTTTAATTATTTTGTAAAGTTTTGATTGCTTCTTTGGCGTTGGGAGAATTGAAAATGGAAGACCCAGAGACGAAGGCGGTGACACCGGCTTCGATAAGCTTGGGAGCAGTATTGAAATCGACCCCTATATCAATTTGAATTTGAGCCGAAGGGTGCCTTTCATGAAAATTTTTTATTTTTCCCAAAACATTCATATCCAATTCCACGCCACTGTATCCTACCCGGTCATTACCCATAAATTGGACGAAGTCAAGATCTGGTAAAAATGATTCCAAAACAGAAATATCTCCTGATGGCTTTATGCCGAGACCAACTTGGCATTTGGCATATTTGACCACCTCTATGCATTCCTTGACATGATCGGTAGAATCAAGGTGAATGACGAAACTTTTGGCGCCTACCGAAATAAAGTCGCTGACATATTCTATGGGATGTAAGATAAGCATATCTATCTCCAAAATGAAATTATCTATATTGGGAAATCTTTCATCACCCCTCACCATATTCCGGAGTTCCTCAAACTGATTGCCGTTGAATGGCCAGGTTTTCGTCGAAGCATAATTGCCGTCTACAACATCCATCTGCACCTTTCTGACCAGCCCCAATATTCTCTTGAATTTTTCCCTGAGTATATTGAGATCCTGTGGAATTATGGCTGGGATAACTTCTACCATCTGGGCAATTTTTAATTATAAATTTTAAATTTTTAAATAGTTTTCAATGCTCTAATTTTCAATTTCGTCAACTCTTCTTTCGTGCCTTGCTTCTCCGGAAAACGGAGTTTCAAGCCAGAGTTTAACCGCCTCTTTGGCTTCGTCAGGAGATAAAAATTTGGCACCGAGCGATAAAACATTGGCGTCATTGTGCTCACGCGAAAGTTTTATAATTTCAAGATTGCCACCATAATATTCTGCCGACCGAACATTGGGAAATTTATCTGCCACCATGTCCTCTCCTTGACCACTCCCTCCCAAAACTATTGCCTTTGAGCCGTCTGTGGCCCCAGAGACTGCTTTGGCGGCCTTTTTAACAAACTCAGGGTAATCATCATTGGGGTTTAACTCATAAGCCCCACAGTCTTCCACTTCAAAATCAAGTCCTTTTACAAACTCAATTAATGAATTCTTCATCTCAAACCCGGCATGGTCACTTGCAAAATATATTTTCATTTTTATAAATACTCCCCGATTTTTAGAACATGTTTTATGAGCGTTGCGGTATATCCCATCTCGTTATCATACCAAGCGCAGACTTTGACCAGATTTTTGTCTATTACGCGGGTTAGCCCCAAATCAGCAATCGAACCATAAAGAGAACCTATAATATCAGCCGAAACAATCGGGTCTTCGGTTACAGTGAAAATACCTTGCCATTTTTCTTCAGTCGTTGCATCTTTGAGAATCTTATTTATTTCTTCCACACTAGTCTCTTTTTTGGCTATAAAAGTTACATCGACTATTGAACCAGAAACTACAGGCACTCGCATAGCCACACCATCAAACTTACCTTCGAGACTTGGGACGGCTTTGGTGACGGCCACAGCTGCTCCCGTGGAAGTCGGCACAATATTTTGAGCGGCCGCCCGTCCCTCCTTCCAATCTTTCTTATTCGGCCCGTCAACTATTGATTGGCTGGCCGTGTATCCGTGTACCGTGTTTAAAACAGCTTTTTCAACACCTATCTTTTCGTTAAGTATGTGAATAAGTGGCGCGGCGGCGTTAGTGGTGCAGGAGGCATTTGAACTTATAATACTTTTTTCCAGTTTGTTTTCATTTATACCCACGAGTATCGTGATCTGAGTTTCGTCAGCCGGTGCTTCTTTGACGGGCGCCGTTATGAGCACTCTCTTGGCTCCTGCATTTATGTGGGCCTGCGATTTTGTGAAAGAGGCAAAGGCTCCGGTGGCTTCAATTACCACATCAATACCTAAATCTTTCCAAGGCAAAGCTGCCGGATCTTTTTCACTCAAGAATGAAATTTCTTGAGTGTCCCGCGAAGCTTGCGCGAAGTGGGACTTGCTAATCAACAATTTTTTCTTGTCATCACTCACCCTAACTCCAAACTGCGCCGCTCCATAAGCCGTATCATATTTCAAAAGATAAGCTATATTTTCAATATCACCCAAATCATTTACAGCAATAATTTCAACGCCCGGCACATTTTGAGATAGTCTCAAAAAAGCTCGGCCGATCCTCCCCGCGCCATTTATAGCAACTTTAATTTTTTTATTTTCCATAGGCACAATTATACCAAACATTCGACTTTCAATATAAACTGAGGTGGACAAGAAGTAGAAAACTCAAAAGTTTTACCTCGCTCCACAATGTTTAACAAAAGCGGTAAATTCAGACACCAGCACCTTCAATTCTTCTTCGGTGTATGATACCTCGCTCATCAAACTCGGGTCGTTGAGTTTGGATGATACGAATCTTTGTATAAAATAATTGTTGGCACCTTTTATACTCTGGGCAATTTTCCTTAAATCATCAAAACTGGTTAAGGATTTTACGACAGTAGTGCGGAATTCATGTGGAAGACCGGAGTTTATTATAAGACTTATACTCTTTTTTAATTTCTCCACATTAACAGCCACGCCTGTAATTTTTTTATAATTTTCAAACGGCGCCTTAACGTCCATGGCAACATAATCTACATTTCCCTCTTTAATAATCTTCTCAAGCATTTCCGGCCGGCTGCCGTTGGTATCAAGTTTTACCAAAAACCCCATGCCCTTTATTTTTTTAAGCATTTCCGCCAAATCAGTATGTTGTGTTGGTTCCCCACCTGTGATGCACACCGTATCGAGCTTACCGACACGGCTCTCTAAAAAAGAAAAAACTTCGGCGAGAGGAATCTCGGCAGAATACTTTTCGGGTATGACCAATTCGGGATTGTGGCAATAACCGCATTTAAAATTGCAGCCACGCGTGAAAATCACAGCCGATGTTTTACCCGGATAGTCGTTCAGGGAAAATTTTACAAGACCACCAATTATCATAAACGATCATTATTTATTTGCAGTCATTTTTGAGATGGGGCCGATAGACAACTCGGGTGTTGGTTCGGTTTTGAATTTTTTGCGCATATCAAATTCTGATTTTTTACCGTCATTCCACTGACTGATTGGTCTCAAATATCCAACAACTCTGGAATATATCTCGCACCCCTCTCCGCATTGTGGACAGGTATGAGCCTCGCCTGCGATATAGCCGTGGTTTCGGCAAACACTGAAACTTGGAGTAAAGGTAAAATACGGGATGTGATAATTTTCGCAAATTTTCTTCACCAAGTTTTTCAGAGTTGAACCATCATCAACTTTTTGACCCAAAAAGAAGTGGATGACGGTGCCGCCGGTATATTTAGTCTGCAGATTATTCTGCAAATCAAGCAGTTCAAACATATCATCGGTAAAATTGACCGGCAGATGGGTTGAGTTGGTGTAAAAAGGATCTTTAGTGTCTTTGCCGCGGCCGTTGGCAAAAATAATATCGTCACATTTTTTGCGGTCGATAAGAGCCAAGCGGTGGGAAGTGCCTTCAGCCGGAGTAGCTTCCAAGTTGTAGTTATTACCCGTTTCTTTTTGGAAAGAAACCAGTGTGTCACGCATAAAATCAAGAACTTTTTCGGCAAATTCTTTACCCTCGGGGGTAGCGATGTTTTTGCCCAAAAGATTTTCCACCGCTTCGTTCATACCGACGATACCAATGGTGGAAAAATGATTTTTCCAATAACATCCGAAACCATCTTTTATTTTTCTCAGATAAAATTTGGTATACGGATACAAATTATTGTCTGTCAGAGACTCCAGGGTTTTGCGCTTTATTTCAAGGCTGTCTTTCGCCAAAACCATCAAATCTTTCAGTATAGACATGAATTGTTTTTTGTTTTTGGCTGTATATCCTATTCGGGGCAAATTGAGGGTGACGACACCGATGGAACCGGTTAACGGATTTGCGCCAAAAAGTCCTCCACCACGATGTTCGAGCATACGGTTATCAATCCTGAGCCGGCAACACATTGAGCGAGCATCTTCAGGATTCATTTCGGAATTTATGAAATTTGAAAAATAAGGCAGACCATATTTTGCTGTAACCTCCCAAAGCAGATCCATGTTTTTGTTGTCCCAATCAAAATCTTTGGTGATGTTGTATGTCGGTATTGGGAAAGTAAAGACTCGGCCTTTAGCGTCTCCTTCGGCCATCACTTCAAGGAAAGCTCTGTTAAATATGTCCATTTCTTCCTGAAATTCTCCGTAAGTTTCTTTTTGTGGTTTACCGCCGACGATAACGGATTGCTTCTTGAAATATTTAGGCACATTCAAATCCAAAGTCACATTGGTAAAAGGAGTTTGGAACCCGACTCTGGTTGAAACATTCATGTTGAACAAAAACGACTGGAGTGCCTGTTTGACATCTTTGTAAGATAATTTGTCATAGCGGATAAATGGCGCGAGCAGAGTATCAAAGTTGCTGAAAGCTTGCGCACCGGCCGCCTCTCCCTGCAAAGTATAAAAGAAATTAACCACTTGTCCGAGGGCTGAGTGCATGTGGCTTGGCGGTTTGCTTTCAATTTTGCCGGGCACACCGGTAAACCCTATGAGCAAAAGATCAAACAAATCCCATCCGACACAATAAACCGATAATATACTCAAATCATGGAGATGGAACTCACCATTTATGTGAGCATCTCTGATTGCTTCCGGATAAATTTTGCTAAGCCAATAAACTTTACTGATTTCAGATGAAATATAATTGTGAAGCCCCTGCAGAGAGTAAGTCATGTTGCTGTTCTCTTTGACTTGCCAATCGAGTTTACCCAAATATTGGTCTACCAAACCGACGGTAGCGGTATTGGTTATTTCCCTTATTTGTTTGTGCTGGTCGCGATACAATATATAGGCCTTGGCGGTCTTTTTGTAACGTGAACTAAGCAAGACTTCTTCAACAAAATCCTGTATTTGTTCAACATCAGGAATATCCCCATCAATCCTGTCATAAGTGAGCCACAAAACCCTTTCGGCCAGCTCCTCGGCTTTGTCCACACCAAACTCACCGGTAGCGGCCCCGGCCTTGCTCAGAGCAAGTATTATCTTCTCCTTTTTGAAAGAAACAATCCTGCCGTTGCGTTTTTTAATTTTTTTACAAAGATGATGTTTTTTTGTTTTTTCTGGCATATTTTTATAAAAAAATTAAAAATTTTACGATTTTTTGTTAAATTTTGATAAAAAACTTAAATTTATAGTTCCTCTATTCTACAATTTTTAGACCAAAAAAAATTGTGGATAACTCAAAAAAACACCATCGCAAAATACAAATGTTCAAGTGTAAACCGAAGCAATTTTATACCCAATGATTAAAGGGGTGTAGGGGGGAAATTTTTAAAATTTTAAAATTCGGCAAAATCTCCGATTTTAATTTTTGAATTTTCAAAAAAATTGGCCGAGGTTTCCAAAACATACAAACTCGGAGCGGTTGGATTGAAAACTTTGGGGTAAGTTTTGGGATCTACAGCCTTTTCTATGTTAATTATTTTTTTATCCTTATCCAACCAGGCAATATCGATGGGGAAATTCATATCTTTCATCCAAAATCCGTAATATCCCCCCTTTTCGAACACAAAAAGCAGTCCTTCGCTCTCCCCTAACCCCGTTTTACCGGAAAGCCCCTGTTCTCTTTTGGCAGCAGTGTCTGCCACCCCGACATCAAGTGTTATTTCACCTATTTTTAAAGTTTTGATGATGTTTTCTTCCTGTTTTTGCTCTTTTTTTTGATTTTGTGCCAAAAAATTAGTAGCAAACGCCAAAACAATTACACCAACAACAATTATTAAAATAATTTGTTTTTTCATGATATTTATAACTCACCCCTAGCCCCTCCCTTACAACAAGGGAGGGGGAACCGAGCATCCAGAGTCATCCGTTTATTACAAACCACTTGCCTTCGCTCACAACTTCGACTTTCCCATCAACCACCTTGAGAGCCGACTGGTCGTCCATAGCATAAATCTTTTTTGATATTCTTTTTGCAAGTTTTTTAATATTTTCTTCTATTAATTTCGGGAAATACGGAGAGTTGAGATGAGGAATAAAATAAAAATCCACATAATCAAGTCCTGACATATCTCCTATTTTATTCAAATCTTCTTCGTACAAAGCTTGAGAAATTTTCAGGGCTAAATCCGAATTAGTAACCATGCTTCCAGCACTTACCCCTACCCAAATTTTTGTTTTTAGATATTCAGGCAATAATTTTGCAAGTCTAGATTTATTTATCCATTCCATCAAATGATAAGTGTTACCACCTTCAAAAAATAGAACGTCGGCTTCTTCAAATTTAGGCCTCCAAACTTCCTCTGGAACAGCTGAAATGTCCGCAATATCTATGGATTTAAAGCCTTGCTTCTTTAGATTTATCAAATCATTAATCAGCCAATCTTTTTCTCCCATTTCCACATTGGAAGCTGTGGGAATAAAAACCAAAGAGGTATTTTCTGGCTTTTTGCCAACCAAGTCAAATAAGGCCTCAGATATTGATTTATTGGTTAGCCCGCCTGATGTAAGAAGTAATTTCATATTTTTGAATTGTTTATTTTTGATTCATTATAAATTTTCTCTAAAACTTTTTCCATATCATTAAAAATTTCATTATTCCAAAATCTTAGAGTTTTAATATCAGCTTTCCCGATCAACGTGTCTCTTTCTTTATCGTATTCAACAGCATTTTTATGTTGGTCTCCATCCAATTCTATGGCCAATCTAATTTGAGGGCAGAAGAAATCTAGAATATAGGGACCAACGCTGTATTGTCTGTGAAATTTTAGCCCGTTTAATTTTCTACCCCGCAATTTTTGCCATAAAACTTTTTCGGCTTCGGTTTGGTTTTTACGAAGTTCCTGTCTTCTTTGTTTTTGGCTTTGGCTATTGTAAAGAGAGAGTTGCATTTAATAATTATACACCTTACTCGAATGTGGGTTAAGCCCTTCCCTTGTTGTAAGGGAAGGGTTGGGATGAGTTATTTCATAACAAAAATCGCCCTGATTTCTCAGAAACGATTTTTGTGATTAATTTAAAACGAAATTATCGTCTAAAGTTATCTCTGCGAGGAGGACGGGCCTCTTGAGGACGAGCCTCATTTACTGTGAGAGCTCTGCCATCAACCTCTTTGCCATTCCACATATCTATTGCGGAATCAGCTTCGGCATCATTTGTCATAGAGACAAAACCAAAACCCTTGGAAACGCCCCTTTCTCTGTCCATAATTATGACAGCCTCAGTGACATCGCCGGCTTTAGAGAACATTTCTTTCAAGTCCGTGTCTGTGGTTTTGAAAGACAAATTGCCTACGAAAAGCTTTTTCATTGCGTGCTTTATATTACATTGCCATTAAAACGACCAAGCGAGTTCCGCTTGCATTGTCCGCGATACAAAGCCCGCAAAACAAACGAAGAGAACTTAACACTTACCCAAGTAGTATATACCCTTGCTCCCCAAAAGTCAACCCCCCAACCGCATTGCATCTTTTGGTAGAGATGTTATTATGTATCGGTCCGCATTATTAAGAAATATCCGAAGCCTAACCTTCCACCGCCCTTACGAAAGATTGTGGAAAAGCTTACGGTTTTTTCATTTTATGGTTAAAAAAACATCCGTTCCTGACACCAAAGAAAGTCCCAAGGAAAGCAAGATGTCCAAACTGATGGACTCTGCTGTTTTGCCACAAGCAAAAGATTCAATTGTAGAGGGTACAGTCATCGCTATTGCCAAAAATTCTATTTTTGTAGATTTACCACCCTGGGGTACTGGCGTTATTTTTGGCAGAGAGTACATCAATGCTCGTGACATAATAAAGAAGATAAACCTCGGTGACAAAATTACAGGCAAGATAATCGGCACCGACAACAAAGAGGGCTATATAGAAATATCACTGAAAGAAGCCAAGCAGGCTCTTATATGGAGCGACGCTGAAGAAGCTATCAGAGACAAAAAAGTATTTGAGCTTCCTATCAAAGAAGCCAACAAGGGAGGCCTCATGATGGTATGGCAAGGCATTGTAGGATTTTTACCGGCTTCTCAACTTAAAACAGAGCATTATCCGAGGATTGCCGACGGAGACAAGGACAAGATATTGGAAGAGTTACGCAAACTGGTTGGGCAAAAAATATCGGTCTCAATCATTGGTGTAAATGCCAAGGAGGGCAAACTTATATTCTCCGAAAAAGATCCTGACAGCAGTGAAAAAGGAAAAATTATAGATAAATACGGTTTGGGCGACGAACTGGAAGGCGATGTCACCGGCGTAGTTGATTTCGGTATATTCGTCAAAATTGAAGAGGGTTTGGAGGGTTTGGTCCATATTTCCGAGATTGATTGGGGTTTGGTTGACGACCCTCGCAAATTTGCCAAAGTTGGTGATAAGGTAAAAGTGAAAGTCATAGAAATAAAAGACGGCAAAATTTCCCTCTCCATCAAAGCCTTGAGGGAAAACCCTTGGACCGAGGCTGGTAAAAAATACAAAAAGGATGATACGGTCAGCGGTGTAGTTATCAAATTCAACAAACACGGCGCCCTGGCCTCTATTGAAGAAGGGGTGGCTGGTTTGGTCCACATCTCCGAATTTGGCACCGAAGACAAACTGCGTGAAAAACTGGAACTGGGAAAAACCTACAATTTCAAAATCAACACCTTTGAACCCAAAGAGCAAAAAATGGCCCTCAGTTTTGTGGAAAATAAGTAACAAAAAATGCCGAATATAAACCTCAGCACTTTTTTATTATTTCAAATGTGAAAACCACTTTTGCTTGATGGCTTCGGCCAAGTCAATTCCTTCACTGTCAGCAAACAAAAGAAGATATGCGAAAATGTCGGCAAATTCCTTGGAAAACATTTCTTTTATTTCTTTTTTACTTTTTCCTTTTTGACGGCCCCGATCCGTAAGCATCAAATATGCCTGCAGACACTCGCCCCACTCTTCTGTAATTTTAAAAGGCAAATAATCCCGGCCCATTTTCACTTCAGGGAAATCTTCCTTGTATCTTTTCATTACTTTTTGGGCTTTTTCCGTCAACTCGCTTATCTGGGTTTTTTTCATAGATTTAGTTAAATATATCAGCTACCGGTGAAATAAAAAAGACCGCAGGACGAACCATGCGATCTGAGCAACTCGAAACTTCGTTAAGTGGCAAGTTGCCTAACAGTGCCCAGGATTTGCAGCAGCGCCCGGAGTTGTTCGTCAAAGTACTCCTCGACCACTTTTGCAAAGGCAGCCTCGAGGGTAGATTCCGAGGGCTCTTCAACCTCCCGAAGTTCCCCTCTTCCCACCAGTTGACCGATTTCGTAAGCGAAATCGCGAGCTTGGTAAAAGCTCATCGGTCGCTTGTCGGTTGGCGTTACGTAGACGATGAAATTACTCGTCTCCAAAACCTGCCAACTGGTGCCACCCGTCACCTGCTCCTTTATTTTCGCGAAAAACAACTTGAATGCTTCGGTAAATTTGGGAAACTCACCGACATCTTCCAAACCGACGATGATTCGGAACATTTTCACCTCCTGACGAAGAGAATATCATCATTAAATAATAAGTCAAACCAGACAAGATGTTTTGATGACATGGAAAGAAAGGTCAAAAATGACCGCAATGAGGAGAATGAAAGCGACAGAAACGGTAATCACCGCCAAAATGTTTCCGATTTGGGGTTTTTTCCACAAAAATAAAGAGGTAAATATGCAATAGACACCAAATACCCAAAGTGGCAAGCCGGCAATTATATTGTCCCGCGCCGTGGCTTCAGCGCATCCCAAATCAATATTTAATCCCATATATATGGTAGCAATACCCAAAAGCGCGAACAAAAAAATTAAAATTGTTTTATAGGGTTTCATTTTATATTATTTAAATAACTCATTGATTAAACATATTCATCGCTCTGTCGCGGCCGTCGGTAATGAGAGTTTGAATGGCTTCACTCACCTTTTTTAAAGTCTTTTTTATTATTTCCAATTCCTTGGGTTTGAATTTACCGAGTATAAAGTCAATGACAGCATCCTCTCCCTCCGGCTTTTTAGCTCTGCCTTTAGCTGTAGAAGGAGAAATACCTATCCTTACTCTGACAAATTCCAAAGTTTTGACAGCTTTGGCCACCGAGTCCAATCCTCTGTGTCCACCAACCCCTTTATTATAAGATATTTTGATTGTGCCCAACGGCAAATCTAAATCATCGTGTACCACCACTAAATTTTCCAGTCCTTTCTTTGAGGTTTTAAGTTTGGGTTTAATAAAATAAGAAGCTGTTTGCCCGGATTTGTTCATGAAGGTGTCGGGCAAAATAAGTGTCAGCTGTTCTTTCTTTATTTTTCCCTTTGATATTAAAGATTTTGATTTCTTATCACCTTCCCATTCAGTAAAATCCAAATCTTTCAATAATTTCTCAACCGCCATCCTGCCCGTGTTGTGCCGAGTATTTTCATACTCCTCTCCCGGATTTCCTAAACCTATGACATAAAACATGAAATTTTGAATTAATCCTAATATGTAATATAATGACTTAAATTATGGAAGAAAACAACAATACCGACCTAACTAAACCTATACAGAACAAAGCGCCAAGCGAACAAACTGAAACAAAAGGGTCTTCCTTTTGGGAGTTTGTGAGATACGCCATTATTGCCCTGATTATAGTCATACCTTTCCGTATTTTCATCGCCCAACCTTATGTGGTTTCCGGTTCCTCCATGGACCCGACATTTAAAGATGCTGATTACCTCATTGTTGACCAGCTCTCCAAAAGATTTGAAGAGCCCCAAAGGGGGGCTGTTGTTATTATAAGATATCCCAAAGACACTTCAAAATTTTTTATAAAAAGATTGATCGGTTTTCCGGGAGAAACGGTTGAAATCAAAAACGGCAGTGTCTACATTCAGGGTGTGTTAAAAGAATCCGCTTTAAATGAAGCTACCCTGTTGAACGAACCTTATGTTGTTTATGGAAAGAATGAAAATTTTTCTATAAAATTAGGAGTTGACGAATATTTTGTCATGGGAGACAACAGAGCCGGCTCATCTGACAGCAGAGCATGGGGAACTTTGCCAAAAAAATATATTATAGGAAGGCCGGTTATAAGATTGTTGCCGATAAATAAAATAGATGTTTGGCCCGGAATTTTTTAATTATGACAATGGAAAACAAACCAATACCAAATAGGAAGCTGAGTGAAATAAATGAAGCCGGCAAAATAGCCAGATTTTATGGTTTTCAACCTATCGTCCCGCCAACGATAGAAAAACAAGATATTGATTCCGTTAAAGAGTTTGATGAATCATCACATCCGGCCGAAAAGGCGGCTCTCTTGAGAATGTATTTTGAAGACCGTCTTATGTCTTTGCCGCAACCAAATATGTTTTATTGCGAAAGACCTTTTCGTGGAGGTAAAGGCCTGCCCGCCAGTAGGCAGGAAAAAAAGAGACCACTTCACCTTGAATCATCCCTTGTTTCTTTGGGCTCATCAAAAAGCGTTTGCGAATGCCTTTCTATCCAAACCGGTATTTCCATATTAAATTCAATCGGCTATAAAGATTTGGTGGTAGAAATAAATTCAATCGGAGACAAAGATTCTATGAGTGAATTTCAAAAAAAACTTACAATTTTTGTCAGGAAAAATTACAACTCTTTTTCGTCTGAGCTGAAACAAGCCACCAAAAAAGACCTGTTTGCCATATTTAAAGGAAACAAACAGGAATGGGAGAGTTTCCAAACCGAATGCCCCAAATCTATAGATTTTTTGTCAGAATCAAGCAGATTACATTTCAAAGAAGTGCTTGAATTTTTGGAAATAATGGATACTCCATATCAAATAAACCATCATCTTATTGGTGACCTTGATATAGGTTCGGAGACTATATTTTCCATAAAAATCGAGGCCGAAACAGATGGTGGCAAGCAGGAAGAGTTGGCTTACGGATTCCGCTTCAACAGAATGGCCAAAAAAATAGGTCTCAAAAAAGATGTCTGGTGCACCACCTTGAATATCTCCGCCAAGCTCAAAAAAAATCTGAAGAAAGTGAAATCCAAAACCCCAAAATCACAGTTTTATCTGGTTCAATTCGGGTCTGAAGCCAAACTCAAAAGTTTTATTATTCTGCAGGAGCTTTACCGAGCCGGAGTCAGCATTATCCATTCAATAACCAAAGATAAATTGGGTGGCCAGATGGAAATAGCCGAAAATTCAGAAGCCCCATACATAATCCTCATAGGCCAAAAAGAAGCCTTGGAAAACTCGGTGGTTATACGCAACAACCTCACCCGCTCCCAAGAAACCGTCTCCATCTCGGCCCTCGCCGCCAAAGTCAAAGAGCTGGTTTAACGATTTTTGCATAAAATATGAAGTTATGTTAGGATATCTCAAATGGCAGTAAATGTAGAAATAACCAAAAGCGGCAACGATAACAATCTTAGCCTCATCAGGAAATTTACCAAAAGAGTGCAGGGCTCCGGTATTTTGTCACGTCTGCGAAGCCGAAGATACAGTGTCAGGAAGCTTTCCGAATACGTCAAAAAGAAAAAAACTCTCAAAAAAATATCGGAAAGAAGCAGAATCAGAGATCTTATCAAGATGGGCAAAATGCCCGGGACATTGGAGTAATTTAAAGATGGCAAGATCCAAAGATCCAAAGATTGAAAAAACCCGCCTGAATGACATAGTCGGGCAGATAAAAAATGACATTTTAGGAAAGCGATACGAGCTTTCTTTTGCTTTTATAAGCAAAAATCGCATAAAATTTTTAAATAAAACTTATCGCAAAAAAAACGAGCCCACCGATATTCTCTCTTTCCCTCTCTCCAAAGATTCAGGCGAAATTTTGATTTGTCGGACGGTTGCAAAAACCAAAGCGGGCGGTTTTGGAAAAACTTTGGAAGAATATGTCTTATTTTTAGTTATCCACGGAATACTTCATTTGAAAGGCCTTCATCATGGTGATAGAATGGAGAAGTATGAGCTCACGTATTACAGCCGGTATAGACGTAGGTACTTATGAAGTGCGCGTAGTTGTTGCGGAGCAAAATTCTGAAAATAATTTACCGACCATCTTGGGCACCGGCCGGGCTGAATCAAAAGGTTTAAGGCATGGTTACATAATGAATACCGCAGATGTC
>Ga0208958_1002002_pt1 | contig 18499 bp, 38 predicted proteins | sample RifOxyB1_FD_184032 | JGI IMG/M metagenome (GOLD analysis project Ga0208958, IMG submission 184032) | Soil microbial communities from Rifle, Colorado - Rifle Oxygen_injection B1 (SPAdes) | ecosystem: Environmental > Terrestrial > Deep subsurface > Rock core/Sediment | place: Rifle, Colorado... | reverse complement strand
TCCTTCATGACAGCTCGACCGCCTCAACGCGCTCGATCGCCGGCTCACGCTCGATCCGTATCACGTCGAACGCGCTACCGCACGTCTCGACGATGCCATCTCGCACCGCAAGCTCGCGCGTTTTGAACGGACCATACCATACGTCACTGCCACTAGGCCACTTCCAGAACCACAGGTAGTCGCTCATACGTCAGCCTCACACCTACCGCAGTCAGTGGCATCACACCCGTGACGGCAGAGTGCCGCCGGACTCTCTGCCTTGAAGTCAACTATCGTCAACCTGACGTCGTCGAAGCTGTATGCAAGACCGTACCCACGAAGAATAAGGTTCGCACTCTCAACGTACCGCCTTACACACGTCGAACGGCCGTCGTCTATCGAGGCGACGGCCGGTAGTGTGGCAACAATGTAGTCGCGAATCATACGTCCTCCCAGTGCTCGTAAACGTGCAGTTTCAAAGCCTCAAGCATCCCGATCAGCTCGATTGTGCTCACGTCACTCGACCTCCTCATGTGGACCCCGTCGTCGTCAATGCCGAGCACCAGCACAGTCCTGAACTTCATCTCCAGCGCTTCCTTCAGCGTCTCCTGCGCCTCCCGCGTCAGCGGGTCGATGTGGATCACGCTCACGAGAACTCACCCACCAAGTAGTCCCACGTTCCTTCACTGTGACCGACGCAAAGGATGCCGTCAACAGTGTGCCGAAGAAGCGGTTGGTCAGAGCCGTGCCGTGTCCGCTCTGTGATGATCTTCAGAAGCTCGTCAAGCAGGATCTCGCCACCGTACTCGTCAACGATCTTCTCCTTCTTCGTCCGCGTCTTGATGAGCGCCACCCAGTCGTCAAGCGTGTTGATGCCGAGGTCTGGGTGGATGTTCAACGTGAAGCACCACCCGGCGCTCGACTTGCCAATGTGAACGTCGTCATGCCGGCCGCAGTGCTCACACTCGTTCCGCAGGAAATAGTTGCACCCCATGTCACACCTCCCGTCCAAACATCATCCTCTCGAGCCTCGACACGCGCTCGTCGAGCTTTGCAAAGTCAGTCGGCACACGCGGCCTCTGGCACCCGGCCATGCACTCACCAGTGAACTGGTGCAACGATCGCCTGCGGCACACCGGACACTCACCGGCATCAGGACCAGCCTGCTCCTCCGGCGTACACGGCGGCAGCGCAGCAAGCAGTCGGCGGTACTCATCCGGGTCGCCAGCAGACAGCGCCCAGCACCGCTCACACGCGCTCATCACTGACTCCGCCGACGGCGTACTGTGCCGCAGCAAGCTCGCGGACAAGCCGCTCCAGCGTCGTCAGCCGATCCTCAATGCTCTTGGCCACCGCCACCTCGTCCGACAGGCCGTCACTCAGCGACACTGGATACTCCACCATGTACGTCCCCTTCAACGACGCGCCGCTCTCCTCGCTCAGCTCCTCAAACAGCGAGAAGTCCTCAGCACCACGCCGTAGGTAGTCGTGGCCTCCGTCAACGAAGATGTTGCCACACCGGCACCCCTGAAAGTCGTGGACGCTCCGCGACTCGACGACAATGCCACACTTTTTGCACCGGGCCTTGTTTGAGATGATCATGGCTCCCTCCACGCTGCAATCATGGCCACCAAGATGGTCGAAAGCGAGTATATCCAGTACGGCGCAAGAACAGACCACCAACTCCAATCAATCACGTCACATAGCTTGAGCGTGATGAAGATCAGGCCCATCGCCCAAGCGTGCGCAGATTCCAATAGCATGCGAGCTTCCCTCTCAGTCATACCATCCCCCCAGCGCCAACAGCCTCCGTGCCGCCCGCGCGTACCTGTACTTCTTCACCTTGTGAGCGCGCTCACGCGCGATCTTTCTTGCGGTCTCTGCCAGCTGAATCTCACCCCCCATCAACCACTTCGTATACGGGATGCCACTGTAGAACATGTCGGCCAGCCTAACGCCGTCAACACCCAGGACCATCATCGCGCCGAGGCCGACATCCTCGCTCAGCAACAGCCTGTTGCCGTCGTACACGCACATCACGTACCGCTGGTTTGGCCACTCCGATGAATGGAACGCAGTCCTTGGATCCTTTGCCAACAGGAACGTACGACGAAGCCTGTTTAGTTTGCCGTTGACAGTTCTGCGGACGGAATCCACGTCAGTCATCGCCGGCTCCCACTGCCATAGCAGATGTGACAACGGCATTCAGCTCGTCAAACGTGCTGTAGGCATGGCTGTCAGAGTACAGACAACTGTCATCGGCATGGTAGTAGAACAGCGTCCCGTTCTTCCTCGACATCGACAGGTCTGACCAGTTTTCCCCGATGGCATGTAGCATCTCGTGGACGTCCGCCTGGTTCTTTTTGTACAACTGCTTGTGCGAGAGGAATGACCGCGCGTACATGCTCAGCGAGTTGCGCCGCCAGTCCATCCTGCGCCACAAGAAGTAGTTCGTTATCTCAGCCTCTGGAATGTTGAACGCGCGTGCGTCGAACGTCGCCGTCCAGTCTTTCCCAGGCTTCAACCCGCGCAATGCCGCGTTGAAGTGTGCCGTCATCAGCGACGCGGTGACAGACTGCAACTTCGCCACGTTGTAGTCAAACCACGCCTCGGTCGTCAGCTTGTCGTAGTCGGTCAACAGAAATGACGCCTCGTCCGACTGCACATAGCCAATCTTGAACCCCTGCATCGACCTCAGAACATGGTCGGCAGCGTACAGCATGGCCGTACAGAAGTCGCCGTCAAATGGCCTGTCGAATCCCCGCGTCAGCGTGTGGAACGCCACGCCATCCACACGGATGATCACCGGCGTCCGCCGCGTTAGGTAATGGCGCTGCCGGTCTTCGTAGTTTTCCTTCATCCTGTTGCCGATGCTGTCCTTGATCATGGCTCACTTCCCGTCATCAACAGCCTTCGGCTGAACCGGAACGTAGAACCGCCCCACCGGCTGCATCACATGAAACGAAACCCCGGGTTCAGAATCGGCACGCTCTCGCGCCGCAGACTCAGCCTCCTCAAGGCTCGCATACGACGGAACTTCGTACCGCGCCTGCCTGTCGTCCAGAATGTAGTACCGCATGTCAGTCCTCCTTGCTTTCTCTGGCGGCCCTGAGCTTGTCAACCATTATTGCCTCGCGCTCGCAGTCCGCGCCAGTCACCACAAAGACACCACGAATGCAGACATCCTCACCATCCACTACAAACCTTACAGCCTCCTGGTTGCTCAGATGTCGAAGCGTCGCCCTGGCGCTCATCGCATCCTCTCGCCAAAGCTCAGACTGGCGCTGTGTCTCGCTCAACTCATCACGAAGCCTCTTGATCTCGCCACTTGCCTCTCGTCCACCCTGACACACGATCTCCGCAGACGCCGCGGCAAGTGCCAGATGTTCTTGTAAAGCCCCCCAATGAGAACAGTCACGAGCGGCCGGCAAGGCAGCACGACGAACTACCATGTGTCACTCCTCCTTGCCTTCAACAGCAGTGAACGCCGCCGTCACCTTCACCACGTACACCGTCTTCCCGGATACCTCACGAGCGCGATTCCGCGCATACTCCTCGGCCGCCAGCGGGTCGGCAATGCGATCCCTCGAGTAGACGTCGTAATCTTCAATCACGTAGTAAGCCATGCGTCCTCCTACACACACCAGCCGCACTGACCAAACGACAACTTCTCCTCAAGCTCCTCACCAATCTCGGCGTACTCCTTCTCGCTGATCCCGTACTTCGACAGGATGTCCGGGTGCGACCGCTTGTTCATTCTGAATTGCATGTTGCCACAGCCATACGGCTCAGCCGACGACGGGTCGCGGTCTTCCTGGTCACCGAAGTCCTCCTTGTCGGCCTCAATGCCGTTGATTGTGAACTCGCTCAGATTGCACAAGCACCCGTAGACCTTGATCGTGTGCTCCATCACTCCCCCTTCCTCTCCACCACAAGGTACAAACTGCCACCACCCTCGCGAATCATCTTCGCCGCGTACCGCCGCGCCGCCGTCAGCGTCTTGAACGACGCCACAACCTTGCCGGCGTGACGGACATCGAAGATCTTCGTCGCCTGCTTCATTGGTCAACCTTGATCGGTTCGTCCCCCACCGCGTATGAGATAAACGACGTCACTCCAGCTCGCCAACCAGCCACTCAAGCTCCTTGATGTACTCGTCTGCCGCCCACGGGAGCACCACCGACGACGTCACTGCAATGTAGACCTTGCTGCCACGCTGCATCTCAGCAATGCGCTCTCTCGCCCACTCCGGCACCCGCCCGCCCGGCCACAGGCCATCCTTGTTCAGCGCGCGGATGTCGTCGTACCGCCGCTTGGCCTCAGCGAAGCGCGACCAATCGTACTGTTGTGGGCCCATCATGGAGCTACTCCTCTAACTTACAGCCACTCACCGTCAGCAATGAACCTGATTCGACGCTCGTTCGCTACCTTGATCGCGCTCGATGACCCAAATGCTTGCCATGTCGTCCTCCTCCGCCACGCATCATACCATGGGACATATCGGCCGTCAACCCCCTTGACACGCCGTGGTGCTCGTGGTACTATTCACGGCGGAGGGGAAACATGGCTGACAGATTCACAGAACGCACACTCTGGAAGCTCTGCGACTGGTGGTGCGAGGGTCGCAAGCCGCCGGAAACTCCTACCGAAGCGATGCAAATGGCGCGGGCGCAGTGCCCAATCCACGACGCTGATCCGCCCATATTTGAGGACGAAGCTGTCGCCGCCGGATACCAGTGTTGCTGCCCAGGGGATCCTGACCCGTCTGACAACTGGCGGGACGCTGAGATCTCCGGACTCCTCGCCGAGGCGGTCGCTGCGCTGAGCGAACTGTACTCACTGGTCAAGGGCGAGTCGCCGGGGTTGCTGGACGAGGATCGTGGTGGATGTGCCAGACTCGCGCTGGAGATAGAGGCAATCATCAGGGGTAAAGAATGAAAGGCGATACCGGCTGGTGCGAGAAGCATGAGTTGTTCCACAACTTCAAGCTGTGCTGCGACGCATTCGACGAGATCTCCGAGCAGGCTAGAAAGATTAACAGGCTCGCCAGTGATGTCATCAGACAAAAGGATGAACTCTACACAATCCGCGTTATCAGCGACACCGCAATCGCCGAAAAGGCAAAGTTGGAGATAGCCAATGCCGAGCTGAAAGCAAGAGCCGACGACCTCGAAGACGCATGGCTCGACATCGCTCGCGCCATCGTCAAGCACGGCGACGTCAAGCTGCGCGATGCCTGGAATGAACTCGAAACCGAACGCATGAGCAAAGCATTCAACAGAACTCTGACAAGGGGAGGATTGCGTGAGTAACAACCGTGTGTGGTACAAGCAGCTCGAACCCAACGTGGCCGGACGCCCCGGCGCTACCGTCGTCGTCCACGACAACGTCGCCGCCGTGGCGCTCTGCCACCCCAGCGACATCTGGGATGACCGAAAAGGTCTCGCCGTGGCTCTCCGCCGCCTCCGGCGTCGCCTCTCGTCCAACTACAACAACTTCGACGTTGACATCCCCGTCAACGCCGCTCAGGAAGCGCGTATTCAGTGGATCAAGGCCAATGTCGAATTCGCAGCATTCAACAGCCACAACCATGAACGTATGTTCCAGGCTGGATGGCTGCCTACGCCGATTGTGCTGCCGAAGGAGAAGAACCCGCTCAACGTCAGCGGATCGGTTAAGTTCACCTACAACGACGAAGCCGATTGGCTGCTCAATGCTGTCCTCGGCCACGAGAAGCAGCGTTACGAAGACAACCTGCTGCCACCGGCCGCCGGACCCATCACGTCGCCGTTCCGCGACGACACTGGCGGAGGCCAACTGTGGTTCCGCCACATCCGGCCCGGGTCAAACGGTAAACTGGGTGCCACCATCGTTGTCACCAAGGACAGTGGCGGCGCGCTGGACTGGTGCGTTGTCACGTGTAACCCAAATGATGAATGGTCTGATGATGTCGGCCTTAGCGAAGTCATGAAGCGCTGGCCTGACGTCATGGCGCGTGGTTATACTGGGTGGACCCACGACCCAAACTTCAACAGCCACCACAGCCAGGTCAGGAGAGATCGCATCAAAACGTCGGTCCGCTTTGCACAAAATTTCATCGACGACTCCGACGCCATGCTCAACGCCGGATGGGCGCCGGTGCGGGCTGGTGCACTCAATACCGAGGACACTGAAGACGACGACTTCTACAACAAGGTCGAAGACTACTGCCACGGCCTCGTCGGCCTCATCCTCCGCTCCGCTAACCGGCACACCGTCACCAACGTCGATGTCGCACTGAAAGCCGAACGCGACACCCTCGTCGCCAAGGTCTCCGAACAAGCTCGCCGCATCGACGCATGGCAGCACGAAGCGGAAATGCGGGACAAGCATGCCAGTCGGGTGCCGTACAGCCACACACACGAACAGGCCGTCACAGAACGGGAGCTGCGCGAGGCTGTCCGCGTTGGTGACCACGAGTACCAGGCGCTCGCCGCCGACAGCGCCGAGCTTGCGTCCATAGCCAAAGCCTACGAAGTAAGGGAGAAGGAGCTTCGTGCCGCTCTAGACGCGGCATGTGCAACTATCAAGCGCTTCGACGACGAGCACGACAAGCTCAATGATGCGGCTCGTATTGCTGGGTGCGAACTCAAGACGCACCGAGAACAGTCGAACACAGTCATCGCCGAACTGTGTGAGCGGATCTCGTCGTTCGAGAGCAGAAACATAGCACTGGCCGACGAAAACGGCAAGCTCCACGAGTCGCTTGTAAACAAGGCCAAGGAGCACAAAGCGACACAGGCCGCGCTGACATACACCACGGAGCGTGCTGAACAACTCCTCAACGACCACAACGAGCTTGACAAGGAGATGGACCGCGTCCGTGCCGAGAACGACGCACTCAAGACCCTCATTGCCGGCACCGCAAAAGCTACCATCGTCCGTAAGAAGAAGGTAACATGAAGTCCTACACAATGCCAGCCGGAGAATACTTCATCGGCGACCCGTGCTATGTCTTCAGCCATGAGACATGGAGCGACGTATGCGATCTGTTCTCGTACGACGATCGCGGGACCACGCCACCGGTTGTCACTTTCAACGAGCGTCCACTATGGGCTGCAATGACTTGCTACGGAGATGGTTGTTACCCTGATGACACCGGTCATGTCTATGGTGTAGACTCCGGTCTGATAGGAGTTGTCCCGTCAAGTCTATGGAGCACATTGCATGACCCAAACGGTCATGTGCTTGGCCGAGAACACATGAAGCGCCTCGGCCGGATTGTTGTCTTCGGCAATGACTTCGCCGTGTCTGTCGTCAGTGGTCACAATAGCTTTGTCATCAAAATTGGAGATGTCTCGATCGAAACTGACGACACCGACGGAGACACAGAATGACCAACACCATCAGCATCCTCGGCTCCAACTACTCCATCGACGTCCACGACGCCAATAGCATCACCCTCGGCGGCAACCTCGGCGTGGTCAAGATCTCCACCCGCGAGATCGTCATCTCCGAGCAGCACCCCGACTCCTTCGGAGCTACACTACTCCACGAAATCCTCCACGCCATCGACGTGGACACCGCCGCCGACGACATGCTCACCGGATCCCAGAACACGCGGCTGTCTCGCCTGCTCTGGACAGTCCTCAACGAGCAGCCGCCGGCAGTTCTCGCCATGATCTTTCCCGGATGGGAAGGTGACGAGCGCCAGCGGCTCGTCACCAGAAAGAAGAAGGCATGAACCCCGCCTACTACCTTGTTGACAGGATCTACCACGTGACACTCACCGCCGTCATCGGCACCATGGTCATGCTCGCGGTACTCGTCATCGTACTGCCGCTGGCCGCCGATGACTCCGTCATCAACTGCAGCGCTGACGTGATCACCTCGGGTGTCACCGTCTACCTCGGCGACGGCCAGCCTGTTTTCCACATGGACGAACGAAGTGGCGCCATCACCCTCAGTCTCCCGGTCGATCAGATCAGGGTTCTCATCGAGGACTACAAGAGCAATCCACGATACTACCCTGCCGTCATCGCCACACAGCTTGCGCTCCGTGTCGTTGAATGCGAAACGCAGCCGTCTCCGCAACACACAGAAGTGCCGGATGGTCAGTGATGTCTGCGCACACCAACGGCGGAAGAGCTTGAGCAGCTGCGCGTCGATGCCGAGCGCTGCGGAGCAACTCTGCGCAACAGTCTCGACAGCCAACTGGCAGAACTCATCGAGAACGAAAGGAGTAACCATGAAAGACACCCGGCAAACTAAAATCCACATCCTCGTCGGCCTCCCCGACGACACCCTCACCGCCGACCTCGACCACGTCGCCTATGAGCTTGGTCACGCCTGTGGCTGGAACGAGGTCAACCTCATCGCTGATGACCTCGCCGACGCCATCCTCCCGCTTGTCGCCGAGATCAAACGGCTGAGTGTTGGCGACCATGATGGTGGACTATGAGCAACCCCTATGACGCCAGCAGGGGCGGCGCAGTCGCCATGCGCGACTACCGCGACGCCACCATCAAGAAGCTACAGGCAGACGTCAAACGGCTGCGCGCTGAGGTCGAGGCTCTGCGCGATCAGCTCGACGACGTTGAGGAACAAGAAGCAAACAGATACAGAGCACTTGAAGAGGTGCAAAATATGAATTCGTACAACCGGCTAGGGCGCGACGTCCATGCACTGATCCTGCGACTTTGGCCACCGCGCCGTACCGGAGATGCACCATGAACCGCTCCATCATGTCCCCCGACCTCCCAACCATGATCAAGCACTCCCTGCTCAATGCCGGCGTCAACACCCTCGGCGACCTCGCCATGCTGACCTTTGACGACCTACACAAGATCAGGAACATCGGCAAGGAATCAGTAAGGTCGACGCGCCGCCGGTTCCGCGAACCGAGCATCGTTGACCTCGAACTCAAGTGCAAGAAGCTCGAGGAGATGAACCGGAAGCTCTCGCAAACATGCAACGAACTCAGAGCTTACAAGCGCGAGGACGAGGGGATCATACCATGACCACCAAGTACAACTGGGTCACCACCAACAACGGCGACACCCTCCACCGCGTCAACGACTACGACCGCTGGCCGTGGATGTACATGAACGGCGACGACAGGTTCAGCAAAGACGTGATGACCGCCTGCGGGCGGGACATGCTCGCCGTAGTACCCGGCCTGCTCACACGCATGGACATGCCACGCTGCAAAGCCTGCTGCCGCGCCGTCGGCTGTGCGCAGGGGGTTGGTGCTGAAGAATAATGTTGACAACCATCGCACCCTCAGGCATAATGCGGCCGTTGGAGGAGCCATGAAGCATGTAACCGAAAAGCTGGCGACTCTCGTGTGTCGGCGCAAAATACTATATTGGCGAGACGCCATCCACTGTCACAATCCGTGGTCGTGTCGAAGACATCATGACTGTCCTCGGCGCAGCGCTCTTAGACAGGATAGCACCATGAGCTACTCAGACGTCGACAGCCTCCTCATAGCCACCCAGTACACCGTCAGGCAACACTTCGACACCATGACCGGCAACGCCGTCACCTTCAACCTCACCAACAGCCCGCACTACCCCGGCGTCCGCATGGCCGTCAGGCGCTCCGGCATGTGTCTTGGCATCGACGGACAGTGGGAGATCGAGCCAACACCATCCAGCCGCGATGACGACTTCTACGCGCGATGCCGGTTCCGTAACCTCGGCGACGCGCTCGAGGTCTACAAGAAGACAACCCTATGATCGAAGCCATCGGCAACATCTGCATCATGCTCTTTGTCATCTTCTCCGCCGTCTCGCTGCTCCACTGGAAGGACGACATCGACAGGCGGGTGAAAGCACTCGAGGACAAGATGAAGAAGCTGACCACGCTCACATGGACATACGACACCACGGCCAAGATCGACGACACCACCACACGCCGGTCACTGAAAGAAAGAGTCTACTATGGCTGACATCATCGAACGCATCGCCTACGCCATCAACACCGTCTGCCACCGCACCCACCTGCTCATGACCCCCCCCGCTGACACCGAGCACGACGCTGACTACGTCCTCCTCGACGCCGGCAAGGAGATCACACGACTGCGCACCAAGGCCGCTAACCTTGAAGAGCAAAACACCCGCCTCACCCAAAACGAGTACGTGTCAGCTCTCATCTGCTCAGCTCTCATCTGCCGACGTGACGAGGATATCGTCAGGCTGCAAGCCGACGTCAACAGCCTCAACAGGGCTCGCAACGACGACGCCAAAGAGTACCACGACAACCTCAGGCGAGGAAATGCAGAAGTCGCCAGGTTGCGCCGCGCACTCCACGACGCTGAAGCTCGTGCCCAACAGCTCCAAAAAGGTCAAGATTGGGTGGAACAATGTCCGTTGTAGACATCAACGCAGACCGCATCGTTCACTCCGAAGACCTCGGGTTCACCATCGTTGTAGTTGCCCACGAGTACTACGTTGACTACACCATCTACGACATCGTCGCATGGGAAGAGGAACCGCGCGGTATCTACAACGTACCGGTGTGGTGCCGGCCGGACGACAGCGGAACCGACGAGCACGTCTACAGCCTCGACCTCGCCACTCCATACCTGACCGGACACGTCAAGTGGGACGGATGCTCCAACTGGCACTTCGACGAACAGGACCGCTGCGCACTGCACGGGTGCAGCAGAGCCGACATCAAGCGCCTCGGTGACGTCATGGCTCTGTGCTGGGACATGACCAAAGAGCTGTGCCCAATGTGGCATGAGCCAACAAGACGGTCAAAGAGGAACACATGAACGAACTCTGGGTTACCATGGACTTCGAAAAGAAACAACCAGCCGGTCTGTCATCCGTCAAAAACAACATGGAACACATCATCTGGCACGCTGAAGAAGCAACACGGTGGATGGAGTAGCAATGAAGCTCAAAGTACCCAAGCACGTCGCCGATCAACTCTGCGGCCTCTCCAAAAAAGACTTCAAAGTCCAAACCTTCAAAGCTCCAGGCAACGGCGGTCAACGGAAGAACAAGGTCGAAACCGCCGTCCGCATCATCCACATCGCCACCGGCATCGCCGCAGAAGCAACCAACACAAGATCACAAGCAACCAACAAAGAAGAAGCCTTCCGTAAGCTCATCCTACGGCTCGTAGACCACTACACAGAAGAAGACCCAGCACGTAGGATAAACCTCGGCTGGGCCGAGAAGATCCGCACATACCACCAACCTCGTAATACCGTCAAAGACCACCGCACCGGAACCGAACACCCATATGACCTCGTCCTCGACGGAGACATCTCCGCATTCATCGAGTCCTGTGTCCTCCAGCTTGGGACCGGGCCGGAGGACGACCGGCGCGTTTCTCCCTGAAATGTGCGCGGGGGTCTGTGTGTGGAGCTGGGGGCGGTGAAACCGGGGTGGGGGGGCTGGCTGTTCCACACGGCGTGGAACGTGGCGCTTCTTGGAACACGGCAGCGTGAGAAGTGCTCGGAGTTTTGAGCTAAATGTGCGTCTCTGGAGATAGCGCGTGCCATTTTGGCGTGCCACTATGGCATACCGACCCCGGGGGGCTGTGCCATAATGGCACCATGTGCTCGGGTGTAGCATAAGGCACAGGCGGGGGTAGGCACAGGCACAGGCGAGGGTAGGCACAGGCACAGGCGAAGGTAGGCACAGGGCACAAAGAAACGGCGCGACCACGAAGGCCGCGCCGTAGAATCGCGAACGAGTAGAATCTACTGGCGAACAGGCATTAGGACGTGGCACCAATCACTCAGCGGCGAGATGGTATCCTCAGCCGAGAATCCGACATGGTTACCCGCCATCTCAGGAAGGGTCATTTTGACTCGCTTCGACTTCAGCTTGCCGAGCATTTCAGCCACGTAGGCAGAGCTGAGTGCAACCTGCACCCCGTCGCCTCCCGGACCTGAGTAGCACAGCGGGAGGGTCTCGCGAGCACTTCCGGCGCCACCAATCGACTCGAGCACGAGGTGACGTCCCGCGAGACTGTACCGGACCCCGCGGACCCTCTCGTGCGCTGCCTTGCCTACCCTCTTCGTGGCGTCGAGAAGTGCCCTGCGGTCGCACGAGACGTGGTGCGGTTGCTTGCGGTCGATAACCCGGGTGTACTGCGGGAATCGCGTCTCTGGCACGCGGTAGACCACGCGCCACTGAGTCGCGTCACCACCACAATCGACACGGAGATACGATGAGATATCTCCGTCTCGGTCGACATAGGCGAGCGAGACCAGGTCACCTGGCAGCGATGACACGAGATCAATCATGGCGCGACGCCACATGACCGGCGGTATGGTCGGGTGATCGTAGTCCGTGTCACCGTATGCGACACTCAGGCGATAGCCATCCGTCGCCGCTACCTCGATCGAGGTACGGTGGAGCGTGACAAGCGCGCCGTTGAACTGGGAACCCGGGTCATCCTTAGTGATACAGAATGAGGTGCGCTCGAATGCTGCTCGCAGCATCGGGAGATACAGCGAGTAGAATCCACGGTCGGGCGACCCTGGCTCTTGAGGGTACACTTCAGGATCGAGGCACGGGAGGGTCACCGTTGAGCCGTCACACTCGAGGTACACGCCATCAGGGTAGTAGCTACTACCACTGCGCAGCGTGACGACGTCGCCAGACATACCCCTGACGACGTCGCGCAACGCGGTGAACAAGGTTACAATCTCGCCGCTGCCTTCCGTTCGTGCCACGGTGGTGGCCGTGGAGAACACGTCCATATCAGTACCAGAGACCTCGAGACGTCCGTAGGTTGAGACCGCGAGACGGATAGAGGTCAGTGCCGGGGCAATGTTCTTTCCTTTCTGAATGACGGATTTCAGACTGTTGAGGATAGCGAGAAGGTTCGCGCGAGACACGAGAATTTCCATATTATTCCTCCGAAATGCCGAGAATCCGTTTGTGGAACAAAGCAAACGCAATGAGGTAGACGCAACCTAGCGCGGCGGGGATTGAGACGAAAAGCGGCACAGCGCTACCACTTCGCTCCGCACCAGTACTTTACCACTGGCACGCTGTTGGTTTCCTCCGCGGGTTCACTGACCTTCGTGATTCCGTCTTTGTCAACGAAGATAACAACCTTCGTCTCTTCGTCGTTGGCCATTACCACTAGCATATGGTTACCTCATTGTTTCACGTAAAACACTCAGCGGACAAGGTCATCTCCGGCCACCTTGTAGCCTACGCTTTCGGCCAGGTTTTCCCAGCGTCCGACGTCGAATGTCCGCGGCAACCGCGCATCGTACCACTCGCCGCGCCCGCGGTCACGTCGCATCGTGCGGCCGGTTTCTGTCAGGACAATCTGAGTCCCGTTCTTGTGAGTCGCTTTCGCCATGTTCATTTCAACTCCTCTTTTCTGGCAGTCTAAGTCTACCGCGTTGTGCCCGCTCGACAACGGGCACAAGCCGGTAGACTCACCACGCCAATTGGCGGGCTCTACAATCGCAGCATGTCACGGTGGCCACCGTGGCCACAGCAACCCGCTCCCGCTGGGCCATGGCCCCGCTACAGGCCACCACGGCGCCGCCCGTGGTCACCCGCGCAACATGTACCGCGTTGCCGACGCGGTACACAGTGACGGGCCGCGCCCAATTCGATCGGTGAGCGATGTAAATGACATCGCTGTACGACGCGGTACGATACCGCGTATTCACGATGCCACCACCACACGGCCAGCGGCAATCGACTTGCGCGCGTATGGCGTCAGCACAACGACGTGATCCTCCGTCGTCGCGAACACTGCCGCCGCCTCGCGCGTCGTCCACACACCGACGCGGTAGGCGCCGGTCTTGGGGTCGGTCACGGTCTCATACAGACCCGACCTCAGATTGTAGACCCGAAACAATGAGACGAATTGCGGTACCATAATCTCCTCACCTTCCGCCGCGCCCAGCGCAGCCGCTCTGACCCTGCCACGGCACACCGTGGCAGGAGCGCAGCGGCCGCTAGCTAGCGCCCCCCTCAGCAACCGCAGTGCAGCGGTCGCAATGGTAGCCCTTCGCCACGCAGGATTTTGGCATTGGACCACCACAATCGGGGCACACAGTGCCGCGTGATGGACGAAATCCGCTAGCGGCCGCCTCCGTGGCCCTGGCCACCGTCCAACCCGTAGCCACCATGATGCTGATGGCTTCCTGTTCCGTCATGCGTGCCATTTCCGTATCCCCTTTCCACCTACCAATATATACCCTTGCGATAGACTGTCAACCCCTTCGCGCGAATATTTCCGAGAATTTTATAGCACCCGGTCGCATCATTATATGCTATGAATTCCGCGCTGCTCCGGCCGGAGTCGAAACATAAGCGGGAGTAGGTTGATTTCTGGCATGGTTTATGCTACACTGTACGGCGTGGAGGATAGCAGGATGACGGACTAGCAGACCAGGGGCCGGCCGTAGGCGCGGGAGCGACCAGGGGCCGGCCGTAGGCGCGGGAGCGACCAGGGGCCAGCCGTAGGCGCGGGAGCTACCAGGGGCCGGCCGTAGGCGCGGGAGCGACCAGGGGCCAGCCGTAGGCGCGGGAGCTACCAGGGGCCGGCCGTAGGCGCGGGAGCGACCAGGGGCCGGCCGTAGGCGCGGGAGCGACCAGGGGCCAGTCGTAGGCGCGGGAGCGACCAGGGGCCAGCCCGTAGGCGCGGGAGCGACCAGGGGCCAGCCGTAGGCGCGGGAGCGACCAGGTGCCAGCCGTAGGCGCGGGAGCGACCACGAAAGGAGTACCATGGTACTAGATTGTCGGTACTACGTTCTTAATACCGGCCGCGGGAGGCCCGGTTGTTGTGAAATATTTCACAAGCGGCCAGGGAATGGAGCTTGTGAAACTATTCACAATAGGAACGATCAGGGTGAGATTGAGACATACACTCAGAGTCGATGGCCAGGGAAGGGAGCTTGTGAAACTATTCACAAGCGCCGACCTGTGTCCGATTTTCGGACATGTACGATTTTCGGACAGCGGCGCACCACACCGACGCGCGCGCATCATAGCGGAGTCGTCCTGTCATACGGAAATCACCACATAGCGGAAACGTCGTGTCATGCCAAAATCCTACATAGCGGAAAGTCGCGGTCATTCGGACTTGACAGGCGGCAGCAGGCGTGTATACTTCCGGCGCTCAAACATAAGCAGCCGAGAACAACGAATGGCTTGTGAAACTATTCACAAGACAAGTTGGCTTGTGAAAAAATGCACAAGGCAATGACTAACAGAAAGAACTCGGAGCTTGTGAAGCTCTTCACAATCGCCTAGTCCTCGTCCTCCGACATCAAACACCACTCGTCACACACGCTCGTCACGTCCGCAATGTACTTCTCCAACACCACCGGCCATCCCACTATCCCACGCCAACCGCTGAACCGGAACTGCTCGTGCAACTGCTCGCCCCGCCACCGGCCCGTCGCCCGTGCCGCCTCAGCCAACGCTCTGATCGTTCGCGACGCCTTGAACGCTCCCATCCGCTCTCCGCCGACCGTCCACTCGTCACGCCTCCAACCTCGCTCTCGGTCCTTCGCGAGGAAGCAAGCAGGGTGGTAGAGGCGCGGCTTGTACCCGGCCAGCCGGACTACAGGCAAACCGCAAACCCTGCACACCGCTTCTTCGCTCATCGTGCCGCTCCTGCTTCGACAGCGCCGGAAGCCTTCGGCGTTGCCTGGCGCTTGTGCGCCATCACCGCTTGATGGACGTCGTTGTAGCCTTGGAACAACTCCGCAGCCATCCGCCGTGCGTGCTCAATGTCCGCGAACCGCACCGCCTCCATCGCCCGCATGAACTCATCCAACGAGTTGCGGATCTGCTTACAGACGCCGCCGCAGTACTCCCGCGGCCTCCCCTTGCCACTCTGGTTCACCGGATGACCACAGATGCTGCACGTCGTCGTTGCTGGCTGGCACATGACCGCTTCCTCCAACGCCAGACATTCTACCGGTTTTGTCCGCGAAAGTCAAGAGATTTCATAACTTCGCAGGAATTACCAAGAAATTACCAACTTTTCTCAACAATTTCCAACTTTTCTCAACAAATTGCTAACTTTCTATGAGAATTCACAACTTTTTGCCACCAAACCACACCGCACCCCGGAGACCGACCGCCGGTATAGCGCGCCGGTGCCCCTGTACGGCACGCAGCGCCACCGCCAGTTGCTCGAAGGCCGTTGGGGCGTGTCACCCTACCCGCCGATGCCTTGCGACGAAATTCGGGGCGTTTTACGCGGTGTATCCGGGGCCGCTAGAACGGCGCATCCTCCACCGCCTCAGAAATCGGGATCCAGCGCACCTTGGGTACGTTCCTCGTCCCGCTGCAAAGCCAGAGCCTCTCCTTCGCCCGTGTTATGCCAACATACAGCGTTCGGAGCACCGCGTCCCTCCTCTCAGCACTTCCGATCGCGTAATCCTCGTATGCCTGAGGCGCAAGATCGGGAATCAGGTAAACCTCGTTGGCTTCTCCGCCCTTCACTGAATTGTGAACGATCACCCCGCCCGACACGTAATGACCATGGGGCGGAACATGAAGCCCATACACCATTCCGCTAAAATTATAAGACCCCGCAACTACCGGCTCCCACGTTGGACTGTAGCTAGAGTTATAAACGGGAAGACAAAAGAGCCAGTCAACCTGCAAATTGGCAGCACACGTCTCAAAGGCATAACCAGACCTTACCCTACTTCTAGCCCCGTTCCTAATAAACAGCGGAAAGTCTTGCTCAAGGTTAAAATCGTAGAACAGTTTACTTATTCTAGAAGTTAGTATGTCCGCAGTTGAGTCGTGCAGCTTATGTAACTGATCTGAGCTTACAGACCTATTACTCATAGCATTAAATGTTATTGTCGGTATACCATACTTAGTCGAAAGATATGATTCACGCAACACAGCATCAGACCTACTGTTGTATAAACCAAGCACCCATCCAGCGTCAGCCTTCTCAGTAGAAAGCCTGCCGCCAAGCCCGCCGGCAATATACGGAGAAGAAAACGTCTTTGTAACACCAATTCTCCACCAATTACCACGACGCATTAGGTACACAATGTGTTTGTCTGCCGCCATTGGATTAAAGCACGCACGCATCCTATGGTTTGGTGTTACTGTTGTTTTGGTGGTCTTTGTATTGAACTCTATAAGTCTACCTATGAAATGTCTTGAACTTTTCTGTATAGCATACCCGTTACCACCCGGCCTGTTTGTTGTCCCGCGTGAAATCCTGTTGCATTTAGACATATAGCCAAAAACTCGATCAGTCTCAGGATCTAGCTCTTCAATCGGCACATACCCACGATTGGCCGTGAGAATCGGCTCGAATCCTGGCGAACAGTGCATGGTCCCAACGATCACACGTGGCGTCGCCCTCAGCCCCTCAACCCCCCAACGCTGTACGATGTCGAAAGGAAACTCCAGACCAGGAACATGCGCTCTAAGGGTACTCTCGCGCCAGTGCGTCAAATTTCCATCGCCGATGGCGCGCGTCATCGCGTACCCCAGCAGCCGCTCCATTTCGTCGTACCCGACGATTTCGTCGCGTAAGTTCTTGGCGTTTCTAGCAATTAAGGCTTTCGTTCCGTGCTCCATCGCGGCGGCACAAAGGTGTTCAGTCCAGGAATGCAATGAACCCCACGTCGGCGGTGTGGGTGTTGACGACAGCGCAGGAGAGGAGTCGCAGAAGGCGAGGATGCGATCAGTCGTGGACGTATGCTTCCCGCCGCGCCTGAGCGGGTTCCAGTCTCCCCGCTTCTTCCTCAGAGGATTGTGGTATGGGATTGCCTGTTTCTTCAGTGCGGCGAGTACTGGCCGCAGCATATACCCGCACGTCGCCAGGATCATGATGGTGTCCGTCTCGTTGCCTTGGAGGGTCTCGAGCACTTGCTTCATGACGGCGAGCGGTTTCCCTCCGGTCTGGACCAGCCGTGTCACGCTGCCGGTGGGTGCGTCGTCCCTCGGCTTGTACTGCGCGTCGGCCTTGACGGTTACTGTGTCGGCCCACGCCTTCGCGTACTCCCAGACTTTCCACGACAGTCGGTGAGTCACGTCGAGGAAAATCCGGTTCTCCGGCGGACTCATCGACAGGAAGGATTTCACGCTTGCACCACGCCATTCATAGATAGCCTGCAAATCGTCACCAACTATAACCGTGTGCTCTGTTGATGCGCTCCACTTCTTAATAAGCTCTAGCTCCATATGACTACTATCTTGGCACTCATCGACCGCGATGACTCTCGGCCGCTCGGGATGGAACGGCAGCGCGAGCGCCCGCTCGATCATGTCAACGAAGTCGATGGTCCCGGTCGCGTCCTTGAACGCCGTCATGGCGCTGTGGAGTCGGACCAGCCGAGCCGGCATGTCTTCGACAGGGAGCATCCTCATGCGCCAGAGGTCGATCTCTTGGCGCAACTCGTCAGCGCTCTTCGTGTGGAAAACTATTGGGTCAGATACATCACCCCCCCGCATGATCGCGGTGTCGAGGTCTACGGATGCGTTTTCGCGGGTATTTGGCGTCAGATTGAAGCCAGTTTGAGCGTTGAACTCCCCTATGACGCTGTCGAAGAGCCTCG
>Ga0208958_1002001_pt1 | contig 18509 bp, 20 predicted proteins | sample RifOxyB1_FD_184032 | JGI IMG/M metagenome (GOLD analysis project Ga0208958, IMG submission 184032) | Soil microbial communities from Rifle, Colorado - Rifle Oxygen_injection B1 (SPAdes) | ecosystem: Environmental > Terrestrial > Deep subsurface > Rock core/Sediment | place: Rifle, Colorado... | reverse complement strand
TATCCGCCATTTCAGCGTCCGACGATCACTCCTTGAAATTAAAGCAGCACTCAAATATTTTCCAAAAGATCCCATCATTTTTGCTTCTGATTCATTTGGAATCGATCTTGCATGGATGGACAAGGTTTTTGAAAAATATTCAAAACTAACCAATCTCCCCTTTGTGTTACTTCTCCGTCCAGAATTAACGACACAAAGATGTATCGATATTATCGCAAAATATAATTGTTGCAGTGTTTCAATCGGTGTTGAATCAGGTTCAGAGCGAATCAGACGTGATATCATTCACCGATACTATACGAACAGTTACCTTATTGATATGGCCACCAGACTCCATGCAAAAAACATAAAATTTAAAACATTTAACATGCTTGGACTTCCCACGGAAACTGAAAAAGAAATGTGGGAAACTGTAGATATCAATATCAAGATGAAAACAGATTTTCCCAGGGCTTCCATATTCACTCCTTATCCGGGAACTGAAATTGTAGAAATTGCCAAAAAAAGAGGATATTTGAGTAAAAATTTTAACTTCGATAATCTGCCTGATACGATACTTGATCGTACTATCTTAAAAAAACTCAATGCGCCAAGAGTACAAAATATGCTGTTCTTTTTCCAAACCGCTGTTATGTTCCCATCAGTACGTCCAATTATCAAACATTTGATGTCTTGGAAACCAAATATTGTTTTCCGACTGTATTTCTATATCCTTTATGGGTGTATCAACGGAATTGCGGAAAAACGTAACATATTTCATTATCTCCCGTATCTTTTCGCTAACCGGCGGTATCGATAATTTCTTTTATGAAGTGATTTCTTTATTGTTTTTCTTACTTTGCGTTTTTGTATTGCTGTTTGCTTTTTATATCGCTCAAACCATATCAATACAAAATAACCAATTCCCCATCCAAATAATCCTCCCAAGATCACATCTCCTGGATAATGATGCCCAAGATATATACGAGATAAAGAAATCAAAATAGCAAGCATATATAAACCTTTTTTCCATTTTGGTTCTATATATGAAAGAACGGTTGCAAGTGCAAAGGCAAATGTTGCATGCGTTGATGGAAATGAATACCCAAGTGGAAATCCTCCAATCACGGTTGCCGCATCAAGAGCAGAAGATGGACGAAGTCGTGCAATAAAAGGTTTTAAGATAAGTTCAGTAATACTCCATGCAAGTCCTCCTGCAAGTCCAAGTGGGATAAACAATCGCTGATCTTTCGACTCTTCACGAAAAATAAGAAACGCTCCAATAACAAACCATACAATCCCTGCCTCACCAATACCAGATAAAAATAAAGCAAATGAGTCAATAACTCCACCATGCGGCAAATGGTTAATCAAAAAAAAGAGTTGGGTATCGATATTCAATACAGCATTCATACGCTCATTCCTTTATCGAACACTTTTGGGCGTTGGTGAACTCGTTGCAACACGAATAGGTTCAGACGTTGGAGTAATGAAAATAATCTTAATTGCTCCCTCACTTGGAATAGGAGACACGACCTTTTTCCCTGTCACAACAACACCAATAATAATAAGAATGATCGCTGCAAATCCAATAAGAATGGAAATTGCTGCTATCGTCTTCGTCCGTTCTTCCATACTCATAGTATATCACTACTTAATATCTTCTTTCTTCCACGCGGCAAACGTGCAAGTTGGATAATTTCCTCTCCGTGTTTTTTTAATAACTATATCGCTACCGCATTTCGGGCATTTCATATCAATAGTTTCCGGTTTTTGTTTCGTGTAAGTACATGCAGGAAATGTACTGCAAGCGTAAAATTTTCCATACCGACCAGTCCTGATAACAACAGGAGACTGGCAAAGCGGACATTTTTCATCTGTTTCTTCTACCGGCGATTTAATTTTCTCAGCAGTTTTCATCGTCATATCAACGGCTTCTATAAATGGATCGTAAAAAGCTTTCAGTACCAGCACCCATTCTTTCTCCCCTGTTGCAATGGCGTCAAGATCCGCTTCTAACTTTGCAGTAAACGGTAGATCCATAACGCGTGGAAAATACAGAACCAAAAAATCAGTTACCTGCATTCCCAACTCCGTCGGAACAAGTTTCTTTTCAATCTTTGCCACATATTGCCGATCAATAATCGTGGAAATAATAGGGGCGTAGGTCGAAGGTCGTCCAATATCTTTTTCCTCCAATGCTTTGACTAAACTTGCCTCAGTATACCGAGGTGGTGCTTGCGTCTCATGAAAAATAGAATTTGCTTTGGAAAGAGTAACTGTATCTCCTACAGCAACCGTTGGTAGCACCACTTCTCCATTTTCATATCCCATGACTTTCAAAAATCCGTCAAACATAATGACAGATCCTTGCACTTGGAACACATAGGCATTGGAACTGGTAATTGCAATTGCGGTTGAATCAAATAATGCTTTTTCCATTTGAGAAGCAATAGCCCTCTTCCAAATAATCTCATATAATCTGACATGATCATGATTAAACTCTGGGTTATTTTTGAGCGTTTCTTCAAGAAAGGTTACATCTGTTGGTCTAATTGCTTCGTGCGCCTCTTGAGCAACTTTTGATTTTGTATGGTATACACGGGCGCTCGCAGGAATATATTTTTTTCCAAATGTATTTGCTATATACTCTCTTGCTTCGCTAATAAACTTCGTTGATAAATTCAGACTATCTGTCCGGTGATACGTTATGATTCCTTCTTCATACAATTTCTGTGCCAGTTGCATGGTTTTTTTCGAAGAAAAATATAAGCGTCGTCCTGCATCCTGCTGCAAGGTGCTCGTGGTATATGCAGGACTCGGATTTCTAGAAATTTCTTTCTTCTCAACAGCACTCACTGTGTATGGTTTCTTCAAATCCTCAATAATTGCATTTGCCTGATCTTCTGAAATTATTGTCGATGACGTCGTGGTATATTTCCCATCAAATAGCTGAAGGATAATCTGCTTTTCATATATTTCTTCATTATGGGAAATAAGTTGAGCAGTAATGGGCCCTGAAAAATCACCCTCGATTGTCCAGTACGGTTCTTTTGTAAATTTTTCAATTTCCCTCTCCCTCTCAACTAAAAGCCTGACAGCAACAGATTGCACACGCCCTGCTGATAGCCACCGTTTGGAAAGTTTCTGCCATAAAATAGGAGAAAGTTTATACCCAACTAGCCGGTCAAGTATGCGCCTTGCTTGCTGCGCTGAAACAAGTTTTGTATCAATAACTCCCGGATGAGCAAGCGCATCATCAATAGCAGACTTGGTAATTTCATGAAACGTAATACGCTTGAATGTTTCTATCTTTTTTTCTGTTTTTTTAGTCAGTTTTTTCTTTTCTATGCCATCAGTTAAAATCGTTGCCATGTGCCAGGCAATTGCTTCTCCTTCACGATCAGGGTCTGTTGCTAAAATGACCGTATCTGCTTTTCTTGCAATCGCCAACAATTCTCCAACATGTTTTTTCTTGTCTTTTGGAATGAGGTAACTGGGAGTAAACCCGTGTTCCACGTCAACCCCAAGCGCTGCCTTCGGCAAATCCCGAATATGCCCCATGGTTGCTTCTATCTGATAATCCTTGCCTAAAAACTTCGAAAGTGTCTTTGCTTTGGTGGGTGATTCAACAATAATGAGCGTCATATGTGTTCTAGTATATCATGCACGCTTTCCACAAGTATCGCACCGTTTTTAAGAAGTGAGGCGGTTCCGTGACTTGTTGCACTTGTCACAGGCCCCGGAACTGCAAAGACATCGCGACCTTGCTCACCAGCGTTTCTTGCGGTAATCAGTGTCCCGCTATCTTTCTCCCCCTCAATAACGACAACTCCACGGGCAAGCCCACTAATAATTCTATTTCTTGCAACAAATAACCCTTTTTTGGGCCGAAGTCCAAGAGGCATTTCAGACACCACTGCACCATATCCCTCAAGCCCAAGCTTCCTATATATATGTATATTGCTTTGTGGTGCACAGATATCAACGCCACATCCAAGTACCGCAATCGTCTTCCCGTTACATCGTATGGTTTCTTCGTGCACCACCGCGTCAATACCATATGCCATACCAGAAATGATGGTAAATCCCGCAGAGACTAATTCCCGTACGAATTGTTTTGTTATGGTGATGCCATACGAAGTCGCTTCCCTGGTACCAACAATTGCAATTGTTTTTTCCATATCAATAGGTTGGTCGGTTTTCTTCCCTTTTACGTACAAAAGAAACGGCGGATCACTAATTTCCTTAAGTAATCGTGGATACCGGGAGTCATCGATCGTAACAACACCAATATGTTCTTTTTTCAATCGTTCACTATACGAAGTGCTATCGAATGTTTTTCGAAATGAGCAGAAATCAGCAACAAGATTTTTTGGCAAATTGACATCAAACAACTTTTTTTCTGGTGCATTCCAAATTGCCTCAACCGTTCCAAAATAATTTCGAAGAAGTTCAAACCGTACGGGACCTATCCCCGGAAACGCACTTAAACCAATCCAGTAGCGCAGGTCGTTTGGCATATAGTACAATAGTACACTATGCGAATCATTTCCTGGAATGTAAATCTCAGTAATAGAAGAAAAATCAAACAAGGAATGCGCTATATTCTTTCGCTTCATCCCGATGTTGTTTGCCTTCAGGAAGTTTCTCGTCTTAACAAACAATGGCTTTCCACAATTCCTGGATATACTATCAACTCTTGTATTGAATCAAAACATAACCATCCTTTGGAAAAACACATGTATATTTTGATCATGACGAAACAAAAACCAATTTTTGTAAAAAAATTCAAATATGATTATGCGCATCACAACTCTATTCTGACGAGACTGTACGCAGCGTTTGTCCATTTTGAAGAAATGCATCATGTCATTGCTGTTCGACTCAAAGTCAAAGGAAAACAAATACAGATAACAAATACCCGTCTTTCCTGCGCTATAGGAACAAGCGACAGAGTTCAGGAATTCAAAACGCTCGTACGAAAAGTTAAACACAAGACAATTCCAACCATTTACTGCGGCGACTATAATGTTGTTGACAGCAAACTGTTTAATCGTTTAACTGGCTGGCTTCGTGGATTTACCCGTTTTGACTATCTTCTTGATGAACGTGCATCATTTGAAAAACTTTTTAAAAAGGAACATTTAGTGAACATTTTTCGAGGAAAATCAACCTCATTTGTTAATCGCCCGCTTCTCCAACTCGATCACATTCTTGTTCCGAAAACGTTTTTAGTCCAATCCCATCTTCTTACAAAAAAACGCTACGGCTCTGATCACCGGATTCTTGTTGCAACCATACAAATATAGATATGAAAAAACCGATTCTTTCTGTTATCATTGTCACATGGAATTCAGCTGCTGACATAGACACATGTCTTTCTTCGCTCAAAAAATCACTGGGGTCAATTTCTCATGAAGTATTTATCATAGACAATGTCTCAAAAGATACAACGGTAAAAATCATCCGTTCACGCTACCCATGGGTAAAACTTTTCCCTCAAAAAATCAATCACGGATTTGGACAAGGAAATAATATCGGACTCGCAAAAGCAAAAGGAACATACATATTGCTATTAAATCCAGATACAAAAATAAACACTCATGCAATCAAAACAATGGTCTCTTTTCTCAACACCCATCCGGCAGTAGGCGCAGTAGGACCAGAACAAATAAATGGAGCCGGTACCATCATCCATATGAAAAGCAGATACTCAATCATTGGAACAAGCGAATACTGGTTAGAAAAAATTGTGTCTTCCATAAAGAAAAAATCTATTATTTTATTTCCTCATCCACATCGGGTTTCTATTCTCAATGCAGGATGTCTTATGGCGAAATCTACAATCCTTCCAACCAAACAATGGTTTGATCCTGCATTTTTCCTCTACGGAGAAGAAGAATATTTGTTTCAACAAATTCGTTCACATGGATGGAAATCGTACTTTCTTAGAAATTGTTCTATTATCCATTATCGGGAAAAAAGCATTGGTCAAACGGGAAAAAAATGGAAATATGTTTTTCAAAGCTTTTCACTTCTTTTTGTACAAACTATAAAACGTTGGTTATCGCGGGGATAACATCTTTTACAAGTTGTTCTACTTGTTTCTTTGACATTGGTCCTCGTGGTGCATGATCATCAAAATCAACATATATCCGCGAGATTCGTGAAAAATGTTTTGTTAGTTCTTCATATGATGCATCCATATCTAACATCGGATCATGCGTAATACAGACAGAAATAGTGGGAATATCCCATGCATATATTTTCTTCCCGGAAAATAAGTCAAATGTTAATACTTCATTTAACACATCAATAACAGCGTGTGCATTCATCATTGTAATGACCCGTGCTTGATAAGGGACCACTTCATCGAGATCCTTTCGATTCCAAAAAGCAATACGCACAAATCGTTCAATAAGAGGTCTATTTGCAAGTATTGATGTGAATTTTGACCGCAACCACGTACTCGTATGTGCCAAACGAACCAGCGGAAGAAGAGGCCGTTGAAACCACAAAGGCCGGATCATTGATCCGTTTGTAAATGTTTCAAACAAAAGAACCGCTTTGGGAACAATCCCCTGTTTGAGCATTTCAATCGTAATGATTCCGCCCAGACAAAATCCACCGAGGATATAGGAAGACAGATGTAGCTTACGAAGCATATCACCATAGACCTGTGCATACTCGCGGACAACAAATTTTTCTTTTCCAAACGTTGCTTTGCATCCGATGCCTGGTAGTTCCGGCATGATGACTTCAAAATATTTTGCTAAATATTCAACCAGCGGAATAAACTTGTCGATGTCGGAATTAAATCCAAGGATCAGAAACATGGGCGTACCACGCCCTATCCGAACATAAGGAATATCACCTCCAGCTGATTTATAAATATATCTCTTTATATGCTTCATACTATGAATACTAAATAATTATATCAGAAAATCGTCGTCTTTTTTTTGCCCATGCTACTCCCTGCATCCATACATCATCCATATTTCCTTCTTCATACTTCCATGATCCGAATCGCCCAAGAGAAAAAATGTCACTCTTTTCAAGAAGCATACTTATTTTCGAAAGAATCGTATCGCGACCAATAACAGGCGTCGGATATCCAAATGGTTCGTGATGAAAAAACGTACTGATGATCTTTGAATCATTTGGAATCAATCCTTGTAATCGTGCATGTGCAAGCGTCGTCTTTATAAAGTTTTCTTTATCTATTTTCGTTTTTGGATCAGTGGTCGTTTCAAATAGAAGCGACCATGTTCCTTGTGGCGCATTGCCAACTCCGTAATTGGAATAAACACTCACACGAAAATATGGAATCTTGGAATCTGGAATATACATCCAATGACAGTTTTTTAGTCCATCTGGTGGCGTCCCTCGTATACCAACACCCACAACAGCTACCCCAACATACGGTAATACCAACACTCCGGGAAAAGCAATTCCTTTTATTATTTTCGTAAGATGAGGAAGTGGAATGGTCGAAAGCAATACATCATAAGTAGTGTTTGAACCGTCAGACAACACAAGTGTATGGTTTTTCGCATCAATAGCAATAACGCGTTTGTTAAAAGAAATATATGATCTTAATCCATCTGCTATCTTGTTCCACAGACTTCCTATGCCTCCTTGAGATGGATAATAAAAAGAGGCATTTGCTCCCCATTTATTACCTGTATGTGTTTTTGGATGTTGAGGAATCTTCCTTTGTATCCATGTGATTGACATTTTGGTCAATGGATATTTCCAAAGTTTTCTATTAAATGGAAGGAAAAACGATTGAGCTATTTTTTTTCCAAACGACGCAATTACCCAATGATAAAACGAGATCTCTGGGGAAAGAAAATGGACCTTACGGGTAAATCCGTCCGCATGATATTGAATAGGATACGGAACCATTGCTCTTCCCATGTGCACCCATGCATTACGAACATGACACTCAAGTGGATCGGTATACAGTTTTTGTATTTCCTTCAAAAAACCTTTATTTTTTGACCCAATGACATGTCCACCACTGTCCCAAATAAACCTTTTGGAATCAACGTGCGTTGAAGAAACACCTCCTGCATGACTTGACTGTTCATACAGATATATATTCGTGTATCCAAGTTTCTTTAATTGCCACAACGCACCGAGCCCACAAGGGCCAGCGCCAATAATGATAATTCTTTTATTCTTCATCGAGAGAACCATTCCTCAAAAATCTTTTTTGCAACCGGAGCAGCAACATCGCTTCCTTCTCCCGCTCCTTCGACTAAAACAGTGACAGAAATCTCGGGGTCCACAAGTGGAGCAAATGCAGTAAACCACGCATGAGTTTTGTTTTGTGGATCTCCAAATTCCGCTGTTCCCGTTTTACACGCAACCGGTATTCTGAATCCGAATAATGGCCACCCGGTCCCTCCTGATTCGCACGCTTTTTTCATCCCAATTGTGATTAACTCAATTGTTTCTTTCTTTATATGTAAATCTCTACACATGTCTTTTTTCTGTTTTCCACTTTCAATTTTCTTTATCGTTGGCCTACATACAGTTCCTCCATTTGCAATCACATTTGTCCACGCATTTACTTGGAGTGGTGTTGTGAGAAGATATCCCTGACCAATTGAAACATGGTAGGTGTCTCCCAAATACCATTCGTTACTTCTTGCTTCCAGATCCTGTGGTGTTTGGAAACGATCATTTTTCCATTTTGGATCAGGCATAAGACCACCAACTTCACCAGCAAGTTCAATACCGAGTGGTTTTCCCACTCCAATTGCCTTTGCCCAAAACCCAAGCTTTGTTACTCCAAGTTTTTCCCCGATTTTATAGAAAAAAATATCATTACTTCGTTGTAATGCGCGGGTAATATCAACCATGCCTTCTGTTTTCCCATACTGTTTAAAATACCAATTCGGAAATGTAAACTGACCAATAGTGATAACTCCTGTATCTTCTACAACAGTTGAGGAAGTGATCACATTTTCCTCAAGAGCGGCCAGTGCGGTGACGAGTTTAAATGTAGACCCTGGTGGATACACACCGCCGATAGTACGGTTTAACAATGGCAAGTCAGGATCGTTCGTCAGTGTTTTATATTGCTCCTCATTCATCCCTCCAGTAAATACGTTTGGTGAAAATGAGGGGCTGGAATACATCGCAAGTATTTCTCCTGTTAAAGGCTTGGAAACAATAACAGCTCCTTTTTTATCTTTCGGAAACGCGCGCTCTACTGCCTGAGACAAATTTGCATCAAGAGACAACATGACGGATTCGCCACTAAGTTCTGGATTTCTTCCAATGGTTCGAAGAATAGTTCCTGTTGCGTCTACTTCGACAAGTTCCTTTCCATCCCGACCGCGAAGCTGTTCTTCAAATACATCTTCTGTTCCCACCCGTCCTATCTGATCACCCATCCGGTATCCTCGAAGGCTATAAAATTCACTCGCAAGTTCAGAAGATGTCAGTTCATTGACATAGCCAATCACATGCGCAGTAGATTCGGGATACAGATACGTACGCCTATACCGATATTCCTCAAGAGGGGTATTTTCAACCAGTGGTTTTCCTGTTCGATCGTATAAAATTCCACGAGGCGCATGACGGATAATTTCTCGCGTCCTATTGGAATCGGACAATTCGCGATACTGATAGCCATTGACAATAGTTAAATCAAACAGCCTTAAGAATAAAATAAACATGATAAAAAGAAATAAAAGAGTAAAGAGAAGAAACCTCCCTGATCCAGACCACCATCCTGGCTCATTTTTGGAAAACCATTGCTTCCTTTTTCGCTCACTCGTAACATTTTCAGAAAAAGCGCTGCCAAATTTCATACAAATCCCATTGTAGCAGCTATATACACAACCAGTAACCCGTAGATACTTCCTCCAATGGTTTGTGCAAGAGTATGGCGTTTTAAAATAACTCGCGACCAACAAAGGATGGGAAGAAGGAGAAGAAGTGGTAACCATAAAAATCCATACCAATGCAAGATCATGCCAATGGCGATGGCAAGAGTGCTTAAGTGTCCAGATATTTTCCAAAAAAGGGTTATGAAAAACGTGCCGACAAACGACACAAGACACACAATGAAAAATCGTAATAGTTCTTCATTGTGAAGTGACTTGATAATAAACATATCAATAAAAAGAAAAAGGGAAAATATCAAAAATACCCAGACACGCTGCCGGCGATTACTCACATCCCAATTCGTTACCTTTTTTGTCCGAACTGCCCATAGTAAAAGGGACACCGGTGGAACAAGTATTCCTACAACAATGACAAAAAGAGTAGATAGTAACTCTTTTCCCGATGCTCCACCTTGAAGAGAAGCCATGATCATGAGAGAAAAAAATACGAGGAATGGATCAAGTAGTCGAGAAATAATAGTTGCAAAAAATTTCATACTTTTCGTTGGGCGACTTTAACATGTCGTAAAAGTTCCGCATCATCAAGAAGTTTTCCGCATCCTCGGACAACAGCTGTTTGCGGATCTTCAGTAATCCACACCGGCATTTTTGTTTCGGTAGCAATCAATTTATCAATTCCTCGAATCAGTGACCCACCGCCAGCAAGAACGATTCCATGCTCCAAAATATCGCCGACGAGTTCAGGGGGAGTTTCTTCCATAGTCTCACTAATTGCTTCAATAACTTCTTGAATGATGGGAGCCAGTGCTTCTCGTATTTCGGATTCAGACACGCGAATAGATCGTGGGAGTCCTGTTTCAATATCTCTACCCCGCACAACTGCCTGCCTGTCGCCTTTTCCAACCGGATACGCACTTCCAACAGCAATTTTCACTGCCTCTGCGGTGGGTTCTCCAATTAATATGCCATACTTGACCCGAATAAATGTAACTATTGCATCATCCATTTCATCTCCTGCAATCCGAATACTGCGATTCACAACAATTCCTCCTAGTGCAAGAACTGCAATCTCTGTTGTCCCTCCGCCAATATCACAAATGAAACTGCCGGAGCTCTCTTGAATCGGAAGTTTAGCTCCAATGGCTGCTGCCATCGGCTCTTCAATAAGATACGCTTCCCGAGCTCCTGCCATAATGGCTGCTTCCTGGACGGCTCTTCGTTCAACTTCTGTAACTCCCGAAGGAATACCGATGACAACTTTTGGTCGTGGAATATTGGGTAAAAATCGTGTTTTGGGATGTTCATGAACAATGCCAATATAATACTTGAGCATTGCAGCAGTTGCATCAAAATCTGAAATAACTCCATCTTTCAAAGGTCGTATGGCTTCTATGGTATCAGGCGTTTTCCCTAACATTTTTTTGGCTTCGCGGCCAATGGCAACCACCTGTTTTGTTTTTTTATGGCGAGCAACCACTGATGGTTCACGAATAAGAATACCTTTCCCTTTGACATACACAAGGGTATTTGCAGTCCCTAAATCAATCCCTAAATCGTGCGACAGTAGTGAAAAAAAGAAGTTGAGCATTCTATGAGCTATTCTAACACAAATTATGCTACGCTATGAGTATGAAATCACAAGACATTCCGCAATTGTCTGATCTTCCCAATCCTCCGAAACAATTATTTTTTATCGGAAAACCTACAACGGTACTTTTTAAAAACTGCGTTGCAATTGTCGGATCGCGGCAGATAACGGAATACGGCAAACGCGTCATAGATATGCTTGTCCCGAAACTTGTTTTTGAAAAGAAAACGATTGTCTCGGGATTTATGCGCGGTGTCGACCAATACACACACCGGGTGTGTGTAGAAAATGGAGGGAAAACCATTGCAGTTCTTGGTTGGGGTATTGATACAATCCTCACGCCAGAAGACAAAAAACTTGCTGAGGCGATTGTTTCTCATGATGGAATTTTATTATCAGAATGGCAAACACAGCGGCCAACTCTCTGGACATTTCCAGTTCGAAACAGAATTGTCGCTGCTCTTTCAAAAGATGTCTATATCATCGAAGCAGGACTCAAAAGCGGTTCTCTCATCACCGCAAACTGGGCAGTCAAATTAAAACGGAAATTGTATGCAGTCCCTGGCCCCCTTACCAGTCGTGTTTCCGAAGGAACTAATCACTTGATTGCCAGTGGCCAGGCAATTATGTGGTTGGGAGACATGATGCAAACGGAACAAAGTAATGATCCGCTCATACAGCTTATTTCAAATGAACCGCTGACTATTGATCAGCTTGCGCGGAAACTCAACAAACCAATTGCTGAAATCGGCGCGGCCGTATCGCTTTTACAATTATCAGGACAAATCTTCGAGCGAGGCGGTGTATACTATAAGAAATAACATGTTGACAAAAATCCGTTCTACTGCCAATATCGGACTAACTACAATTCCTATTGACGTTGAAGTGGATGTGGCGACAGCAGGATTTCCCGGATTTACCATCGTGGGACTAGCCAGTAAAGCAGTCGAAGAAGCGCGTGAGCGGGTAAAAACAGCAATTATTAACAGTGGTTTTGATTTTCCCCCGAAAAAAATTACCGTCAACCTGGCTCCCGCTGATATTCCCAAAGATGGTGCGGCGTATGATTTGCCGATTGCCGTCGGCATTCTTATAGCTAGTGAACAATTGCCAGAAAATACTGTTTTTGATTTGAAAAAACAATTTTTTTATGGGGAATTATCCCTTGATGGAACCTTACGACCTACAAAAGGTGTGCTTCTTTTGGCACTGTTTGCTAAAAAAATTACCGGCTCTCAAATTTTTGTTCCGGAATTTTCTGCCAATGAAGCGTCTGTTGTGAATATTCCCGTCTATCCTGTTTTGACACTGCACCGAATTATCCAGCATTTTACAAAAACAAAACCTCTTAATCCACTGACCTACATTTCTGTTAAAGACGAACTCGATATGGAACCACCGGAATTTGATTTGTCGGAAATAGCCGGACAGGAACAAGCCAAACGAGCAATCATCATCGCTGCTTCTGGCGGACATAATATGCTCATGTTCGGCCCTCCTGGTACTGGTAAAACAATGCTCGCCCGCGCACTTCCCGGAATTTTACCTCCGCTCAACGAGCAGGAAGCGCTCGAAGTCACACGTATTTATTCCATTTCCGGACTTCTTCCCCCAGGTGCATCACTGATCACGAAGCGTCCATTCCGAGCTCCACATCACGGCGTATCAACAGTCGGACTTATCGGCGGCGGCTCTAATCCCATGCCAGGAGAAGTAAGTCTTGCGCATCTCGGCGTGTTATTTTTGGATGAAATGCCGGAGTTTCCGCGAAGTGCCCTCGAAAGTTTACGGCAACCCATGGAAGACGGCGATGTAGAAATCGTACGTGTTGCAGGACACGTAAAATATCCGGCCAGCTTTACATTACTGGCCGCAATCAATCCTTGTCCGTGCGGATATTTAGGGCATCCAAAACGGGCATGCACCTGTAGCGAACGCCAAATTGCAAAATACCGCCATCGTATTTCCGGCCCGATTCTTGACCGGATTGATTTGCATGTTTCTGTTTCTGTTATTGCTGTAGAGAAACTTTCGCTGTCACTCAAAAATAATCCCAATGCCATTACCTCAAAACAGGCAAAAGCAATGGTTGTGACTGCCCGAGATATACAAACGAAACGTTTTGCGGGAACGAATATCTATACCAATTCCCAAATGAAAAACAAAGACGTGAAAAAATTCTGTATGTTGACGCCGGAATCGGAAAATATCTTGAAGCTCGCATCTGATACCTATAATTTTTCCGCGCGCAGTTATATCCGCATGATCAAAGTTGCCCGCACGATTGCGGATTTAGATCATAAAAAAGATATTCTTCCGAACCACATCGCCGAAAGCTTACAATATAAACAAATGGTATGAAACTGTTCAATACCGTTACAGGAAAAAAAGGCGAAGAAATCGCTTCTGAATTTCTCAAAAACAAGGGGTACGAAATTGTTGAAAGGAACTGGCGAAATAAATTCGGGGAAATTGATATCATTGCAAAAAAAGATAATGTTTTAGTGTTTGTGGAAGTAAAAACGAAAATTGGAGAATTGTACGGGTTGCCTGAAGAAATGGTTGGTCGTGGAAAACTGCAGAAAGTACGAAACATGGCAACAGTATATTTGAAAGGAAAAGAAATTTCCTGCAGAATTGACGTGATTGCAATTGTACTGGCTGACAACGGCTCCGTCTCCCGCATTAATCATTATGAGAATGTATACTAAAACATATTCGTATTCTCTCCATGCGGCCGTTAGATCATTTTACAATTATAGAAGAATAAACGCGATGTGCTTCATCCCCTTTCCACCAAGACGGAAGTAGTGCAAATGGCAGTTGCGGATCATCACGAAGGATTAGTTGAAATGTTACTGCACGTTGAAATATTGAACCGCGTTTAACTGTTAACCACTCTTTATATCGCTCATGAATTTCCTGCAAACGATATAAGCGAATAATAATTTCCGACAGTGTTTCATCTCCAATAAGCCCGTGTTTATCCAATTTTGAAACTAAAATCATTCCGTCAATCTGGTGCGTTTGGGCAAACGCGTTGATTAAATCCTGCGGTGCATACGGCGTAATCCACACACTCGCCTGTAATTTCGCACACCCAATATGTTGGAGATGCTCCCGCAGCTGATCACGAACCCGTTTTGATTTTTCCGGAATATCGTAGGAAATAAGATACACAAATCCATCCCACGGACGATTCTTTTTATATACTGGCAACACTTCTTTTAATCTCTCTTTTCCAAAAGCAGTAATGGCAAGTTCGATTGCAGTTCGTTTTCTTCGTTGAGCTATCAAACCTTTTTTACGAAGTTGGTGCAAAAGCTGTTGAAAATGATCGTAATTACAACCACCAAGCACCTCATCTGCCTCCCGAAACATTTCATATACTCCGCGCGATGTTTTGGATTTTCCAATGCTTGCACCTGTTAAAAATATCCACCATAACACGCCATTGACAGCAGTTTTCGCAAGTTCATTTGTTGCACGAACAATAATTTCTTTTGTTGAACTTTCATTCATATTCTTATTTTACTATAGCGGCCGCATAGAGAAAATACAAATATAAATAATCATATTTTCAATCATTTTCTTTTGAATAATTCGGATAGTTGCATCCATTTGCTATAATACCAACACGATGATTTATATTGAAGACAGAGAGCGACAGCTTGCAGCAACAACAGAAATGATCCATTCCATCATGGAAAAACATGGAACACATGCTGTTGTACGAATGGGTGAAGATAGAGAAACGGAAATGGATCGACAAGAATTAACGCTTCTTGCCATTGTCCACGGGAGAGCTGTTCGTGTACGAAATCCCCAAAAGCATTCAGAAACAAAATCAATCAAAGGAACTGCACTTATTTTACAAAAAAATGGGGATGCACCAGATGAACCCGGTCACCTTGTTGTTCTTCCAGAACATGGATTTGCCTCTCCTGGAGGAAGCACACTCATAATGACAGTGGATGAGTCAAGAGGAATTCTTCCTGAAGATGTCTATGATCAGGTACTTCTATCTATACGGAGAAATCTTGAACGGAAACGTGCCCGAATAACATTTCCAAAAACAGCAGTAGTATATATACACAAATAATCCCTTGTTTCGATCTTCATAAAAATAAAAATCCAAACAAAGGAAGAAAGACAAAAAAATGAGCTAAAAGCAAGCTCTATCTTTCTTCCTGAAAACGAACAACAAGCGCGAGCGCTTGGAATAATCGTGACTTGCAAACTGTCAAATCTGCAAGTCGGTGGTTATGGGGGTTCTTTTAGCCAACAGTGACGGGATAACGACGGATCAACCCTGCAAGATCTTCTGCTTGTTTCCAGTTGTCACACGGAATGACGTTCCTCAGCGTAGCATGCTGCTGAACCTCATATCCAAGGGCTTGAGCCTTTTCAATCTCAGCGTCCTTCAACTGAACAAAGTTGTTCCTTCCGTGACTTGTTGCTACTGGCTTTGCCATTTCTTCACCTCATAACGTTTGTCTCACCTTCGATGTTAGATGGTTTATACCATCACAGTGAATTGTGGGTGATCAAGGAATAACAAGTATTCCCTCATCACCCACAACACATACATCAAAGATATTTGCTCGTTTTGTTATTAAGGTGCGTTCGCCTCGTATAACGCTCGTGTTATAGGGCGGCAATACACGTTATAAGCTATTTTAACAAATATTTCAATACCTCTATTACAAAAAAGGCTATCCTGACACATCCACTTCTACTTTTGGGAAATTTCTGCTTCCCTTGACTCCTTTTGGAGAATCCCCTGGTTTCGGTTCAAATAATTCATGAGGCCCACGCGCCTTACCCCCATAATCTACAGGCATATCACGCGTTAACAGAAATAACCCTCCTCCAACATTCGGAAGTAATCCATTATTTTGTATCAGTTTCAAAACTTGTCGTGTGGATAAACCTGTCCAACTTGCAATATCTTCAGCAGATAATTCTTCTGCATCAGTTTCCATAACCGCTCGAATATCAGCAAGTGCTCGCCTGACTCGTCCAACATGTGTTTCTTTTTCAACCATATTTCATACTATATCACACCCTATCAACAGAACCTAAAATCTACGTTTTGCATTTAGTCCTATAATAATATATACTCACCCAATGACACCTGAATGGCAACCTCCCGCTGACTACTATCCAGTTTTACCAACACAACTCGTTCAAAATGTGCTCTCTTTACATGGACCTCAACTTCTTCTTCTTGATCAAGATCATTCTGGTGCAATTGAGCATACATGGACAACCTGGCTACAAGAACAAGCCTACGATGATGGAACTCTTGCAACCCTCAGCGCCATAACACTAACAGAACCAAATGCATATTTAACAGATTCATTTCCTGATATTCAAAATGGCGTTGTTTGCGTCGCTCCCACTGCCAACATAAAACTCCCCACTGGTCAAGATAACAGTGGAAATATACGAGAAGCTACCGTATTTGAAATACAAGACGCTTATGAAACAGGAGATTTTGTCGTGCCATGCTATGCAAAAATCCACCCATCCACGGGCGTTTCTGTAACCCATATGCTCAGACGGCAAGTGGGTCTTGGGGATGAATTTATCATAGAAACAAACGGTATGTATGCTACTGTTTCAACAGGTATCCCTTTTGTATTCCCAAGGTTTTTTATGAATGCACATGCAGAACGAATAAATTTCTGGTCTTTGTATGACCTCATGAAAGACGTCCTACAAACGGCAAACGCTCACCTACCAGATGAGTCTGACTATCCGCTCAACAAATCCGGTCAATTAGACGCTCTTACTGCTACCACGATAACGAAATTACAAAGACAATTCAGAATGCGGTTCGGGGAAATAGGAAGTGACGCAAAAAGAATTCACATTGATTCATCAATGCTTCGGGGTATGTCAAATTATAAGCTTGCTGCTGCAATAGAAATAAGTGCAGTTAGTATGATCATGGGGTTACGAGCGTGGCAACGAGAACTTATGAAATTCTTCGAGGTACATCAAACTTCTTGAAGAACTTGAGGGGGCTGGCTTGGATACACTCTCGCAGGTGCGAGGAGGCATTCAAGGTCAGTTGGGGTTGAGTTTTCTCAGCCCACCTCTTGTTCTTTTACTTCACTTACGAGTGCCGCGGTTTTATCTCAAAGTGGCCATCCGGATACCGCAGCCTTACTTCTCCGGGCTTAAGCCCTGATTGATCGTGGGCAAGAACCGGAACAGCAGTCCCAGACCCAGGACGGGAAGACACAGAATGCGGCGCTACGCGTCTGTAGGTGCCATCTCTGGTCGAAGGGGTGGAACGAGCGGCGTGGTGTTGATCGGCATGATCTTCGTGCAGATTTAATTCGACACCCGACTCCTCAAGCGCCCGCTTCAATGCGTATTCTGCAAAGAACGCTCCGAGGAATGCGGCGACCAATTGGACCGCAAGTCCAAGGAAATGGACCACGTTCCCTGCTGTATTTGTCGGATTCTGGATCAGCCAGATGATGTTCGTGTGGCCACCCAGGGCGATGAACAGCGCCAAGAAATCCAGAATCAGCAGGCCGCCTGTCATCAACCTCTCGAAGATGCTGGTGTGTTTGTAATCGATGATCATGAGCGTCTCAATGAGGTTGATGCAGATACCGATCATGAAAGCCAAAAAGGCTGCGGCGCCGACTGCCAGCGTCACTCCATCGATATCGGCAACACCCATCTCGAGGCCACTTTTCAGACCCGACACCAGTCCGACGGTGGAAATGATGTAAAGAATCAGGGCGAGGATCCACCAAGTCCACGCTTGCCAGGAAAGATGCCTTACCTGACGACGAATAGGTGATGTGTTCATCTTTCTCTCCTTATTTCAAGGGTAGTCTCCCAACTGACCTAACCTAAACTAGATACGAATCATCATATCCACTTCAGGTTAGATCAGAAGAAAGTTGAACGGAGAAAGTATGTAAGTAAAAGAACATATTATGTCGAATATCTTTTTAGATATTCGCCCCAACTTGTCAATGTGCGTTTGTCATATAGAGTGGCGCTAACGCCACAATTATGGCAAATTTAGGCGAGTGTATCACTCGAAT
>Ga0208958_1001998_pt1 | contig 18532 bp, 23 predicted proteins | sample RifOxyB1_FD_184032 | JGI IMG/M metagenome (GOLD analysis project Ga0208958, IMG submission 184032) | Soil microbial communities from Rifle, Colorado - Rifle Oxygen_injection B1 (SPAdes) | ecosystem: Environmental > Terrestrial > Deep subsurface > Rock core/Sediment | place: Rifle, Colorado... | reverse complement strand
GTTGAAATAGGCCGGGACGGTGATGACGGCCTGGGTCACCTTCTCGCCCAGATAGGCCTCGGCGGCCTCCTTCATCTTGGTCAGGGTGAAGGCCGAAATCTGCTGGGGCGAATAGTCCTTGCCGTGGGCGCGGACCCAGGCGTCGCCGTTCGGACCCTTGACGATCTCATAGGGCACCATGCCCTTGTCCTTCGCCACGACGGGATCGTCGAAGTTGCGGCCGATCAGGCGCTTGATGGCGAAGAAGGTGTTGGCCGGGTTGGTGACGGCCTGACGCTTGGCCGGCTGACCCACCAGGGTCTCGCCGCCGTCCTGAAGGGCGACCACCGAGGGGGTGGTGCGAGCGCCTTCGGCGTTCTCGATGACCTTGGGGTTCTTGCCGTCCATGACGGCCACGCAGGAGTTGGTGGTGCCGAGGTCGATGCCGATAATCTTGGCCATGGGCGTACTGTTCTCTCCGTATCGGCGGGCGATGCGGCGGCCTTGGATGAAGCGCCGCGCGTGACCGCCCCCTGTGGGTTGGCGTGATGGTGCCGGATAGCCCCAGGTTTCGCGGGGTTTCTCCGAAGCTGGCCCCGATATGGGAAAGTCCCCTAGGCCTGCAAGGGCGTTCTGCGATTCATTGCCCTTCGGAGAACAATGAAATTCGAAGATGCGGGTTCTGAGATTGTGTGTCATAGGCGATTGGCCGCGTTCAGGGGAGCGCGGGCGAGACCCGAGGGGAAAATGATCAAGACAACGCTCAAGGCGGCTGCGGCCGCCGTCGTTCTGTTGGGCGCCGCCGCTGCGGCCGCGGCGCCTGCGCCGGCCCTGCCGCCGGCGCCGTCGTCCGCGCTGGACCCGGTTCAGTCGGATGACGGCTATGACCGCCACGTGACCATCAAGAACCGCACCGGCTGGACCATGCTGCGCTTCTACGCGTCCGACACGCGCACCGACGATTGGGAAGAAGACATCCTGGGTGTCGATGTCTTGGAGAGCGGGCAGGACGTGGAGATCAATATCGATGACGGCTCGGGCGCCTGCCTTTATGATTTCAAGGCCGAGTTCACCAACGGTCAGGTCCTGACCCGTCGCCGCATTAATGTCTGCCAGATCAGCGAATACACCTACACCCGCTGAGTTCACGACCGCCGTCGAGGGCTTTCGGCTGTGGCCGGGGGCTCTCGATGCCGCGGCCCAAGCCGATCTGGTCGGCGCGGTCTTCGCGCGGCTGGAGGCGGCGCCCCTCTATCAGCCGAAGACTCCCGGCGGGCGGCCGTTTTCCGTTTCCATGAGCAATTTCGGGCCGCTGGGCTGGGTGTCGGACCGCAACGGCTATCGCTATCAGGCGACCCATCCGCAGACCGGCCGCACCTGGCCGGATATTCCGCCGGCGCTGCTGGACCTCTGGGAGGCGACGGTCGGCGGCCCTCGGCGGCCGGACGCCTGTCTGGTCAATCTCTATCGCGAGGGGGCGAAGATGGGTCTGCACCAGGACAAGGACGAGGCCGATCTGAGCGCCCCGGTCCTGTCGGTGTCGCTGGGCGACGCCGCCCTGTTTCGTATCGGTCCCGCCGAGGGCGGGCGCACCGTCACGCTGAGGCTGGACAGCGGCGACGTCTGCGCCCTGACGGGACCGGCCCGTCTGGCCCGCCACGGCGTCGACCGCGTGCTGGCGGGCTCGTCTCGCCTGATCCCCGGCGGGGGTCGGCTGAACCTGACGCTGCGCGTGGCGGGGGTCAGTCCTCGATGACCTCGTGGGCGCCGGCGCCGCCCAGTCGCCAGTAGCCGGCGGCCTTCATGGATTTGGCCGAGAAGCCGAGCGCCAGCACCTGCGCGCGCAGGGCCTTGGCCACGGCGGATTCGGCGGCGATCCAGACATGGGCGTCGCGCCGGTCCACCTCGGCCAGGGCCCGATCTGCGGCCGTCAGCAAGGCGTTGGACCGGCCCCGAGGGGCGCCGTCGCGGATCGCCCAGGTGACGGCGACCTCGGCGGCGCTGTCGAAGGTCCATGTCGATTCCATATCCGAGACCTCGACCACCACATGGGCGCGCGCGCCGGCCGGCAGTTCCTCCAGACGGCGGGCGATGGCGGGCAGGGCGGTCTCGTCGCCGATCAGGACATGATCGGCGAAGGCGGTGGGCAAGATGAAAGAACCGCGCGGCCCCCCGACGCCCAGAACCGAACCCGGCTTGGCCGCCACGGCCCATTCGGTCGCCGGGCCGCCGTGGCCGGTGACGAAGTCCAGGGTCAGCCGACGGGCTGCGCCGTCGTAGGCGCGGGGAGTGTAGTCGCGCATCACCGGCCGCGGTTCGGGAAAGACCGGCCCGTTCGGGCCGAGCGTGGGCCTGACCGGCGCCTGCCCCTCGGCGACCGGGAAGATCTTCACATGGTCGTCGAAACCCAGGGAGACGAAGCCGTCCAGATCCTCGCCCCCCAGCACGATGCGGCGGTAGGTCGGGCTCAGGTCCTCGACCGAGACGACCGTCAGTGTACGGAATTTTAGCTCGTGCCGCACCCGGCGGGGAATGCGAAGCGCGTCAGTCATGCCCGTTCCACCTTTTCGGCGGCCTCGGTCAGGATGGCGGCGATGGCCTGGATCTGGACCTCGGTCAGGGCGGTTTCGCCTGTCAGTCGGCCGTGGATGGTCGTGCGCAGGCGGGCGATGGCGTCCTGAAGGACGGCAGGCCTGAGAGCGCGGGCGGCGAACTTGTCCATGGTCGCCTCGGCGGCGCGCAGGATGGCCTCGTTTTCCGCCAGCAAGGCGCGCCCGGCTTCGGTGATCGAATACAGTTTCTTGCCGCCTTGGGTCTCGGAGTCCAGCGCCCCCATTTCCTCCAGCAGGGTCAGGCTGGGATAGATGACGCCGGGGCTGGGGGAATAGGCGCCGCCCAGCCGGGTCTCGACCGCCTTGATCAGCTCGTAGCCATGGCTGGGCTTTTCGGCGATCAGCGACAGCAGGACCCAGCGCAGGGTCCCGTGGTCGAACAGGCGGCCGCCGCCGTGGCGTCCGGGCCCATGGCCGCGCCCTCGCCCTTCGCCGCCCCAGCCCGGACCGAAGCCCGCGCCGCGTCCGCCGCGCATGCCTCGCCCGAACCCCATTCCGAAGCCGCGGCCGAAGCCGTGACGGCCGTGTTTTTCGCCGCATCCGTTGCGGCCGTGGAAGATCCCCTTGGACCTCATCATAGCTTCCTTTTCGATATATCTATTCACAAGCACTCAGATATATCGAAATATCGAAATCCGCAAGGGGGGCTGGTTTTCGGCGCGCCGCTGCGGCGTATGTCCGGGATGGACGATCTGAAACGCCGCTGGGCCCGCCTCGAACCGCATCTGACCGTCGTCGGCCCGGACAACGACCGGCCCCGCCCGGCGGTCCTGCTGTTCCACGGCTGCGGCGGTCTGCGCAGCCACCTGCCCCGCTACGCCGAGGCGGCCAAGGCAGCCGGCTGGCGGGCCTTCATCGTCGATTCCTACGGGCCGCGCGGCTGGGGCCGGGCCTTTACCCTGGCGGCGGTCTGCACCGGTCTGGCCTTCCGGGGATACGAGCGGGCCGGCGACGTCCTGGCGGCGATCCAGGGCATATCGGCCCGGCCGGACGTGGACGCGACCCGTCTGGCCCTGGCCGGATGGAGCCACGGCGGCTGGTCGATCATGGAGATGATGAGCGCCGACCCGGCGCCCCATAGCCTGGGCGTGGCCGATCCCGGAGCCGCGGATCTGTCGGGCGTTCGCGCCGTCTGGCTGGCCTACCCCTATATCGGGCCCTTCGCCTTCAACCGGATGAAGCCGTGGCGGCATTGCCCCCGGGTGCTGGCCGTCACCTGCAAACGCGACCATCTGACCACGGTGCGCAACGCCGAACTGGTCAACGCCATGATCCGCAACTGCGGCGCCGAGGTCGAGAGCTGGGTCGCCGCCGGCACCCACGCCTTCGACGAACCGACCAACAACGGCCCGATGCGCCACGACCCCGAGCTGACGGAAGAAGCCCTCCGCCGTTTCCGCGCCTTCCTGACGGATGCCGCGCCGCACGCCTAAAAAGAATCCTGGCCGGCGCCTTGACGCGAAGACCATCACGTAACAATTGAAGTTGCATGAAAAGGGACTCCCGCCTCTCCAACATTCTCCACGCCCTGCTCCACATGGCCGAGTACGAGGCGCGGACCGGCGCGTCCATGACGTCGGATCAGCTGGCCGTATGCCTGTCCACCCATCCGGTCGTGGTGCGGCGGACCATGGCCGGCCTGCGCGAACAGGGGCTGGTGGTCTCGGAAAAGGGGCGTGGCGGCGGCTGGCGGCTGGCCCGGCCGCTGGATCAGGTCACTCTGGGCCAGGTCAACTCGGCTTTGGGCGGGCCAGGCCTGTTTCCCGAAACCCCGCCGGTCGAGGCCGACGGCTGCCTGGTGGAGACGGCGGTCAACGACGCCCTGGCCGAGACCTACGCCGAAGCCCGCGCCCTGCTGGTCGCACGGCTGAACGACATCACCCTGGCTGATCTGGCGGCGGACTTCGCGCGCCGAATGGCCGAGCACCCCAAAAAGGATCTGCTGAATGCCCGTCTCAACCCCCATCGTCCCGAGTGAGCCCATGCCGCATGACGCCCTGATCCTGGGCGGCTCCTACGCCGGCCTGTCCGCCGCCCAGCAACTGGTCCGCGCCCGTCGCCGGGTGTTGGTCATTGACGACGGAAAGCCGCGCAACCGGTTCGCCGCACGCGCCCACGGGTTCTTGAGCCACGACGGCAGGCCGGGCGCCGAGATCGCCGCCGCCGCTCGGGCCCAAGTCGCCGCCTATCCTACCGCAGCCTTTCGCATGGCTGAGGCGGTCGAGGTCGAGCGGATCGACGGCGGCTTTTCGGTCGTCTTCGCCGACGGGACGCGGACCACTGGCCGCCGTCTGCTGCTGTCGCACGGGGTCGAGGACGTGCTGCCGGACATTCCGGGCGTGAAGGAACGCTGGGGCCGGACGGCGCTCCACTGTCCCTGGTGCCACGGCTATGAGATCGGCGGCGGCCCGATCGGGGTGCTGGGGCGCGGCGACCATGCCGTTCAGTACGCCGCCACGGTGGCGGAGTGGGGCCAGGTCACCCTGTTCATGGGCCTGGACGTCGGCTTGTCGCCCGAGGACGCCCATCTGCTGTGCCGGCGCGGCGTGACCATCGAGACGACGCCCATAGAGCGGCTCGAGGGCGACGCCCCCACCCTGACGGGCGCGCGCTTGGCCGACGGGCGGTTTGTGGCGTTGAAGGCCCTCTTCGTCGGAGCCCAAATCCAGGTCGGCAATCCTTTCGCCGCGCGCCTGGGGTGCGAAATGACCGACACGCCCATGGGCCGGGTGATCAAGGTAGACGGCCTGCAGCAGACGACCCAGCCGGGCGTCTTCGCCGCCGGCGACCTGGCGCGGGCCGCTTCCAACATCACCCTGGCGACCTCGGACGGCATGGTCGCCGGGCACGCCCTGTTCCGCTCGCTGGTTGAGGAGGAGACGCGTCACGCCGCCTGATCGGCGAGGCGACAACATGTCGCCTTTCGAGGGAGCCGGATTGGCCTCAGGTTGTGTGTATGCAGACTCCCGCCAAGAAATCCCTCGCGCTGAAAGGGCTGCTTGTCCTGGGAAGCATTGTCGCGGTCGTCTCGGCCCTTGGCATCCTCGGCGCGCCGGTCCTCATGGCCATGGCGCTGAAAGGCTAGGTCAGCCGATCGTCGCGACCGTGGTGATCGTCGCCCGGACGGAATGGGCCATTTCACAGTGGTCGTGGGCCTGGTGGTGCAGGGCGTCCAACTCTTCCTGCGACGGCGTCCGGCCGGTGAAGCTGGTGCAGGGGTTCAGGGTCACCTCGGCGATATAGCTGCGGCCCTCGTCGTTCTTGCCCATCTTGCCGAAGGCCTCGTCGACATAGGTGTCGACCACCAGGCCGGCGTTGGCGGCGAAGGCCAGGAACCACAGCATATGGCAGCTGGACAGGGAGGCGATCATGGCCTCCTCGGGGTCGACCGCTGAGGGGTCGGACATCGGCAGGGGCACGCTGACCGGGGCCGAGGACCCCGGCACCACCGCCCCGCCGTCGAAAGACCAGCTGTGGGCGCGGCTGTAGCGCTTGTCGAGGAAGGGCTGATCGCCCCGGCTCCAGGCGATCTTGGCTTCGTACTTGCCCATGGTCTTCCCCTTCCGTTCGCCGATCCTAGAGGCCGCCGCCCGTCAGACCAGAGCCCCGTGGCAGTGTTTGAACTTGCGGCCCGAGCCGCAGGGGCAGGGCGAGTTGCGGCCGGTCATTTCCCAGCCCGGCGGCAGGGCTTCGACCGGCAGCTTGGAACGGTCGTCGCCGATCAGGGTCCCTTCGGGATTCTGGGCCGACGGATTGGCCATCTCGTTTTCGCCGGTGCCGGGATTCAGGTGGATTTCCTGGAACTCGGGCATTTCCGGCGGCGGCTGGAAGCGGAACTCGACCGTCATCAGCCAGCGGGTCACATTGTGACGCAGGTCGTAGAGCAGGCTCTCGAACAGGTTGAAGGCTTCGGTCTTGTACTCGTTCAGCGGATCGCGCTGGCCGTAGCCGCGCAGGCCGATGACGCCGCGCAGATGGTCCAGATGGACCAGGTGTTCGCGCCATTGCATGTCGATCATCTGGAGCATGAACTGCTTTTCCAGACCGCGCGTCTGTTCGGCGCCGATCAGTTCCAGACGTTCGGCGGCGCGGGCGTCGGCGGCGGCTAGGATCCGCTCCTCGATCTCCTCGTTGGACACGCCTTCCTCGGCCGCCCAGTCGCGCAGGGGCAGTTCCAGGCCCAGGGTGGAGCGGACCTTGTCGTCCAGACCCTCGATGTCCCACTGCTCGGCATAGGCCTTGGGCGGCATGTAGCGCTCGACCAGGTCCGAGACCACGTCGCGGCGGAAGTCGCCGACCAGTTCGGACAGGTCCTCGGAGTCCATGAACTCCTGACGCTGCTCGAACACGGCCTTGCGCTGGTCGTTCACGACGTCGTCGTACTTCAGCAGGTTCTTGCGGATGTCGTAGTTGCGGGTCTCGACCCGCTTCTGGGCGGTCTCGATGGCGCGGTTCAGCCAGGGATGGGTGATGGCCTCGCCCTCGGCCACGCCGAAGGTCTTCATGATCGAGTCCAGACGATCGCCGGCGAAGATGCGCAGCAGGTCGTCCTCGCAGGACAGATAGAATTTCGACACGCCGGGGTCGCCCTGACGGCCGGTGCGGCCGCGCAGCTGGTTGTCGATCCGGCGGCTTTCGTGGCGTTCGGTGCCCAGGACGAACAGGCCGCCGGCGGCCAGGGCCTTCTCGCGGTTGACGGCGATCTCGGCCTTGAACTCGGCCTCCTTGGCCGCGTGCATCTCGGGCGTGACCTCGACAGCCATGTTCCGCTGTTCCAGCAGCCATTTCTGCATCTTCATCTCGAGGTTGCCCCCGAGCTGGATGTCGGTGCCGCGGCCGGCCATGTTGGTGGCGATGGTCACCGCGCCCGGCAGACCGGCGTCGGCGACGATATAGGCCTCCTGCTCGTGCTGGCGGGCGTTCAGCACCGAGTGGGGGATGCCGCGCAGCTTGGTCTCGTAGGTGATGTCATAGGCGGCGTCGCCGATCTTCTCGGCTTCCTTGGCCTTGCCCTCGTACTGGGGCTTCAGCTTGCGCGAAACCTCGACCTTGTACTCGTAGGTGCGCAGCAGCTCGGACAGCTGTTCGGACCGCTCGATCGAGACCGTGCCGACCAGGATAGGCTGGCCCGCCAGGTGGCATTCGGCGATCTGTTTGGCGATGGCGGCGTTCTTTTCGGCGTAGGTGCGATAGACCTCGTCGTCATAGTCCTTGCGCTGGATCGGCCGGTTGGTGGGCACCTCCAGCACGTCCATCTTGTAGATGTCGCCGAACTCCTGGGCCTCGGTCGCGGCAGTGCCGGTCATGCCGGACAGCTTGGTGTAGAGGCGGAAGTAGTTCTGGATCGTCACCGAGGCCAGGGTCTGGTTCTCGGGCTGGATCTTGACGTCTTCCTTGGCCTCGATGGCCTGGTGCAGGCCTTCCGACAGGCGCCGGCCGGTCATCATCCGGCCGGTGAATTCGTCGATCAGGACGATCTCGCCGCCCTTGATGATATAGTCCTTGTCGCGCTGATACAGGGTATTGGCGCGCAGGGCCTGGTTCGAATGGTGGACCAGGCTGATGTTGGCGGCGTCATAGAGGCCGGTCGTGTCGGGGGCGAAGTGGCCGCCCTTCTCCAGGGCCTCTTCCAGACGCTCGGAGCCCAGCTCGGTCAGCAGGACCTGCTTCTGCTTCTCGTCCAGCTCGAACGTGGCCTTGTCCTTGATCAGGTCTTTGATCAGGGCGTCCAGCACCTTGTAGAGGTCCGAACGGTCCTCGGTCGGGCCGGAGATGATCAGGGGCGTCCGCGCCTCGTCGATCAGGATGGAGTCCACCTCGTCGACGATGGCGAAGTTGTGCGGGCGCTGCACCATCTCGCGCCGGTCATAGACCAGATTGTCGCGCAGATAATCGAAGCCAAACTCGTTGTTGGTGCCGTAGGTGACGTCGGCGGCGTAGGCGGCCTGGCGCTGGCCCTGAGACAGGCCGTTGACGATGACCCCGACTTCGAGCCCCAGGAAGCGATAGACCCGGCCCATGGTCTCGGCGTCGCGGCGGGCCAGATAGTCGTTGACGGTGATGACGTGGACGCCCTTGCCCTCGAGCGCGTTCAGGTAGACGGGGGCGACGGCGACCAGGGTCTTGCCCTCGCCGGTCCGCATTTCGGCGATCCCGCCTTCATGCAGGATCATGCCGCCCGCCAGCTGGACGTCGTACTGACGCTGGCCCAGCACCCGCTTCGACGCCTCGCGCACCACGGCGAAGGCTTCCGGCAGGATCTTGTTCAGGGCCTCGCCATTGGCCAGACGATCGCGGAAGGCGTCGGTCATCATCCGCAGCTCGTCGTCCGACAGGGCGGCGAACTTGGGCTCCAGCGCATTGATGCGCTGGGCGTGGTCCTGGAAGGCCTTGACCTTGCGGTCGTTGGAGGAGCCGAAAAGTTTCTTGGCGAAGCCGAGCATATTGGATCCGGTAAGCGGTCGAGCGTCTGCGAGCTGAGCGGCTCTGGAAATCCCGAGAGGGGCGGCGGAACGGACGCCGCGAGAGGGGCCCGAACCGATGGCGGCCCCGGCGCGCCGGAACTGGCGCGCGCGAAGGGCCGCGCAGACGATCAAAACCCCTCGACTTGGGCGCAGCCGGGACTTAAGCACCGGCCTAACCCCTGTCAACGCGAGGGGCTTTCGGCCGCCTTCGACGGAGCGCCCTTTTGACCGTTTTTCCGCGCGTTTCCGGCCTGTTCCTCGCCGGGGTCCTGACTCTGGCGCTGGCGACGGCCGCCTGTTCGCGCGGCGGCGGGGGCGACACGGCGCCGGAGCCGGGCGACCGGGCCGTGGCCCGGGTCCAGGCCGAGACCATCTGGGCTTCGGACGTCAAGCGCGAGGCGGTGGCCCAGGGCCTGGTCGGCGAAGGCGAGCCCCTGGACGTGACATCGGACCTGTTTCGTCGGGTTCTGGACGAGGTGATCGACCAGAAGCTGCTGGCGCGGGAGGCGGAGCGCCGTCGCCTGGACGCCTCGCCCCTGGCCCAGAGACGCCTGGAGGCCACGCGCGAACGAATTCTGGGGGACATGCTGGTCGAGAGCGTCGTCAACGGCGCCATTTCCGACGAGGCGGTCCAGACCCTGTATAATGAGCAGCTGCGCCTGGCGAAGACCTCGGAGGAAATCCGCGTCCGGCTGATCCTGTCGCGCACCAAGGCCGAGGCCGAGGCCGTGATCGGCATTCTGGGGCAGGGCGCCAGTTTCGAGGCCGTGGCCATGGAGCGGTCCATCGACGAGGCCACCCGCTTCTCCGGCGGCGATCTGGGCTATTCGACCCTGGACGTCATGCCCCAGGCCTACGCCGGGGCCCTGCGCGACCGGCCGGCGGGCTCGACCGTCGGTCCGTTCCAGACCGAGGGCGGCTGGGCCGTGCTGCGCGTCGAGGACCGCCGCAAGGAAAGTCCGCCCACCCTGGAACAGGCCCGGCCGCAGATCGTCCGCTATCTGACCTATGAGGGCGTGCGGCAGTTGCTGGAGCGGCTGCGCGGCAAGGCCAAGGTCGACGTCCTGTTGTCCGGTGAAGGCGCCGGGCAGGACGAGGAGCCCGCCTCGGCCCAGCCAGGCGCCCTCCAGCCTCCGGCCGCCCCCGCAACGCCGTCTTCGACTTCCGCTTCTCCTCCGGCCGCCTGACATGACCAAGACTCCCTCCAAGACCGGCCAGAAGATCGAACAGGCGTTCGAAAAGGCGCTGGATCCGTTCGCCACCGCCCTGAAACGCGCGACCCGCCCGGCCGAGCCCGCCGCCGCGCCCGCCCCGGCGGCCGGCAAGCCCGGCCTGGCGATCTCGCCCCTGGCCGTGCCCTTCCCGACCATTCCGCCCGTCGGCGGGGTCGAAATCGCCACCGCCCGCGCCGGCTTCTACAAGCACGAGCGCGACGACCTGGTCGTCTTCCGCTTCGCCCGCGGCACCAGCTGCGCCGGGGTCTTCACCCGCCACAAGATCGGCTCGGCGCCGGTCGACTGGTGCAAGAAGCATCTGGGCGGGGCCGAGGGCGGCAAGGACGTGCGGGCCCTGGTGGTCAACGCCGGCTGCGCCAACGCCTTCACCGGAAAGGCCGGCGCCGATGCGGCCCGGCGCGCCGCCTCCGAGGTGGCCAAGCGGTTCGGCTGTCGCCAGCGCGACGTCATGCTGGCCTCGACCGGAGTGATCGGCGTGGTGCTGGACGACAAGAAAATCGTGTCCAAACTGGCGGACATCGAGGCCGGTCTGGACGCAGACATCCATCCGTCGGAGCAATGGGCGCGGGCCGGCCGCGGCATCATGACCACCGACACCTTCCCCAAGGGCTCCTACGCGGAGGCCGAGATCGAGGGGTACAAGGTCCGGATCGCCGGGATCGCCAAGGGGTCGGGCATGATCGCCCCGGACATGGCGACCATGCTGGCCTTCATCGTCACCGACGCCGACATCCATCCGAACGTGTTGAAGGCCCTTTTGGGCCTGCACGTGCGCACCACCTTCAATTCGGTGACGGTGGACGGCGACACCTCGACCAACGACACGGCCCTGCTGTTCGCCACCGGAACCTCGGGCGCGCCGCGGATCGGCCGGGTCGGCGACCGGCGTCTGAAGAGCTTCTCGGCCGCCCTGGACAAGGTGATGCTGGATCTGGCGCACCAGCTGGTGCGCGACGGAGAGGGGGCGACCAAGTTCGTCAAGGTGACGGTGGACGGCGCCGCCAGCCCCGCCTCGGCCCGCAAGCTGGCCAAGTCCATCGCCGACAGCCCTCTGGTCAAGACCGCCATCGCCGGCCAGGACGCCAACTGGGGCCGGGTGGTCATGGCTGTGGGCAAGACCGAGGAGCCGGTCGATCGCGACCGGCTGGCGATCAGGTTCGGCCCGCACCAGGCCGCCGTCGACGGCGCCCCGTCCCCGACCTACGACGAGGCCAAGATGACCGCCTATATGAAGAAGCCCGAGATCGACATCACGGTCGACGTCGGCGCCGGCCGGGCCTCGGCCACGGTTTGGACTTGCGACCTGACCAAGGGCTATATCGAGATCAACGGCGACTATCGGTCGTGACCGAGACGCCGCTCCCCACCGTCCTCGTCGTCGCCGTCGCCCTGATCGACGTCGACGGCCGGGTGCTGATCGCCAAACGGCCTGAGGGCAAGAAGCTGGCCGGCCTGTGGGAGTTTCCCGGAGGCAAGGTCGAGCCCGGCGAGCGGCCCGAGGCGGCCCTGATCCGCGAACTGCGCGAGGAACTGGGCATAGAGGTCAGCGAATCCTGCCTGGCGCCCTTCGTCTTCGCCAGCCACGCTTACGATTCCTTTCACCTGTTGATGCCACTGTATCTGTGCCGACGGTGGGACGGCGTGGTCACGGCGCGTGAGCACGCCGGCCTGGCCTGGGTCAGACCGGAGAAGCTTTCGGACTATCCCATGCCGCCGGCGGACGAACCCCTGGTCGCCTGGCTGCGCGACCTGCTCTGATCACCGCCGACCAGGGAGGCCGGCCATGGATTTCATCGCCCGGTTCCTGTCCGACGAGGACGGCGCCACCGCCATAGAATACGGGCTTGTCGTCGCCCTGATCTTCGTCGCCATCCTGGGCGGTTTGAGCGCTCTGGGGGGCTCCAACGGCGCCCTCTACAACGACGTCATGCAGAAGATCGCCGACGCCCTGCAGGGCTGATCCGTCATTCGGATCAGACCGGGTCGGTCTCCTCTCCCGTCATCTCCTTCACGCCCAGGGCGTCCGCCAACCGGACCTTGGCCGAGCCGCGCGGCAGGGGCTTCTGCTGGCTTTCATGCGGCTTCCAGCCGGCCAGATGGATGATTTCGAAGGTGGCGGGGATGCGGCCCTCGGCATCGCCGTGGCGTTCGGCGTAAAGCGCGGCGGCGCGGGCGATCACGGCGCGGCTGAGAGGCCGGATCGGGCCGTGCAGCACATTGGTCTCGCCCATGGCGCGCAGGTCGCGGACCAGGGCGAACAGGTCGCGGTAGCGGACGGTGAACCGGTCCACGTCCGACACCGGCAGGGCGAAACCGGCCCGCTGCAGCAAGGCCGCCCCGTCATAGCCGTCGGCGAAGGGCGAGACTCGCGCCTGGGCGCCGCCGCGCTCCTCCAGTTCGGCCTGGGTCAGGACCGCACGCAGCTCTTTCAGGGTGCCCGCCCCGAACAGGGTGCCGATGAACAGGCCGTCCGGCTTCAGCGCCCGCCGGATCTGGGCCAGGGCGCCGGGCAGGTCGTTGGCCCAGTGCAGGCTGAGCAGGGAGACGATCAGATCGGTCGAGCCGTCCGCCAGCGGCAGGGCGGCGGCGCCCGGGGCGGCGCGCTCGGCCAGAGCGGTCGGGGTCGCCACCGTCCCCACCCGGGTGGCGGCGTCGCTGGCCGCCAGGGCCTGGGCGAAGGGGCCGGAATGGGCCGAGAGGTCGACCGCGACCGGAAACTCGCGCAGGATGGCCTCCAGGCTGCCTGCGGCGTTCTCGGCCGCCCGGACGTGCAGGAAATCGGCCTGGCCCAGCCTGTCGGCGGCGCGGGCCAGACGGGCCGCGCGGCGGCGGGCGTCGAAAATCAGGGGCGGGGCTTCGGGGGAGGCGGTCATGGATGTGCAGGATGGGGGCTGGCGGCGCGCCTGGGAAGGGGCGGGGCGTCAGTTGCGCGACGCGGGCCGCGGTCTGGGGCGAAGTCTGGCCGATCTGATCCTGCCGCCCCTGGCCCATGACAGCCCGGAGGCCACGGCCGCCGCCGGCCTGACGCCCGACGCCTGGAGCCGGATCCGGTTTCTGGAGGCGCCGGTCTGCGACGGCTGCGGCGCGGCTTTCGAGTTCGACGGCGGCGCCTTCGCCGAGACCCGCTGCGCCGCCTGCCTGGCCCAGCCCTATCTGTTCCAGCGGGCGCGGGCGGCCTGTATCTACGACGACCACTCGCGCCGGCTGATCCTGCGGTTCAAGCACGGCGACCAGCAGCAGTTCGCCTCCCTGTTCGCCCGCTGGATCGGCCGCGCCGCCGCCGATCTGATCCAGGAGGCCGACGCCGTGGTTCCCGTGCCCCTGCATCCGCTCCGCCTGCTGTCGCGACGGTTCAACCAGGCGGCCGAGATCGCCCGTCCCCTGGCCCGCCACGCCCGGCTCGACTATCTGCCCGACGCCCTGGTGCGAACCAGCCATACCGCAAGCCAGGGCGGCAAGAGCCGGCGGGGTCGGCGGCTGAACGTGAGGAAGGCCTTCGCTGCGACGGAGGCGGGGCGGCGACGGATCAAGGGGCGGCGCATCCTTCTGATCGACGACGTGTTGACCACGGGCGCGACCGGCGAGGCCTGCGCCCGGGCCCTGATCGAGGCCGGGGCGCGGAGCGTCGACCTGGCCGTCATCGCACGGGTGCGAAACGCCCGTGAACTGACTATGTAGTTTCAAACCGTCCCGCTTGCGCGCGGGACGCCCCTATCTGGAGTTTTGATTTGGCTGACGTCGTCATCTACACCAAGCCCGGCTGCCCCTACTGCTACAGCGCCATGGCGCTGCTGAAGAAGAAGGGGGTCGATTATACCGAGATCGTCGCCTCGAACGATCCCGAGAAGAAGGCCGAGATGGTCGAGAAGTCGGGCGGGCGCATGACCTTCCCGCAGATCTTCATCGACGGCGCCCATGTCGGCGGGTCGGACGACATCCACGCCCTGGACCGCGACGGCAAGCTCGACCCGCTTCTGGCGGCCTGATCCCATGGGCGGCGGGCTCGACATCGCCCTGATCCAGACCCGCACGCCGGCGACGGCCGAGGCGGCCCTGGCCCACGTCGAGCCCCTGATCCGCGAAGCCGCGGCCGGCGGGGCGAAATTCGTCCTGACGCCCGAGGGGACCAATGTCCTGGAACAGCGCCGCGACCGACGCGACGCCGCGATCACGGGAGAAGAGGCCGACGTCGCCGTCCTGGGCCTGCGCCGCCTGGCGGCGGAACTGGGAATCTGGCTGCTGATCGGCTCGGCCATCGTCCGGTCCGGCCATGCCGGCGACGGGCGAGCCGCCAACCGGTCGCTGCTGATCGATGCGTCCGGCGGGATCGTCGCCCGGTACGACAAGCTGCACGTCTTCGACGTCGAGCTGCCCAACGGCGAAAAATACCGCGAAAGCGCCACGGTGCGGCCCGGCGACGGGGCGGCGGTCGCCGACACGCCCTGGGGCCGGCTGGGCCTGACCATCTGCTACGACATCCGCTTTCCCCACCTGCACCGCCAGCTGGCCAAGGCCGGGGCCTCGATGATCGCCGTGCCCGCCGCCTTTACGGTTCCGACCGGAGAAGCCCATTGGGAGGTGCTGCTGCGGGCCCGGGCCATCGAAACCGGCGCCTTCGTCCTGGCCCCGGCCCAGGGCGGCCTGCATGAGGACGGTCGCCGCACCTGGGGCCGCTCGACGGTCGTGGGCCCCTGGGGCGAGATTCTGGCCAAGGCGGATCACGACGACCCTTGCGTTCTCACGGCCAAGCTGGACATGGAGGCGGCGGCCAAGGCCCGAACGGCCGTGCCCGCTCTGACCCACGATCGCGACTTTCTGCCCGCCCGCTGATTCAGCCCCTGACCACCCATGATCCGATACGCTCTCAACTGCGATCAGGCCCACGGTTTCGAAGCCTGGTTCGGCTCGTCCGCCGACTATGACGACCAGGCCGCGCGCGGTCTGGTCGAATGCCCCTTCTGCGGCTCGCGTTCGGTGCAGAAGGCGATCATGGCCCCGGCGGTCAGCGGCACGCGCAAGTCAGACGCGGCCCCCGAGATCGCGGCCCGGATGCAGACCATGATGATGGAGGCCGCGCGCGAGGTGCGCGCCCATGTCGAGGCGAACTTCGACTATGTCGGCGACGCCTTCGCCCGCGAGGCTCGCGACATCCATGAAGGCCGGTCCGAAAAGCGCGAGATCTACGGCGAGGCCACGCCCGCCGAGGTGAAGAAGCTGAAAGAGGACGGCGTGCCGGTCGCCCCTCTGCCCGCCCCGCCGCCGGACCCCTCCAAGGTCAACTGAGGTGACCTCGGGGGAGGAACGGTATCAGGAATTCGCGCCGCCGCCGGCGCTGCGGCCCTTCGTCCGCGTCATCTGGACCTACGCGGGCTCCGATCCCGGCCCGACCATCCAGCGCATCGCGCCCGACGGCTGTCCCGAACTGGTGTTCGACCTCGGCGCCCCCTATGCCGAACAGGGCGAGGACGGCGCATTCCGCCTGCAGCCCCCGGCTTTGTTCGCCGGACAGATGACCCGTCCCCTGGCCATGAAGCCGACCGGTCCCACCGAACTGGTGTCCGTCCGGTTCGAACCGGACGGGGCGCGCGACTTTCTGGGTCGCCCGCTGGTCGAGGCGACCGACAGACGGCTGGACATGGTCGAACGCCTGGCCGGGTTCGATCCGCCGCCTGGCGATCCGACGGGCCAGGCGGAGGCTTTCGTCGCCTGGCTGACCCGCCAGAAGCAGCACGCGGATTGGACGATCGACCCGATTGTCCGCGCCGAAGTCGAGGCGGCCGCCGAGGAGCGGGCTGCGGCGTCACGCTCTTCAGGCGAGCAACGGGCGCTTCAGCGGCGCTTCGCCGACCGGGTCGGGGTCTCGCCACGCATGCTGCGATCCGTCTTCCGCTTTCGCCGGGTGTTCGACCACGCCGCGCAGCCGGACGGCGAGGCTCAGAGCTGGCTCGAAGCAGGGCTAGAGGCCGGCTATTTCGACCAGCCGCAGATGGCCCGCGACTTCCGGCGCTTCCTGGGCTGCACCGCCACCGAATGGGCGCGGGAGCAGCACGCCCTGGCCCGAGCCATCGCGTCGCAAACCTACAAGCCGTCGGGGCCGCATTCCGCCTAGCCTGTCGACATCGACCGGAGAGGGAAACCGACCATGCTGACCCCGCTGCTTCTCGCCGCCGCCCTTCAGACCGCGCCGGATCTGCGTCCCGATCTGGGCTGGATGGCCGGCTACTGGCTGTCCTGCGAACCGGGCCGCGAAGTGTCCGAGACCTGGACCGATCCGCGCCTGAACCTGATGCTGGGGACATCGCTCACCGTCCGCGGCGGACGGGCGGGGTGGGAGCTGTCGCGGATCGCCCCGGTCGATCCGACCCCGGCCGCGCCCCTGGCCTATTTCGCCCAGCCGGAGGGCCAGCCTGCCGCCGTCTTTCCGGTGGTCGCCTCCGGGCCGAGCCGGGTGGTGTTTGAACAGGCGGCCGACGACGACTTTCCAAAACGGGTCGTCTATGAACGCGACGGCGATGTCCTGAACGCCCGGATCGAAGGCGTGCTGGACGGCCAGGAGAGGATCATTCGATGGCTGTTCCAGAAGGCGGCGCTGAACGCGCGCTGCCCCAGCTAGTCTGGCGGCCCATGCGGCCGAGCGACATCGACGCCGTGGTCGAGGTCGCCCGTCTGTCCTTCCCCGATCATTTCGAGGCGCGGGCCTGTTTCGAGAACCGGCTGGCGCTGTATCCGCGCGGCTGTTTCGTCCTGGCGCACGGGGACGCCCCGGCGCAGGGCTATCTGATCGCCTATCCCTGGCGGGCCGACGGGGCGCCGCCGCTGAACACGGTGATCGAAGGCCTGCCCACCGACCCGGCCGTCCTCTATCTGCACGACCTGGCCCTGCACCCCCAGACGCGGGGCGGAGGGCTGACTCGCGCCGTGGTCGAGCGGCTGGCGGAACAGGCGACGGAGGACGGATGGCCCGCCGTCGCCCTGGTGGCCGTCAACGACGCCGTGGACTTCTGGGCGCGCCACGGGTTTTCCGTCCGGGACGCGCCGGAGCTGGCGGCCAAGCTGATCAGCTACGGCGCCGACGCCCGTTACATGGTCCGTCGGCTCTAGGGTTGGGTCAGCGCCCGGTGACCGCCCGCCCGTACGAACAGACGCCGCTCGACGGGGGGGATTTTCCGATAGGCCCGACGCCGCATCTCCTGTTCGCAGACCTGCGACGCCCCGAGGGCGTCCGGAGTCAGAAACCCTCGGTGCGCGGCGCACCAGTCCCGACTGGCCGACCTTATGCGGCCGGCCGCCGCCCGGGCCCCCTCGGGTCGGGCTAGGTCGAGGCCCTCCAGCGTCACCCGCATGTCCGGCGCGCCGCCGGAGGCGAGCAGGCCCGCCATCATCATTCCCGCCAAGCCGACCATTGTCTTCTCCTGTCATCCAGACTTGTTGTCGCTGGATGAGAGGGGCCCGCCGGTTCGCGCAGATGCGGCCGGGGGGATGAAATATCGGTAAGGCGTCCGCAGGGGCGCAAACACCCGCTCTGGTCTTTCCGTCCACATGGCTGTAAGAGGCGCGCGCTCCCAGCCCGCCTTTTCATGTCCAGCGGCCGCCCGCATCCCCGGCCGCGCCTTTTTCGCGATTATCAAATGAACCTGCGCAACGTCGCCATCATCGCCCACGTCGACCATGGCAAGACCACCCTGGTGGACCAACTTCTGGCCCAGTCCGGCGTCTTCCGAGCCAATGAGGCGACGACCGAGCGCGCCATGGACTCGAACGACCAGGAAAAGGAACGCGGCATCACCATTCTGGCCAAGTGCACCTCGGTGCTTTGGAACGGCGAGGCCGGCGAAACCCGGATCAACATCATCGACACCCCCGGCCACGCCGACTTCGGCGGCGAGGTGGAGCGGATCCTGGGCATGGTGGACGGCTGCGTCCTGCTGGTCGACGCCGAGGAAGGCGTCATGCCCCAGACCAAGTTCGTCCTGACCAAGGCCCTGAAGATGGGCCTGCGCCCCATCCTGTGCATCAACAAGGTCGACCGCGCCCACGCCGATCCGGACCGGGTCCACAACGAGACCTTCGACCTGTTCGCCGCCATCGGCGCGACCGACGAACAGCTGGACTTCCCCCACATCTACGCCTCGGGCCGCAACGGCTGGGCGACGCTGGACCTGAACCAGCCGAACGACAATCTGGCGCCCCTGTTCGACCTGATCGTCCGTCACGTCCCGCCGCCCAAGCAGCAGCAGAACGT
>Ga0208958_1001996_pt1 | contig 18535 bp, 13 predicted proteins | sample RifOxyB1_FD_184032 | JGI IMG/M metagenome (GOLD analysis project Ga0208958, IMG submission 184032) | Soil microbial communities from Rifle, Colorado - Rifle Oxygen_injection B1 (SPAdes) | ecosystem: Environmental > Terrestrial > Deep subsurface > Rock core/Sediment | place: Rifle, Colorado... | reverse complement strand
AAGGCCGGCGCGCAGGTCGGCGAGATCGAAGGCGTTGGCGACGGTGGCGGCGACGGCGCTGGCTTCTTCCGGCGCGACGCCGGTGCGGCGAACGGCCTGTTCGAAGGTTTCGCCGCGACGGATCTGGACGGGAACGGCCTCGGGGGCGGTCATGCCGGCCGGGGCGTTGGCGGCGGCGAAGGCCTGGGCTTCCATGGCGGCCATCTGGGCCGGCGACATCACGGGAACCTCTTCCGCCTGGGCGGGTTGGTAGACTCGTCCCGCAAGCAGAGCCACCGAAACGGCGGCGGCGGCGGTGACGACATGCGGCGCAAGGCGCATCGGTTGCCGGCGTGGGTCGAACTGAGCCATCGGTCCCGTCGTGTTGCGACGCCAGGGGCGCCAAACGTCTTAAGCCAAAGATCGCGCCGATCAGACCCCGTGGCGCGAAGTCATCGGCTATACCTTGCCTGTCTCAGTTTGGGAAGACAGACCGTTACAAACCGTTAAGAACCGAACGTGGGCGGAAAAAAGTCCCGCAGACTCATGCGATTGATCCGCAGCTTCGCCTTCTTGTCGCCGTGCTGGGTTGCAACCAAGCTTCGCCTGGCCGCGTTTGGCCAAGCTTGAGACTTGTGTTCGCGTCGAGGGTGGCGATGGTGGTTCGGCATAGTGTTCTCATTCGATACGGCTTGTCCGCTTGAGCAAGGCCCCGGCCAACTCCAATGACCAGAGGCCCCGCGCGCGACGCGGGCGAAGCCTGTTGCGCCGCGTCGGTCTGGTCGTTCTCATCCTGGTCGCGATCACGGCGGTTCTGGCGGCGGCCCTTTACCTGAACCGCCGGGCGGCCGCGCGCGAGGTTCTGGTCGGCTGGCTGGAGCGGCAGGGAATCCAGAGCGAGGTCGAAGTCGAGCGGATCGAGCTTGACGGCTTCGTGGGGCGGATCCGCATCGGCGACCCGAGACAACCGGATGTGACGGTGGAGCGGGTCGAGGTCGATTATGCGGTCGCCGCGCCCTGGTCGAAGACGGGGCTGGGCGTGAGGCCCAGCCGGATCCGGCTGGTGCGGCCGGTGATGCGGGCCAGCTGGAAGAAGGGCAAGCTGTCGTTCGGTTCGCTGGATCCTCTGGTGGAGCGGTTCACGGGCGGGCCGCCGCGGCCGGATTCGCGCGGGCCGCTGGTGATCGTCGAAGGCGGGCGCGGGCGGCTGGAGACGGAATACGGGCCGGTTCAGATCCTGGCGGATGCGCGGGTGGACGACGGCAGGCTGATGCGGCTGAGCGCGCGGATGCCGACGGCGAGCCTGAAGAGCGGCGAGGTCGAGGCGCGAGGCCTGGACGGGACCGTGGACCTGACCACGACCGGCGACCGGGTGGCCCTGAAGATCGAGGTCGGGGCGGATCGGTTCACCGGCGGCGGCGTCCGGGGCGAGGCGGCGCGGCTGAGCCTGACCGGGGATCTGCCCTATCCCGACATGAAGACCCGGCGTGGGGACGGTCGGGCGGTGATTGACGCGCGTCTGGTCGGCGGTGTGCTGGGCCTGGGCGAGACCGAGGCGCGGGACGCGGAGGTCGCGGTTCGGTTCGACGGCGCGACGACCGGCTGGATCGAGACCTTCCAGCTGGAGGGCGCGACCGATCTGGGGATCAAGGCGGCGCGGATCGACGGACCGGGGCTGAAGGCCGAGCGGGTCGAGGCCTCGGCGAAGGGCGGGCGGCTGAGCGTGGCGCGGGACGAGGCCTTGCGCTGGAGCCTGGAGACGCCGTTTCAGCTGACGGCGGCCTCGGGCGAGGCCGGGCAGGCGCGCGCGCAGGGCCTGTTCCTGCAGTCCGGCGGTCTGTCGATGGGCGGACGGGATGCGGCCTTCGAGGCGACGGGTCCGGTGCAGGCCCGGTTCGACCGGATCGGCTTCGGGGATCTGGCGCTGAAACAGGCGCGGGGCGATCTAAGCCTGGACGTCGTCAAGGACGAGGCGGTGCGGATTGCGGCCGAGGGATCGGTGCGCTCGGCGGGCGGGGCTTGGCCCCTGTTTGGGCCTGTCGGGTCGGACGACATCGCCGAACTGGCCGAGATGAAGCGGGCACTGGGGGATTTCGCCCTGAACGCGCCCTCGGTCCGGTTCGTCACAGGGTCGGGGGGCACCGAGGTTCGGCTGGTCCGTCCTGCGACCCTGAGCCCGGCCAACGGCGGGGTGCTGACCGTGGCCGAAGCCGGGGAGGCCGCTTATCAGTCGGAGCCTGGGCGGTTGGGCGGCGGGGCGCTGAACCTGACGGCGACGCGGGGGCGGGGCCTGCCGGAGCTGGTCGTGGCCGTGCCCAGGTGGCGGCTGACCGAGGGCGGGTTCGAGGCCCTGCTGGACGGACGGGCGCGGCTGGACTTCGACCTGGCGCGAGGGATCGACGCTCGCACGCGCGGTCTTCTGGCCATGGCCGACGGGCGGCTGACCTATGTCACTCCCGACTGCGTCGATCTGACGGTCGAGCGTCTGGAGCTGGACGAGAACGACGTCCATCAGGTGGCCGGGAAGCTGTGTCCCGAGACGGGGCCGCTGCTGACGTCCAAGGACGGGATCTGGCGCGTGGCCGGCGGCTTCGAGGGCGTTTCGGCCCAGGCGCCCTTCCTGGGAATGCGGTTCGACCAGGCCGCGGGTCGGGTCGTGGTGGACGGAACCAAGGCCGGGGTCGGGCTGACGGCGACGGTGGCCGAGGCCCAGGTGGTGGATGCGACCACGCCCCGAAGGTTCGAGACCCTGGCGGCTTCGGGTCAAGCGCGGCTGGCGAACGAGCGCTGGAGCGGCGGGTTCGATCTGAAGGGAACCGGCAAGGCCGCGGCGACCACCCTCGGCCGGCTGACCCTGGCCCACGACGGCCGGACCGGGGCGGGGGGGATCCAGATCGCGGCGCCCGAGGTGACCTTCGTCGAAGGCGGGCTGCAACCGTCGATGCTGAGCCCGATGGTCGAGGCCTTCGTCCAGTCGCCGGTGACGGGGTCCATAGGTTTCCAAGGCCGGTTCGACTGGACCAAGGAGGCCGAGCCGACCTCCAGCGGCCTGCTGAGCGTGCCGGGCCTGGACTTCGTCAGCCCGGCGGGGCCGGTCAAGGGCGCGCGGGGGGAGATCGTCTTCACCAGCCTGGCGCCGGTGGTGACCGCCCCGAACCAGAGGCTGACCATCGACAGTCTGGACGTGGGTGCGGACGCGACGGCCCTGGACCTGACCTTCGCCATCGACGCCGCCGGGATCAGCATCGCCGGCGGTTCGATCCAGGCCGGGGGCGGGACGGTCTCGGTCGAGCCCTTCGTCGTGCCCCTGGACCCGACCCAAGCCTACAGCGGGGTGGTGGTGCTGGACCGGGTTCAGCTTGGGGAACTGCTGGCCGATGCGGGCTTCGCCGACAAGGTCCAGCTGGACGCCCTGGTCTCGGGCCGTCTGCCCTTCCTCATGGATCCGAAGGCCGGGCTGAAGATCACTGCCGGCAGCCTGGGCGCGGTCCAGCCGGGCCGGCTGTCGATCAAGCGCGAAGTGCTGACCGATGTAGCGGCCGGCGGCGGGGGCGAGGCCGTGCCGCCGGGCATGGTCGAGGACCTGGCCTATCAGGCGATGGAGAACCTGGCCTTCGACCAGCTGACCGCCGACGTAAACAGCCTGGACGGGGGGCGGGTCGCGGTGCTGTTCCACATCCGGGGCCGGCACGAACCGCCGCAGCGGCAGGAGCTGCGCCTGACCCTGGCCGAGCTGATCAGCCGGGAATTCCTGAACCGGGAACTGCCCCTGCCGTCCGGCACCCAGATCGACCTGACCCTGGACACCACCCTGAACGCCAACCAGCTGTTCGCCGACATCATGGCGGTGAACCGGGCGCGCCAGGGCCAGGGCGACCAACCGCCCGCCCCAGCGCCTCAGCCCTAAGCCAAACCATTCAGCGACGGTTCACGCGCCGCCGTGCTAATGGACCCCAATCCTAATGACCGACCCGGAGTTTTCGCCCATGATCAACAAGCGCCAGTTGGCCGGTGTCGGCCTGGGAGCGGTCGTCGTCGCGGTCGCAGCCTGCGCCCCGACGATCCGGCTGGAGGTTGCGCCGATCCAGATCTACGCCAAATTGGACGCCGACGTCCGCGTCCGGCTGGATCAGGAGCTGCAGCAACTGCTTCAGCAGAACCCGAACCTCTTCTGATCGCCTCGCTTCTTTTGAAAGGACAGGCCGATATGAGCCTTCGCAAATTCCTCGCTGTCGGCGCCCTGGCCGCCGCCGTCTCGCTCGGCGGCGCCGCCTTGGCCCAGACCGCCGCCCAGAAGACCCTGGTCGACCAGGCCAAGGCCGCCGGCACGGTCGGCGAACAGGCCGACGGCTATGTCGGCTTCCGGGTCAGCACCTCCGACGCCGCCCTGCGCGCCGCCGTGGACGCCATGAACGCCGGCCGCCGCGCCGCCTACGCCCGCAGCGCCGCTGAGGCCGGCACCACCGCCGACGTCGCCGGCGCCCGGATGTTCGAAAGCCAGCTGCTGCCGCGCATCCAGTCGGGCCAGTGGTACCGCAACGCCCAGGGGCAGTGGGTCCAGCGCTGAGACGCGGCTGACCCCGGCGGGCTACGCCTGCAGGACTTGGCGCTTTGGCGCCCTGAAAACAGGGTGACAAGGCGCCAAAAGCGCCAAAACCGGCGACGCGGTCGCGCCGCTTCCTCGATTGTCAAAGACCCGACCCCATCCTAGCCCCGATTTGAGGCGTGCGAGGTCGAAGGCGGGTTTTTGATGTCAGGCGGCTGAAATCGCCTGGGTTTCTTTCCGGAATTAGGCGCGCCGGCGCGAGATCAGGCGGCTGCGCGATGCGCCGTGAGGGCGGGCAGGAGCAGGCCCTCGGTCAGGGCGCGCACCACCGGAACCGCCACCGCGTCCCCCATCAGCTTCAGGGCCGCGCTCTCGCTGGAGGGCAGACGATAGTCGTCGGGCACGCCCATCAGACGCGCCGCCTCGCGCCCGGTCAGGCGCCGGACGCGGGCCTGGCCGCCGTCGCAGACGACGACATATTGGCGCGACGAGCCGCCCGCCGGGGTGCGCAGGCAGCCGGCGAGGCCGTCGAAGCGAATCTCCAGCCGCTGGACCTTTACGCCCTTCTCGGTCCGGACCCGGCGGTAGGCGGCGCCGACCGTGCGGCGGCCGGAGGCGACGGCGGCCGCGATCCGGGCGCGGTGCAGGGGGGCGGCCAGGGCCAGGACGGCCTCGCCGTCGTCCAGCCAGTCGACGGCGTCGTCCGGCTCCAGCAGGGCGGAAAGATCGAGGTTGCGCCGGGGCGGGACCGGCAGGCGCCACCAGGCCCAGGCGTCGCGCACCGCCTGCGGGAGGCGGGCGTGGGCGGCGATCAGGCGAGGGGAGTGGAAGGGGCCAGATGGGCCGGCGGTTTCCGGCGCCCCGTCCAGGGCCGTATCGCGCATCGCCACCACAAACAGGCGCGGACGCGATTGGGGCAGCCAGTGGACCGCATCCATCTCCAGCGCCCCGACGCGGTAGCCGGCCTCGACCATGGCGGCGCAGACGGCGGCGAAGTCCCGCCCCTGTCCCGACGTCAGCAGACCGATGACGTTTTCCAGCACGATCACGCGCGGCGTCCGGCCTTCGGCCGCCAGCCCCTGGATCAGACGCCAGAAGCCCCAGAAGGCGCCGGAGCGGCCGGCTTCCAATCCGCCGCGCGCGCCGGCCAGGCTGACGTCCTGGCAGGGGGAGGAGGCCCAGGCCAGATCGGGTGAGCCCGGCAGGTCAGCCGGGGTCAGGGACCAAACGTCGCCCAGACGGAAGGGGATGTCGGGATGATTGGCGACGAAGGCCCGGCCCTTGGCGGGATCCATATCGTTGGCGAAGACGGTGTCGAGGCCGGAGAGGCTCGGGCCGGTCGCGCCGGCTCCAGACAGGCCGAGGCCGGCGAGTCCGCCGCCGGCGAAGAATTCGAATGCGGTCGGGCGAATCGACATTCGTGCAGCTTAACCCAGGCCGCGCCCTTGACCGAGGCCGCCCCCGCCCACACCTGCACGGCGAACCAGGGGAGCCCGCCGATGCGTCCGATCCGATCCGTCCTCATGGCCGCGTCCGTCGCGGGCCTGAGCCTGGCCTTGGCCGGCTGCTACGACCGCAAGGAGAAGGAACCGGAATCGGCGCCCCCGCCCGAGACGGCCGCCACCCTGGGCGGCGTCGATCTGGGCCGGCCGGTCCGGGCGGTGGGGACCGAACCCTTCTGGAGCGTCGAGGTCACGCCGGACGCCCTGGTCTATACGCGGATGGACCAGCCGACCCAGCGGGCGCCCAATCACGGGGCGACGGTGCAGGGGACCATGGCCACCTACGCCACCTCCACCGATCTGAAGATGGCGTTCAACCTGACGCTGATCGCCACGGAATGTTCGGACGGGATGAGCGACCGCACCTATCCCCTGACCGCGCGGGTCGAAATCGGCGACGACACTTTGAACGGTTGCGCCGACGCCGCCTCGGCCCTGGCGGTCGCGCCGGCGCCCTGACCGGCGTCACCACCAGTCGGCTTCGCGCAGGGCGCGGGCGTAGCGGCGGCTGACGGGGACGCTGAGGCCGTTTTCCAGGGTCAGGGTGGCGCGGCCGTCGCCGCGGTCGACGCCGCGCACCGCCGGGCGGGCGACCCACCAGCTGCGATGGGTGCGGGCGCCCTCCAGCCCCTCCAGCTCCTCTACCGCGTCGGACAGGCGCATCAGGATCAGGTCCGAACCCCGGTCGGTGTGCAGGCGCAGATAATGGTCCTCGGCCTGGACGGCGTAGAGGGCCGCACCCCGAAGCTTCGGCGGCAGCCGGTCCAGGAAGCGGACCGGGGGCGGGGGGGCGGCCGGGTCCGGCGAAGGCGCGGCGGCGTGGGTCTGGACCGGCTGAGCCCGACCCAGGAAGACGTTGACGGCCGTGACCCCCACGGTGACGATCAGCACCGGGCCGAACATCTGGGGCAGGGTCTCCAGGGGATAGAGGGTCCGGTTGAAGAACAGGCCCGTCGCCGCCCAGACGATGAGGCTGAGCGGGGCGGTGATCACCGCCGACAAGACCGCCACCGTGAGCCAGGGACGGTCGTCTATGTCGACGACTCTGACGACGATCCGGCTGCACAGATGGCCCCAGAGGCCGCCCAGGATCATGATGACCACCCAGTAGGCCAGCCGCTGGCCCAGGGGGGCGGCGCCGCTGCCGAAGGCGCCGGACGCCGCCAGGAAGACGCCGATCAGCACGGCCACGACCAGGCCGCGCAGGAAGGTTCGGCGACTGTCGGCGGCGGGAGCGGTCATGGCGGCTTTCGTGAGGGACGCCGGTTTTGAAATCATGATTTCCCTTCGCGAGGAAGAGGCGTCCGTTCGCGAAGCCGGGATGGGCGTTGACGCAGAAACGCGCGCCCGGCGGCCGGAACCGGGGCAGGGAGAGGGGACATCGCCGGAGGTCCCATGTCCCGTTTCGCCCCGTTCGTCCGCTTCCTTTCGCCCCTGGCCGCCCTGATCCTGCTGGGCGTCCCCGTCCTCGGCTATCTGCTGGCCGACGACGGCCGGGCGTCGCGCCTGGGGTTCGATCTCCATGCGCCGAAGCTGGATCTGTTGGCGGCCGCGCCTACCGCGATCCAGATCCACGTGGCCGCAGCCCTGACCGCCCTGGCCATCGGGACCGTGCTGCTGATCGGGATCAAGGGCACGCGGGTGCACCGGACCCTGGGCTGGGTCTGGGTGCTGGCCATGGGGACGACCGCCGTCAGCTCCTTCTTCATTCACCAGATCAATCCGGGCGGACCGGCCGGCCTGTCGCTGATCCATCTGCTCAGCGGCTGGACCGTGGTGGGCCTGCCGATGGCGGTCTATGCCGCGCGGCGGCACAGGGTTCAGACGCACCGGCGGGCGATGACGGGCATGTTCGTGGGCGGCCTGATCGTGGCGGGTCTGCTGACCTTCCTGCCCGGCCGGCTGATGTGGGCGGTCTTCTTCGGCTAGCGGGGCGAAACCCCGGCGACGGCGCGGAAGCCGGCGGCGGCGAAGCGGACCATATAGTCGCCGGCCGTCTCCAGATCGCCGGAACGGGCCAGGCCGCCGGACAGCCGGTCCAGACGGCCGGTCTCGCCCAGGGTCAGGGTCAGGGCGCCCGACAGGTTGTGATAGCCCCAGTAGAGATCGACCTCGCTGGCGTCCGGCAGGACGACGGCGATCAGTTCGATCAGACGGCGGATGGCCGGGTCGAAATAGCGGGCCATGGTCTCGCCGCCGAAGGTGGGGTTGGCGTTGGTCTGGGCCACCAGGGCGGCATAGTGTTTCCAGCCCGGCCCGCCCTTCAGCGACCATTCGAACGGGGGGCGCAGGAAGGCCTCGAGCAGGCCCTCCAGGGTCATGTCGGCGCCGGCGGCCTCGGCGTAGCGGTCGATGGCGGCGACGCGGTCGTCATTCCAGACCTGGGCCCGGCGCAGGAAGACGGCGTCGAACAGGTCGCGCTTGGCCCCGAAGTAATAGTGGACCAGGGCGGTGTCCACGCCCGCCTCGCGCGCCACCTCGCGGATGGTGACGCCGTAGAAGCCGTGTTTCGAGAACAGGTCCTCGGCCGCGTCCAGGATCAGGTCGCGGGTCTCGCCCGCCGCCTTGGCCTGTGCCTTTGGCGGGCGGCCGCGGCGGGCGGGCGGGGCGCCGGCGGCCGATTTGCGGCGCGCGGCGGCGATGGGACGGACCGGGGAAGACGAGGCGTCGGACTTGCTCATGGTCGTGAGGCTAGGCGGGCGGTCGCACCGGTGCAACGGCGCCACGCACCGGCGGCGGGATGACGCTGGGGAAGGGGAGGGTTTGACAGACAGCGTAAACCGGGTCAGGTTCGGGAAAATCATTGAACGCTGAATAAAAGCGTCAACGGGCTGGAAACGACAAGAAGGGGTAGGATCATGAGACATCATGTGAAGTGCGCGCTGCTGGCCGGTGCGGCCTGGGGCGTGCTGGCGGGGGCTTCCACGGCCCAGGACGCCGAGGCGGCGGCTCAGGCGGCCAATGCGGACCAGGCCAATATGGTTGAGGATATCGTCGTCACCGCGCGGCGGCGCGACGAACAGCTGAAGGACGTGCCGGTGGCCGTCTCGGCGCTGAGCGCCGAGCGGCTGGAACAGACGGGCGCGACCAATATCACCGCCCTGCAGCAGCAGACCCCCAACGCCACGGTGCAGATCGCCCGCGGCTCCAACTCGACCCTGATCAGCTTCATCCGCGGCGTGGGCCAGCAGGACCCGCTGTGGGGCTTCGAGCCCGGCGTCGGCCTCTATATCGACGACGTCTATGTGGCCCGTCCGCAGGGCGCCGTGCTGGACATCTTCGACATCTCGCGGATTGAAGTGCTGCGTGGGCCGCAGGGCACCCTCTATGGTCGCAACACCATCGGCGGGGCGATCAAATATGTGACCAAGCGCCTGGGCGACGACCCCAGCCTGACGGCGCGGGCCGAGGTGGGCTCGTACAACGAGCACAACTTCCTGCTGTCCGGCTCGGTCCCTGTCGGCGACACCTTCGCCATCGGCGGCGCGGTCGCCACCTATCAGCACGACGGCTACGGCAAGAACCTGAACACCGGCCAGGACCAGTACGACAAGGACGTCACCGCCTATCGCGCCAGCGCGGAGTGGACGCCGAACGACAGCCTGTTCTTCCGTCTGGCCTGGGACCGGGTCGAGGACGATTCCAGCCCGCGTCACGGCCACCGCGAGGTGAACTCGACCACCGGCGGCTATACGCCCCCGGCCAGTGAATACGACACCTACGCCGGGATCACCGGCGAGCAGAAGGTGGTCACCGAGGGCGTGTCCCTGACCGGCGAATACCGGGTCAACGACCTGCTGACCCTGAAGTCGATCACCGCCTATCGCTCGGGCGACACCGAGACCATCATCGACTTCGACCAGACGCCCCTGCCGACCCTGGACGTGCCGGCCATCTATTCGGACGACCAGTTCACCCAGGAGTTCCAGGCCCTGTTTACCGGCGACCGCTGGTCGGGCGTGGCCGGCGTCTTCTATCTGGACGGCACCTCGTCCGGCGCCTTCGACACCATCGCGGGCAACCTGGGTCTGGCCATCGCGGCGGCGGGATCGGTGGACACCCAGTCCTTCTCGGTGTTCGGCGACTTCAGCTATGACCTCACCGACCGGCTGCACGTCTCGCTGGGCGGGCGCTACACCAAGGACGACAAGGACGCCTCGGTCCTGCGCCTCTTCTATCTGGGCGCGACCCGCACCCCCTATACCGGCGGGACCGACCGGGCGATCTTCGCCACCCGGACCAACTATTCGGCGTCCGACACCTTCGAGAAGTTCACGCCCCGCGCCAGCATCTCGTATGACTTCAGTGAAGACATCACCGGCTACGCCTCGGTCAGCCAGGGCTTCAAGTCGGGCGGCTGGGACATGCGGGGCGACGCCGCCCTGGTGCCGCAGACGGTCGACGGCTACCAGCCCGAGACGGTCACCACCTATGAGCTGGGCCTGAAGGGATCGGCCTTCGACCGGCGAATGAACTTCGCCTCGGCGATCTTCTATTCCGACTACAAGGACCAGCAGATCACGACCCAGCAGGTGGCCACGGCCCCGGCCGTCGGCATCGCCTCGGTGGTCGACAACGCCGGCGCCTCGACCATCTACGGCTTCGAGCTGGAAGGTTCGGCCTTCCTGACCGACGACATCACCGCCAACTTCTCGCTGGGCTATCTGAAGAACGAGTTCGACGAGTTCATTACCCGGATCACCGGCACGCCGGTCGATATTTCGGACACGCGCGAGCCGCAGAACTCGCCGGAATGGTCGGCCTATTACGGCATGACCTGGCGGGGCGACATTATGGGCGGGGAGATCCGGGTGACGCCGTCGCTGTCCTATCGTTCGGACTACCACCTGTTCGACACGCCGGACCCCATCCTGGACCAGGACGGCTATGTCCTGGCCGACGCCAGCGTGGTGTGGACGGCGCCCAGCCAGCGGTGGGAGGTCGGTCTGTTCGGCCGCAACCTGACCGATGTCCGCTACAAGGTCGGGGGCTACAGCTTCCCCGGCGCGACCTACAACAACTCGATCAGCGCCTTCTACGGCCCGCCGACCACCTATTCGGCCCGCCTGACCTACCGGTTCTGATCGCCGAAGACGCCTGACGGAGGGCGGCGGTCCAAAGGCCGCCGCCCTTTGCTTTGCAGGGGGCGGACTTGCGGCTAGGCTCGCCCCAACAAGAAGAACATGTCGAGGGAAACGCCGATGACGACCGACACGCTGACGGACGGGCAGGCGCCTGCGCCGCATCGGCCGGGCTACCGCTTCTATGTGCTGGCGGTGCTGATCCTGATCTACATGCTGAACTTCCTGGACCGGCAGATCATCGGCATCCTGGCGGCGCCGCTGAAGGAAGAATTCGGCATGTCCGACAGCCAGTTCGGCCTGTTGGGCGGCATCGCCTTCGCCTCGGTCTATTCGACCCTGGCCATTCCCCTGGCCTGGCTGGCCGACCGGTTCAGCCGGGTGTGGATCATGACCGGGGCGCTCGCGGTCTGGTCGGGCTTCACCGCCCTGTGCGGCATGGCCGGCTCGTTCGGCCAGCTGTTCCTGTGCCGGATGGGCGTGGGCGTGGGCGAGGCGGGCGGGGTGGCGCCGGCCTATTCGCTGATCGCCGACTATTTCCCGCCGCATCAGAGAGCGCGGGCCCTGGCGGCCTTCGCCTTCGGGATTCCGCTGGGCATGGCCGCTGGCACCCTGGTCGGGGGGCTGCTGGCGGCGACCTATGGCTGGCGCACGGCCTTCATCGTCGTCGGCCTGTTGGGTCTGCTGGTCGCGCCCCTGTTGCGGCTGACGGTCAAGGATCCCAAGCGCGGCGGGACCGACGCGGTCAAGACCGAGGCCCAGGTCGCGGCCCTGGCGGCGGCGCCGGTCGGCACGGACCGGGTCGGCAAGATCGCGGCCCAGGTCATGCTGGGGATCGGCGCTGGCCTGTTGATCCTGGCGGGCGGGAGCTGGCTATTCGGCATGTCCCTTGGCAATCCGCTGGTCCTGGGCTTCGGCGGCCTGCTGGCGGGCGTGATCGGCGCATCGCTGATGGTGGCCCGTCTGACCGCCTCGGTGGTGATCAGAAAGCCCAGCTTCTGGCTGCTGGCGCTCGGCGCGGCCTCGTCATCGGTTTGCGGCTACGGGGTCGCGGGCTGGCTGCCCCTGTTCTTCATGCGCAGTTTCGACCTGACCCTGCGTCAGACCAGCTGGTATTATTCGGGCATCGCCCTGATCGGCGGCATTCTGGGCATCTGGCTGGGCGGGATGATCGCCGACAAGCTGTCAAGGAAGGGCAAGGGCGCCTATCCCCTGACCCCGGCCGTAGCCTTCCTGATCTCGGGGCCCTGTTTCATCCTGGCGATGAATTCGCCCTGGCTGATCGGCCTGGTCCTGCCGGGCGGGGGCACCCACGCGCAGCAGCTGATCCTGGCCTTCCTGATCTTCCTTCTGCCGACGGGGCTGAACCTGGCCTGGCTGGGGCCGATCACGGCGGCGGTCCAGCATCTGGTCCCGGCGGCCATGCGATCCACGGCCTCGGCCCTGTTCCTGCTGATCAACAATCTGTTGGGGATTGCGGTCGGCTTCTACTACTTCGGCTGGATGAGCGACCTCTTGGCGCCCCGGTTCGGGGAGGAGAGCCTGAGGTGGGCCATCTACACCGGCATGGGCTTCTATGCGCTGGCGGCGCTCCTGCTGTTCGGGGCCGCGCGGACGCTGAAGCGGGACTGGGTCGACTAAAGGCAGGCTGTGGACGGTTGCACCCGCGAAGGGACGGGGCCTATAAGCCCCGCAACTCTCCCAGCAGCGGTTGCGACGGTCCCTCATGAACATCCACGAATATCAGGCCAAGCAGGTCCTCAAAGGTTTCGGCGCCCCGGTCGCCGAAGGCGTCGCAGTGACGTCGGTCGATCAGGTCGAGGCGGCCGCCAAATCCCTGCCCGGCCCCCTCTATGTCGTGAAGTCGCAGATCCACGCCGGCGGCCGCGGCAAGGGCAAGTTCAAGGAACTGCCGGCCGACGCCAAGGGCGGCGTTCGCCTGGCCTTCTCGGTCGAAGAGGCCGTCGCCCACGCCAAGGAGATGCTGGGCAACACCCTGGTCACCGCCCAGACGGGCGACGCCGGCAAGCAGGTCAACCGCCTCTACATCGAAGATGGCGCCGACATCGATCGTGAGCTGTATTGCTCGCTGCTGGTCGACCGCGCCTATGGCCGCATCGCCTTCGTCGTCTCGACCGAAGGCGGCATGGACATCGAAACCGTCGCCCACGACACGCCCGAGAAGATCCAGAACATCGTCATCGACCCGAGCGCGGGCGTGACCGACGCCGACGTCGCCGCCATCAGCGCCGCCTACGGCCTGACGGGCGCCGCCGCCGAAGACGCAAAGTCCCTGTTCCCCGCCCTGTACAAGGCCTTCGTCGAGAAGGACATGGACATGCTGGAGGTGAACCCTCTGATCGTCATGAAGAACGGCCATCTGCGCGTGCTGGACGCCAAGGTCAGCTTCGACGGCAACGCCCTGTTCCGCCACGACGACATCAAGGCCCTGCGCGACGAGACCGAGGAAGACGCCAAGGAAATCGAAGCCTCCAAGTGGGACCTGGCCTATGTCTCGCTGGACGGCAACATCGGGTGCATGGTCAACGGCGCCGGCCTGGCCATGGCGACGATGGACATCATCAAGCTGTACGGCAAGGAGCCGGCCAACTTCTGCGACGTCGGCGGCGGCGCCGGCAAGGAGAAGGTCGCGGCGGCCTTCAAGATCATCACCGCCGACCCGAACGTTCAGGGCATCCTGGTCAACATCTTCGGCGGCATCATGAAGTGCGACGTCATCGCCGAGGGCGTCGTGGCTGCGGTGAAGGAAGTCGGTCTGAAGGTGCCGCTGGTCGTGCGCCTGGAAGGCACCAACGCCGAACTGGGCAAGAAAATCCTGAACGAGTCGGGCCTGACCATCCAGGCCGCCGACGACCTCGACGACGCCGCCCAGAAGATCGTCGCGGCGGTCGGCTGAGGCGTTCGCCTCAGCCCGCTACCGCCCTGCTGACTGACACATTCCAGAGATCGATAGACCCATGTCCATCCTCGTCAACAAAGACACCAAGATCATCGTCCAGGGCCTGACCGGCAAGACCGGCGGCTTCCACACCGAACAGGCCCTGGCCTATCACGGCACCCAGATGGTCGCCGGCGTACACCCGACCAAGGGCGGCACGAACTGGACCGGATCGCACGGTGAGAGCCTCCCGATCTACGCCTCGGTCGCCGAAGCCAAGGAGGCCACCGGCGCCGACGCCTCGGTGATCTATGTCCCGCCGTCGGGCGCGGCCGCCGCCATCATCGAAGCCATCGACGCCGAAATCCCCTTCATCACCTGCATCACCGAGGGCATCCCGGTGATGGACATGGTCAACGTCAAACGCCGTCTGGAAGGCTCCAAGTCGCGCCTGCTGGGCCCGAACTGCCCGGGCATCCTGACGCCGGACGAGTGCAAGATCGGCATCATGCCGGGCAATATCTTCAAGAAGGGCTCGGTCGGCATCGTGTCGCGTTCGGGCACCCTGACCTATGAGGCCGTGTTCCAGACCTCGAACGAAGGCCTGGGCCAGACCACAGCCGTCGGCATCGGCGGCGACCCGGTCAAGGGCACCGAGTTCATCGACGTGCTGGAGCTGTTCCTGGCCGACCCGGAAACCACCTCGATCATCATGATCGGCGAAATCGGCGGCGGCGCTGAAGAAGACGCCGCTCAGTTCCTGATCGACGAGGCCAAGAAGGGCCGCAAGAAGCCGATGGCCGGCTTCATCGCGGGCCGTACGGCTCCGAAGGGCCGCACCATGGGCCATGCCGGCGCCGTCGTCTCGGGCGGCAAGGGCGATGCGGAATCCAAGATCGCGGCGATGGAAGCCGCCGGCATCCGTATGTCGGAATCCCCTGCCCGCCTGGGCAAGACCCTGGTGGAAGTGCTGAAGGGCTAAGACGACGGCGAGGACGGTGGGGACGGCAGGGCGATGCGTCGCAGACCTGTCTTGCCTCAAGCAAGCGCGCCCCTGCCGGGCCGCCCCCACCCCGTCGCTGCGCGACGACCCTCCCCGGAACGGGGAGGGAAAGGCGCCGGCATCGCCTCACGCATCAAAAATGCCGTGCGACCCACGGATCAACGCCTCCGGCTCGGGCCGGGGGCGTTTTTCTTTGCGCATGCGACCAATTTCTCATCGAATTGCCCCGTTTCGGTCATGACCCATAAGGAAAGCGGGCCTATATGACGGGCGCACCCCTCACGGAGATGTGTCCGTCGGGGACAGGGATATAGACGAGAACAATGGCGGACGATGCGGGTCGGCTGAACCAGGTCTTTGCCGAGACCTCCTTCCTCTACGGGTCGAACGCGGCCTATATCGAGGAGCTGCACGAGAAATGGGCCGCCGATCCCGGCTCGGTCTCGGCGGAATGGAAAGCCTTCTTCGACCAGTTGCGCGACAACGCCGCCGCCGTGAAGGCCTCGGCCGAGGCGGGAAGCTGGGGCCGCGACGCCGTCGCCGAGCCGACCGAGGCGACCGCCGTCTTCGACGGCCGCTGGCCGGCGCCCAAGCCCGATCCCAAGAAGCCCGGCGCCCCGGCGCCCGCAGCCCCGTCCGGGACCGCGAACGCCGCGCCGGCCTCGGCTGACGAGATCCGCGCCGCCGCCCATGACTCCATCCGCGCCCTGATGCTGATCCGCAGCTATCGCGTGCGGGGCCATCTGCAGGCCAATCTGGACCCGCTGGGCATCGAACAGCCGGTCGAAAACCCCGAGCTGACGCCGGAATTCTACGGCTTCAGCGGCGCCGACCTGGACCGGCCGATCTTCCTGGACGGCGTGCTGGGCCTGCAGACCGGCACCATCCGCCAGGTGCTGGACATTCTGAAGCGCACCTACTGCGGCAATATCGGCATCCAGTACATGCATATCGCCGAGCCGGAGGAGAAGTCCTGGCTCCAGGAGCGGTTCGAGGGGCCGGACAAGTTCGAGCAGAACGCCTTCACCAAGGAAGGCAAGCTGGCCATCCTGAACAAGCTGATCGAGGCCGAGGGCTTCGAGCGGTTCCTGCACAAGCGTTTCCCCGGCACCAAGCGGTTCGGCCTGGACGGCGGCGAGGCCATGGTCCCGGCGCTGGAGCAGGTGATCAAGCGCGGCGGCTCGCTGGGCGTCGATGAAGTCGTGCTGGGCATGGCCCACCGCGGCCGCCTGAACGTGCTGGCCGCCGTGATGGGCAAGCCCTACAAGGTCATCTTCCACGAGTTCCAGGGCGGCTCGGCCGTGCCGAGCGACATCGAGGGCTCGGGCGACGTCAAATATCACATGGGCGCCAGCTCGAACCGCGAGTTCGACGGCAACCACGTCCACCTGTCGCTGACCGCCAACCCGTCACACCTCGAGATCGTCAATCCGGTGGTCCTGGGCAAGGCGCGCGCCAAACAGGCCTTCGACATCCGTGAGGCCAACGCCGGCAAGCCCGAGGCCGAATGGGCGCTGGACCGCTCCAAGGTCGTGCCCCTGCTGATCCACGGCGACGCCGCCTTCGCCGGCCAGGGCGTGGTGGCCGAATGTTTCGCCCTGATGGGGCTGAAGGGCTATCGCACCGGCGGCACCCTGCACTTCGTCATCAACAACCAGATCGGCTTCACCACCAGCCCGCGGAACTCGCGCTCGTCGCCCTACCCGTCGGACGTGGCCCTGATGGTCCAGGCGCCGATCTTCCATGTGAACGGCGACGACCCCGAGGCCGTGGTCTTCGCCGCGAAGGTGGCCACCGAATACCGCCAGAAGTTCCACAAGGACGCGGTGGTGGACATGTTCTGCTACCGTCGCTTCGGCCACAACGAAGGCGACGATCCGACCTTCACCCAGCCGCTGATGTATTCGAAGATCCGCGCCCAGCCTTCGACGCGCGAAATCTATTCCGAGCGTCTGATCGCCGAAGGCGTGATCACCCAGGCCGAGATCGACGCCGAGATCGCCCGGTTCGAGACCTTCCTGGACGAGCAGTTCGAGGCCGGCAAGACCTTCAAGGCCGACAAGGCCGACTGGCTGGACGGCCAGTGGAAGGGCCTGCAGGCGCCCAAGGACGAACTGCGCGGCGACACCGCCGTGCCCCTGGCCAAGCTGCAGGACCTGGGCGCGCGCCTGACCACGGTTCCGAACAGCGTCGACATGCACAAGACGCTGAAGCGCGTCTATGACGCCCGTCGCGAGACCATTTCGTCCGGCGAGAACCTGGACTGGGCCACGGCCGAGAGCCTGGCCTTCGCCTCCCTGGTGGACGAGGGCTTCCCCGTGCGCCTGTCCGGTCAGGACTCGGTGCGCGGCACCTTCTCGCAGCGCCATTCGGGCATCATCGATCAGACGACCGAAGAGCGGTACATGCCGCTGAACAACCTGCGCGAAGGCCAGGCCAATTTCGAGGTCATCGACTCGGCCCTGTCGGAAGAGGCGGTGCTGGGCTTCGAGTACGGCTATTCGCTGGCCGACCCCAACACCCTGGTGCTGTGGGAGGCCCAGTTCGGCGACTTCGTGAACGGCGCCCAAGTGGTGATCGACCAGTTCATCAGCTCGGGCGAACGCAAGTGGCTGCGGATGAGCGGCCTGACCATGCTGCTGCCGCACGGCTACGAGGGCCAGGGACCTGAACACTCCTCGGCCCGCCTGGAGCGGTTCCTGCAACAGTGCGCCGAAGACAATATGCAGGTCGCCAACTGCACCACCCCGGCCAACTATTTCCACATCCTGCGTCGCCAGATGCACCGGCCGTTCCGCAAGCCGCTGATCCTGATGACGCCCAAGAGCCTGCTGCGTCACAAGAAGGCGGTCTCGTCGATGAAGGATCTGGCGGAGGGTTCGTCCTTCCACCGCGTCCTGCACGACGACGCCCAGACCCGCCCCGACGTCGCCGGGATCAAGATCAAGGCCGACAAGGCGATCCGCCGCGTCATCCTGTGTTCGGGCAAGGTCTATTACGACCTGCTGGACGCCCGCGAGAAGAAGGCCAAGGACGGCCAGGCGGTGGACGACGTCTATATCCTGCGCCTGGAGCAGTTCTATCCGTGGCCGATCCAGTCCTTGCGCAAGGAACTGGCCCGCTTCCCGAAGGCGGAAGTGGTCTGGTGCCAGGAAGAACCCAAGAACATGGGCGGCTGGACCTTCGTCGATCCGTGGCTGGAGCTGACGCTGGACAAGCTGGACGTCGCCTCCAAGCGCGCCCGCTACGTCGGCCGTCCCGGTTCCGCCTCGACGGCGGCCGGCCTGATGAGCCGCCACCTGAAGGAACTCGAGACCTTCACCAACGAAGCCTTCGCCTGATACACCTCACCGAATACTCCCAAAGAGACAGCTGGACCCGACATGGCCGACATCCTGACCCCCGCCCTCGGTGAATCCGTCACCGAGGCCACCATCGCGAAATGGACCAAGAAGGTCGGCGACGCGGTCAAGAAGGACGAACTGCTCGTCGAACTGGAGACCGACAAGGTCTCGCTGGAAGTGG
>Ga0208958_1001989_pt1 | contig 18571 bp, 10 predicted proteins | sample RifOxyB1_FD_184032 | JGI IMG/M metagenome (GOLD analysis project Ga0208958, IMG submission 184032) | Soil microbial communities from Rifle, Colorado - Rifle Oxygen_injection B1 (SPAdes) | ecosystem: Environmental > Terrestrial > Deep subsurface > Rock core/Sediment | place: Rifle, Colorado... | reverse complement strand
TGGTGTCGGAGATCAGCGCCGCCTGCCGCGAGCAGGACATCGGCGCCAGCCAGATCAACGAGGCCATCCAGCAGCTGGACAAGGTGACCCAGCAGAACGCCGGCGCCTCCGAACAGATGTCGGCGACCTCCGAGGAGCTGGCGGCCCAGGCCGAGGAGCTGCAGACCTCGATCGCCTTCTTCCGCACCGACACGGCCGGCGGCCGCAGCGGCGCCCGGGCCCCGGCCCGCGCTCCGGCCCGCGCCTCCACCTTCAAGCCCGCCGCCAAGCCGGCCTCGCGTCCGGTCGCCAAGTCTGCCCCGGCCAAGCCCAGCGTCCACGCCCAGCAGGCCCGGGCCAAGGGCTTCGCCCTGGACCTGGCCACCGGCGGCGCCGACGCCGAGGACATGGACTTCCGGGAGAGCGCCTGATGTCGGCTTTGCCTTCTCTTAACAGGGATAAGTATTCACGCTTATCCGCCGCTCGCCGGAGGCGGACCCGACGAGCTACGGACCAGAAGCTGATGTTCGTGATCGCGGATTTGCGGAAAATCGATCCCTTCCAGCTGGTTGATCACCATGTCGGCGGCGGACGCCGCCATTTCGAAAACCGGCTGACGTATCGTGGTGATCGTCGGCCAGGTGATCCTCGAGACTTCGGAGTCGTCAAATCCGACGACGGACAGGTCCTCAGGCGCGCTCAGCCCGCGCTCGCGCGCCGCCATCATGGCCCCGACGGCCATGTCGTCGTTCTGGGCGAGGATGGCGGTCGGTCGTAAGCCCTTGTCGAAAATCCTCTGGGCTGCGGCAAAGCCGCTCTCGCGCGTGAAGAAGCCCTGTTCGATATAATGAGGCGGAACCACGATGCCGGCGGCCGTCAGCGCCGCCTCATAGCCCCGCGTCCGCGCCGCGCTGGCCGAATGGGTCGGATCACCCAGGATGATTGCGAAGCTGCGGTGACCCAGGCCGATCAGATGCTCGGCGATCTCCTTCGAAGCGGCGACGTCGTCGAGGGTGTTGCTGGGGCCGGCCTCCAGCGCTTGGGTCGGGGCGATGCGGCCGAACCTGATGCCGGCCGAGTTCAGGCCGGCCAAAATCTTCAGATTGTCCGAGGCCGGCGGCGCCAGGACCACGCCGTCCAGCGCCGTCGAACGCAGCAGTCCCACGATCTCGTCCGCCCGGTCGACGATCGAAGCGACCGGGATCACGACCAGGCGGTAAGGCCCGTGCTTCAGCCGCTCCAGCACGCCGCGCTGCAGCTCCACCACATAGCTGGGCGACGGGTTTTCATAGACCAGGCCGATCAGGTGCGAACGTCGCCGGACGAGCGCCTGGGCCAGCACGTTTGGATGATAGTCGAGCTCCAGCGCCGCCGCGCGGACGCGCCGCCTCACTTCCTCGCTGACATTGGGCTGATCATTGAAGACGCGCGACACCGTCTTCGTCGACACACCGGCCCTGCGCCCGACATCCACAATCGTCGGACGTCTGGAACTCCTGATCACCCTCAACCCCGTCCCTTCACACGCGACGCGTCCAGCTATCGAGTGTCAACGGCGTGGTCCAGCAACATCACCTGAAGAAATATTTCCACTCTGTTTCGGTAGCGCTACCATTTTCGTTGACAACGTATGACAATAGAGGAACCTTCAGCCTGCGGTGGTGGAGGCCGTCGCTCAATCAAATGACGACGGCCCTAGCCGTCGCGGAGGGAAAACATGAGGGGTTATAAGTTCACCAAGGCGCTCGTGCGTTCGACGTCGACGTTCGCCCTGCTTGCAGGCCTTGCCCTGCCGGTCGTTGCCGCTGCGCAGACCGCGCCGGCTTCGGGTCAGAGCTCGGACGAGGCCACGACCGTCGACGAGATCGTGGTGACCGGCGTTCGGGCCAGTCTGGAACGCGCGATGGACATCAAGCGCGACTCCAACGGCGTGGTCGACGCCATCTCCGCCGAGGATATCGGCAAGTTTCCGGACACCAACCTGGCGGAATCGCTGCAACGGGTGCCTGGCGTCTCCATCAACCGCGTAAACGGCGAAGGCTCCGAAGTGACGGTCCGCGGCTTCGGCGGCGGCTTCAACCTCGTGACCTTGAACGGGCGCCAGATGCCCACGGCCAACGTCGTCGCGGTTGGCGGCGACCAGAGCGTGGACTTTTCGACGGCCACCAGCCGTTCGTTCGACTTCTCCAACATCGCTTCCGAAGCGGTCAGCCTGCTCGAAGTCTACAAGACGGGCCAGGCGGCGGTGCCTTCGGGCGGCATCGGCGCCACCATCAATGTGGTCACCCGCCGGCCGCTGAACAATCGCGAGGCCGGCCTCAACGGCAGCTTCGGCATGAAGGCCGTGCATGACGCTAGCGTCGATCGCGGCGAAGACGTCACGCCCGAGGCCTCCGGCCTGCTGAGCTGGCGCAACGAAGCCAGCACCCTGGGCGTCCAGGTGTTCGGCAGCTATCAGCGTCGCGACAGCGCGGCCGTCAGCGCCACCTCCAACGCCTGGACGGTGATGCGCCGCGACGAGTTCCTGAACACCGCCGGACCCTACATCAACGCCCAGACCCAGGTCACCAATGCGCCGGCGACCAATCAGCTGATCGCGGTCCCCAACGACAGCCGGTATCACTTCTCGGAATCGGAGCGGGAGCGCTGGAACGGCCAGGCCGTTCTTCAATGGCGTCCGATGGACAGTCTGACCCTGACGGCCGACGCCCTCTATGCCGAGAACAGCACCAATGAGGCGCGGACCGACCAGACCAACTGGTTCAACCGCCCGTTCGGTCAGGTCCGGTTCGACGACAATGAAGCCATCGCCACGACGGTCTTCCTGCAGGAGACCATAGGGGGCGCCAAGGATACCGGCTTCGAGCAGCAGTATCGCGCGACGAAGGACACCCTGGAGTCCTACGGCTTCAATGCCCAGTGGGACGCCACGGACAACCTGAGCCTGACTCTGGATGCTCATTCGTCGGTCGCCGAAAGCCTTCCGGACGGCCCGAACGGCACCAGCTCCATCCTGTTCGGCCTGGGCGCCAAGGTCATCGGAGCCCATTCGGTCGACTACACCGGCGACATTCCGGTGCAGAGCATCACCTTCCGGGATGACCTGTTCGGCAACAACAACGGTGTGCTGGATTCGCCGGACATCGGCAGCTCCATCGCCCGCACCAACGCCTCGCAGCAGCGTCAGGAAATCCAGGAAATCCACCTGAGCGGCAGCTACGACTTCGGCGACGGCGGCCGGTTCGACTTCGGAACCGAGTATATCGACTCCGAAATGATCAGCCAGCGGGTGCAGACCCAGCAGACCCTGGGCGATTGGGGCGTCAACAACCCGGGCGACGTCGACTCTCTGGCCCCCGGCCTGCTGGAGCAGTTCTGCCTGACCTGCAAGTTCGACAGCTTCAACCCCGGCTCGACCGGCGCCTCGCTTGTGGCCTTCCGCGCCAACGCCGCAGCCCTCTATGACGCCCTGTCGCCCGCCTATGCGGCCGACCGGAACCCCTTCAACACCATCGCCGAGCCCGGCAGCCCGGTGGAGATCAACGGCCGCGACTATAATGTCGTCGAGGAGAAGACCTGGGCGGTCTATGGACAGGTGACCTTCGAAGGCCTGCTCGGCGACATGCCGATCCAGGTCGTCGCCGGGGTGCGCTACGAGAAGACCGACGTCGACGCCACCTCCCTGGTGGCGGTGCCGACCGCGATCCGCTGGACGGCCGACAACGACTTCACCCGTGTGTTCGGCAGCGACGTCTCGCCGGTCAGCGGCGAGGGCAGCTACGACAATGTCCTGCCGTCCCTCGACTTCTCGATCGAGCCGCGGGAAGACGTCAAGCTGAGGGCCTCCTACAGCCGCACCCTGGCTCGGGCGGACTTCGGAAATCTGTTCACCGCCACCACGGTGAACGCCCCTGCGCGTCCCACCGCTCTCGGCGGCGAAGCGACCGGCACCTCCGGCAACCCCGACCTGCTGCCCCTGGTGTCCGACAACCTGGACTTTTCGGCGGAATGGTACTTCGCCCCGTCCAGCTATGTTTCGGCCGGCTTCTTCGACAAGCGCGTCCGCAACTTCGTCGGCCAGGGCCAGGTCACGCGGAACCTGTTCGACCTGCGCGATCCCACCTCGGGCGCGGCGGGGACAAGCTCGGGCATCGCCATCGGCCGTCTCGGGGCGCTCAACGCCGACCTGTCTGACGTCAACCTGTTCACCTATACGGCGCTGCTGATCCAGAACGGCGGCAATACGACCTTGACCGACGCCCAGTTCAACGCCGGGCGCACGGGGCCGAACGGCGCCCTCGACCAGGGCTTTATCGATGACGTGCTGACCCAGTTCGATATCTCGGCCGCCGCCGGCGACCCGCTGTTCGACTTCGTGGTCTCGCAGCCGGTCAACAATCGTGAGGCCAATATCAACGGCTTCGAGTTCTCCGGTCAGTACTTCCTGGGCGACACCGGCTTCGGCGTCGCCGGCTCCTACACCATCGTGAACGGCGATGTGGACGTGGACGTCGGCGCCGATCCGAGCATCGACCAGTTCGCCCTGCTCGGCCTCAGCGACAGCGCCAACGTCACCCTGATCTATGACAACCACGGCCTGTCTGCGCGCCTCGCCTACAACTGGCGCGACAAGTACCTGACCCAGACCAACCGCGACGGCACCAGCCGCAACCCGGTGTTCACCGCGCCGTTCGGCACGCTGGACCTGAACATCAGCTATGACGTGACGGACAATATCGCGGTCTCGTTCGAAGGGATCAATCTGACGAGCGAGACGGTCCGCACCTACGGCCGCAGCGAGCGTCAGCTCTACTTCGCGCAAGAGCTCGAACCCCGCTATCTGCTGGGCCTTCGCGCCCGGTTCTGATCGCGGATCCAAACAAGGCCAGGGCCGTCGGTTTCCGGCGGCCCTGAGCCGTCTGCCCTCCCCGCGCGCCTGACGAATCTCCTGTGCGCCGAGGCCAAGCGACCGTAAACTGTCCCGAGAGCGCGGCCCGATCCGTTCGGGCGGGCGCTTTGGAGAGCCTGTTCCGTGCCCCATATCGTGCCGTTGAATAATCTCGACCACGCCGACCTTCAGATCGCCCAGGGCTATGGCGCGGCCTACGGCGACGCCGTCAATCTGACCCGCGTCTTCGCCACCGAATTCGAAGCCCTACAGCGGGAATATGTCATCCTGTTCCGCCCGGATCCCGAAGAGGGATTTCAGCCGGTGGTCCTTCTCGGCCTCGACAGGGACGAAAACCTCTATCTCGACGACGACGCCTGGTCGGCGCGTCACGTGCCGGCGATCCACCGCCGCGGACCCTTTTCCATCGGCGTCCAGGTCAGCGACATTCCCGGGCAAGGGGAGGATCCCCGGATCAATGTCGACCTCGATCATCCGCGCATCGTCCGCGACGGGGGGGAGCCCGTCTTTCGTCGTCACGGGGGCCATACGGACTATCTGAACCGGGTCAGCCAGGCCCTGTTCTGCATCTACGAAGGCCTGCCGCGCACCCGCGCCATGGTCGCCGCCTTTTCGGAACTCGGCCTGATCGAGCCCGTAGCCATCGACGTGACGGTCGGCGAGGGTCAGCGCTATGACATCGACCGTTTCCATGCCGTCAGCCGAGACCGCCTGGCCGCGCTGACGGGGCCTGAACTCGAGAGACTGCACCGCCAGGGCTGGCTGGAGATGGCGATCTACGCCGCCGCTTCCCTGTCCAATATGGATCATCTGGCGACGCGAAAGACCGCCAGGATGGGCGCCGGATGACGAGCCCCCTCCCCGCCTCGTGGCCCACAGCTGGGACGATCACGCGCAGAACCCGCGTGGTCGAAGGCGCGAGGGCCTTGCCGCCGCTGGCCGAGCTGCTGGCGGATCAAACTCCCGTCGTCTTCCGTGGACTGGCGGCGCACTGGGCCCTGGCTGAGGCCGGGCGTCAGGGCGCCCAGGCGGCGATCGACTATCTGAAACGGTTCGACGTCGGCCGCCCCGTCGTCGGCTATACGGGCGCGCCCGAAATCCGGGGCCGGTACTTCTATCGCGAGGACTGGGCCGGGCTGAACTTCCAGGCCCAGCGTGTGCCGCTCAGCCCCTATCTGGATCTGGTGGCGTCCCATCTCGACACCGAGGCTCCGCCCTCCTTCTACATCGGCTCGACCGACCTCGACGCCTATCTTCCGGGTCTGCGCGAGCATAACGACCTGGGTTTGCCGTCTCCGGCCGAAGGCGAACCGCCGACGGTCAGCATCTGGCTGGGCAATCGGACCACGGCGGCCACCCATTTCGACATGTCCAACAATCTGGCCTGCTGTCTGGTCGGCCGACGTCGCTTCACCCTGTTTCCGCCCGACCAGATCGGCAATCTCTATCCGGGGCCCTTGGAGCCCACGCCGGGCGGCCAGGTCGTCAGCCTGGTCGATCCCGCAGCGCCCGACCTCGACCGTTTTCCGCTCTATGCCCAGGCCGCCGCGGGCGGCCAGGTCGCCGAATTGGAGCCGGGCGACGTCCTCTTCTACCCGGCCCTGTGGTGGCACAATGTCGAGGCGCTGGAGCCGTTCAACGCCATGATCAACTACTGGTGGAACCCCAGCCCGGGCTTCATGGACACGCCGATGACCACCCTGTTGCACGGCCTGCTGAGCCTGCGCGACCGGCCGGCGGCCGAGAAACAGGCCTGGCGCGCTCTGTTCGACTATTATGTCTTCGGCGACCGCGACCGGCCGGCCGACCATCTGCCGGCGGAGGTTCAGGGCGAACTCGCCCCGCTGGACGAGGCGTCCAGCCGCCGCCTGCGCGCCCGGATCCTGCAGAAGTTGAACCGCTAGGGGTCAGGTCATGGATGCGAGAAAGACCAGGGTGGTGATCGCCGGCGGAGGCACGGCGGGCTGGCTGGCCGCCGCCTTCCTGACCCGCCAGCTCGGCCCGCTGCTGGACCTTACCCTCGTGGAATCCGAGGAGATCGGCACGGTCGGGGTAGGAGAATCGACCATACCGACGGTCCGTTCGTTTCACGCCCTTCTGGGTCTGGACGAACGCGACTTCATGCGGACCACAGGGGCCACCTTCAAGCTCGGAATCTCGTTTGAAAACTGGGCGCGGGTCGGCGACCGCTATATCCATTCCTTCGGCGACGTGGGTCGGTCGACCTGGATGGGCGACTTCCAGCATTTCTGGCTCGAAGCCCGGCGGCAGGGTCTGGCGGCTCCGCTGGGCGACTATTGTTTCGAGCATCAAGCGGCCCTGGCCGAGCGCTTCGCCGCCGGTCCCGACAGCAAGCTCAACTATGCCTATCATCTCGACGCCGGCCGGTACGCCCGTTATCTGCGCGCCCGCAGCGAGGCCGCCGGCCTGACGCGGGTCGAGGGGCGGATCGCCCGCGTCGATCGCCACGGCGAAACGGGCCTGATCGAGGCCCTGGTGCTTCAGGACGATCGGCGGATCGTCGGCGATGTCTTTCTGGACTGCACCGGGTTTCGCGGTCTTCTGATCGGCGAGGCCATGGGAGTGGGGTTCGAGGATTGGGGCGACTGGCTGCCGACCAACCGCGCCCTGGCCGTGCAGACGACCGCGACAGGACCCGCCGTCCCCTATACGCGCGCCATCGCCCACGACGCCGGTTGGCGCTGGCGGATTCCGCTCCAGCACCGGGTCGGCAACGGCCTGGTCTATGCTGCGGATTACCTTTCGGACGACGAGGCCCGCGCCCGGCTGCTGGGGGAGATCGAGGGCGAACGGCTGATCGAGCCGGGCCTGATCCGTTTCCGCACCGGCCGCCGCCTCAAGACCTGGGAGGGCAATTGCATCGCCCTGAGCCTGGCTGCGGGCTTCGTCGAGCCGCTGGAGTCCACCAGCATCCACCTGATCATGACCGGGCTGACCCGGCTGGTGCAGCAGTTTCCGTTCGACGGCGTGGACCCCGCCGTCGTCGCCCGCTTCAATGATCAGTCGCGCGGCGAGATGGAACGGATCCGCGACTTCATCATCCTCCACTACCATCTGAACGACCGTCAGGAGCCTTTCTGGCGTCGGCAGCGTCAGATGGACGTGCCGGCCTCCCTGACCGAGCGGCTGGCCCTGTTCGCCCAGAGCGCCCAGGCCTATCAGGGGCCGGAGGACCTGTTCCGCGTCAGCTCGTGGCTCCAGGTTCTGTTCGGCCAGGGTCTGGAGCCGGCCCGCTATCACCGGCTGGCCCAGCTTCTCCCCTCGGACAAGCTCGCCGAGGCGCTGGGGACGCTGAAGGCCAATATCGACGCGGCCGTCGCCGCCCTGCCCTCGCACCAGGCCTTCATCGAGACCTACTGCCGGGAGCCTGAACCCGAGACCGTCGCCGCCGGAGGAGGCTCCGGCGCCGCAGAGACGGCGGCTTCCCTTACGCCTTCAGTGGTTGTCCCGCGGGTTGCCGAACCGGTCGATGATCCGGTGATACTTCACCGCCGGCTCTAGCACGGCGCCCTCGCCCAGCTGACCGACATTTGCGCGTTGCAGTTCCTGCCACGGCGTCTGGGACTCCGGATAGGCGAATCCGCCTGACGCCTCGAGCGCCGCCCGGCGTCGGTCCAGTTCGGCGTCGGAGATCAGCACATCGACCCGGCAGGTGTTCAGATCGACGCGCACCCGGTCTCCGCTCTGGAGCAGGGCCAGATTGCCCCCGGCCGCCGCTTCGGGCGAGGCGTTGAGGATGGAAGGCGAACCCGATGTGCCCGACTGGCGCCCGTCGCCGATGCAGGCCAGGGCGTGCACGCCGGCCCGGATCAGATAGGCCGGAGGGCGCATATTGACGACCTCGGCCGCGCCCGGATAGCCGATCGGGCCCGCCCCCCGCATGAACAGGATGCTCTCTTCGGTAATTCCGGAGGCCGGATCGTCGATGCGGCGGTGATAGTCTTCCGGTCCGTCGAAGACGACCGCAGGGCCTTCGAACGCATTCGGGTCTTCGGGATTGTTCAGATAGCGGTCGCGGAACTCGGCCGCGATGACGCTGGTCTTCATGATCGCATTGTCGAAGAGATTGCCGGACAGAACCAGGAAGCCCGCGTCGGCGACCAGGGGATGCTCGAAGCGGCGGATCACATCGGGCAGCTGGATTTCGGCCGCGCGGCAGTTTTCGCCGATGGTCTTGCCGTTGGCGGTGACCGCGTCTTCGTGGATCAGCCCGTGCCGCATCAGCTGGGACACCACAGCCGGCACGCCCCCGGCCTGATGGAAGTCTTCGCCCAGATAGGCCCCGGCCGGCTGCAGATTGACCAACAGGGGCACGGCGTGGCCGACCGTCTGCCAGTCCTTGATCGACAGATCGACGCCGACGTGCCGCGCCAGGGCCGTGATGTGCACGGGCGCATTGGTCGAGCCGCCGATGGCCGAGTTGACGACGATGGCGTTCTCGAAAGCCTTTCGCGTGAGGATGTCGGACGGCTTCAGATCCTCGTGAACCATTTCGACGATCCGCTTGCCCGTCAGATAGGCGGTCTGAGGGCGCTCGCGGTAAGGGGCGGGGATGGCCGCCGACCCCGGCAGGGACATGCCCAGGGCCTCCGCCAGCGAGTTCATCGTCGAGGCCGTGCCCATGGTGTTGCAATAGCCGACCGACGGCGCTGAGGTGGCGACCAGGTTGATGAAGCCCTCGTAGTCCAGCTCCCCGGCTGCCATCATCTCGCGCGCTTTCCAGATGATCGTGCCGGAGCCGATCCGCTCGCCCTTCAGCCAGCCGTTCAACATCGGCCCGACCGACAGGGCGATGGCCGGAATGTCCACGGTGGCCGCCGCCATCAGACAGGCGGGCGTGGTCTTGTCACAGCCGATCGTCAGCACCACCCCGTCCAGCGGATAGCCGTAGAGCAGTTCGACCAGGCCCAGATAGGCCAGGTTGCGATCCAGTCCCGCCGTCGGCCGCTTGCCCGTCTCCTGGATCGGATGAACCGGGAACTCCAGGGCAATCCCCCCGGCCTCGCGGATGCCTTCGCGCACTCGCTGGGCCAGGACCAGATGGTGCCGGTTGCAAGGCGCCAGATCCGACCCCGTCTGAGCGATGCCGATAATCGGCTTTCCTGACTGCAGCTCCTCCAGCGTTAGCCCATAGTTCAGATAGCGCTCGAGATAGAGCGCGGTCATGTCGGGGTTTTCGGGATTATCGAACCAGGCGCGCGAGCGGAGGGGTTTGATCATTTGTCAGACTTTCTCGGAATAGTCTGACAATTAGCGGGATCGCGCCCAAAGGCAACCCGGAAGCGAAATCAGCGTGACTTCAACGCCTGAGCCGTCTGGGCCAGGGCGCTGGTCACCAGGGCCTCCATAGCGGCTTTGGCCCTCGCCTCATCCCCGGCTTCGATGGCGCGAAAGACGGCCCAGTGATCGGGCATGGGATCGGGGGGCAGCTTGCGCTTGCGCTGCTTGTACAGGGTTGTGAACCGAACCCCGGCGCCGATGGTGGAGGCGAGGCTGATCAGGGGCGGATTGCGCGTCGCCGTCAGAATGGCCTGGTGGAAATCCCGGTCCGCCGATCGCCCCTCGTCGGTCCGCAGCGTCATACGCTCCATGGCCTCCAGGGCCTCGCGCATCTGCCCCAGGTCCTCATCGGTCCGCCGTAACGCCGCCAGAGCGGCCGCCGCAGGCTCGACGATCAACCTCAGTTCGAACAGGCCGTCGACGATGGCCTCGCTGGGCTCGCTCTCGAACATCCAGGCCAGAACGTCGGGGTCCAGCAGGTTCCAGCGGGCCACCGGAAGGACGCGCGTCCCCGTCCGCGGACGGCTTTCCACCAGGCCCTTGGCCGCCAGGATACGCACCGCTTCCCGATAGGCGCTTCGCGACACCGCCAGCCGTTCGCTGAACTCGATCTCGTTGCTCAGCGTCTGGCCCGGCGGCGGATTCCCCGAGACGATGGCCACGCCGAGATCCCGGGCGATGGCCCCGTGCAGCCGTTCCGACCCCAGCTTCTTGGGAGAGGAGATCATACGACCGGGGACCTTGTCAGGCATTCGCAAACTCTGTGGCTTTGGCGGGAGCATACACCGATGGGCGCGCCGCGACACTTGGCCCCGCCGGAAATGCGGTTGACCGGCGACACGGGACTGATAGGCGGATGGTAGCGCTATCATCGCCGACGAACGGCGGGGCTTATGGGAGGTTTGCCGATGACCGTGTTCAACAAGGGGCTGCCGACGCCCGATCGTCGCGCCGTGCTGGCCGGTCTGATGACCGCCGCAGCCCTGGCGCCGATGCGGGCCGCAGCCCAGCCGGCGGCCAGACCGCCAGCGGACGCCCCCTATCGCAATCCCGCCCTGCCCGTGGAGCAGCGGGTCGAGGATCTGCTGCGACGCATGACGCTGGAGGAGAAGGTCGCCCAGATGGTCGGCATCTGGGAGTTCAAGAACAAGATTCAGACTCCCGCCGGCGACTTCGATCCGGCCAAGGCGACGCGCGCCTTCCCCCACGGCCTGGGCCAGGTCTCTCGTCCGCAGGACTACCGCGGGGTGGACGCCAGCCAGAACGGGGCGGCCGGGGCGGCGACCGAGGCCGTCAACCGTACGGCCAGACAGACGGCGGACTATGTCAACGCCGGTCAGCGCTGGGCGGTCGAGAACACACGCCTGGGCATACCGATGATCTATCATGAGGAAGCCCTCCACGGCTATGTCGCCCGCGGCGCGACCAGCTTCCCTCAATCCATCGCCCTGGCCAGTACCTGGGATCCCGCCCTGGTCACCCGCGTGTTCAGCGTCGCGGCGCGCGAAATGCGGGCCCGTGGCGCTCACCTGGCCTTGGCACCGGTCGTCGACGTCGCCCGCGATCCCCGGTGGGGCCGGATCGAGGAGACCTATGGCGAGGACCCCCACCTGGTGTCCGAAATGGGCCTGGCCGCCATCCGGGGCTTCCAGGGCGAGACCCTGCCCCTGGCGCCCGACAAGGTCTTGGTCACGCTGAAACACATGACGGGCCACGGTCAGCCGGAAAACGGCGTCAACATCGGTCCGGCCAATATCTCAGAACGGACTCTGCGCGAGAACTTCTTCCCGCCGTTCGAACGGGCGGTGAAGGAGCTCCCGGTGATGTCGGTCATGGCCTCCTACAACGAGATCGACGGCCTGCCTTCCCACGCCAACCGCTGGCTTCTCCACGATGTGCTGCGCCAGGAATGGGGCTACAAGGGCGCCGTCGTGTCGGACTATTTCGCCGTGCGAGAGCTGAACACCCGGCACAAGATGTTCGCCACACTCGACGAGGCCGCGATCCGCGCGCTTGACGCAGGCGTGGACGTGGAACTGCCCGATGGCGAGGCCTACGACGCCCTCCCCGCCCTGGTCGCCGCCGGCCGGGTCCCGCTCAGCCAGATCGACGATGCGGTGCGCCGCGTCCTGACGATGAAGTTCCAGGCGGGTCTGTTCGAGACGCCCTATGTCGACGCCGAAACGGCGGCCGCCAAGACCGCCACGCCCGACGCCGTCGCCCTGGCGCGAGAAGCCGCCAACAAGGCTCTGATCCTGCTGAAGAACGACAAGGGAGTCCTGCCCCTCGACCCCGCCCGCCTCGGCAAGCTGGCGGTGATCGGGACCCACGCCCGCGACACGCCGATCGGCGGCTATTCCGACGTGCCCGCGCATGTCGTCAGCGTGCTGGAAGGCTTCCAGACCGCCGGCCGCGGTCAGTTCGAGGTGGTCTATTCGGAAGGGGTGCGCATCACCGAAAGCCGGTCCTGGAGCGCCGACGAGGTCAAGCTGGTCGATCCCGCGGTCAATGCCCGCCTGATCGACCAGGCCGTGCGCGACGCCGCCGACGCCGACGTCATTCTGATGGTGCTGGGCGACAACGAACAGACCAGCCGCGAGGCCTGGGCCGACAACCATCTGGGCGACCGCGATTCCCTCGACCTGGTCGGCCAACAGAACGATCTGGCCCGCGCCATATTCGCCCTGGGCAAGCCGACCGTGGTGGTCTTGCTGAACGGCCGCCCGTTGTCGATCAACTATCTGGTCGAGAAGGCCGACGCCATTATCGAGGGCTGGTACCTGGGCCAGGAAACCGGCCACGCCGTCGCCGACGCCGTGCTCGGGAAGGTCAATCCGGGCGGCAAGCTGCCGGTCTCGATCGCCCGGTCGGTCGGCCAACTGCCGATCTTCTACAACTACAAGCCCTCGGCCCGGCGCGGCTATCTGTTCGACACGACCGAGCCCCTGTTCCCGTTCGGCTTCGGCCTCAGCTACACGACCTTCGAGATCTCGGCGCCGCGACTGCGCCCGGCCTCGATCGGCCTCTCCGGAACGACGACAGTCGAGGTGGATGTCCGCAATACCGGCGCGCGCGCAGGCGACGAGGTGGTGCAGCTCTATGTCCGCGACGATCATGCGTCGGTGACGCGACCGATCAAGGAGCTGAAACATTTCCAACGCGTCTCCCTCGCGCCGGGCGCCGCCACGACGGTGCGGTTCCAGATCACCGAACGGGACCTCGCCTTCTGGAACGTCGACATGAAACGGGTGGTCGAACCGGGCAGTTTCACCCTCGGCGTCGGCCCTAACTCGCGCGATCTCAAGACCGCGACCCTGACGGTGACCGCCTAGCTTCAGCGTCCGTCCGCCCGCTCCGCCCTATCGGGCCGAGCGGGCGTGGGGGCCGAAGACCGCCCCGACGAAGCCGCCCGCCGTACGGGTGCTCAGGATCGTGCCGTCCACGTCGCGGGCCAGGGTCGTCCACCCTTCGCCGGCGTCATACAGGAAGTCGTAAACCGGCCCGCGCGCCACCGCCTTCAACCGGACCGGCCCCGTGACCGTCAGCGGCGCCTCGGCGATCAGCACCCCGTCGGCGGCCTCCTGCGGCCCCGCGCGCCGCCGAAGCTCCAGCCGGTTGCGGCCCTCGTCGCGCGCCACGGCGAGGAAGTACCAGAAGTCGTCGCTTTGCAAAGCCGCCAGTCCGGCGCGGTCGCCGTCACGCGTCGGCGCGAACTCGACCTCGGTTTCAGCGCTGGCGTTCTGATGTTGTTGGCGTCGCGCCAGGAAAGACGGATTGGCGTTGTCGCCCAGGTCAACCGGCCGCGCCCGAAGCGTCAGCCATCCCGGCCTGGACGACAGATCGAACCAGGTCTCGCGCGGATTGCGCATCATCATCCATGACGGCGGCAAAGGACCGTCAAAGCTCTCTTCGACCCTGAACGGCCCCGTCATGGGCGCGGCCGCCGCTTGCGCGGGCAGATCGGGCCGGGTCGCAATCTCGGGCAAGACCTCCCCGGGCGAGGTGATGCGCGGCCATTCGCCCGACCAGTCGACCGGCATCAGGAAGGTTTCGCGCCCGGTATTGTACTGGTCGGGGCCATAGGGACGGACCGCCAGAAAGGTCGCCCACCAGTCTCCCTCGGGCGTCTGAACCAGGTCGGCGTGCCCTGCGGACGTGACGGGCCGCAGACGATCCACAGCCAGCCCCTTCTGGGTCAGGATGGGATTACCCTCATAGGCCACATAGGGGCCGTCGGGCCGACGGGACCGCAGAACCACCTGGGAATGACCCTCGGCCGTCCCGCCCTCGGCGCAGACCAGGTAGTACCAGCCGTTGCGATGGATCAGGTTTGGACCTTCGATCCAGATCGGCTTGGTCGCGAAATCGACGCCGCCGTTGACCAGCACAGTGCGCGGTCCGAACGTCCTTTGCGCCGCCGGGTCGAACCGCTGAATCCAGATGGCGCGATGGCCGTCATACTGGGGCTCTCCCTCCGGCGGCCCGTTGTTCAGGATCCAACCCTGGCCCTCGGCGTCGAAGAAGAGCGAGGGGTCGATGCCGCCCTCGAGATCCGGCAACCACACCGGATCGCTCCACGGCCCGGCGGGGTCGGTCGCGGTGATGAAGAAGTTTCCACCGCAATCGACGCAGGTGTTCAGAATGTAGAAGAGACCGTCATGATGCTCGATCGTCGGCGCGAACACGCCCCGCGACAGGCCGAGGTTTCCGAAATCCAGCTGGTCGGGCCGATCAATGGCGTTGCCGATCTGGGTCCAGTTGACCAGGTCACGGCTGTGGAACACGGGAATTCCAGGGAAGTATGAGAAGGTCGAGGTGACCAGATAATAGTCTTCGCCCACCCTCGTATTGCCAGGATCGGGATAGAAGCCGCTCAGGATCGGATTGCGATACTGACCCGGCCCCGGCGTCGGCCCGCCGTCGCCCCCCTCGTAGATGAAGCTCGAAAACCGGGCCTCGGGCCAGGTCTCCTCTGCGGCCTGAGCCGATGCCGCCGCGCCGGCGAGGACACCCGCAATGACCGCCGCGATGATCGACCGCCCCATCGACTTCACTCCCATGGCCCGTTTTTATTTGTCAGACATTTTACATTGCCGCTATGGTCGCGCAATCCTCAATAGGCAGGAAGCGAACCGTGACGACCTCCAGACGCTCCCTTCTCGCCGGCGCCGCCGCCATGGCAGCGGCGCCGATGGTCTCGCGCGCGCAGAGCGCGGCGCCCGCCGCTCTCAAGGACCTGGCGGCAGCGAAGGGGCTGATCTTCGGCTCGGCGGTGAATGCGCGACAGGTCCGCAGCGACCCCGCCTATCGTCAAATACTGCAGCGCGAGTGCGGGGCCCTCGTCTGCGAAAACGAAACCAAATGGGTGGCGCTGAGGCCCGACGCCGCGAGGTTCGACTTCACCGACGCCGATGTGATCGCGGCCTATGCCTCGGCGCAAGGCATGGCCCTGCGCGGTCACACCTTGCTGTGGCATCATCCCCAATGGTTTCCGGACTGGCTGACCGGCTATGATTTCGGCGCCCGCCCCGCCGCCGAGGCGGAACGGATCCTGGCCGACCACATCCGTCGTGTCTGCGCCCACTATCCGCAGGTCTTCTCCTGGGACGTGATCAACGAGACGGTCGACGCCGACACCGGCGAACTTCGGGAAACCAGCCTGTCGCGCGCCATGGGCCAAGGCGTGCTCGACCTGGCCTTCCATACGGCTCGCGAAGCGGCCCCGCACGCCCAGTTGGTCTACAACGACTATATGAGCTGGGAGGCCGGGCACGAGAAGCATCGCGCCGGCGTGCTGCGTCTCCTCGAGGGGTTCAAGGCGCGCGGCGTGCCGATCGACGCTCTCGGGGTCCAGAGCCATATCGGCTCGGGCAATTCCGACGATTCCGTCGGCTTCGACACGGCGCAGGAACGGGAATGGCGGCGGTTCCTGGACGAGGTCGTCGGCCTGGGCCTGGATCTGATGATCACCGAGTTCGATGTGCACGACAAAAATCTGCCCGTCGACATACCGACGCGCGACGCGGCCGTCGCCGATCTCGGCAAGCGCTATCTCGACCTCATGCTGGCCTATGAACAGACCCGGGCAGTCATGTGCTGGGGCATGGTCGACCGGTCCTCCTGGCTGCAGGGCAATTGGCTGCGCGCCGACCGTCTGCCCAAACGCCCGACCCCCTATGACGCCGAGGATCGGCCCAAGCCGCTCCGCGCCGCCATCGCCGCCGCCCTGGCCGCCGCCCCGGTCCGGGCCTCCCTTCAGTTGCCTGGGGCAAACGGATAGGACAGGCCTTGATAGTAGGTTAGCGGGTGCTCCGGCTCCGTCGTCCCTTCCGGTAGAGACCGCCCCGACCGGCTGGCGAAATAGGCGAGGCTGGCGTCGCGCCACCAGCGCGCCTCCCTTTCCTGGATGGCCAGAAACACGGTCACGTCATCGAAACGCTGCGGATCGACATAGGGTTGAAGCCTTGCCCAGGTCCGCCGCATTTCGCCAACGGCGCTGACGCCGCGATCATAGGTGAGAACCAGCTCCTCCCATAGGGTCTTGCCGGACCGCATCCGGTAATCCCAGGGCAGATGATGGAACCACAGCAACAGCGGCTCGGGCACGGCGTCAAGATCGCTGAAGCGGTCGCCGACTTGGAGCGCGTATTGAGCGACGGCGTCGCTGCCGGCGGCGGTCCGGTCGAAGCCGATCCCGTCCGCGTCGGCCTGATGATAATAGGTCGGGTTCCATTCCGGGCGCGCCAGATCCGAGACCCAGGGCGCCGGTCCATAGTGGTGCCCCGTCGCCATCAGATGGTGAAGACCCAAGGGGGTCATATAGTCGACCACAGCCTCCCTGGACCCCATCATCATGTCGACGACGGGTTCTACGAACCGGTCGTCGTTGGAAAAGGTCATTCGCACCCATTCCTCGGCGATCGGGCGGGCCCGGGCCGCCTCCGGATCCCAGGCCATGCGCCCGAAGACGTACCAGTTGGCCTGGTCGAAATGCGAGCCGGACCAATTACGGTCGGCGCCAATATTGGCCACCCCGGCCATGCCGCTCAGGGCGTGGCCGTCGGCCGAGCCGTCGATCACACGCGCCACTGTGGCGCCGGCGCCAGGCCGCATCGTGTCGGACTGCAGCACCTCTTCATAGAGAGGGCCGAGATAGGCCAGATGGGTGGAGAAGCCGAGGTATTCCTTGGTGATCTGGACCTCCATCATCAGAGGCGTCGCGGGCATGGCGCCGAAGATCGGATGGAAGGGTTCGCGGGGCTGGAAGTCGATCGGACCGTTCTTGACCTGGACCGCCACATTGGGCCTGAACCGGCCGTCCAGAGGGACGAAATCCGTATAGGCCTGTTTGGCCCGGTCGTCCGGCGCCTGGTCTGAATAGACGAAGGCGCGCCACATCACGACCCCGCCGTGGGGCGCCACGGCGTCGGCCAGCAGGTTCGCCCCCTCGGCATGGGTGCGATGATAGTCCTGCGGGCCGGGCTGACCTTCGGAATTGGCCTTCACCAGAAAGCCGCCGAAATCCGGAATCGCGGCATAGATCTCATCCGCCTTGGCCCTCCACCAAGCCTGCACGTCGGGGTCCAGAGGATCGGCGGTCGTCAGACCGCCGATCTCGACAGGGGCGCTGAAGCGGGCCGACAGATAGACCCGGATCCCATAGGGCCGGAACACCTCGGCCAGGGCCGCCGCCTTGGCCACATAGGGGGCGGTCAGGCTCAGCGCATTCGCGTTGACATTGTTCAGAACAACGCCGTTCACCCCGATCGAGGCGTTCGCCCGCGCATAGTCGGTATAGAGCTCTGGCCGATAGTCGGGCAGCCGATGCCAGTCCCAGATCGACTGGCCCGCATAGCCGCGCTCCACATGCCGATCCAGGTCGTCCCAGTGGTTCAGCACGCGCAGGGCCAGTTTCGGCCGGGCGCGGAGGTCCAGCCTGTCGATCGGCTGGCGCGTCTGCACGAGCCGCAACAGGGCAAAGGCGCCGTACAGCACGCCCACATCGCTGTTGGCGGCGATGACGGTGACGGGCCGGTCGTCGATCCGCAGGCTGCGGATCATGTACCCTTCACGCCCCAGATCGCCGAGGTCCAGGTCCAGAGCGGCGATCTGCGGCGACCCGGCCGGCGTCCCATAGATCAGCGCGCCCGCCCCCGCCGTTTCGGACACCTCCGGCGTCGTCCCCAACAAGCCCGTCAACCCGCGCCTCAGCTCGGCCGTGGCCGCAGCGATCGGCGGCGACGCGCCGCCCGGCGCCAGCTGTGTCGCTACCATGCGATAGTCTGCGGCCGCCGCAGCCTCGATCGGCCGGTAGCGCAGCCAAAGGTCATAGCCGTCCTCCGCCGAGGCTGGCGCCGCGATCGCCGCGAGGATCGACGGCAA